>OJPS01000201.1_pt1 | contig 56225 bp, 38 predicted proteins | sample 1598551 | NCBI WGS metagenome assembly OJPS01 (sample SAMN03922488, study PRJEB24848) | human gut metagenome | isolation source: stool sample | host: Homo sapiens | place: Germany | collected 2011-05 | reverse complement strand
ATTGTCTGCTTGATTACAATCACCTGTGTGATGTCCTGGAAAATTGATTTCCGTGTTTCCCACCAGGAGAGTCTTGACTTTTACACACAGGTGTGTTATAGGTAAAAGAAGACCTGCGTGGAAAGGAACTTAGAATTTTAGGAGGGAACGATGTGCAAACGGATCGGAACGCCCTGACCGAGGGCGTCATTTGGAAAAAATTACTGTTTTTTGCGCTGCCCATTCTGTTGGGCAACATTTTCCAGCAGATGTACAACACGGCCGACGCCCTGATTGTGGGCAGATTTCTGGACGAGGCGGCTCTGGCCGCTGTGACCTCGTCCGGCAGTCTGATTTTCATGATGGTGGGCTTTTTTAATGGCATCGCCATGGGCGCCGGCGTGGTCATTGCCAAATACTTTGGGGCCAAGGACGAGCGGGGCGTATCCCTAGCGGTACATACCGACGTGGCCTTTGGCCTGGTGGCAGGCGTGGTCCTCACGGTACTGGGCGTGGCCTTTACCCCCACCATTCTACGCTGGATGAAAACGCCGGAAAATGTGCTGCCCAACTCCATCATTTACTTCCGGATCTACTTCTGCGGCGCCATTTTTGTGGTCATGTACAACATTTTCGTGGGCATCCTTCAGGCCGTGGGAGACAGCAAGCACCCCCTGTTCTACCTGATTTGCTCCTCCCTTCTGAACGTGGTCCTGGACCTGCTGTTTGTGGGCGGATTCCACTGGGGCGTCTGGTCGGCAGCTCTGGCCACCACCATCTCTCAGGGCGCCAGCGTGGCCCTGTGCCTGATCCGGCTGACCAAGTACGAAACCCCTTACCAGCTTCATCCCCGGCTCATCCGGTTCCATTTGCCCACCCTGAAAAATGTGATTCGCTTCGGCCTGCCCTCCGGCGTGCAGAACTCCATCATCGCCTTTGCCAACTTGGTGGTGCAGTCCAACATCAACACCTTTGGAGCCGCCGCTATGGCAGGCTGCGGCTCCTACTCCAAGGTGGAGGGCTTTGCCTTCCTGCCCATTACCTGCTTTGCCATGGCCCTGTCCACCTTTGTGGGACAAAACCTGGGAGCGCGGCAGTACGACCGGGTAAAGAAGGGCGTCCGGTTCGGCATCCTCTGCTCCGTGGTGCTGGCGGAGTTGATGGGCGTCGCCATCTTCTTCCTGGGGCCCCACCTCATTGCGCTCTTTAACAGCACCCCCGATGTGGTGGACTTCGGCACCCGTCAGGCCAAGCTGGAGGCCTTCGCCTACTTCCTGCTGGCCTTCTCCCACTGCATCGCCGGCATCATGCGGGGCGCAGGCAAGGCCATGGTGCCTATGTTCACCATGCTGGTCTCCTGGTGTTTGGTGCGCATTGCCTACATCACCATCGTCATCCGTTACATTCCGAAAATTGAGGTGGTGTTCTCCGCCTATCCCCTGACCTGGTTCATCAGCTCCGTGATTTTCCTGGTTTACTTCCTGAAAGCCGACTGGCTCCACAATTTTGACCGGCTGGAGGCCAAGCAGCAGGCCAAGGCCGCCTGACAATCCATGCTGTGAAGTGAGCGGACATCCAACTGATGTTCAAGTTAATTCCTCAAAAAGAGCCTGAAACTGTGGTATGCCGCCACAGCTTCAGGCTCTTTTGTACATAATATCCGGAACCTTTTATTCCTTTCCGGAAAGATACCGCTGAATATGCTCTGTCACCTGCCGGACCATCCCGTAATTCGTCCGGTAGCAATTCCGGCCGTTGCGGTTTTCGATGTACAGCAGCCGGGCATCGTACATGCTGTTCAGATCCCGAAACACCGTGCCGGAGTTCAGGTTCAGGGCCTGGGCCAGCTCCTGGGCGCTCATATACCGATCCGTCATTGCATGGAGCATCTCCATACGGGCGGGGCTGGACAGCAGATGCATGGCCGTCAGCTCCCACTCCTCCCATTCCTGGGCCTTGGCAACCGGGGTAAGATCCGGCTTCACCGCAATGCCCATATGGATATGCCAACCATTTTCGTCTTTTAAAATGATGGCCGGAGAGAGATTGGGAGTTACGTAGCGAAAAGCCATATCCAGGAACTGGCAGTCCTCCACCTGCACCCGCGCCCGCCGGTACAGGAACTCCTGGGGGGTATGTGCAGCAAAAAATTCCTCCCACTGCTTCACCAGCGGGGCCGCCCGCTCCACCCATGGCCGGAGCAACGCCGGCAAGGCCTCCGCCACTGGACGAAGCAACGCCACAACCCGGTCCAGGTGGACGTCATAGGCGGAAAAAACCTCCAGAATCTGCATCCGAAGCTTCACCGGCACCGGCAGATCTCCAATTTCCTCTGCCAGGGTCTGGAAGCTGGGCTCCTTCGCCCGCTCCAGGCCCAGAGAAAACATGTTGATCCCACTGATCCGGTACTGCTCTCTGCGGAGCTTGTACCAGGTTTCCTTCAGGCACCTGGTCATCTCCTCCGGCTCCGGGTGAGCCAAGTCAAAGGAGACATAGAGCAACGCACAGCCCAGGCAGAACTTGCGTCCGCTCACTCCCTCCAGGGCCGTCCCCCGGAAGTAAAGCCGCAGCAGCTCATCCTCCAAATCCAGCCCCGCACAGGCCTCCTCCTGAATTTTCCGGAGCTCATCCGGCGGGATGCAATACTGTCCGGGAACCGTCAGTTTCCCGGCTGGGATGCGGTTTACCAGACCGTATACCAATTCCGCCGCTTCCAGCAGCCAACAGGGTTCCCGATATATCTGAACCTCCAAGGTCTCACCTTCCCCATATCCAGGTGACATGATTATAGCAGGTTTTTGTATCAAACACAACATCCCTTTGCATGATTCTCAGGGCAGCAGGGAGCGCCCATGGAACGGCTCCCTGCTGCCTATACTGAGACTTTGTTGACTCAAACTCCGTACTCTGGGGATTGAATGAACAGGCAATACCGCATCAGAACCTCGGCCGCCTGAGCCCGGGTGGCGGCAGCTGTGGGACGCAGGAGCTTTCCGGGCATGCCGCAAATCAAGCCGGTCTCCACAGCCCAGATCATAGCTTCCTGGGCGTAGGAATGAACCATTTGTCCGTCTCCAAAGTCATCCAGGTTGCCCTTGGCCGCTACCGTCTTGCCCTCATACCGGGCATAGCGGGCAAAGAAGGTGGCCATTTGTTCCCGGGTCACAGGCCCATGGGGATCAAACTGCCGGTCTGTCACGCCTTGGGTAATCCCGTTTCTGTAAGCCCAGACCAAAGCGTCGGAATAGTACCGCCCAGTCTGCACATCGGTAAAGGGCACGGTTCCCTCCACCTCCGGGGCTCCTGCCAGGCGGTACAGAACCGTAACCATCTGCGCCCGGGTGATGCTTCCATCGGGTTGGAACAGTTCCGGGCTGACGCCGTTCATCAGGCCACGAGACACCGCGAAGTCAACGCCCTCGTGATACCATGCATCCTGTTTCACATCCCGGAACGACGCCGAGGGGCAGTCAAAGGAAATCGTGACCGTCTCTTCCACCCGCTCCTGGCTTTCATTCTCCTCCAGACGCACAATTTGGATATCCGACGGCCGGCCGGTCTTGGAGCGGAAAGTCAGGGCGGCCAAAGCCGTATCCGGCGGCAGCGCCGTAGCATTCGCATAGCCAAAGCGCACCTTTCCCTCCTCCTCCACGAAGCTGCTGTACCGCAGCCCGCTGCCGGAAGAGGCCAGAGTCAGCTCATCGGAATTATAGCGGATCTCATACAGGCCATTGGTGGTGCTTGACTGAGCGGTCAGGTTCCAGGTTTTCTGGTTCTCTGTCTTCTTGGGCTCTTCCCGATCCACCGACTGCAGGCTACCACCGGGCTGTTGCTCCATGGTGAGGGCAACTGCCGCATCCTGACAGGCGGGAAGTGCCGCGCCAGTGGTTTCCTCACCCTTGCTCGGAGCCTGGTACAGGGCAGCGGGCCACACACCCTCGCCCATGCTCCCCAGGAATCGGGCGTTGTACCGGTTTTCTTCCTCCTGGAAGGTCAGGCGGTACAGTTCGTTGGTATCTCCCGTAAAGGCAGACAGGTACAGCGCGCCGTCGCCTCCCATGACCAGGGAGGAGTATTTGTAAAATCCCGTCTCATCTTCCGGGAAGAACAGGCCATATTGAACCAAATCACTCTGGGAATAGGCTGCCTCGGCGCCGAACCCTTCCTCCGTCTCGTAGACCCACAGGCTCCATACAAAGCCCTTGTCATCCAGCAGCAGGAATCGCTCGGTGTCCCGCAGCTCTCCGCTCTGGTCTTTATACGGCTCATAGCCCGCACTGGTCACGCCGACGAAGGTCTCGGAGCCCAGATAATCCATCAGCTGTTCCAGATTGAAGACGCTGGTTTCCAGCTTCATGGGGTCCTGGGGTACCATAAAGTAGCTGCCATAAACACCCACCACCTTGGGTGCATCCTGGGCAGAAAAGACGGCGCTGTAGGCCATATCCCACACGGGCACCTGCATGCCGTTGGCAGCAGGCTCTCCCACAGTCTCCCCCGTGGTCAGGTTGATTCTGTGCATGGCCCACACTTCCTGTTGACTGTCTATCCCGTACAAAGCATGCTGCGCCGGATCATACACTACAGAAACCAGGCCGGTATCCAACGCTGCTCCGGCAGTCCATGTCTCGTCCTCCTCCAGATCCCACTGGAAGAAGGAGGAGGTCCCTTCTGCATCCTGCACAACACCATGGAGTACCGTCCGGATGGAGCGAACTGTGACCGTGCAAGAGGCCGTCACAGACGGGTCCAGGGCTGCAGCTGCAGTGATGACGGCCTGGCCGGGAGCCACGGCTGTCACAGCGCCGGTCTCATCCACAGTCGCCACCGCTTCATTGGAGCTGCTCCAAAGCACCTCCCGGTTCGAAGCTGTCCAGGGGAGCACGGAAGCCGTCAGAGTGGCAGAGCTGCCCCGAATCAGCTCCAGAGTGGTGTGGGAGAGCTGAAGAGCCTCCACCGTATCCACAGGCTTTGCCCAGTCCGCAGACTGCCTGGTGGGAATGCACAGCGCAGTGGCTTGTGCATAGAAATAGCTCAGCTCCCTGACCTCCCCCGAGGCGGGATCGATTTCCCAGGTGTAGGAATCTGCGCTTTCGAATCCCCAGTCATCTACATAAGCGTGCACGCTGGCGAAGAACAGCTTCCCGGAATTAGGATTCCACTCCAATGCCTGCTGCCCATTGTTGTCGATGTTACAGTCGGTGATGGCCTCCGGCGAAGCCAGGGTGTCCAGCGTAAAGCGATAGACCAAGCCCCGGTTTTCGGCCTCCTCTCCTGCGCCCAATGCCACGCAGTAGAAATTGCCTTGACCGTCGCAGGCCAGGGTGTTGGTGGGAACACCGATGGTACCCAGGATCCGGGTAGCGCCCATGCATTTGTCGATCCACACCAGTTGCCCCTCCGCCACCGCATAGAGCTGCTGCCCGGCGGCGTCATATGCCATGTCCTCAGGGATCACATCCATGTTTGCCACAAAGGTGCGGTCATACAGGTCGTCCTCCTGGTAGACATACAGCGCTCCTTGGTCCGTAGAGGCAAACATCATCCCGTCTACATCGGCAGCAGCCAGGAATTGCTCCTTGGGGGAGTTGAGGATCTTGGCGCCCCAAAGGCTGTCCTCCCAGCCGAAGCCATACCAGCCGGAGCCGTAGACAGAATTGAGATAGCCAATGATCTCCGGGACAGGCTGCGGCTCGCCAATCTGCAGCTCCAGCTGATAGGTGACCCGGTTCCAAGCATAGTCATAAACCTGCACCAGGAACTTTTTGCCGTTGACATAGGACAGGTCCAGGTCAAACACTCTGGTCTCGCCGGCCTGAGCATCCTCCGTAGTACCGGCCTCAGCCAGCAGGCGGGAACCGTCCAGATTGTACAGCCTTGCGCCAGCCAAATACTGATTATCCGTAGCCGTTACCCGCAGCACATGGTCTGTGGCACTGTAGGACACATCCTCCAGGACAGGCGCCGTGTTGTCAATGGTTACAGGCATGGTCAGAGTTGCCCCATCACCCAGGGCATCCCAGTCCGTCTGGCCGTTCTGGACGTACAGCTCCGGGGCCAGAGTCAGGCGCATCTCAAACCGGTCCCCCTCCTGCAATTCCTTGGGAGACCACTGGAGCTTCAATTCATACTGGCTCTGCCGCCAGGTACTGTAGCTTGCATCATAGTAGGCGGCGGAAATGGCGCCCAAGGTGCCCTCCTTATAAACCTCCCCGGTATCCGGATTGAAAATCTCATACCGGCTGTCTGCCGCGTTGCGGATGCAGGTGAAAAGCCAGGAGTCCATCCGGTCCCCCCGCTGGGCATTGATGGCGTTGCGCTCCGGATGGTAGTGGGTATCCGCCACAATGGTGTTGCCGCCAAAGTTATAGATGCTCCCTGGCTGGTCGCCGTAGACCACTCCAACAGCATTGGACACCACATTGTCCACATAGGGAATCCGGTTCTCCTCACGGGTAAAGGCAGTTTCAAAGGTACCCACGTCAAACATGGATGCATCGGTCCAACTGCCATAGAAGGCCAGGACGGGGATGGAATGGGTGATCCCCTGCACCCCCTCTGCCGTAGCCGTCTCTCCGGCAAACACATAGGCCTGAATCATAGCGCCATTGGGATAGGTCGCTTCCAGCGCCTCCTTCTGCTCTTCCTTGAGGACCATGGTCACACCCACCTCCACAGAAGCGCCGGCGGGCACCGCCACGGTATCCTTCCCCAGCCGCGCCAGGAACAGGTGCACATCATAGGTATCGATGCGGCCGTCCCCGTTCAAGTCGGCGTTTTCCCGGTTCTGAAGGAGAGCTTCCTCCCCGGTCACATAGGCCAGCAGCGCTTTGCCATCCAGGTCATCCACTATGCCGTCGCCGTTAAAATCGCAGCCCTCTACAATTCCTTCCCGGTACACCGGCTGCCCGTCTGCGGTCCAGGTGACCTGGGCGGCAAGGGGCGTCGTTTTGGTGTCGATATAATGCAATTCTTCACCGTCAAAGTTGTAATCAAATGTGCCCTGAGCAAATACATCTGCCCACAAGCCAAAGGTCTTTGCCTCCTGCCCCAGATTGGTCAGGGTAAAGTGGAACGAATAGGTGCCTGTACGGGCTGGATCGTCTCCCAGCTCCGCCTTCACCTTGCCATCCGGCTGCCCGTCCACCAGGAGGAGGGAATCGGCCTCCACCGCAGCAGCAGCGTCCACCAGCCCGGCTCCCTGCTGGATCACCGGATAATAGTTCCCTTCCCCGTCCCGGAGGGGCACAGCCGTAGACATCATCAGACTCTGGGCCAGAGCACGGTCGGTCAGCCCCGCCCGGGACAGGCCGTCGCTCCGAATGCGCTCCTGCACCAGGCCCGCAATACCGGCCACATGGGGCGACGCCATGGAGGTGCCGCTCATGCGCTCATACTGGTCCTTCTGGGAAACCGAGCCGTTGACGGAGTAAATGCCGCCACCGGGGGCAGTGATCTCCGGCTTCAGGCTCAGATCGCCGGGAACGCCCCAGGAGGAGAAGTCACTCATGGTATAGGTTTCGGAGTGATTCTCCAGGATTTCCAGACTTCCATACACCGTCAGCTGGCCGGTATAGTATGTAACGCCATACGGCGTCATCTCTTCCGTACCCACAGCCCGCAGCTGGCGGGCTGTGTCCTGGGTGATGGAAATGCAGGGCATAGTTCGGGTATAGCCGGTCAGGTCCATATTGAAGCTGCCATCCTGGTTGTTATAGACCATGAGAGCAGCCGCACCCATTTGGGCCGCAATCTCCGCCTTCTGGGAAAAGTCCAGATCCCCCCGGCGAACCATCACAACCTTGCCCTTGACCTGCTCCTCCAGGCCCATCCAGCTCCATTCCATGCCGCTTTCATCCAGCAGGAGGAAGGGGTATGTCGTTCCCGAATCATCCTCAGAGGTATCCAGGGAAGTGAATGGGTCATTGGTATACCGGGTCTCGTTATACAGAAAGGGCTTATCCCCTGTGGAGAAATAGTTGCCGATCATGCCGTCATTGTCTGCGGAAGCCACTGCAAGCATGTTGGAATAGGAGCCAGGCGCGCCAACGGTGTCATAGCTCACATCGTCTGTGTACAGGTGGCCCATGTATACCTCCTGTCCCCACCGGCCGCTGTTACCTGCCGAGGCGCAGACCACGGTATCCGTGTCTGTCAAAGCCTCCAGCAGCTCCTGATAGAGGGAGCTGGTGGTCATACCGGCAGCGGCAGAGCCCAGAGACAGGTTGATCACCTGGCAGTCCAGCAGGATTGCGTCCTCAATGGCCGCCATATAGTCGGAATCATAGGCCCCGCCCTGGTTGCCAAACACCTTCATGGTCAAAAGTTGGGCGTCCGGCGCGGTGCCCACCACGCCCACCGTCTCCAGGGCAGAGACAAAACCCTCCTCTTCCGGCAGCAGCCGGTTGGCGCAGGCAATCCCGGCTACGTGGGAGCCATGGGAGCCCTGGTCATCGTTGTCGTGGGTGATGTCCAGGTCACCGTCCACATAGCAGAAGCCAAAGGGCAGCTTTTCATTGTGATAGACATCCGAACTGGACAGTCCCGCACGCCGCTCCGATGCGTTCAGCCGGGGCAAAATCGCAGCAAGCTCCGCCTGATCCAAAAGGTTCAGGGAGGCCAGATACTGGTCCACATCCTGCTCTTTCCCCTCTGCGTTCTCCTCCAGCGCCGCATGATAAGCGCCGGCGTCAAAGGACTGGTGATCTGTATCCGTGCCGGTATCAATGACGGCAATCCGCATACCCGCGCCGGTATAGCCGGACATCCAGGCGATGTTTACCCCAGTCATGCCCACGGCCACTGCCATGTTGGGCTGTGCTGTCTCCGCCTGTGCCGCCTGAGGCTCATAGCGGGTTTCCAAAACCACATCCTTCACACCGGGCTGGCTCCGAATCGTCTCCAGCTGGCCATAGGGCACATTGGCAGAGATGATGTTGGCAGCCAGGGTCAGATTCCACTCCACATCCAGAGGCGTACCGGTCACCCGGGAAAGCTGCGAGACCGTATCTTCTTGCTTTCTCCGGAGCTGCTCCCGGTAGGTCATGGCTGCTGGGTTTTCCGCCATGCCTGCCGTGGCGAATCCGGCTTCCACCGTGGATTTCTCCTCCAGCACAATGGAGACACGCACCAAATCTGCGTCCCCATGGGTTGCCTGCTGCGGCGCTGCATTTTGCCGCTCCTCAGACAGCGCAACGCTGACTGCGCTGTTATCTGTCTGGCGGAAGCGAACCCCTTCCTCCCCGGCAGCCTGGACCGGCGTCAGCCAGCCCCATAGTATAGCGGCTGACAGAACCAAGGAGATCATCCGAACCTTCCATGTCCGTTTCATGTTGACAACTTCCTTTCTTTTCTTTGCTGCTGAATCGCTTTGCTTGCCTGCAAACCATGGATACCTTTGCCACGCTTGCGATTCGCGGCGGTATTTGCGTGTCTCCACACTGCCATTATAACCGGGAATCTGCTATTTTGCAAGCCCAAATTCAAAATTCAATATGCAAATTTGCATTTAAGACAGCAGGCCTTTCCCTGGGATTGGCCAGTTTGCTCTTAACCAGTTAACATCGGGCCCCCTCCGTCCCCCAATACAGTAGTGTGAAGCTTCCTTGATGCGCCAGCAGAAGGGGTTATCTGTGACTGCTGGTCCAGGCGAATTCATGCCAGCCTGTGAGGAAGGTCCGGATTCGCCGAAATGCTACAGATTGGGAAGCATCCTGCCGCCGGTGCGTCCAGGAGGCCTCACCCTGCCGCATCGGGGGACAGGCAGGAACTACGGTCCACCCCCTGCAGGGCGCACCATGGTTTTCTGTGACATTAGACCTGCCTTACACCCTTTCTGGAAACAGCCATGGCGTTATGGGCTGTTTCCAAGCAAATGCCATTGCCCTGAGGCATTCATGTGTAAAAGAGAGGGATAATAGATAGAGGTGACACTTCTCCCCGGAAGCCGGGAGCATTCATTCAGGAGGTTTTTATGTGTACTGCCATCACCTATCAGACAAAGGACCACTATTTTGGCCGGAACCTGGATCTCGATTATGTCTACCAGGAAACCGTCACCATCACGCCCAGGCGCTACCCCCTCCGGTTCCGGCAGATGGGGACTCTGGACCGGCACTATGCCATGATCGGCATGGCCTATGTACTGGGAGACTACCCGCTGTATTACGACGCCACCAATGAGGCCGGGCTCAGCATGGCGGGGCTCAACTTCCCCGGCAACGCCGTGTACCGGCCGGAGGAGCCAGGTCGGGACAATGTCACTCCCTTTGAATTCATCCCCTGGGTCCTGGGCCGGTGCGCCACCGTTGCCGAGGCCCGGGTTCTGCTGGACCGCCTCAACCTCTGGGGCGTTCCCTTTCGTCCGGAGCTTCCCCTGGCGCCTTTGCACTGGATGATCTCAGACCGGAGCGGCTCCATCACTGTGGAGTCCGTCAAAGAGGGTCTGCAGGTCTATGACAATCCGGCAGAGGTTCTGACCAACAACCCGCCCTTTGACTATCAGATGACCAATCTGTCCAATTACTTGAATCTCACCCCCTGGGAGCCGGAAAACCACTTTTCCTCCCAGCTGGACCTCACCACCTACTGTAAGGGCATGGGGGCTCTGGGCCTGCCAGGGGACCTCTCCTCCGTGTCCCGGTTCGTGCGGGCGGCCTTCACCCGGCTCAACGCCGTCTCCGGACCTTCAGAGGCCGAAAGCGTCAGCCAGTTTTTCCACATTCTTGGCTCCGTGGCCCAGTCCCGGGGCTGCGTGCGTCTGGGCAAAGACCAGTACGAAATCACCGTCTACTCCTCCTGCTGCAACACGGATCGTGGCATTTACTACTACACCACCTACGACAACCATCAGATTACCGCCGTGGACCTCCACGGGGAAAGCCTGGAGGGAACCCGTCTTGTGTCCTATCCCCTCGTCACAGGACAGCAAATCCGAGTGCAAAACGGGAGCAAAACCTGGAAAAGTTTATAACCCCCAGGGGGGCTTGCGCGGTGCAGCACCGTCAGATATACTAGCAGAGACGACAAAAGGCAGCAAAATAGGAGGAAAAAACAAATATGAAAAAAGCTGTACTTTCTCTTGCGCTGGCCCTGCTCACCGGCGCGTCCCTGCTCGCCGGCTGCGCCCCCCAGGCCACAGAGCCGGACAGCGGAACAAAGCAGGACGAGGTGGTCATCTCCATCTCCAGCGAGCCGGACAGCCTGGACCCCTGCCAGGGCTGGGGCCACGGCACCACGCCCCTGGTTCAAAGTACCCTGGTGGCGTATGACTATGATATGGCATTTGTCAACGACCTGGCTACCAACTATACCCTGTCCGGCGACGGCCTCACCTGGACCTTTACCCTCCGGGATGACGCCAAGTTCACCGACGGACAGCCGGTCACTGCCCAGGACGTGGCCTTTACCTTCAATACGGCTAAAAAGAGTCAGTCCTCCCTGGACCTGACCTTTATGGACAAGGCGGAGGCTGTGGACAGCACCACGGTGGTGTTTACCCTCAGCAAGCCCACCTCTTCCTTCCTCAATACCATTGCCACCGTGGGCATTGTGCCGGAGCACGCCTATGGCCCGGACTACGGGGTAAACCCTGTGGGCTCCGGTCCCTACAAGTTCGTCCAATGGAACAAGCAGGAGCAGCTGATTCTGGAGGCCAACGAGGATTACTACGGCAAGGTCCCCGCCATCCGGAAGGTGACCATCGTGTTCCAGGATGAGGACGCCGCCCTGGCCGCTGTCCGGGCAGGGCAAGTAGACATTGCCCTCACCGCCGCCACCCTGGCCACCGCCCAGGTAGCCGGTTACACCGTGAAGGCCGTCACCTCTGTGGACAACCGGGGCCTCACCCTGCCTGTGGAGCCGGACACCGGGAAAACCACAGAATCCGGCTATCCCATTGGCAATAACGTCACCTGCAACCTGGAGCTTCGCCAGGCCATAGCCTACGCCATCGACCGGCAGCAGGTGGCTATGGCCGCCCTCAACGGTTTTGGCTCCCCCTGCTACTCGGAAAATGACGGTATGCCCTGGAACAACCCGGAGGTAGCGTTGGAAACCGACGTGGAATACGCCAAAAAGCTCCTGGCAGACGGGGGCTGGGCCGACACCGACGGGGACGGCATCGTGGAAAAGGATGGAATCAAGGCAGAGTTCACCTGCCTGTACGGCAGCGGCGATTCCGTCCGTCAGGCTGTGGCTATGGCGGCGGCAGAGCAGCTTCGGGGCGTGGGCATTCAGATGAATGTGGAGGGCACCAGCTGGGACGACATTTCCAAGCGCATGTTCTCCAACGCGGTACTCATGGGCTGGGGCGCCGCCAATCCCTACGAAAGCTACTGCCTGTACCACAGCAGCTATGCGCTGCGGGACGACTACTACAACCCCGAGGGCTACAGCTCCCCGGTCACTGACAGCTACCTGGAGGCCGCCATGGAAGCTCTGGACACCGAGACAGCTTACCAAAACTGGAAGCTGGCCCAGTGGGACGGCTCCACCGGTACCTCCATGAAGGGCCAATGCCCCTGGGTCTGGATTGTCAATGTACAGCATGTGTACTACGTCCGCGATGGCCTGGACATCGGCCCCCAGCAGCTCCATCCCCACGGCGCCTCCATGCCCCTGCTCAAGAATCTCAAGGACTGGACTTGGACCGCCTGAGTCCCCAGCCTTAGGGCGCACAGTGTGCGCCCGGCAGTGAAACCTTTCGGTTCCTCCAGATTTCCGGCAAATTCGTACACATTTCCCGGCGGGCGCACGATGTGCGCCCCTACGGGGGTGGACCGTAGCTCCCGCCTGCCCCCAGGGAAGGCAGGACGCTGCCGCGCCAGTGCAGGTGCAAAGCATTCTGCCAGCCTTAGTTTGTGACATTGACAACGTGCGTACCCCCTGAAAGAGGGAACGTCTCTATTGATTACAAAGGAAGTGGATTATGACCGGAATGGTTGGCCGTTTTGGCCGGATTTTTTTGCGGTATGGCTGCAAAACGCTTTTGCTGCTGCTGGCAGTCAGCGTCATTGCCTTTGCCCTTGTGAGCCTGTCCCCCGTGGACCCGGTGCAACAATATGTACTGGGCGCCGGGGGCGTTTCTGCGGAGCAGCGGCAGCAGCTGGAGGAATACTGGGGGGTGAACGCCCCGCCGGTGGAGCGATACATCACCTGGCTGAAGGCTCTGGTACGGGGGGATTTCGGGCAGTCTCTCCTATACCGCCGCCCTGTTTTGGACATCATTGGGGAGCGGTTTGTCAATTCTCTGGCGCTGATGCTCTGCGCCTGGCTGTTTTCCGGCCTCATAGGCTTTGGTCTGGGCTGCGCCATGGGCATGACCCGGGACCGGCTTCCGGACCGGATTTTGAAAAAGCTTTGCTACATCCTCAGCAGCGTCCCCACCTTCTGGCTGGGACTGGTGTTCCTGCTGGTGTTCTCCGTGGGGCTGGGCTGGTTTCCTCTGGGCTTTTCCACCCCCATTGGCGTCCTCAACAGCGAGGTAACCCTCTGGCAGCGGCTCCACCACCTGATCTTGCCCGCCCTCACCCTAAGCCTCATGTCCTTTGCGAACATTGCCCTCCACACCCGGCAGAAGCTGGTAGATGTGCTGGAGAGCGAATACGTCCTCTTTGCCCGGGCCAGAGGCGAGAGCGCCGGGACCATCCTGAGGCGGCACGGTCTTCGGAACATCCTCCTGCCTGCCCTCACCTTGCAGTTTGCCTCCTTTGCTGAGCTCTTTGGCGGTTCCGTGCTGGCCGAGACGGTGTTTTCCTACCCAGGCCTAGGCTCTGCTGTGGCGGCAGCGGGGCTGAACTCCGACGTGCCTCTGCTTTTGGGCATCACCCTCTTCTCCACCCTGTTCGTCTGCACAGGCAATCTGATTGCCAACCTGCTGTACGGTGTGGTGGACCCCCAAATCAAGGAGGTGAATTCATGAGCTTGCATTGCAACCGCAGAACTCAGCTGCTTCTCCTCACTGGGCTCATTCTCCTGGTCCTGCTGGTGGCCTTCCTGGCCGGCCGCCTGATTCCGGACAGCGCCGTAGCTGCGGATTTTGCCCAGGCCAAGGAGCCCCCCTCCTGGTCCCATCCCTTCGGCACGGACCACCTGGGGCGGGACCTGTTTTTGCGAACTCTGAAAGGCCTGTCTACCAGCCTCACTGTGGGGATCTGCGCCTCTGCCATCAGCGCCGTGGCGGCGGTCCTCATCGGCATTGCGGCGGCCACAGGCTCCCGGGCCATGGACAGCTTCATCAACTGGCTCATTGACCTGGTGATGGGCGTGCCCCACACGGTCCTGGTGATTCTCATCTCCTTTGCCTGCGGACGGGGACTGAAGGGGCTGCTCATCGGCGTGGCCGCCACCCACTGGACCAGCCTGGCCCGGCTCATTCGGGGCGAGGTGCTCCAGCTCCGGAGCCAACAGTATGTGGCAGTGTCCCGGCGGCTGGGAAAGTCCAGCGGCTGGATTCTCCTGCATCATCTGCTGCCCCATTTGGTACCCCAGTTTCTGGTGGGCCTCATTCTCATGCTCCCCCACGCCATTTTGCATGAGGCTTCCATCTCCTTTTTGGGCTATGGACTGCCCCCGGAGCAGCCGGCCATTGGCATCATCCTGGCCGAGAGTATGAAATATCTGTCCGCCGGTATGTGGTGGCCAGCGGTGTTCCCCGGTCTGCTGCTGGTTGCCATGGTGCTGCTCACCGACCGGCTGGGAGAAAATTTGCGGGTCATTCTGGACCCCTACAGCGCCCAGGAATAGGAGGAACACTTGGATGGAACGTATACAAAAGTCCCTTCTGGAGGTTTCGGACCTGTCCGTTTCCTTCCGAATGTATGACAGCGGTCTGGAGCAAAAGCAACTTCCGGTCATTTCCAGCCTCAGCCTCAAGGTCCTGCCCGGGGAAATTCTGGCCGTGGCAGGCTCCTCCGGCTCGGGAAAAAGTCTGCTGGCCTCAGCCATTTTGGGCATCCTGCCGGGCAACGCCACCGTGTCCGGCTCCCTACGGTTTGACGGAGAACCTCTGACCCCGGAACGGCAGGCCAAGCTCCGGGGGACCGAAATCGCCCTGGTTCCCCAGTCCGTGGCCTTTCTGGACCCCCTGATGAAGGTGGGAGCCCAGGTGGATGGCCACCGGAAGCCCCGGCCCACAGAGCGCCGCCGGAAGCTCTTCCGCCGGTTTGGTCTGCCGGAGCAGACGGAACGGCTGTACCCCTTCCAGCTCTCCGGCGGCATGGCCCGGCGGGTTCTGGTGTCCACAGCTCTGCTCACCAGCGCCAGGCTGATCATCGCCGACGAGCCCACCCCGGGCATGAGCCTGGAGCAGGCGGAGGAAGCCCTGGCCATGTTCCGGGCCATGGCGGACGAGGGAAAGGGCGTGGTGCTCATCACCCACGACATTGACCTTGCCTTCCACATTGCCGACCGCATTGCCGTCTTTTACGCGGGGACCACAGTGGAAACCGCTCCGGCGGCGGACTTTCGCCAGGGGCCGGAGGCCCTGCGGCATCCCTACAGCAAGGCCCTCTGGCGGGCTCTGCCCCAGCATGAGTTCCGGCCCATCCCGGGCTTCCAACCTTATGCAGGGAATCTGCCCAGGGGCTGCCTCTTCGCCCCCCGCTGCCCCTGCCGGACGGCGGAATGTGAGAAGTCGGTCCCACCTATGCAGACGGTGCGGAAGGGAGAGGTGAGGTGTTTCCATGCGACTTGAGGCAGCCCATGTGAGCTTCCGTTACGGAAGGAAGGGTCCCTGGATTCTGGAGGACCTGAGCCTTGCCGTGGAAAGCGGCCAGCGTCTGGGGCTGTTTGCCCCCAGCGGCTACGGAAAAAGCACCCTGGCCCGGCTTCTGGCTGGGTATTTGGCGCCCCAGAAGGGGAAAATTCTCCTGGATGGAGCAGCCCTTCCCAAAAAAGGTGTCTGCCCGGTTCAGCTGATTTGCCAGCATCCGGAGAAGGCCATCAATCCCCGGTGGCGTCTGAAGCAGGTCCTGGAGGAGAGCGGAAAGCTTCGCCCGGACGTCCTGGCCTCCTTTGGCATTGAAACTGCCTGGCTGGACCGGTTCCCCCGGGAGCTGTCCGGCGGGGAGCTCCAGCGCTTTTGCGTGGCAAGGGCCCTGATGAGCGGGGCAAATTTTCTGATCTGCGATGAAATCAGCACCATGCTGGACGTGATCACCCAGGCCCAGATTTGGAACAAAATTTTGGAGGAGGCCGCCGCCCAAAACATGGGCCTCATTGCCGTCACCCACAACCGCGCCCTGGCCAACCGGGTCTGCACCCGGGTGTACGACCTCTCCACCGGCGAAAGCTGGATCCCGGAAACCCAGAAGCTCCCGGGAGCGCCATCATAGAGGTATGCCTCGCGCCGCTGGAACGGCCTGGTGAAGAAATGCTCCATCCAGAATGAAAGACCCGGACAAATCCCACGTTTCGGATTGTGGGGATTTGTCCGGGCTCACTTTTTGGATTGATTTCGCCTGAAATTCGTAGTAAAATGTATGACATTCCACTTGATGTACCGGCGGGCGAATTCTCGCCCGCCTCCGGCTCCATGGTCGCCGGTTCGCATCTGCCGCGCGCAATTGCCGTGGGATACACTTGACAGTCGATGTACGGTGGAGTCCAGCTCTTCGGAACACCTTGCGCGGGGCGTTTCCGTGGCGGTCTTCCTTCTGTTCATCTTCTGTCCAAGCCTATTTTGTCCAGGCCGTCCGAAAATATACCGGCATGTTCGTTTCTTGAATGGAGGAATTTTATGCAGGAAATCCTTGCGTTGGCCGTCCCGGTTCTGTTCATTTTTTTATTCATCAAAATCCTTCTGACCCCTATGAAGCTGATCTTCAAGCTCCTGCTCAACACGGGCTGCGGATTTATTTGCCTGTTTCTGTTAAACCTGCTGTCCGGCATCACTGGCATTGTCTTTGAGTTGAATTTCATCACCGCTGCCATTGTGGGCTTTCTGGGCCTGCCGGGCATTGTTCTGCTCCTGGTGGTGCAGTACTTGCTCTGAGATTCCCGCCTGTTATGCGGCAGCGTCTCCGGACTGTTTTTCCGCGGGGACGCTGCCGCATGTGATTGGAAGCCGCCAAGGCCCGATGGATCAAGAACGCAGCATTGGGTAGAATGGAGCTAAAAGGAGGCACATGCCATGGAAAATTTTGTATGTAAAGGGCAGCTTTTCTTCAGTACCGGTCCCAATGGCCACCGGTGTATTCCCAATGGATTTTTGGTCTGCACAGAGGGGCTTTGCCAGGGCGCCTTTCCGGTCCTCCCGGAAGCCTACCGGGACCTGCCCCTTCTGGACTTCGGGGACCGGCTCATCCTCCCCGGATTGGTGGATCTCCACCTCCACGGGCCCCAGTTTGCCTATCGGGGTCTGGGGATGGACCTGGAGCTGCTAGACTGGCTGAACACCCACACCTTCCCGGAGGAAGCCAAGTTCCGGGACCTGGCCTACGCCGGGCCTGCCTACCGGCAGTTTGTGGCGGCCTTGCAGGGCAGCTTCACCACCCGGGCCGCCATCTTTGCCACCGCCCACACAGAGGCCACCTTGCTTCTCATGGACCTGCTGGAGGAAAGCGGACTCATCACCCGGGTGGGCCGAGTCAGCATGGACCGGGACTGCCCTGAACATCTGCGGGAGCCGGGGCCGGAGGCGGCGCTGGAGGAAACCCGGCGCTGGCTGGAGGCTGTCCAGGGACGTTACCGCCGGACCGGTCCCATTCTCACCCCCCGCTTTGTCCCCACCTGCTCCGCTCCCCTCCTGGAGGGTCTGGGAAGATTGGCCCGGGAGACGGGCCTGCCGGTGCAGAGCCATTTGTCGGAAAATCAAAAGGAAATCGCTGTGGTGCAGGAACGCTTTCCAGAGGCCAGCTGCTATGCCCAGGTTTACGACCGGTTTGGGCTCCTGGACACCGGCTGCATCATGGCCCACTGCGTCCACTCCCGGGAGGCAGAGCTGGCGCTTCTCAAGGAGCGAGGCGTGTTCATCGCCCACAGTCCAGAATCCAACTCAAACCTTGCCTCCGGCGTGGCTCCGGTCCGCCGCTTCTTGGACCGGGGGCTTCGGGTCGGCCTGGCCTCCGATGTGGCAGGGGGCAGCAGCCTGAATCTTTTCCGGGCCATGGCCCATGCCATTCAGGCCAGCAAGCTTCGCTGGCAGCTCCTGGACCAAAGCCTCCCGCCTCTTACCTTCGACCAGGTCTTCTGGATGGCCACCCTGGGCGGCGGCAGCTTCTTCGGCCCTGTGGGAACCTTCGCCCAGGGCTACGCCTTTGACGCCCTGGTCCTGGACGACCGCCGCTATCCCACCGTCCTGCCCCTTAGCATCCAGCAGCGGGTGGAGCGGCTGGCCTATCTGGCAGAGGAGAGCTGCCTTACGGCAAAGTTCGTATCCGGGAACAGCATACAGATAAAGCACTGGAATCCGGAGGGTAGTCATGAAAAAATGGTACCATGAGGAATATGAATTTCAGATTGAAGTCATCGGATTTCTCCGTGGCGACCACACGGAGCAGTACTGCCGAAACGGCGAAGAAATTGGAGATACGTATACCTGCACCTATGGCTGCCCTGTCAACGCAGCTGGGCAGGGCATTTGCTCCAAAGTCATGATGATCCTGTTCTCCGTCATGGAGGCCGTCAGAAGCGGCGGAGATTTAGAGAACATTGGCGGAAACGGCAAATACTGCAAGGATGTCGTATGCCCCGACGGTTGTGTCATATTCCGGCTTACGGCAAAGAAAACTGGAAATGAGAATTTTTACAAGGGAAAATTCCTGGATGAAGGGGGTCAAACCCGCCTTTCCGGCCCTGTGCCGGGCCATGGCAACGCCCAATCAGGAATGAAATTCCCCCGGTAAAAGGAGCGACAATGAACTTACTGAAAATTGCCCTGCTGCAAATATCCCCATGTGGTGCCTTGGACGGAAATTTAGAAAAAGGCTTGGAATCCTGCAAACAAGCCAAAGAAATGGGGGCCGATATCGCCCTATTCCCGGAAATGTGGAGCAATGGGTACGATATATACCATCAACCCCTAGACTGTGTGAAGTCCGCTGCCATTTCGGCAAACGGCGACTTCGTCCATTCCTTTGGAAATGCGGCAAAAGAGCTTCAAATGGCAATCGGCATCACCTTTTTGGAGCGGTATGGGGACGGTATCCGCAATTGCCTGGTCCTTTTTGACCGATTCGGCGTCAAACAGCTTACGTATGCGAAGGTGCACACCTGTGACTTTGACGTGGAGCGGCATCTCACTCCCGGTGAGGACTTTTACGTGACCGCCCTGGATACGGCCTGCGGCACGGTGCAAGTGGGCGCCATGATCTGCTTTGACCGGGAATTTCCTGAAAGCGCCAGAATTCTCATGCTGAAGGGCGCGGAACTGATTCTGGTCCCCAATGCCTGCCCCATGGAAATCAACCGTCTTTCCCAGCTTCGCGGCCGGGCATACGAAAACATGCTGGCAATCGCCACCTGCAACTATCCCGAAACTGTGCCGGATTGCAACGGCAGCTCCAGCGTGTTTGACGGCGTCGCGTACCTTCCCGAAGAGGAGCATTCCCGGGATACCTGCATTCTGCAGGCGGGCGGGCAGGAAGGGATCTATCTCGCCAGCCTGAACCTGGATCAGCTTCGCAGCTACCGTCAGCAGGAAGTCCACGGCAATGCATACCGGCATCCCAAAAAATACGGACTCCTGGTGGATAGGAAAATTGACCCGCCCTTTGTCCGGGATGACTATCGGGAATAGGACGCCATCATCAAAGTGCAGAGCCCAGGAAAATAGCGGGAGAATTCACAAAAAAGGAATTCTCCCGCCTCTCTATATATCATGAGAAATGGACAGTCCAAACACCAGATCATCCCCATCCAATTCGTCCAGCTTCATAAACCCAATATCCGTATACAGCCTTTGCGCCTTCACATTTCCGGCCTCAGTAGAAAGCCGCAGGTGCTGAATTCCCGCCGTCTTCAGAATGTGAACTGCAAGCATGGCGGCTTTTTTTCCAAAGCCCTGGCCCTGGCAAGCTGCATCCAGATAGTAGCTCCAGGAAGCGGCATCCACACTCCCGCCAATCCATGTTCGGAGGACCAGATAGCCGATTCTTTCGCCGTCTGCCTTACAGATCACGCAGGGGACATGCTCCTCTGGATTGAGGTACGCCCTGCCAATGGAAAAGCCGGCGGGATTGACAAACTCCTCCTGCCCCGGCTTCAGGCGGCATTCCACCGTCGCATACCATAGATCCTCCTCATCCTGGATGGGACGAAGGAAAATCTCCTGAGTTTTCCACGCCTCCCCTGGGAGTGCATGGAGCAGCTGCCTGAGCGAGCGGCCTCCATTGCCGTATTCCATGGTGCACCTTCTTCCGCCAAGGGTAGTGGAGTCAATCCTTTCAGATACTACTCCTGCTCCCAGTTGTGCCAGACGTTCTGCACATCGTCATCGTCATCGAAGAGGTCCAGCATCTTTTCCATGTTGGCGATGTCCTCTTCCTTCTCCAGCTTCTGGTAATTCTGGGGGACCATCTCGATCTGGGCGGAGGCGAAATGGTAGCCCTTGGCGGTGAGGGCGTCGGCCACGGCGTTGAAGTCATCGGGGGAGGTGTAGATGGTGAAGCAGTCCTCCTCGGCCTCGAAGTCATCGGCGCCGGAATCCATAGCGTCCATCATGACCGCGTCTTCCTCATAATCCCCGTCCTCGTTGTCAATGACCAGGACGCCCTTCCGGTCAAAGGACCAGGAGACGCAGCCGGTGGCGCCCATGTTGCCGCCGTACTTGTCGAAGTGGTGGCGCATGGAGCCTGCGGTACGGTTGCGGTTATCGGTCATGGTCTCCACAATCACGGCCACGCCGCCGGGGCCGTAACCCTCGTAGGTGATGGTCTCGTAATTGTCGCCGGAGCCGGAGCCGCCGGCCTTCTCCAGCACCCGCTTGATGTTGTCGTTGGGCATATTGGCGGCCTTGGCCTTGGTGATGACCGTGGCCAGCCGGGAGTTGTTGGCAGGGTCGGTGATGCCGCCCCCCTCCTTCACCGCCACAATGATCTCCTTGGCGATTTTGGTGAAGGCCGCAGCCCGCTTGGCGTCCTGGGCGCCCTTGGTTTTCTGAATGTTATGCCACTTGGAATGTCCGGACATGAAAATCTTCCCTTCTATCGATATGGCGCTGCCTCCAGCAGCCCCGCATAAGCTCTGAACATTGTAGCACAGGCAGCGGGACAAAATCAACAGGTTTCAGCAGAATTTTATGCAGTCTGTGTGATGTTCGGATACTTTCACGAGAATTTGGGGAAATTGCCCCTGGAGCTTCTCTGCCAGGGTAGCGCACACCGGGTTCTCCGTCCAGAAATGTCCGGCATCGATGAGGTTCATCCCCAGGTCCCGGGCATCCCAGAACTGGTTATATTTCACATCCGCCGTCACAAAGGTGTCGCAGCCGGCGTCAAAGGCCTCCCGAACCCCGTTGCCGCAGGCGCCGCCGCCCACCGCCACCCGGCACACCGGACGGCCGCCGGAGACATACCGCAGGCCTGGGCAACCCAAGCGCTGCTTTACCTGCTCCAGGAAGGCCTCCAGGGAAACCGGCTCCCGCCGTCCGGCACGGAGCAGGCCCCAGGGCCGCCCCTGGCCGTCTGTGCCGGAGGGATTCAGCACCACCGTCTCCTCCAGGCCCAAGGCCCCGGCCAGGCAGTCGTTGACCCCGCCGGGAGCACAGTCCAGATTGGTGTGGGCGTTGATGGCGGCCATGTCCCGGGCCGCCAGGAAGAGGATGCACCGGCCCACGGAGGTGTCGTCCGTAATGGACCGGGGGGGCTGGAAGATAAGGGGATGGTGGGTCACCAGAAGCTCGGCTCCCCAATCCGCCGCCTCCTGGCACACATCCTGAAAAGGGTCCAGGGCCACCAGAATCCGCCGGACCTCCCGGCCCGACCGGCCGCACAGGAGACCCACATGGTCCCAGTCCATTTTCATATACCGGGGAGCCAGCGTCTCCAGGAATTCCAAAACATCCCCCACTGTAATCATCGCATTGCCTCCATCTCCCGCAGTTCCTTCAGAGCCGCGCTGTAATATTCATATTTAGGTCCTCCCAGGCCTGTCAGTCCCAAAACCACCTTTTCCACCGCCTGGCGGCAGAAGGCCAGATACTCCCCCACCAGGGGGCTTCCGCTGGCCAGCAGGGCGGGGCTGGCAAAGTGCTGCCCCGGGGTAAGGCTTTGGCAGCCCGGCTTGGCCTCCAGGACGGTATATAGAAATTTCCCATCCCGCACCGGCTCCTCCCGGGTGATTTCCCAGCCGTGTTCCGACAGGTACTGCCGCAGCTCATTTTGGGAGGACTGACACTGGAGCACCAGACGGTACCTTCCTCCCCGAAGCCAGGGGCCGCTCCGGAGAATGCCAACCATGGTTTCCGCCCCCAGACCGGCCATAAGGAGCACGTCAAAGTCCCGGGGCAGCCCCCGGACACCGTCGCACAGATGGAAAGACAGTCCCTCCCGGACGCCGAACCGCCTGGCATTCTCCCTGGCTCGGGCCAGAGGCTGCTCTGCCACATCCGCCGCCAGTACTCGACTGGCCCGGCGGGATTGCAGCAGGTAAATGGCCAAATATCCGTGGTCCGTCCCCACATCGGCCACCCGCTGCCCCGGCTCCACAAAGGCAGCGCAGGCCAAAAGTCGTTTGGAAATGGGAAGCTTCATAACTGCCCTCCTTACGTGTGCCGCACTGATAAAAAAGAAAGAAGGAGACGCCGCAGGGACCCACCCCGCAACGCCTCCTTCCCCAAAGCTTACTGTTTCTCCGCCTCGGCAGCCTCGCTGGCCTCCAGGAACCGGTTCAGCTGGGCCAGGAAGGCGTCGCAGTCGATGCCGTGGACCATGCAAGCCTCCTCCACAGTCTCACCCCGGGAAGAGGGACAGCCCAGGCAGTGCATGCCAATGGCCAGGAACAGGGGGGCGGACTGAGGCGCAATGTCCAGCACTTCGCCGATGATGGTATCTTTTTCAATGGTAACAGCCACGTAACGGACCTCCTACTATCGTTTGCTTTATTATACCCGGCACTCCCCCAAAAAACAAGAGGAATTGTCAAAAAAACCAGAGCGGCTGGATTCGCCGAAATAATTCTTGATTTTCCCACCCGCCCCGTGTACAATGAACCCAACAACTACATAGCTGGGGAGTTTGTATGACAGGCTGAGAGGAAGGTGCGACCTTCGACCCATAAACCTGATTTGGATCATGCCAACGTAGGGAGACGAAAGACGTAAGAAACGGGAAATTGCCAAATCTGGTCATTTCCCGTTTTTCTATCTTGCTCCTGCCACCTGCTCCCACAAATTTTTGCCGAAAGGAATCACCACCATGAGAACTTACAAAACCCAGATGGAAGCCGCAAAGAGGGGCATTGTGACGCCGGAAATGGAGCTGGTCGCCAAAAAGGAGTACATGGAGCCGGAAACGCTTCGCCAGCTGGTCGCCAAGGGTGAAGTGGCCATTCCCTGTAACATCCACCACACCTCCATTTCCCCGGAGGGCATCGGCGGAGGACTCCGCACCAAGATCAACGTCAACCTGGGCATCTCCGGCGACTGCAACCGCTACGACATGGAGATGCAGAAGGTAGACCTGGCCCTGCAATTTGGCGCAGAGGCCATTATGGACCTGAGCAATTATGGTAAAACCAACACCTTCCGCCGGGAGCTGATTGCAAAGTCCCCCGCCATGATCGGCACCGTACCCATGTACGACGCCATTGGCTACCTGGAGAAGGATCTGCTGGAAATCACCCCAGAGGATTTCCTGCGGGTGGTCCGGGCTCACGCTGAAGAGGGTGTGGATTTTATGACCATTCACGCCGGTATCAACCGCCGCGCCGTGGAAGCGTTTATGCGGGACAAGCGGAGGATGAACATCGTATCCCGGGGTGGCTCCCTGCTGTTTGCATGGATGATGATGACCGGGAGGGAGAACCCGTTTTACGAACACTACGACGAAGTCCTGGAGATTTTGCGGGAATACGACGTCACCATCAGCCTTGGAGACGCCCTGCGCCCCGGCTGCATCGACGACAGCACCGACGCAGGGCAGGTTGCCGAGCTGATTGAGCTTGGCAGCCTCACGGAGCGCGCCTGGGCAAAGGACGTGCAGGTCATGGTGGAAGGGCCGGGTCACATGGCCATGAATGAGATTGCGGCCAACATGCAGCTGCAAAAGCGGCTTTGCCACAACGCCCCGTTCTATGTGCTGGGTCCCATTGTCACCGACATTGCCCCCGGCTATGATCACATCACCGCCGCCATCGGCGGAGCCATTGCAGCGGCAAGCGGTGCGGACTTCCTGTGCTATGTGACGCCGGCAGAGCATCTTCGCCTGCCGGACCTGGACGACGTGAAGGAGGGAATCATCGCCAGCCGCATCGCCGCCCATGCCGCCGACATCGCCAAGGGCGTCCCCCACGCCAGGCAGCAGGACAACGCCATGTCCGAAGCCCGTCACAAGGTGGACTGGGAGGCCATGTTTGACCTTGCTCTGGACCAGGACAAGGCCAGACGCTACTTCGAAAGCACCCCTCCCGCCGACCGGCACACCTGCTCCATGTGTGGCAAAATGTGCGCGGTACGAACCACCAACCTGATCCTGGAAGGTAAGCAGGTGGAATTCTGCACCGAAAAATAAGGAGCGCTCCGGGACCGGCTACGGCGCATCCGTTTCCACCAGCCGCTCCAGCCGGGCCTCCTGGAGGCGGAAGCGGCGAGCAATGGGCGCGGCCAGAAGACCGGCCCGGGCCATCTCCCGGACCTCATCCAGGGTGACCCATTTGGCGTCGCTGGTCTCCCCCGGCTGGAGCACAATGTCCGGCTGCGGCGGTGGGCAGCGGAGGAAGTAGAAGTCAAAAAAAGCCTCTTCCCCCCGGTCAGACTCCAGCAGCAGGAAGGCTTCCTCCCGGGCGCGGATTCCGGTTTCCTCATACAGTTCCCGGGCAATGGCCTGGCGGCTGGACTCACCGGCCCAGGCGGAGCCGCCGGAGTTTTCCCAGGTGTTGGGAAAGGATTTTTTCTCCGGCGCCCGCTTGGTCAGGAGCAGATGTCCGGCTCCATCGCATACCCAGACGCAGACCACCAGCCCATACTCTCCAGGCTTCATTGCCTCTCCTCGCCGCCGCACCCGACCGGTGCGGCGGCGACTGGCGTCATATACATCCACACGCTCCTCCATACGTCCACTCCCTCCCTATATGTTGGATCATATGGTACCATATCTTCGCCCAATTGGCAACCGGTTCCCAATTGAGCGCATTGAAATGACAAAACACATCGGACAGGGTCCGCCCCTGCGGTCACACATGATAGCGCTAAAGACATAAACGGGATATACAAACAAGTAAGCAGGAGGCCACCCGGGCTGGGAATGGGTGGCCTCCTGCTTTCAGAAAGGAAAGGATGGCAAGATTACAAGCAAAACAAATCGGTTCCGCGTTGCAGCGGTCCGGAGGGAGCAAAGCGGAGAACCCTCTCTGCTGATTCCGGAAGAAACAGAGCTTACAGCTGCTCCAGGTACCGGACCAGGATGGTGGCTGCTTGCGCCCGGGTGGTGGTTCCACGGGGGCTGAGGGTGGTCTCAGAGATGCCCTGGATCAAGCCCTCTGCCACGGCCCAGGCCATGGGGATCTGGGCATAGGCGCTGACGCCGGCAGCGTCTGCAAAGGATGTCAGGTCCGCCTGGGCTGTCACATCCTGCTCCTTCCAATTGGCGTAGCGGTACAAGATGGCGGCAAACTGCTCTCGGGTGATCGAATCGGCAGGCCGGAAGAGGGTGTCTGTTACGCCGTTGACCATGCCGTTTTCCTTGGCCCAGGCGACGGCCTGGGTGTAATACTGATTGGGGGCCACGTCCTGGAAACCGCTGCTGCCGGTGATCTCGGGGCTACCCTCCATGCGGTAGAGCACGGTAACCAGCTGGCCTCTGCTCAGGGGCATCTGGGGGCAGAAGGTGCTGTCGGTCATGCCGCGGAACAGGCCCATGCCGGTTGCCATCAGGATATCATCCTTGGCCCAATGGTTGGAGACGTCGGTAAAGGTCCCTTCCAGGCTGGGATCCACCACCCGGAAGGTGAGGACTTTTTCATTGCTGCCGAAGCTGCCCCGGACCTTCAGGAAGCCGCAGGCGTTGGCCTGCACCGTGCAGGAGCTGCCGTTGGACTGGGTCACCTCGCCCACTTCCGGCGTCAGGGACTTCCAGTTCAGGTTCAACTCATAATCATTCTCGGCTACGTTTTCAATGGTGAGGGTGTCACCCACGGCCAGGGTCGTGGCACTGGCCTGTAGATCCATATCTTCATCCACCATGTGACTGCCACCCTGGATTTCAGCAACCGATACGTTGCCGGCATAGTCACAGGCCAGGAAAATGGATCGATTGTCCTCCGTACAGTGGCCAGCCATGGCACCTGTACCCGTGATGTTCCCTGGGATTGGGGTAGTAGACACCACAGAAAAGGCAGATCCATTCCATTTACCGGTCTCAGGATCCTTCTGAATTTGACATATGATGGTATAATCAATGAACCAGGTCTCACGGGGTTGGAAGAGATACAAATATTCCGTGTAGGTCGGGCTGAGTTCATTGGCGATGGCTCTGATACTGGACGGATCGTCCATGGGGGCGCCTGTATCAATGTAGAAGTAGAATTCCACTGCATCATTGGCATTGGGCGTATCCGTCTCCAGCTCTGTGGTTGCCTCCACCCGAACCTTCACTTCTGTATTATTTTCCAGCAAACATCTGCTGGTGTCATAGTAATAAAAGCCTTCCTCATTGTATGCAACTGGGTACAGCCAATCCATCCCCAGCTCAGAGGCAGTAAACGAACTTCCTAAAAATGCATTTTTGTTGAACGTCTTGCAGATGCCCTCCATCTCCTGCTTCCAAAGGACCCTGCCAGTGGCGGCATCGGTCACCGTGTATGTAACCGTTTTCGCATTGCGGTTCAAGCCGAAAGCAAAACCTAACCAATCCAAATCCTCATCCCCATTGGGCGACAGGCCTGCGGCTTTGGGATTGAACGTCAGGTACTGCGGCTGCAGACCGCCCAACTCGATTTTGGTAGCTTCTGGCACCATGTAATGGTTTCTGGAGGATCCCAAATAGACGCTCTTAAATTCCGCCGGCAGCTCATAGCTGCCCAGGCTCTCCCAGAAGGGTGCATAGCGGCCGCTTGCCATGGTGTTATGGACTTGATCTGCCGTGTTGTAAGCATAGGGGCCGCCCATGAGGGATTCATAGGTCTCAGCATCAAACAGCGGCGCTTCACCGAAGTCCCCATAGAAGGCCAGGAAGGGAGCGGAAAGGCTGACACTATCTTCGCTTATCAGCTGTACAAACCCTTCTACATAGGCGCCATAGGGGAACCTCTCGTCCATGTAAGCTCTGTCTGCGTCCGACAGTGTGACCGTAACCGAGACCTGGGCAGTGGCATGGGCAGGGACGGTAATTCTCCCGTCTGCGGCGCTGGAGGTAACAGCAGCACTCAGTTTCCGGGCATAGTCATAGACCAGATAGGTGACCTTACCGCCCCGAATCTGGCCGCCTTCTGCCTTTTGTCCCAGAACTGCAGTATCCAGGGTGTATGTTTTCTCCCCATCAGAGAAATTCACCACTTCAAAGTCCATGGTATAGACGCCCGTGCGCTCCGGGTCGTCGCCCAGCTCAAATTTGGACTTGTTGGTGCCCTCCACCTGAATGTAAGCTTGAGAGGCCATGGCCGCCGCAGGATTGGCCAGACCCGCGCCCTGGCGGCGGACGAAGTAGAAGGTGTCGTGGGCTTCATCTACAATGGGAGTCGCCGTGCTCATAAGCAGGCGGTTGACCAGATCGGCCAGCCCTTCCTCTGCCACACCCTGTTCCTTCAAATACTGCCGCACCAGGGCTGCTGACGCCGCCACGGCAGGAGAGGCCATGGAGGTACCGGACATGCTCGCAAAATAGTCTTCGTAATATGCGGAAAACACATTGCCGCCAATGCCGGTGATTTCCGGCTTCAAGGTCAGCCCATCGGTGGGGCCCCAGGCAGAGAAGTCCGACATCTGCCCCGCCTGTTGGTTCACACACCAGAACGTGTCCACGCGGATTTTCTCATCGTGGGGCGGGAAGTTGCAGAACGTTTCAAAGTCTTGATAGGAGATGGAAACCACCGGGAGAGAGAAATCGGTCTGCTCAAACTGCACCGGTACACTTTTGGACTGGCCGCTCTCTGGGCCTTGGCACAGCACCAGCGCTGCCGCCTGCGCCTGGACCGCCTGGGCAACCAGCGTGTCTACGCAGGTCTCGTTCAATTTCAAAAACACCAATTTTCCGTCCGCATCCTGCAAGCTGTCTGTGTAGGGCATCATCGTTCCACCCAGGACAGCCTCCAGGTCCTTGCCCTCTGGGACATCTGGATGCTCCCAATAGCGGAACTCTGTGCGGTATAGATTCAGGGGCGGCAGATAGGAAAGTACCTTGTTGCCCGAAACAACAGTCTGGTTTTCCGCACTGGCCACAGTCAGAACCGGATCATAGGTGCCGGGAGAGCCCACCGTACCGGTGGCAACGGTGGAAGATTTCACCATGTTGTTTCCCCAGAGGCTCTTGTCGCCGCTGAACGACGCATTGCCGGCAGCGATCACGACGTTGATGCCAGCATCGCAGGCTGCTTCGTAATATTCCGTAATTCCCGCATCATAGTATGCACCGGCATCGGAGCCCAGGGACAGATTGGCGCAGTCCACACCCAATAAAATGGCATCTTCCAGCGCCCGGGCAATGGAGCTGAATCGCGCCCCACCGCCGGCGTCAAACACCTTCAGCACCACCAGCTGGGCCTCCGGGGCGATGCCCATGGTCTCCATCTCGAACTGCTCCTTTGCCCACTCCGGCACGTTACCGGCTACGATGCCGGCCACATGGGACCCATGGGCGTCGTAATGGCACTCGCCATAGTCCGCCGCGCCGTCTGCATAGTTAAAGGCAAAGGGGATCTTGCTACTGTAATAAACCTGGTCTGCGGTCAAGCCCTCCACCAGTTCTTTGGCGTGGAAGTTGTAGCCAGCCAGAAGGCCCTGGATTTTTTCTTTGGTATACGCCACCCGGCTCTGGTCCTGGGGCTGCTGCTCAAAGGCGGGGTTGATCAGGCTGATACCTGTGTCGATGACGGCGATGCTCATGCCCTCGCCTTTGTACCCCAGATCCCACGCGCTGTTCGCACCCATGGCGGGACCAGCGGATTTCATATAAGGCTTCAACATTTCAGCGTTCTGAATCAAGGCAACCTCTTCCTCTGGCACGGAGTAGGTGGGCATCAGAATGGCCCGCTTGATCCCCGGCATCTGCCGGATGGTGGCCAGGTCCTTGTACTGCACGGTGGCCGACACCGCGTTGGTCAGAAGGGTCAGCTGGGTCTCAGCCTGGACCTCGTAGCCCAGGGTCCGGCTGATCCGGGCCATGGCGGAGGCCTGGGCACGCTCGATGGATTGTCGGGCGCTTTGCTCCGCCTGCCCCAGGGACTGGCCCAGGACCACGGACATGCCGGCCCGCTTCGCCACCGGCGCATCGTCGAAGATGATCAGCGCTTCGACCTGCTCGTCTCTGGGATGGGCCTCATAGAAGACGCTGACTGTTTCCTCCTGGGGCACGGTGGTCCCGTTCAGGATGGCCTCTATCTCTCGGGCGTACTGGGCGGCTTCTTTTGGGTTGATCTCCATTTGCCGCAGCACAGAGCCGTCGTCTGCAACCACAGTCTTGGGCTCGCCATGCTGCAAAGAAGCCAAAGCTTCCGCCTCCTCCGCGGTCAGGACTCTGGGAGTGACCAGAAGATCACTTTCCGCCGTCTGGGTATAGGTCTCACCATTTTTACCAGTATACACGTATGTATAACCGGCTGGGACAAGGGTCGTCTCTTCCGAGGTGGCGTAGATCGTCTTCGCCGGATCGCTGGCCACTCCAGCCAGGTCTCCTGAGGCGGCGCGCTCCGTTGGTTTGCCAGCCGCCGCAGCCGGGCAGAAGACGCCCAGCAGCAGCGCCGCGCAAAGCAGGACCGTGAGGTACTTTCGCATGGCATGTTTCATAGTTGTTACCCCCTTCAAGATACAGGCCGCAAGCGAACAAATTTTGCGGCCCTCCGATTGAACGCACTGTTGCGCACAATCATTCCAAGGCTAGTCTAGCATATTGTACGCAATATTGCAACTTCTTTTTTTGAAAAAAATAGAAAAAAGTGGGAGTTCCATACGGCCCAGTTCTCTCTGGCAACAGGCCTTATCGCGGCAGCGCACATGGAATGGCCGGGCCATTGGAAAAAAAGACTGGAAAAATGATACAATCTGTGTTATAATCGTTTTCAAAATGTGCGCATATCTGCAACACGATTTTGACCTTGGAGGGACTCCCATGGAGCTGCAATTCAATCGCAAGCCCTGTCTCATTCTGGAGGCCACAGAGCTTCTGTATGTATTCGTCAACCAGCTTTCTCCCCGTATGCTGACTGCGGACGGCCCCTACTGCATCCCACCGGCAGAGGTGAGCGCAATCATGGAGGAGGTCTGCGGCAGCTTGTCTCCGGAGGATCCTACCCTGCACTATTACTTCCAGAAATACCAGCTGCTGGAGCAATCCGGCGCCACCTGTCTGGCCCGCCTGATGGTTTTCTCTTTTGTAAACCTAAACGAATCCGATCCAGACCTCAGTTTCCAGGCCCTGTGTGATGCCTGGGACCGGCTACGCCAGGGGGGATACTATTTCACCAGCTGCAGTGAGTACGGACTCAGCATGTATGCTCCCAGGGACTCCAGTACTGTCCCCTTTGCCCACGGACTCTGGAAGCTGCCCCTGCCCCTGTCCTGTAAAGAGCAGCTGATGGAGGTATTTTCAGACTTTCCCCGCCACACAAAACGGCTGGCAGCCCTGGTGAAGCCGGTGATGGAACGGCTCGGCTCTGCCCTGGCCCCCTGGGTGGAACGGGCGGAACCTCTGATCCGCCAATGGGAAGCCACACTACAGGATCAAGACCTGGCGCAGTTCTTGCAGACTCATATGCTGATTCAAACCGACTACCCCCTGGACAGCGCCACCGCTTCCCTCCTCTTTTTCATGCCAAATCTCACCCCTGGCTTGGTGGATGAAAAAAGAAGACTGACCCGCTTCTGCATTGGCGTCAACATCCAGCCCCAGAAGGGCATTGCCATGTCCAAGCTGGAGGAGTGGGAATACACCGCTATGCGTCTGCTGGGGAGCCCCGCCCGGATGGAAATGATGAACGCCATGCGGCAACGGCCTATGACCTCTCGGGAGCTTTCCCAAGAGCTGGGGCTGCACCTGGGCACGGTGACTCGGGACATCCGGAACATGCACGACGCCCGGCTCTTGAATATGAAGCTGGGCGGCTCCCGCCCCCATTACAGCGTGAATTTTGACACCATCCGCGCCCTGGCCCAGCGGCTACTGGACATGTGCCCCGCCCCCAAGGCGACAGAATCCGAAGAATCGCCAGTGAAACATACCGCCCCACAGTAACCATCCCACGTATTTTGCCATTTTAACGCCCCCTGTCAGGCAGAAAAAAGGTATTTACGGCAACGCCAAAAAGTCCGTTCATCCACCACATGGGGATCTCTCCATAGGGGCGTACCCATGTGTCCGCTCGTTGTAGGCATTGCGAATTCACTGCAAATGGGCAAAAACGCGCAACGTTTCCTCCAGGCGGATGCACGAATCCGCCCCTGCAGCGGTTTGGCATAGTGCTCCAGAACGTTCACGCCTCTTTCACCTTTTGTTTTCTTTTTATTCACATCCCGTTCAAAAGTCTCCATTATCCTAAATGCGTAAGGTGATGCGGAAGCCGTGAGCCGAATCCCTTATGTTCTCTGTTTGTCCTTCTAGTTTTGGACTACTTCCTACCTCTCTCTTTTTATTTGTACTACGCTGAGAAAAAGCGCCCCGCCTCTGCGGAGCGCTTTTTCTCATATCCAAAGAGGACACGCTGCTGCGTCATGCGCCCTCTCCCGGGCTCAGGAGAGTGTCGTCCTGGAAGACCCAATCCTGCACCCGGAGCACCTGATACCGGCCGCCGGAATCCCGAATCACCATTTGGCTGAGGCCAGCGTTGATGATCATCCGGCGGCATACAGAGCATGGCCCCTGATGCTCCAGGAGCTCCCCGGTGACGGCGTCCCGGCTCACCAGATACATGGTCCCACCCATGCACTCACTCCGCGCGGCGGAGATGATAGCATTGGCCTCGGCGTGCACGCTCCGGCAGAGCTCATAGCTCTGACTCACAGGAGCCTTGTGCCGCTCCCAGGTGCAGTAGCCCAGATCGATGCAGTTGGCCCGGCCCCGGGGCGCGCCATTGTAACCGGTGGAGACAATCTCGTCATTTCGGACAATGATGGCCCCACTGCGAACCTGGCGGCAGGTGGACCGCTCCAGCACTGTCTCAGCAATGTCCAGATAGTAGTTCTCTTTATCAATCCGGCTCATGGTATCTCTCCTTCGCTCTCTGACAGTCATTTTCATGATTATACCCCACGCGCCTGGAAACTGCAAGAGATTTCCAGAAATTTTTACACAAAGGCGGAAAAAACCGCTGATTTTTCAGAGTTTTCCTCCACCACGCCTCCTCTCAACAATATGGCGGCTTCTGAAAGCCCCCCTGTTTGTTACTTTTTTGAAATACCAGTTGTAATCTTTGTTTCTTTTTGCTATACTATAGAAAGGGTTTTGTTACCACTCTGCCTGCAAAAGGGGGAATTGCGCTTGCGCTTCATCTCATGGAATGTCAACGGCCTGCGGGCCTGTGTACAAAAGGGCTTCCTGGACGTCTTCCGCCAGCTGAATGCGGATTTCTTCTGCCTCCAGGAAACCAAGCTCCAGCCGGACCAAATTCAGTTGGAAACCCCGGGCTATACCCAGTTCTGGTGCTCCGCCCAGAAAAAAGGCTACTCCGGCACCGCTATCTTTGCCAAAACGCCGCCCCTGTCGGTCCAATACGGCCTGGGTGTGGAGGCGCTGGATCAGGAGGGGCGGCTGATTACCCTGGAATACGACGGCTTCTACCTTCTCACCTGCTACACCCCCAACGCCCAAGAGGGTCTGAAGCGTCTGGATCATCGCCTGGCATGGGACCAGGCCTTCCGGGAGAAGCTCACCGCCCTGGCAGCGCAAAAGCCAGTGGTGGCCTGCGGAGATTTGAATGTGGCGCACCAGGAGATCGACCTAAAAAACCCGGGCCCCAACCGTGGCAACGCCGGTTTCTCCGACGAAGAGCGGGAGAGCTTTACCCGGCTGCTGGAAGCTGGCTTCACCGACACCTTCCGCTACCTCTACCCCGATCTGACCGGGGCCTACAGCTGGTGGAGCTACCGCTTCAACGCCCGGAAAAACAACGCCGGATGGCGAATTGATTACTTTTTGGTATCCAATGACTTGCGAGAACGGGTGCGCCAGGCTCGCATTCATGGAGACATCTTCGGCTCTGACCACTGCCCTGTAGAGCTGGAACTGAATTTGGAGGCTGGATCACCCAATGAAACAACATAAACGACTGCGGCTCGTATCCATTGTTTGTCTGGCGGCGCTCCTGGTGAGCTGTTTGCCTGGTGCTTATGCCTACGGCGTCTCCAGCGCCTGGGCCAAGGAGGAGCTGGACGCCATGGCGGCCCTGGACCTCATCCCGGCTCTTCTGGAAGAGCGAGGCGACCTCCGGGAGAACATCACCCGGCTGGAAATGTGCGCCCTGGCGGTGCAGGCTTACGAACGTTACACCGGTGAGGAGCTCTCTCTTCCCGATGAAACGCCTTTCCCCGACACCAATGACCCCATCGCCGCCAAATCATACGCCGCCGGCTTTGCCCTGGGCTATGAGGACGGCACCTTCCGCCCGGACCGGCTCCTCACCCGGCAGGAGTTTTTCGTCTTTGTTTCCCGCTTTCTCCAGGCCGCAGGCCTCGACCCGGCTGAGCATGGAGAGGACCTGGCCGGCTTTGTGGACGCCGGCGCCATCAGCGCCTGGGCTTTGGACGCCACCTGGCAGGTGGTAGACCTGGGCGTGGTGCAGGGCAGCGGTGGAAAGCTGGACCCTCTGGGCCACACAACCTGTGAACAGGCCCTGGCCATGTTCTATCGGGCTTACATAAATCTCACGGGCGAATCCCAGGCAACACAGGCCAGCGTAGAAAATAAATACCCCAATCTCAGCCCCTGGGCCAAAGAGGAGCTGGAAGCCATGGACCAGCTGGGCCTCATTCCGGAGGTTCTCCTGGGCCGGGATATGGCCACCCCCATCACCCGGGGAGAGATGTGTTACGTAGCCATGGAGGCCTACCTGTCCCTCTATCCCAATCCCATTTTCCGGGTAGAGGAAAGTCCCTTTACCGACGCAGACGACCCCGTCATCACCAAGGCCTACTACCTGGGCCTCATCAGCGGCTTTCCCGACGGCACCTTCCGGCCGGACACCCCAATCACCCGGGAGCAATTTTTCAAAATCACCGTCAACTTCCTGTCCGTCTGTGGCTATCCTTACGAAGACAGCCCCAGCACCAGCCTCGACCACTTCACCGACGCCGGAGAGCTGAGCAGCTACGCCCTCCCCTGCGCCCGCCTTCTGGTGGAGCTGGGGATCGTCAGGGGTGACGGCAAGCAGCTGCTTCCCAAGAGCAGCACCCAGTGCCAGCAGGCCCTGGCTATGTTCTTCCGATCTTACCTGACCCTTCAGGCTTGGATGGAGGACTCCGTGGATCCCGACGGCCGGCCGGAGGCGGATGCGTTGGTGGAATTTGCCCTGCAGTATGTGGGCTACAACTACATCTGGGGTGGCAAAGACCCCTCCACCGGTTTCGACTGCTCCGGCTTTGTCTGGTACGTTTACACCCATAATGGCTACGAGGACATCGGCCGCACTGCCACCGATCAGTGGTACTACGAAAACAGCCAGGAGGTGTCCCAGGATTCCCTGCTACCCGGCGACCTGTTGTTCTTCTCCGAAACCGACAGTCTGGACAATATCACCCACGTGGGTATTTACATCGGCGGCGGAGAGTTTGTCCACGCGGCCAACTCCCGGGACGGTGTCATCGTAACCGCCGTGGACGCCCCCTACTACGGGGAGCATTACATAGGCGCCCGCCGGATCATCCCCGCATGACCACCACATGAGATCTGTACCCTGTACCGGAATGCTCCGGCGCAGGGTACCGTTTTTTCCCTTTGTGGTACAAGATTCGGCGATTTTTCCTGAATTTTACAAGGATTTGCGTTTCCCCATTGAAAAGCTGTATGGCATTTGTTAAAATGAGAAGCGGAGCAAATGAATTCGGCTCCGCCATCACACTTCTATCCATGTTTGAAGGAGGACGCAACATGAGAAGTAAACTTTCCTCTCGGGTCCTGTCCGTGCTGCTGGCACTGGTGCTGGTACTCTCGACGCTGTCTACCATGGCTTTTGCCGCTGGCGAAAAGTCTGACGACGTCGTGGTGCTCTACACCAACGATGTGCACTGCGGCGTGGATGCCGGTACCCCTGAAGACACCATGGGGTATGCCAACCTGGCTGCCTACAAACACGCCATGGAGGAAGCCCATGAGCATGTCGTGCTGGTTGACGCCGGCGACGCCATCCAGGGCGAGGCCATTGGCACCCTGTCCAACGGCAGCTACCTGGTGGACATCATGAACCAGGTGGGCTACGACTACGCCACCTTTGGCAACCATGAGTTCGACTATGGGATGGACGTAGCCCTCTCCCTGTTGGAGAAGTCCAACGCCAAGTACCTGTCCTGCAACTTCATAGATTTGAGGACAAACAAGACTGTGACCGATGCCTACGCCATGGAGACCTACGGCAGCCTGAAGGTTGCGTACGTGGGCGTCAGCACCCCAGAAACCTTCACCAAATCCACCCCCACCTACTTCCAGGACGAAAACGGCAACTACATCTACAGCTTCTGTGAGGGCAACGACGGCCAGGACCTGTACAATGCAGTTCAGGGCGCCATTGACGCCGCCACGGAGGCAGGCGCCGATGTGGTCATCGCCATTGGCCACTGCGGCATTGACGAGCAGTCCTCTCCCTGGACCTCCAGAGAGATCATCGCCAATACCACCGGCCTGGACGCCTTCATCGACGGCCACTCCCACAGCACCATCTCTGGCGAGTCCGTAAAGGACAAGTCCGGCAACGATGTAGTTCTCACCTCCACCGGCACCAAGCTGGCCAACATCGGCAAGATGACCATCACCCCTGAGGGCAAGGTCTCCACGGAGCTGGTGAACGGCTACACGGAGGTGGACGCAGAGACCGATGCTTTCGTCAAGAACATCCAGGCCCAGTTTAGCGACAAGCTGAACGAAGTGGTGGCCAAGTCCAATGTGGACCTGGTGGTAAACGACCCCGAAACCGGCAAGCGTCTGATTCGGAACCAGGAGACCAACCTGGGCGACCTGTGCGCCGATGCCTACCGCACTGTCCTGGGCGCAGACATCGCCTTTGTGAACGGCGGCGGAATTCGCGCCGATATCCTCGCTGGTGACATCACCTATGGTGAAATCATCGCCGTACATCCCTTCGGAAACACTGCTTGCGTGGTGGAAGCCACCGGTCAGGAAATCGTGGATGCTCTGGAAATGACCGCTCGCTCCACTCCTGGTGAGAACGGCGGCTTCCTCCAGGTCTCTGGTTTAAAGTACACCATCGACCTGAACATCACCTCCTCTGTCAAGGTGGACGACAAGAGTATGTTCGTCTCTGTAGAGGGCCTGCGCCGGGTAAAGAACGTCCAGGTCCTGAACCAGGCGGGGGAATATGAGCCCATTGACCTGGAGAAAACCTACACACTGGCATCCCACAACTACATGCTGAAATCCGGCGGCGACGGCATCAACATGTTTATGGACAATAAGGTCCTGCAGGACGAGGTCATGATTGACAATCAGGTCCTCATTACCTACATCCGCGACCACCTGAAGGGAGTCGTGGGCGAGGCCTATTCCAACCCCTACGGCGAGGGCCGCATCACCGTCACGGATATGCCTTACACCGATGTGTCTGAGGACCGGTTCTTCTATGTACCCGTTCAGTACGTGGACGGGCAGGGATACATGGACGGTATCGGCGGCAGTCTGTTTGCCCCCTACCAGCCTCTGAGCCGGGCCATGGTGACCACCGTCCTGTACCGCATGGCTGGTACCCCCGAAGTGACCTCCACCGCGAGCTTCTCCGACATCGTCCCCGACTCCTACTACGAAAACGCCGTGGCCTGGGCTGCCAGTGAAGGCATCGTGGAAGGCTACGGAGATCAGACCTTCCGTCCCCTGAAGGACATCACCCGGCAGGAAATGGTCACCATGTTCTACCGGTACGCCAAGTTTGCCGGCGAGGACGTGACCAAGGCCGCCGATCTCGGCAGCTTTACTGATGCGGGGCAAATCTTCCCCTATGCAGAAAATGCCATGACCTGGGCCGTGGCCGTGGGCCTCATCCGGGGCATGGGCAACAACACCCTGCAGCCCCTGGGCCTGTCCACCCGCGGTCAGTTTGCCACCGTGGTCTACCGGTTCTTCCATGTGGAAATCAATCTGATGGCCACTTCCGACATCCACGGCCAAGCTTACGCCACGGATTACACCGCTGACTACTCCGCTTCCGGCACCCATTACCAGGGCCTCACCCGTGTGGCCACCTTCGTGAAGCAGCAGCGCCAGGCCTATGTGAATTCCTTCCTGGTGGACTGCGGCGACCTGGTCCAGGGTACCCCCCTCACCTATTACTACGCCTTCAACCATCCCGAAACAAACGATCCCATTATGAAGGCCCTGCGGATGATGGACTACGACATGTTCGTCCCCGGCAACCATGAGTTCAACTATGGTATGACCATTCTCCAGCGTCAGCTGAACTACCTGACCAGCGATGGGACGGAGACCGAGTCCTCCGTGGCTGTGGGCTGCGCCAACTACCTGGATTCCACCAAGCAGGGTGGCGAAACCACCAACTGGAGCACCTGGAACAACTATGCCCCCTATCAGCTCTATGACTACAATGGCGTCACCGTGGCTGTGATGGGCATTGGCAACCCCAATATCCCCAAGTGGGACGTCCCCGCCAACTGGGAGGGCATCTATTTCGCCAACGTCATTGAGACCTACAAGCACTATGAGCAGGAAATGACTGAGAAGGCCGACCTCATCGTTCTGGCCAGCCACTCCGGCATTGATTCCGACGCCCAGTCCGATTTCATCCGCCGGCTGGTCTCCGAGACCAACTCCATCGATCTGGTCTTCAGCGGTCACGAGCACCGCAATGGCATCACCCAGATTGCCAACAGCGACGGCAAGGAAATCCCCGTGTTCTCCCTGTCCACCAAGGCAGCTGTGGTGGGCCAGGCCATTGTGACCGTGGACAAGGTCACCGGCGAATACACCCTGACCACAGAAAACGTCCCCATGTCCTACCGGGATGACAACCGGCAGTGGCACCCCCTCTATGAGGTAGACCCCGACCTGGAAGCCGCTCTGAAGCCTTATGAAACTGCCACCTGGCAGGACTACATGCTCCAGCCCATCGGCAAGGCCACTGGGAACTTCACCGCCGCCAACCTGGGGACCGCTCCCTCCGCTTTTGTGGATCTGGTGAACAAGGTCCAGATCTGGGGCGCCCATAACCGCACCGGAGAAAATACCCCCGATGACAAGACCGACGACACCCCCGCTCAGCTGTCCATCACCGCTCCCCTCACCTCCGGCAACGCTGAAAACCTGATCTCTGAAGGCGACATTGTCCTGGGTGACATGTTCAAGCTGTACCGCTATGAGAACTGGTTCTACCAGATCACCATGAGCGGCAAGGAAGTGAAGACCTGGCTGGAATACTCCGCCTCCAAAGTCCAGGTCCAGGAGGACGGCTCCATCAACATCCAGGGCGGCCTCACCTACTATGACGTCATCTACGGGGAAGGCTTCTCCTACGTCATTGATCCCTCCCAGCCCGCCGGCTCCCGGATCGTCTCCATGACCTACAATGGAGAGGCGGTAGCTGATGACGCCGAATTTACCGTAGTCATCAACAACTACCGCTACAACGGCGGCGGCGACTACATCAAGTATCTGAATGAACACGGCTGCGAGTTCCTGGCCAATGACCCGGATCGCATCATCTACTCCACCCAGTACGACATGATCCAGGGCGAGGATAAGGGCCAGGCCCGGAACCTCCTGGCGGACTACATCCGCGAGGCCGGCGAGATCTCTCCCACCATCGACTCCACCTGGAGCATCAAGCTCCCCGAATAACCCCTCGTTTGCATCAGCCGGCCAGGAAACAGGCAACTACCTGTCTCCTGGCCGGGAATTTAATTTTGGACACAACGCAGGTTGGTATGGGCGCTCTCTTGCATTTCACTTAAAATAGAGGAAATGCGCCAGCCGAAAACCAGTGCGGTATGCGGAGCTGGGCGCAGAGAAAACCGTGCAAGAGGATTCCGGTTCCGAGGTGGTGATTGATGCAGGATGCAACGTTTCCATATTTCTCATACCTTGCGCCCTGTTTCTGTTAGTCTGCCCGAAGCGCGGCCACCGGGTCGCTTTTTGCCGCCTTGCGGGATGGAATCAGTCCACCGATCAGGGTTAGTACCACACTCAACAGGATCAGGACGATGGCGTTTGCAGCAGGAAGTACCGCATGGATATCTGTGGAGCCTGCCATAGAATGAATCAACGCATTGCAGGGGATCAGGAGCAGCAGGGTCATTCCAATGCCAATCAATCCCGCACACAGGCCGATGATGAAGGCTTCCGCGTTGAACACCTGGGATATATTCCCCTTGGACGCGCCAATGGCGCGAAGGATGCCGATCTCTTTTTTTCGCTCCAACACACTGATATAGGTGATCACACCGATCATGATGGAGGAGACCACCAGGGAAATTGCCACAAAGGCAACCAGTACATAGCTGATGGTATTAACGATTTCCGTCATGGAAGACATCATGGTTCCCACCAGGTCGGTATAGCTGATCACCTTTTCCTCCTGGCCGCTGCCCGTCATGCGGCTGTTGTAGGCCCCTAAGATTTCGGCGATGGATTCCTTGCTCTCAAAGTCCAGCGGATAAATATCAATCTGCGCAGGCTTGCTCAGATCAGCGTATCCAAAACTATTGAGATTCCCATCAAAGGACGCGTCCTCAGCAGTCATCATAGATCGGAGCAGCTCTGTCAGCTCATTTTCATCCATATTCATTTCGATGGCGTTGGCAAAGGCATCGGCGTCTATGGTGAAAGCGTCCTCCATATTTGCCCCGATCTGCTCCATGGCCTGTTCCATCTGGCTTACAATCTGCTGTGTCGCCGCCGCCATTTGGAACTGCATAGCCTGCGCGACCGCCTCGGTGTAGGAGTCTGTGACCGTCTGCATATAATCACCGATTGCGGCGGAAATCTGGGCCTCCAGGGATTTTGCGTTGATGATCTCCGCAATCTCAGCGGTCAAGAGCATTTGCGCCTCCGACGTCTGCAAATAATCATGAAAATGCTCGCTCATTTTGCTGGGGTCCGGTAGAGCTTTGGCAGCCGCATATTCCTGATAGCCCTTCACCATATCAGCGGCCAGCGCATCCAGCTCCTCCTGGGAGATGGTGACTTCCTCACTGATTTTCAGAATGTCTGGGGCTCTTTCAGCCATCATCGCCTCCACTTCCGGCGTTTGCAGGTACGCATGAAGAGATTCGCCGAATTTGTCCGGGTCAGTCAGCTGCGTTTCCGTAACATAGCTTTGATAGCCCGATAAAATATCTTGAATCAGAAGCTTCATTTCCTCCAGGGATATGTCCGCCTCTGCATTGGATTGAACGATCTTGCAGATCCCGGCATGTAGCCGCTGCTTGGCCTCGGGGGTCTGCAAATACTCCATAAAGTATGTACTTAACCCGGAATAGTCGGCTTCTGGATGGGTCAGCGCATAGGCCCCATATCCATCTGCAAGGGCGCAGGCAAGCTGATGGAGCTTTTCCGTGGAAGCGGACAGATCCAGCCGGCCCAACACATCCCCCATGACTGCGCCGTCCAGCTCCGGCAGGTCAAATGTGAACTGGTTCAGATCAAGCATGGAGGAGAGATCCAGGCTGTTCGCGTTAAAATAACGCGACATATCAACATTAAGCGCACGCTGGTCAATCGAGAACGCGTTTTGCAGCGCGTCCTCATTGATCGTGAACAGGGATTCCAGGTTGAAGTCGCCCTGCCCATCATCCGCCCCAAAGGCGTCGCCGGTCAGCACGTTTATATTCGGCCCGGCAAGCTGCTCTTGAACAATGGAGCTTGCTGCGGCCTCCTCGATCACATGCTGTGTCAGGGCTGCGGGATAACCGATACCCGCGTCCAGCATGGTTGCTATGGCGTCCTCCCTGGGCTGCACAACACCGACAATCGTAATATCCTCGCCCTGGCTGACCAGCTCCCGCATATACTCCTCATCGCCGGATTTGTCCTTCCACACGTTGTAGGTATCGTCATACTCAAAGTAATCCGCCGCGTTCACCAGCTTGAAGGTGACGTCAAGAAGTTCCTCATAATCATAGGGCCGAAGGTCTGTGGGCGCTTTGACGTCCTCCTCCGCTATAAACTGCCGGATCATTTCATCCAGCTCCAGAGAATCCCGCAGACCCATGGCATAAAGCGCAAGATCGCTGATGCTGCCGCCGGAGGTGAGCACCACTACACACTCGTTATACCGCTCTGGCCAGCGGCCCGCTTTGACCTCATACTGCTTTTGGAACAGCGATGTATCCTCCGGCATGGGATGAAAGACGTCTGTGTTCATCATCATGGACACAAAATTGTTACTGCCGGAGGCGCTGCCGACCCCAAGGGCTGAAAAAGACTGGTCTGGGTTTACCTGACGTACGCCACTGTCCTCCAGCCGGAAAATCTGGGGCGCTGCATGGTAAGTATACTCAATGGCCTTGGCGTACTGTTCAATCCCGCTCTCCCCGCTGTCGAAATACTCCTTGAGAGAAGCAAGATCGTTGGCCTCAACCTGAGCGAGCATACTGGTAATCCGCTGTGAAACGCTGGCCTGACCGGGGCCACCCTGGATACTTCCGCTTCCCTCCTCCATCATTGCAGTAAAGTCCATTCCACTGCTTTGGATCTGTAGCGGGTATTCCGACAGGGTATCTTCCTCAATGGACTGGATATAGGCATTCACACCGTTGGACAGCGCCAGGATCAGTGCAATGCCGATGATCCCGATTGACCCGGCAAAGGAGGTCAGGAGTGTCCGGGCTTTTTTGGTCCGAAGGTTATGGAAGCTGAGGGAGAGGGCTGTAAGAAACGACATGGACGCCTTCCCCATGTTCTTATGGATCGGCTCAGCCTGACCGCTCTCACCCATTTCAAATGGCGCAGTATCCGAACAGATCCTGCCGTCCCTCAGTTGAACGATCCGGGTGGCATATTCCTCCGCCAACTCCGGGTTGTGGGTCACCATGACCACAAGCCGGTTCTTCGCCACTTCCCGCAGCAGCTCCATAACCTGGACGCTGGTGTCGCTGTCCAAAGCGCCGGTCGGTTCATCGGCCAGGAGAATATCCGGGTCATTGACCAACGCCCTCGCGATGGCCACGCGCTGCATTTGTCCGCCGGACATCTGGCTCGGCTTTTTATGGAGTTGATCTCCCAGCCCGACCTGTGCCAAGGCGTTTTGAGCGCGTTTTCTCCGCTCTCCTTTTGAAACGCCGGAAATCGTCAGCGCCAGCTCCACATTGGATAGGATCGACTGGTGTGGGATCAGGTTATAGCTCTGGAACACAAAACCAATGGTGTGGTTGCGGTATGAATCCCAATCCCGGTCTTTATATTTCTTGGTCGAGATGCCGTTGATAATTAAATCGCCGCTGTCGTAGCGGTCAAGGCCGCCGATCATATTCAGCAGCGTTGTCTTGCCGGAACCGCTGGGACCGAGAATCGCGACAAATTCATTTTCACGGAGGTTCAGGCTGACTCCGTCCAGCGCTTTCTGTACCAGACCTCCAGTTTTATACTCCTTGCGGATGTCCTTGATTTGAAGCATGGTTCAAGCCCTTCCTTTCGATCTGACTTCCGCAAGTCTACACCTCTTTGAACAACTGAACATCAACTCCAGAGGGCTTTCGCATAAAATTCTCAGAAAGTTTACTTTCGGCTTAATTCCCGTGTTATAATAGGCAATAAAAACATGTTGTAGGGAGGGAGTGCCAGTGTTTCAGATACTTGTGGTAGAAGATGACAGAAGCACAGCGCGGTTGATGCAGGCTGTTTTGAGACACGGCGGATATGAGGTCGTGGAGGCGGGCAATGGAATCGAAGCGCTGGCCGTCATGGACACACAGCACATCGACTTGATCGTGCTGGACGTGATGATGCCAAAAATGGACGGCTATGAATTTACAGAACGGTTAAGGAGCTGCGGGAGCATGGTGCCGATTTTAATGGTGACTGCCAAGCAGCTCCCGGAGGAAAAGTGCAAGGGCTTTTTGGTTGGAACGGACGACTATATGGTCAAGCCGGTCAACCAGGAGGAGCTTCTGCTGCGGATCAAAGCGCTGCTCCGCCGCGCTCAGATTGCCAGTGAGCGCAAGCTGCATATAGGAAACGTTACCCTGGATTATGACGCTCTGACAGTAACGAGAGACGGCTGTGCGCAGACACTGCCCAAAAAGGAGTTCTATTTGCTCTTTAAACTGCTCTCCTACCCGGACAAGATATTTACGAGACTGCAGTTAATGGATGAAATATGGGGGATGGAGTCTACCACAGTGGACACAACAGTCAACACCCATATCAACCGGCTCCGAAACAAGTTTGGGGACTGGCCGGAGTTTGAGATCGTGGCGATCCGGGGAATCGGTTATAAGGCGGTCATCCGCCATGGGTAAGCTGAAAAGATTTTCATGCAAGCAGCAGCTCACCATCATGTTTGCCGCTATCGTATTCCTGTTCATGTTCTTCGCTATGCTGATCGTGTTCCTTGGAGCGTTTCTGCTCTATCGGCTCGGCTTAGTTCATGGTAACAGGTCGGTGGGCGTTATTCTGGTATTGTTTGCGGTCATCAGCCTGCTGGTGGGCGCGGCGTTATCGATGGTGTTCAGCCGTTTCCCTCTGGCCCCGCTCAGAGACCTGATGAACGCGATTGACCGAATTGCAGACGGAGATTACAGCGCACGGATCAATCTGAAAGCGCCAGCAGAGCTGAAAAAGTTAAGTGAGAAGTTCAACCACATGGCGGAGGAGATCGGCAGCGTAGAGATGCTCCGCAGTGATTTCATCAATAATTTTTCCCACGAGTTCAAAACGCCGATATCCTCTATTCAGGGCTTTGCGGAAATGCTAAAGCTGGACGATCTGACCCAGGAGGAGAGAGAGGAATATATTCAGACAATCATCGAGGAAGCTTCCCGCCTTACGGCGCTGGCCTCGAATATTCTGAACCTCTCCAAAATCGAACAGCAAAGCATCCTCACGGAGCGTACCCGGTTGAATGTCAGCGAACAAATTCGTCAGGTTATTGCGCTCCTGGACAAAAGATGGTCAGCCAAAGGCATCACAGTGGCCTTTGACTGCGGAGAGCATTTTGTAGTGGGAAATAAGGAGCTTCTGAAACAGGTGTGGATCAATCTGGCTGACAATGCCATCAAATTTTCACCGGAGCACGAAACGGTTGAAATTAGAATCAGAGAAACCCCAGCAGCCTTGGTCATTTCATTTGCGAACAAAGGCGATGAAATTCCCGCTGCAGCACAATCGCATATTTTTGATAAGTTTTACCAAGCGGATACTTCTCATGCCACCCAAGGCAATGGCCTGGGGTTAGCAATTGTTCACAAAATCATAGGGCTGCATGGTGGTACCGTTAAAGTGCGCAGATCCGATTTGACCGGGACGATTATGGATGTGACGCTTCCGCAAAAATGACGAAGATGCCCCGAAAAAATCAGGGCGTCTTCGCCTTGAATGTCAATCTGGTGCGTGCAGTGATTTCGGTATAAATTGACCCCCTAAAGCCGACTTTGGATTTTTCCTTGGTCTACTTTAGGGGGATCATGTCACTTTCGGGTTGACCGATTTGTCTGTTATTTGCACCTATGTTATGTCCATCCAGGCCGCAGTGGGCCGTCAGATGTTTCGCTCTTGTATCAGCCTGTGACTGAGCCGGAAGTCACGTCCTGTTACTGGGGCGTCGCCACCAGGAAGCACATGTCGTTCAGCTCCCCGGAGGCATCGTCAAAGAAGTTATAGAAGGTAAAGTTGTACAGGAACCGTTCTGCACTGTACACGCCGTAGCCGTCCTGGTTATGATCGGTGGTATCGTAGGGATCGGCGACAATGACCACATCGTCCTGGGTGGTTTCCGTCCCCATGGTGTCGTAGCCGATGATCACCTGCCAATGGCCGCCCCAGTCGTTCCAGCCAACCATGATGGGGTTACCGGCAGCCAGGGTTTTCTGAATGTAGTCAAAGGTAAACACCTCGTGCACCTGATCCTGGCAGTCGTAGGTGGAATACAGGTCAAATCCGCCCACACCCTGGAAAATCTCGATCAACTGGCTCAGGCTGGTGGCGCCGGGCTCCAACCCGTTGCTGCGGTAAGCGGCCAGAGATTCCTCGTTGTAATCTCCCAGCTTGCCATACCAATTGAGCACCATAAGGGCGCTGGACACGCCGCAGCTCCACTCGCTGGTCTGCTGCTGCGTTTTGAAGTGGCTGAGAATGGTCAGGGTGTCGCTGGACTCCAGATGATAGAAATCCAGGGTGTTGAAATAAGGGCTTCCCTGGTGGTCGCCCTGGCGCTCCACACTGTCCGCCCCATCCTCCGCGCTCAGATCACAGGAATAGGGAATCTTCATCTCGTCGGTGTAGTTGCCACGGCTTGCCTCCTGCCCGTCTCCACAGGCAGTCAGGAGAAGCGCGCACATCGAAATCACAAGGGACCATACAATTAGTTTTTTCATCGTAATTCACTCCAATAAAAAAGCAATTGTACTTGTCAAACAATCCCGCCTTGTATTGTTTTATTTATGATTGGACAGCCAAAGCCGTCCGCCCTTTATTTATCCAATTTTCCGGTCGTCTTTTATGTTGAGTCTATATAGTAATGGTTCAAGCTGGAAAACCAGACTGATCAGAACGGCCTACTTTTACTACTCTCATGTTGTTTTATACAAGTACCGATGGAGCTTACGCTCCGAGGGACCTACAGGGCCGTTGCCCTGCGCTATAAAATTTTGAGCCCGCATGGGCTCCAACAAGAGATTGCGTTCCGGCTCTGTCCTCCTTCTGACGCAAGGCTCGCCCCACCAGAAGGTGGAGCGAGCCTATTATACAGGAAATTCCATCTGACAGCAAGCACAAGTTGCGCCAAATTCCGCAGAATAAGGGCCGTCAAATTTGTATAAATTGTGAACAATCCGGTTCCGTGGGGCCGGGGTGTCATTCCTCCAGCAAATCCCGCCCCCGCATTTCTTCCAGAAACCGGTCCAAATCCTGGCGTGCGGTATCCTCCGCCACGTCGAACTGGTCCAGGATACTCCGAAGAATCTCCTCGTAAGGAGCGCCCTGCTCCAGGCTGCGCCAAATTTGGGCGCTGACAGGGTTCAGGGTGATCATACCGTTAAACTGCAGGGCCGTCTGGCCCACGGGAACCAGGAGGATCTCCCCCACCAGCTCCCGCATGATGAATTCGCCTTTGATTTTCATACTCCACCCTCCTATTGTCCATCGTAGGTCCGCACCATCACCACCCGGCTGGAGCCGGAAGCGTAATGGGTGGGCGTGATTTGGACGGAGGCTCCCGCCTCCAGGTTTTCCACCTTGGCGGTGTAGGCAATGCCGCCCACGTAGGCGTCCATATCTTCCAAGTAGTATTTGTAGAATACCCGCACCACGGGGATGCTTGCGCCGGTGAGGTTGGTCACCGTAAGGGAATTGCCCCCGTTTTCCGTCACTTCCACCTGGTCCGAAGACATTTCCAGCTCTGGCAGGGTGGCCACGTCCGCCTTGCAGTCTCCATAGGCCGTCTCCCGGAAATGGGTCCGGTTTGCCTCCTGGACCACCACCGTGGCGCCGGCGGGAATGGCGGAGGCCCGGAACTCCCAGGTTTCTGTCCCGGCGGTCAAGGTAATCCCGGCAAATTCCACCGCTGTATCCGCCGTGTTGGTGAGGACCATGGCGGCTACGCCGGTGATCTCCTCATTCGACCCGTCCTCCAGAAAGATGCCGTCATAGGCGGCAACCTTGGCAACGATGAGGCCTGTGTCCGGAATTTCATAGGGAAGGGAGATGGAAGAAGCTCCGCCTGTGGGCTCTGTCTCTGGCGGCGCGTCTATCGGGGATGTGGGGGCCGTGGTGGCCTGTGGCGGCTCCGTTTTCTCCGGGGCTATTTGTTTCTCCCCGGAAGGTTCCGGGTCGGTGGAAGCTGCCGGACGGCCTGTGGAAGGCATCTCTGTGGGAGCCGTGGACTCCGGCGGCCGAGAGGTTTCCACCGGCAGCGCGGTCGGGTCCGCCGGCTCCGTGGGAGCGCCTGAAGGCGCATTCGGAGAAATCGCCGGTTCCGGACCCCGGCCCCGGGTCAGGGCAAGGACCACGGCGGCGCAGAGCAAAAGGGCACCGAGAGCCGCCCAACATATGATTTTTCTCTTGTTTTTCATATATTCCCGCCTTTCTCAAGCCTTTCGGTTCAAAATTTCTTCCTCCAGCTGATGGCAGGCGGAGGGATAGGCATGGGTCATCCGGCAGCGGTAATCCGGTACCTTTTGGTAATCGCCGCTTTCCGTGCGCACCATGGCGGCGCAGGCCCGGCACTGGTCCCGGAGGCTACAGCTGGCGCATTTTGCCGGCAGCCGGATTCCGGCGGCGGCTTCCCTCGCCTGTCTCCAGGCCTCCGCAAAGCCCACCTGGAACACGTCCGCTCCCTGATCCGGGAGCATCCCACAGGGCAGGAGGCGCCCCTCCCAGGTCACCCAGAAGCTGCACTTTCCGGCGCGGCACCGGATGCCCTCCCCCTCCAGGGTTCCGCAGTCCTCCCCGGGGTCGGCGCAAAGTCCCTCCCAGCTTTGGGATTTCAGCCGCTCCAGGAAGGCCTCCTCCCCGTTCAGGAGGGATTCGATCCGGGCGGCGTAATAGGCCGCCTCCTGGGGGGTGAAGCGGTCGTTGCAGCCCACCTGGCTGGGGTCCCGGCGCAGAGGGGGGAACATGTAGGAGGTAGCCTGTACCAGGAGCCCCTCCTCCTTGGCAAAGGCAAAAATCCCCTCCAGGTCCGCTGCATTGTGGGGGGTCAGGCTGCAATTCAGCTTGACCGTAATGCCCGCCTCCCCCAGAAGACGAATGGCCCGGGTCACCTGGGTAAAGCCCTGGGGATTCCGGCAGAGGCGGCCATAGGTTTCGTCCGAGGCGCCATATAGGGTGATGTTGATCCGCACCGGCGGCGTCTCCTTCAGCCACCGGACCACGGACTCATCAATCAGAGTTCCATTGGAATTGATGGAAATGAGCAGGCCCATTTGGTGCAGGCCTGCCAGGATTTCCCGGAAATCCGGGCGGAGGAAGGGCTCACCTCCTGTGAGGAGGAGGTACAGAAGCCCCTGCTCCTTAGCCTGCCTGCCCAGCTCCAGCCATTGGGCAGCCGTGCGCAGGGGGCGGATTGCCTCCTGCTGCTCCCGGCTCATGCGCACATAGCACATGCGGCAGTTCATGTTGCAAAGGGGCGTCAGCTCAAAGGTTCCGCTCAGAGGTATCCCCTGTCTGGCCGCTTTGGCGTGCAGATATTCGGTAATGGGAGGCTCTACTGGAATGGCGATCATGGGGTTCCACTCCTTTCGTCGAATCATAGGATGGTGGCGCATCCGCCGGGTGATTGCCTGACCTGGGCTCCTTCCGCCGGTGCGTCCAGGAGGCTGCACCCCTACGCCTCGGGGGGCAGACGGGAACTACGGTTGCATTTGTTCCCGGAGGAGTTCCACCGCTTCCCGGTCAGGGCGGCATTCCAAGAGGTACACAGGGAGGGCGTCCAGGGCGGCGAGGAGCGTGTCCATGGTGTCTTGGACAAAGTCCGGATCCCAGCGGTGAACGGTAACCTCTGGAAAAAGGCGGGCGAAGGCCTCCCCCCTGGTTAGGCTGCGCAAACGATTTTCCTTCCCCTGACGAAGGACCACCAAGGCGGAAATGGGGGCGGATTCGTTGCGGTAAACTCCGGAGGAACCGGCATAAGGCAAGCCAAAGGCCTGCCAGCGGCCCCCCACCTGGCGGAGGGCGGCCCGGTCGCCATTGATGACCTCCGCCCCCTGGTGCTGCACCCAGAGGTTCGCCTGGGTGGATTTCCCGGTACCGGAGGGAGCGGAGAAGAGAATCCCCCTACCCTGCCACCGGATGAAGGAGGCATGGAGCAGCAGGCCCCGGTTCTGGTGTAGCAGGGCTTCCAGGCCTATGAGGTCGCAGATGTTCCGGGAATAGGCCAGATATTCTTCTTTTCCAGCCAAATACTGACATTGGGCCTGGTTTCCTGGAATTTTCTGCCAAATCATGCAGGCATAGGGCGGGGCCTGGGGAGTGGGGCAATGATACACCCGCCGCTCCGAGGCCGTCTCCGTATGGTACTGGCAAACCTCCCAATGACCGCCAGGTTCCGGGGGGTCCAAGGCGGGGACCGGAAGGAAATGGACCTGAAAGCCGGAGGCCGGTTCCCCCAGCTCCCGTAAGAACGCCTGGGATTCTTCCGTAATGGTGAGGCGGAAGGGTAGGCGAAATCCCACAGCAATCCCAGCCACCTGATATTGGTAGTGCATACAATCCCTCTTTCCTCCCCCACCGGTGCGTCCAGGCGGGCGCACACTGTGCGCTCTGCAGCGCTCTGGCGCTATCCTGGGCAGTTCCAGGAGGCGCGCGGGTGGGGTGGGCTTGCGAAAAGGGCTGTGGCAGTTTGAAATGCCACAGCCCTGTTTGGTTATGCCTGTGGAAGCGGACCGGGCAGGTTACGAGGTGAAGATGCTATTGCCACCGCCGGGGTTGTTGTAGCAGATGCCCTCCCAGGGATCATCAGCGCCCCACTTAATCGAACAGCCCGTATTCTCACTTGTCCAAATCACTTGATTGCCCATATCCCAGCCGCAGGTGCTTTTGTCCCAGTGGTTGGGCTTTCCCAAGGTGTTTCCGCCGGGAACTGCGCCGCAGCCTGCGGCAATGCTCTGGGTCAGGCCAAAGTATTCCACCTGCAAGGCAGGCTTTACATAGACTTTTTTCATAGAGAGTTCCCCCCTTTTCTTACGGCCGGAGCAGGTCGCGGATGCCCTTGAAGATCTTCTCCAGCCAATCCCTAACGATGGAGCCATCGCCCAGCTCGTTCACCTCGGGATTTTCAATCTCCACCTCGCCGGGCTGAGTGGAGTAGGTGATCTCCTCCAGGGTGTCAAAGGTGTTGGCATAGGCCAGGAGATCATCCACATTGGCGGTAGTGATACCAGCCTGCTCATTTCCATTGGTCGTACGGAGCTTGGTGACAGACAGCAGCTTGTCGCCGGTGTTTTTCACCAGGATGTAGCCTTGCGCATTGGGCGTTACCTTGTAGTACAGGTCGGAGGCGGCATTAATCTCCAGAGCCGCCGCATCTTCCCCCCAGGTTACCTTTGCTGTGGTCGCACCATTGGGAGCCTTGATGCCCAGATAGTAATTTGCCGTCAGGTCGCTGACCTCGAACGCAATGGACTGACCCTGCGCCAGATAGACCTCATTCTTCGGGCCATACTCCTTATAAGTCCCGATGACTTGGGTTGTCGTACCGGTTTCAGTCTGATCCTGGTCGATGAAGACCACGCCGTCGGTTGTGTTATTGGTAGTCGGATCAAAGTCCTCTGCTGTAATCAGAATCTCCCGCACCGACTGGAAGGAAGCGCCCAGCTCACCGGCTGTGCCGTAAGCCTCTTTCACCACGGCGTCTTCTTCCTTGGGTTGGATGGGGTTATAAACCCGGACGCCGTCCAGATAGTAGGTTGCCCGATTCTCCGCCGCCGTAGTCGTCACATAGAGGGTCAGGGTATATTCGCCATAATCTAGGCCGTCGAAGAACAGGGTGGGAATCTGGTAATAGGCGCCGTTCTCTCCAGCGGAGGCAGCCAGATTGTCCACAACCAGGCCCTTCACGCCCACTTGCTCACCGTTCACCTTCTTGGTCAGTGTGGCAGCCACGGTGCCGGTGCTCATGTCCGTACGGCTGTACACATCCACGCCGGTGCCGGTGAAGGTGAAGGAGGCAGTGGCCTTGTTTTCCGCCGAAGCGACCGCCTTGTGGGCGCTGCCATCGCTGTACCCAGTATCTCCTGCGTAGCCCGTTTCCCAACCGTAAGGATGATCGCTATCCAAGGTTTGGCCCCTGTTGGCACCCGTGCCATCGGTTGTCCACTCGCCACCATACACAATACCTACCGTGCCGGCATTCTCGTCAGTCACAAAGGTGTCTTCATAGTACACGCTGTTTGCAGGCATGACGGTAACCTTGGACCACTGGTTGATTGCACCGTTCGGGGCAATTTGCTTGCCAAATACATAGAAGCTGTCGTAGCCGTTCCAGTTCATGGTGGTGGGGGTGTAGGTCAATCCCGTCTTAGCGGTAGCCGTTGCAACTTTGCCGTAAGTCTTTGTCAGACTCAGCTGCGGCTCCGAAGGGGTAAATTTATACATCCCCGCCCCGTTCAGGGTCGTCACGCTGCCAATGCCCCAATCCGAGGACGCCAGGTTCACAGGCTTGCCGTAGTCCAGAACGTAGGTTTTGCTCTTCAGGATGGTTGTCGGCTGGGGGAAAGTAACTGCAGGGGCTTCGTCCTCCGGCGTAGCATAGATACCGGACAGGGCAGCGTTGGTGGAAATGGGGGCATTGGTGATCGCCTCATCCCTGGCCTCGACGCCTTGGATGGTGACTGTCAGCTTCTGACCGGGATGGCCCTCGGCAATGTACTGCTCCGAGTAATTAAATCCAGTGACATCAATGACGCCCCTAATGCCATCGGCAGTAATTTTCGGACCTGGCTCATTATTCGTCACTGCTCCCCACGTAATAGTGCCATCGGCGTCCATCTCGCCAGCTCGGGTCTCAGTTTTAACGATGTATCCGCCCGACGGTATGACAAAGCCCCCGTTCAAAATGTCCCGCATGACAGATTTCTCATCCAAGGTAACTGTAGTGGAAGGGGTGACAACACTATCGGAAATCTTTGTAAAAATGCTGTTCAAATTATCAGTGTCACTGGCAGAGAGGTAATATGTGTCTGCATTCTTGGTTCCACCATTTCGCAAATCCTGAGCTTCCGGATAATTGGAGGAAACATAATGCATATAGCGGTTTGCGGCCACCAGTTGCTGGGCAGTCCTCGTGCCGCCATAGCTAAAGTTACTCTCAATATCGGCAGTGGGATCTGCGCCGGTAAAAATACCAACGGTATACACCGTAGCACCATATGTTGCCTTGCTGCTGTATGCATTTTTAATGGCTCTGTCAGACATGGAGTAGTCAATGTCATCTGTGTTCGCAGGTGCGGTATATCCATCTGTAAACATAATCACAATTCTGACCCGGTCACTGTCCGCATCAATTGGATTTGCAGCAAAGATTTGGTTTGCCATATCTATGCCATATTCGGAATAAGTATCGCCCTCTGCATCCAAGCGGTTAATGGCCGTCGTTAGGCGGCTATTCACACCGCCGTTTGTATTGACTGAAACCAGCGCATTTTGATAATCCGTACTCTTCGCGTCCTCATAGTTTACTACAGAGTTAGTAGAGAGAATCTCTGTATTATCATATGCATAGTAACTTTCGCTCCACCATCCTCCGCCATGTTGCTCCCTCGTGCTAGCAAAACCAACCACTGCAACTCTATGGTTCACATTGTTAGTTGCAGCATCCTTCTGGACGTTTTGAATAAAATTATTTGCAGCTGTCTTCAACGCCTCTAATCGAGTGGTTCTCCCACTAAACGTCTTGCCCATTGATCCAGACTGATCCAGCACCAGGACGATATCACATGGTACCGCCTTTTGTGTTGTCGTAGTCGTGGTCGTACCAGTTGCATAGGCAGACAGCTCAATGGTATATGTACCATCGTCTTCCAGCTTGGCTGTCTTATCAACAACCATCTTTCCGCCTTCATCCTCTGCCGCTACCGCCACGCCAGGCAGCAGCGTCAGGACGCAGGCCAGGGCCAGGAGGGCGGACAGGAGACGGGAGGTCAGCTTCTTGCTCTTGTTTTGCATAATTCCTCATCCTTTCCTTTTGAAACAGCCCCTGTGCCACGGTTCCCCAGGAGGAACGCCCGCATGGCCGTGTGCCCAAAAAGGACGCGGGCATGGCGGCGGGAGGGGCGGCGTGGGAGCCTATGTTGCAGCCGGATGCGGGCTGAAAATGCGGGCTGCATCATCCGCTTTTTCGCTCCGGCATACATTGTTATTTTATAGGTTCCGCCCCCCTTTTGTCAAGTCATATTATGAGAAATTTTATAGTTTCATATGTGGTCCTTTTGCGTTTTACACAAACCGACCATGGGAGTCTCTGCGTCTTTCCTTCTACGTCATAGATTGGTTTTATTTACCAGCTGATGAACGGGGAATTTGCCCAAAGTGAAGCGAACTCACCCTCTCCCACCAGCGCGGCTGAAATGACCGGCATGGACATCGGGTCGCCATTTTCGGCGACACCACTTGATGTGCACCGGCGCGACAGCACCCATGGCTTCCCCCGGGGGAAGGCAGAGCGCCGCCGCGCCGGTGTAGGGTGGTGGATCCGGAGGTTGGTTGCGTTTGCCATGACGCTCTTTCGGGTAAAAAATGTACCGCGAGAATTTGCTTCTCACGGTACATTTGTATCAGCAACTTACAGCTGGCAATAAGCAGCGGCGGTTTGGGCAGCCAGGCGGGCGTTGTTGTAGACCAGCTGGATGTTGGAAGCCAGGCTGTCGCCGCCGGTGATCTCCGCCACCCGGGCCAGGAGGAAGGGGGTGGTGGCTTTGCCGTGGATGCCCTTCTCCTGGCACTCGGCAATGGCCCGGTCAATGGCGCCGTTGATGACGGCCGGATCCATGGAATAGGCCTCGGGAATGGGGTTGGTCACCAGCATACCCCCGCCCAGGGCCATATCGTTCTGGGCCTTGAAGGCCTCCGCCAACTCCCGGGGAGTATCCATCCGGTAATCCACAGAGAAGCCGGAGGTCCGGGTGTAGAAGGCAGGCAGCTCCTCCGTCCCGTAGCCAATGACCGGCACCCCGTGGGTCTCCAGATATTCCAGGGTCAGACCCAGGTCCAGAATGCTCTTGGCGCCGGCGCAAACCACCATCACAGGGGTGTGGGCCAGCTCCTCCAGATCGGCGGAGATGTCCATGGTGGTCTCCGCCCCCCGGTGCACACCGCCGATGCCGCCAGTGGCAAACACCCGGATTCCGGCCATGTGGGCAATGATCATGGTGGTGGTCACGGTGGTGGCTCCGTCCTCGCCCCGGGCGCACAGCACCGCCAGGTCCCGGCGGGAGGCCTTGGCAATGGCCTGCCCCTTTTTCCCGAAGTACTCAATCTCCTCAGGAGTGAGACCGGCCTTCAGGCGGCCGCCGATGATGGCGATGGTGGCGGGCACCGCTCCGTTTTCCCGGATGATTTTCTCCACGTTCAGAGCCGTCTCCACATTCTGGGGATAGGGCATACCGTGGGAGATGATGGTGGATTCCAGAGCAACCACAGGCTTCCCCAGGGCAATGGCCTGGGCCACTTCGGGTTTGACATCCAGATATTTGTTGAGATTCATCGCAATTTCCTCCAAATCGTTGTGAAAATGACATGCCGCGTAAGCGGCAGAGTTGGCGTCACTGATTCATCCGGGCCCGGAGCGCCGCCGCGCAGAGAGTGGGATTGATGGTCCCGGCCCCCTCAATGGCAATGGCTCCCGCCGAAGCTCCAGCCAAGGCTGTCCCCTTCAGATCCGTCCCCTCCAGGTAGGCCCAGGCAAGGCCTGCCATAAAGGCATCCCCTGCGCCGGTGGCATTGACCGGCTCCGCCGGACGGCAAGGCAGCAGCAAAGCTCCCTCGTGGCTGGCGGCATAAACTCCCTGTCTCCCCAGGGAGATGAACACCCGGCGCAAGCCCGTGTCCAACAGCACCTGAGCCGCCCGGTGCAGGCTCCCGGCGTCCGCAATGGCCACGCCGGACAGAAGCTCGGCCTCTATGCGGTTGGGCTTCAGGGTGTGGATTTTCCCCAAAATGGGCCGCAGCTTCTCCGCCTTGACCGTAGACACCGGGTCTACAAAAAGGGGCGGGGTGCAGCTTTCCGCCAGGAAGCGGAGGGATTCCGCCGGTAGATTGGCATCTGCCACAATCAGCTGGGCATTGTTGAGCAGGGTCAGGCGGGAGGATAGAAACTGGGGGGTCAGCTTCTGACAGATGTCCATGTCAGACACCGCCAGGGCCATGTCCCCATCGGGGCCATTCAGATAGAGATAGGTAGAAGTGGAGCCACCTGGAACCTGAAGGGCCTGGCTGATGTCAATCCCCAGCTCCCCACAGGAGGCGGCAATCCGCTGGGCGTACAGGTCATCCCCAAAGGCCGTGAGGAGGCGGACATCCAGGCCCAGCAGGGCCATGTTGTGGGCAATGTTCCGGCCCACACCCCCCAGGCTCATCTGCACCCGGCCGGGATTGGAGTCCCCGGCGATCAGAGGGGCGTAGGACTGACCGCCAATGTCCATATTCACGCCCCCCACCACGGCAGCATAGGTCCCGGACCGGAGCACGTAGCCCTTGCCGGCAATGTAGCCCTTTTTCATCAGGTTGGAGATGTGCACCGCCACAGAAGAGCGGGTAATCCCCGCCTTCTCTGCCAAGGCCTCCTGGGAGATCATAGGGTCCTGCTCAATCCATTGCAAAATCTGCCGCTCCCGCTGGGTCATAGCCTCGCCCCCTATATAAGCAAAAACTTATTTCTAATCTTGTGCTTATTATACAGGGGGCAGAGCAGAAAATCAAGAGGGTTTTTAAAAAATTTTTTCCTACTGTTCCCAGGTCCTCTCTGGGCAACATCACCAGCTTAAGCAACACTACTTGATATGCAATGGAGCGGTAATTTCATAATCGATATACCAGCTGAGCCCTTCATTATTATAGCTAACAAATCCGGCTGATATGAGCTTATTCTCATATATCATCTGTCTCTTATACACATCTCCGAGCCCA
>OJPS01000196.1_pt1 | contig 56690 bp, 64 predicted proteins | sample 1598551 | NCBI WGS metagenome assembly OJPS01 (sample SAMN03922488, study PRJEB24848) | human gut metagenome | isolation source: stool sample | host: Homo sapiens | place: Germany | collected 2011-05 | reverse complement strand
CCGGCGTCATGTCCCTTTTGGTCATTTATTTCCTTTAGGCCATTTAGGTCGCACAAGACAACCGCCAGGGGAAAGTACTTCTTCAGCTTTTCTGTGTACGCCCAATCCAGTGCTTTTCTGTTTTTACAAACTCTGTTCAATTACCGCTTTGCCCGTCTCATAAGGAGCACAGATTCAACGGTACTTTCATCGTCCCAATCAAGTTCATATAATTCCGGTAGAATACTCGCCTTTATGATACTCCACGGACAGACTTTTTTCTACCCTTCCGTGTCCACTTTTATTATAGCATCACTTATTTCTTCTTCAACTGATAAAAATCTTCAAGTCTCATTTGAGTCTGGCGGCCTTTAGCTTTTTAGAATTTAGTTATTTTTTTCTTCAGGGCTGTATTCCAAGATGTCTCCCGGCTGGCATTTTAGGACATCACAGATAGCCGCCAGTGTGGAAAAGCGGATGGCGCTGATATGGCCGTTCTTCATCTTGGATAAATTCACATTGGCAACGCCAACTCTTGCCGATAATTCATTCAGGCTCATTTTCCTGTCAGCCATGACACGGTCTAACCGCAAAATGATGTGTCCCATCTCTCCGCCTCCTTACAGGGTCTCATCCGATTCTTTCTGCAACTGAACACCATACTTGAAAACAGCCACCAAGGCCATAGTTACAACAAAAGCAATCAAAATGCCCCATTGAATACTGACATTTGTGCTTTTTCCGGCGGTCAAGAAGCTTTCCAGCATCGTTTCACCGATAGAGGCGAACACTGCAACAGGAAGAAGAGAAAAACCAAAGCTTCTCATTCTATTTACAACTTCACAGCAAAAGGGCGATTCACACTTCGTCAGCACCGCGAACAGCCTTCTCAGCATCCAAAGCGCAGCAGCTGCAGATGCCGAAAACACCGTCAGAAAAATAAATACCGTTACCAAATCTTTTACATTATATTCCTCAGGGGACGTATCCGCCTCCATGACTTTGGCGGTTTCGTCAGAGTGTATTTCCGCCGAGGCGTATGACTGGTTGAAAATCTTCAGTTCGGCTTGGAACTCCTGATTTTCGGGTGGGATGGCTTTCTTTTCGCTATCCTCAAGCATATACTCCGGGAACTCTTTTCCCGAATAGGTAAAGCTTCCGCCGAGGATGCTCCACAGCGTATCAAAGCTTGCTTTGTTAAAGCGGAATTCAGCGTGCTCGACCACACGAACCGTCAGAGCATCCTTCGGGAGCGTTGCTACAAAAGCAGTCGCAATGCAGCAGCTAACTGTTATAAGCGCTGCGATTACGGATAAAACTGTCATAACGATTTTTCCCACCTTGCCGAACAGGTGGAATTTTATAATGGTGTTGGAGTTCATATATGACCATTCCCTTCTGTGAAAGGCATCCACAAATAATTAGATGCAGTAGGGCTTTCACTATCGTGAGTTATTGAGAAGAATTGTTTACAAGGCAGTTATGCTAAAAATCAAATCAATGCAGTGGCGCTTCCCAAGCAGTTATTTCAGGCCATAGCGCCGTATCAAAGCAATCGCGGATGCAATCGCTGTAGTATTGCAGCTTTGCTATAAGACCCGGTGCATCCCGGAACAGTGTGCCGCTGTCCTCGACCGCGTATTCAAAGATCCGTGCGCGGTCCTCTGTTGCGTTGATCATGGAGTAGTCGTCGATGAAATAGGAATACCATTCCGGCTGAATGTTGGTGCCCAGCGAACCGTATTCCCCGGTATAGGTAAAACCATCAGGGTTAAGGGCAGACCATCCCTCCTCGGTAAACAGTGCCTCATCGCGGTACGTTGCGTCCCACGCAAGCCGCCTGTCAATGGCGTGAGAGAGCTCGTGCCAGACAGTATTCTTGCTGAGTGAATAAATATCAAGGACGATTTTGCATACGCTGCCGTTTGCGTCCGTGAAGGCGGCGTAACTCATGTCACCGCCGAAGCCATTTGTCGCGGCCAGCCCGCCGACGAGCTGGAACTGCACGCGGTCGATGTGTCCGTAGATGAGTTGCCGGAAAAAACCTTCCGGAAAAACAGACAGTGCATCCTCCAGAAGATCCAATCCTGCGGATACAGGCCCGTAGTCGGAGACCGGATAACAACTGAAGGATGTAAATTCCGTTTCGCACTGGTCGGCAATGCGGATCTCGATGCCAAAGTGGTCGGAAAGCGACTTCGCTCGTTCATAGAGCGAAGCATCTGCGCTCATGCCGTCAGGTGCGGCTTGGAGGTCGGCAAGGGACTGTGTTTGCAGGTTTTCACCGTTTGTGTTCGCACGGATATCCCAAAACAGCAGGCGATTACATCCCTCACCATCGTTTACCAGCAACAGGTAGCCGCCAAGTTCCTCCGTCCAGACGATGCTTTGCACATACCGACCGGGCAATGCACAGGTTGAGAGGAAAATGCCCTTAGAATCGTAAAGCGACAGAGTTCCGTCGAGACCTGTCAACAGGAGGTGACCCACCGGATCAAGCAGGGAAAATGTACCGCCTTGTGCAGTGATCACGCGGGCATTGGTATCCACTCCGAAAGCAAAGGTGTCCTCCTGTCCGTAAAAGCCTGCAAGCCACATTTTACCGCTGTGGCAGATTCGGAAGAAATCGCCGGAAAACGGAGGCTCGACCAGTTTCCCGCTTGCAAGATTGAGGCATGAAGCGGTATATCTCTGTGTCTCACGGTTGACACCGGTGAAGCAGACATTTGTATCCGTCACGCTGCATATGCTCAGTTCGGCCAGATCAAGGAAGAAACGCTCCTTTCCCGTCGAGAGGGAGACAGCACAGATTCCGTCCAGATAGCTGCACTTGTATAGCGTATCAAGATCATAACCAAGGAACCATTGCCCCGGATCTGCGGAAAGAGTGTAGCGTGCGGTCTCCCGAAGGAGCGCATCCAGCACGACGACCGTTCCAGACCGACTGTCGCATACTGCAATGTGGTCCCCTAGAATCTGTGGTTCGACAGATTCGATAAGCCCCACCGTGCAGCTTTGCAGCGCTTCGCCGGTTGTAGCGCTCAAGAGCGTCAGCTTTAGCTCGCTGTTGCCGTCGCTGATGTAGCTGCTTGTCGTCATTAAAAGATTATCTGCAAAGGTGCGAAGCATTGGATACTGCTGTGCCTCAATCTGTTGATTGGGAATGTACCAAAGAGCGCCGCTATCGTCAAATGCCTCGCACGAATCAAGGAGCACCGCTTCCTTTGCGCCGGAGCTTTGTGTGTCGGCTTCGCCCGGAACACCGCAGCCGGTCAAAAGCAGGCATAGCGCAAGAATAAGCAAAAGGGTTCGTTTCATATATGACTATTCCTTTCTGTGAAAGGAACCCGCAAAGGATTAGACAATGTGGGCGCTTTCACTATAAAGAGTTTTTTGATAGAATTGTTTGGAGAGTAGGGAGGTAGGTGCAATGGGGTATGCTGCGATGATTGTCATGCTTCCTCTCCTCATTGTCAGATCACTCTTTCGTTAAGCACAGCCCAAATAATAACACCTGCTGTCAGCAGTACAGTCGTTGCCGCCGACAGAAATCTTGTCTTCCACTTCTGCTGCATCCCCATAAGAAGAACGGCAATGATCGCAGCACAGGAAACGACCGTCAGCAAGTGCCGAGGGAACGCACTGTACAATTTCAGAAAATAGCTTACTCCCATCAGGGCAACAATGGTATTGCCGATACCGAGAATTACCGCACCCAACACATTCTGCTTTTTGGCAAAGAAAGCGACTGCTCCGCCCGGGAGTGTGAGCAAAGAAATTGGCAGCCAAATGCGCAAGTAATAGTACATCGCCTTGTCCCATCCGAGCATGGGCAGCTCCACGAGGTAAATGATCGGTTGACTGATGAGAAAAAACACAAGGCATTTCATGCCTGCCTCACGGGCGCTCTTGCAGTTTGACACGATCAAAAGCGCAAACAGCACCCACCACTCATATGTAACGGCAATATCCCGAAAAGAAGTATCATAAAGTATCGGAATTTGATTGATGACACCCACATAAATCCCGATGATTGCCGCAGAAACGCACACAACAGGCCATGTCATGGGGAGGGTTCCGAACGCAGCGGATAATTTCTTCATAGCTTACCCTCCGACGGTAGAAATACTTCCATCGTCCTTAAAGCTGACGGATACCGAATAGTTTTTGATAGAGGTGGACATATCACCTAACCTCAACCCGAAGGTAATCTTGACCTTTTCCGTGCTGGTGCCTTCGTGGGAAAACACAAATAGATAGGTGTCTCCGTTTTCCCGGCTCTCTTTCAAAACAAATGATTCCGGATCGGAGTTTTCCAAGTCGTATTTTCCGCCGAATTCATAAGGAAGCAAAATGGTGAGTTCTTTTCCGTCTCCGCCAATCTGATACTGCACATCTTTATCGAGTGCATTTTCAGATGCGGGGAAAAACGGAATATCATATCCCATTTTTGCCTGATAGATTGTAACACCGAGGGATGCGGCAAAAGTAACAACCAGAACGGCGGTCAGAATTGCAGCCACCTTTGCACTAATGCGCTTTTTTCCGTCTTCATCCCCAAAGGACCAGTCCTCCGCCCACAGTTCGTCGATCTCCGCCCGTTTTGCAGGCCGAATCAAATAAAGGGCAAGGGCAATAAACAGCAGCGAGCCGAAGACACAGAATATAATATCCATGCCGGTGGCATTGCTTTCAAATACAGCAAGGAAAGCGGAAACATCAGTCAGGGTGTGCATGAGGATCACGCCCCACAGGTTTCGTGAGCGAAGGTAGATAGCACCGTCCAACATGCCAATAGAGGCGGTATAGATAACTTGAATCAGCGCCGCAAAAACATCGCCTGTGGCGATGGCATTGAGTGCATGTAGAAGACCGAAAGAAACCCCGGAAACCAGCATACAGCGAAAGATCCTGTTCGGCTTATCCTTCCAAATACGCATTAGATTGGATACGGTGAAGCCCCGGCAAAAGACCTCCTCAGACACGCCCGGCCCGATTCCGTGCATGATCGCGGCAGCCACGGCAGCGACTCCGGTAACAAGAGGAGCCTCATAAACCTTGATCTGCAACAGGTTCCATACAGGAACGATAAGTTCCGGCAGGGCAAGACAAATACCCAGTGCCAGCTTCCCGCCCTTGAATCCAAAATTGCATTTTCCCCTGAAAAAGAGCGGCATGATAAGTATTAACAGGCCGGCGATGATCAGCCTTGCAATGTCTTCGTTAATCTGATACAGAAACGACTCTTTTCCGCCAATGGACTCAAACATGATTCCGGTTATTGCTATAATGGTATCACGCAGAAGAAAAAAGCCCAGCGGAACAAACAGCGCAGTAAACAACACGCTGTTTAGAAATCTGTGCTTTACGAACTTTTCCATACAAACTACCTCCGAGTGCTGTTAGCGTTAATTATTTAATGAAAATCGTTAAACATAGTATATCGCTGTAGCTAAGACATGTCAAGAATAATTTTACGATATTCGTAAATTTTTTGATTTTTAATGTCATCTGTTGGTGTGACTTTTGCAAACCGCGTTTTGGGGTTACGACTGGCTCCGGCGTTGCAGATAGATAAGGCAAAAGTCGTACCCGTTTTTTACTCCCATTCTTGTCAAAATGCATACTCACGGCAACATCCATTTGCTGAACTGTGTGCCATAGCGAGCATGGAGACGGTAAGGATGCTATTCTTCATGACAAGAAGGTTGAAAGTTGGAGGCAAGACCCTGAGAGGAAAAATCAGTATAATAATGTCCAACGTCCCAACCATTGGAAGGCACGAGCAAAGGAGGTATAAGCTATGGATATTAAAGAGTTTATTTTGGCAAAGTGCTTAAAAGGTCAGTCTGACATTGAAATCATCACAGAGAAAGATTATATTTCACACCCTAAGCCAAATGGCTATCGCAGTCTGCACCTGACGATCCGGCTGCCGGTATTCTTTGCGGAAAAAGAGATCCATGTACCGGTGGAGATACAACTCCGTACAATCGCTATGGACTTCTGGGCAAGCCTTGAGCATACCATCCGCTATAAGAAAAACTTGCCGATAAATACTGAAATCGAAACTGAGCTGAAAGAGTGTGCCGATTCCAGCAGAGAGTGGAACACCAAAATGGAAAGATTATTGCATTTGATGCGCTAAAAAGGCTGATTTGGAGCTCTTTTATACTTTTTTATAGTTGCCACACTCCTTTCCTCTAAGATAAGATGTTCCTTGAATTCGGCAATCATCTTTGCCGTAATAACTCGTCCTTCCATTGCGTATTTACCTCCGAGCATTTTTTAATATTCTACTCGAAAAGTATGAAAACAGAAATTGTCACTGTTTATTGTAAGAAAATCGGTGGCAAGAATCGAATGTGCGGACAGAAAGCCAGCCCCGATGAGTTTCAGATTTTCTCTGTACTCATCGGGGCTTTTTGCGTTTATATGGTTTGATTTATTGCCACAGTTCAAGATAGGAAAGCAGAGCTTTCCGCATTTTCTCTAAAGCGTTATTATATGTCCGCTCGGAAGCCTTATCGGACTTGCGGCTGGCGGAGTGAGAGATTTCTTCAAAGGTCAAGGACTTTATGGGCTTGTACTCGATTTCACCGTTTATCAGCACTGCTTTCCTGACCGACCAGCAGGTATCGCAGAAGCCAAGATGCTTGGCAACCGTGCGCTGTTCCCGGTAGGTCAGGCTGCCGTATGCTTGATGCAGCGCGTCATATAGCACCGCCCGGAAATACATCTTGTCTGGCTGAGAGGTGGTGTCCACCGAAATGTCTTCCGCCGTTTCCTCGCCATCCTCATCGTACTGCCGGTAAAAATCTACTCGGCGTTCATTCAGCGTGCCTATCGTAATATACTTGCGGACGCTCTTTTCGCCCATTCCGGTTTCATCTGCAATTCTCTGTACACTATCATCGCCGCAATTATCGCCGCTTAGATGGTAAATCGCCATAATGCGCCGCAGGACGGGATAGGTGTCTGCCGTCATGGTGATAACACCGCTCTGCGCCGTACGGATATAGTCACCCACGCCGTCCTGTATATACCGCTTTTGAAAAGCGGCAAACGGTGCGCCGATAGCCGGATCGTACTTTTGAAGGGCGGCCAGGATACCGCACACCGCCGCCTGTTTGATGTCCGCAAAATGCTCCGTCATAGCGTATCGCTCGCAGGCGGCCTGCGCCAGTTCATTAAGCGCAGGTTCCTGATTGTGGAGGTACCAAGCCAGATACTTGTCCTCTTTTTCGGTGAGATAGCGGACAATGTATTCCTGGGCTGGCAGCTTCGGCGGTGCAGGGTCAAGGCGGTACATCCGGCGCTCCAAAAGATACCGCTGTTGCTCTAAGACTTCATTCTGTTCTTCAGACACCGGATGCACCTCCCATCATTTCATTCTTTTGTCCGTGTCGGCGTACAGCTTAGTACGCTCCAAGTCGGTAAAGTAATTTGCTTTGGCGTAGGCATCATCCTCCTCCGCCTGTTCCAACCGGCGTTTTGCCAGCTCCTGCGCTACTTGTGCAAACTCGGCAGAGATCGTTCCCCGGCTCTTTTCGGAGCGTATCGCCGAGCAACGGCGGTCATAGGCGGCCTTCAGCGGGTTATCCTTTGCCCGCTCCGCTTTGCCCTGAATAATAGCGTACCGGCGGCAACTGATCTTTTCACCGTGGCACAACTCCGGTGCCGTGCCATAGGTGCAGTATTTCTGCCGCCGTGCGCTCTGCATCAGGAAATACTGCTTGCAAACCTCGCACTGCCTTGGATAGTGCCCGTGGTGCAGCCCTTCAAAGAAATCCGTCAGCAAAAAGCTGTAATAGCTCTCAAAGGCCATTCTTCGGGCGGTGACAAGGATGCGACTATTTCGCCGTTTCGATAGCGCAATATATTCCGTGTGCAGCGGAAACGGATTTGATCCGAATATTTCCGTTGCAATGGGCAGCAGGTGGCGTTCATCAAAGCGGTCGGCTTCGTCTACATGAGATGCAAACCATTTAAGCAGTTCAAAAGCCTTGCGCATGTCCTCCGGGATAGCATCATAAAAACGGAGGGTACTCAAAACGGTTGCGTACATCATTTCACCGGTTTTGAGCAGCGCCTTATTATATTCAGGAGGGAACACACCATCGAATTGTGCTATTGCTGCCCTGCGCCGCAGATAGTCGGAAAGGGCAGTAGCGTTGCCTTCCGTGAATAGCTCTGCAATTCGCTGCTTCTCCGCTGCAATGTCCAAGGAGGAAAAAGGCTTTAGCTTCGGCAGGGTTTGCAGAATTGTCAGAATCTCCTTTCCGGCCTTAATAAAATCTGTTTCGTTCAGATACCCGGCACATAGCTGCTCCTGTACATTCCAGTTACTTTGCCGGAACACGGCGATCCTCGCCGCCGTGTCATCCTTATAATACTGATTCAAAAGCTGCACCGCAAAGGTTCCTGCCGGGTAGCTTTTGCCGCCTATATGTACACGACCGTCCCGGTAAACGGCAGTAAGAAAGCCAAGTCCATCGTTCATACGCCCTGCCTCCTTCTATATTCTATCAAGCCAAGTGTCCCATAAACCGGTCTTGCGGTGATGAAAAGCCAAGATGTTTTTTCTCCGAATTGCCAAATAGAAACATTTGTTCTATATAATTGTAGCAGAAAAGCGCCTGATATTCAAGGCTTTTTCCCGATGTTGCGGACAGCATTTTTACTGTGTTGCTATAAACATACCCTTTTCAGCCGTTTCCCCCATTCAATATACAGAAGGCAGTAATCGAGCCGTCGAGATCACACTCGGCGGCTTTTTTTGCTGCCCGTAAAACAGGAAGGAGGTTTAGTCTATGGTATTCAGAATTACGCCAAGGCAACGGGCAAAAATCAAAACCCTTGTGCACAAGACTTGCTGTAACTGCTGCAAGGGTAACTGCCTGCTGCTGGATGGCCTTGAAATGTTCGGCTGAGCCAAAACGCCGATATGTGGCTCAAATCGCAGTGTTCTCAGCAGAAGCAGAGCCAATTTGGCGCAGAAACAAGATATCCCCTCAAGGGGCAAGGATGCGGTTTTCAGTATCTGACAGCCGCTTTTCTTTATGCCCTGCGGGGTGCGTCTCACGGTATAGCAAGCAGGGACTTTGTGTGCCACAAAAGTCCCAATCACAGCCGAAATCGGCTGCCTCTTTGGGGGCGCAGCCCCCAATCCCCCGAAAGGAGAGATGTGTATGGGGAAAGATGTTCGTATTGCCGTCCGTGTGACGGCAATAGAGAAAGAGAAAATTCAAGCAAAGGCCCGAAAATGCGGACTGAGTACAACCGAATATGTGAAGCAAAGAGCGTTGGGGTACGAGCCGAGAACGGTTCCGCCTGACGCTCTTTTTGTTTGTCTTGAAATGCTGGGCGAGCTTGCGGACAAAGCCAGTTCACCGGAGCTGGACAAAGAAATCTGCACGGTGCTGAAACAGATCACAGCAGAGTTTCTGCTGCCGGGAAAGGGGTGATGCAGTATGGCGGTGACAGGCTTTTGGCCTGTGTTCAAAAATCTGAAAGCCACACTGGACTACGCCGACAATCCCGACAAGACCACCGCACCGGAATATCTGGACGAGGATCTGTACGCCGCCCTGCGTTACGCCGAGAACGATGACAAGACCGACCGCAAAATGTTTGTGGGCGGTATCAACTGCTCGGCACAGAACGCCTACGCCGAGATGATCGCCGTGCAGCGGCGATTCGGCCTGCGTGGCAAGGTGGTGGGCTACCACGGTATTCAGAGCTTTCGTGAGGGCGAGGTCACGCCGGAGCAGGCGTTCGCCATCGGCAAGGAGACAGCACGGCGGATGTGGGGTGAGCGGTATCAGGTTCTGGTGACTGTTCACCTAAATACGGACAACATTCACTGCCATTTCGTGGTGAACCCCGTGTCCTTCAAGGACGGAGCGAAATTCAAAAACAAAATCGGCGACCACAAGGAGCTGCGTAAAATCTCCGACGAAATCTGCCGGGAGCACGAGCTGTCTGTGCTGGAAAACAGCGACTTCTACTCCAAGGGCAAGAAGAAAGAGTACTGGGTCCACAAGGCAGGTAAGCAGACCCACCGGGATATGCTGCGCCGGGATGTGGAGGAGGCGCTGGCCAAGTGCGGTTCATTCCGTGAAATTGAATATTACCTGAAATGTTTGGGCTATCGCTTCCAGCGGGACTTCCATTATGCCCACCCCTCCGTCATCATCGACGGCTGGCAGCGCCCTATTCGCATTGACAGCCTTGGGCCACAGTTTAGCAGAGAAGCCATCCGGGAGCGGTGCCTTGAAAACCAGCGGAAGCCGGAGCTGTACGGATACGCCTATCCGCAGCGAAAACGAGCACCGCTGCTAGCTATTGAGTATCATCTGCGGCAGGCGCAGAGGCAAGATACCGTTACGCTGCTGTTCGAGATTTTCATTGAACTGCTGAAAATCTGCACCGGCAGCAACATTGAAAACACCAACCGCCGCCCTTTATCACCGGCCATGCGGGCGGAGGTACGGAAGCTGGATCAATATCTGGAAGAATACAAGCTCCTTTGCGACCACCGCATTGAGTCGCCAAAGGAGCTTTTGTCATTTCAGGAGGGGTTAACCGCCCGGATTTCGGCGCTGGAGGAACAGCGCTACGCACTGCGCCTGAAGCTGCGCCGAGTGAAATCTCCGGAGGAAGAAGCTGGCCTGAAGGAACACTGCAAAAAGATTACAAAAGAGCTCACGCCTTTGCGACGGGAGAGGAAAACCGTTCTGCGTATCGCAGAGCACATTCCCAAAATACAGGAGCTTCTGGATGCCGAGCGTAAAACCGAAATGGAACACAACAACCTGACACGAAAGAAAGAGAGGAAGATTGAACGATGAAACAAACCAAAATTGCAGTTTCCAAGTTGCGCTCCTTTGAAAATAACCCCTATCAGGTCCGGGACGATGCGGAGATGAACACGCTGATTGAAAGCATACAGATGCAAGGCGTTCTCTCGCCGCTGATCGTCAGGCCGATTGAAAATACAGATGAATATGAAGTCGTAAGCGGCCACCGCCGCTTACACGCCGCACGAAAGGCAGGGATCACCGAGGTCCCTGCCTTGATTTATGCCCTTGACCGTGACACCGCTGCCATTGCGGTAGTGGACAGCAATTTGCATCGTGAGCATATTTTGCCCTCCGAAAAGGCGTTTGCGTACAGAATGAAGCTGGAAGCAATGAGCAGACAAGGACACCGCTCCGACCTAACTTCCGACCAACTTGGTCGGAAGTTAGAGACCGCTGAGATTATTGCACAGCAGTCCGATGACAGCAAATCTCAGGTACGGCGCTATATCCGCCTGACCTATCTCATCCCAGAGTTGCTTGAAAAGATGGATCAAGGCGAAATCGCCTTGTCTGTCGGTGTGGAGCTTTCGTTTCTTGACGAGCAAAATCAGCGAGCGGTTTTGGAGCAATGCGCCATCAACGACTGCACCCCGTCCTATTCGCAGGCTTGGCGGATGCACAAGGCTGATCGGGAAGGGACGCTGACCACGGCGGTCATTCAAACCATTATGTCGGAGGAAAAAGCCAACCAGAAGACCCGCCTGAAAATACCAATGGAGCGCATCCGAAAGTACTTCCCGCAAAGCTATACCGCTGCCCAGATTGAGGACGCCGTGGTGAAGCTCTGCGAGCGGGACTACCGCCGACGAACCGACCGGGAGCGATAAGGAGGTACGGCCTATGGGAGAATATCGCAAGATCGACTACACGCAGGTCGCACTGCCGGAGGAACTGCTTACCTCCTTTGCCAAGGCCATGCTCCCGGAGCTGCGTAAGTTTTACGCCAGCGACGAGGGCAAGGCCTATTTTGCAAAGTGGCTTCTGAAGCACCCGGAATATGCGGCACATTCGACACCGGAGAGCGGATGACTATAATAAAAATCGGAGAGGAGGATTCTGTATGAATGTAGTCATTTACGCCCGCTTTTCCAGCCACAGCCAGACGGAGCAGTCCATTGAGGGACAGCTCAAGGTGTGCTATGAATATGCGGAGTCGAATCATTATACCGTTGTCGGAGAATATATTGACCGGGCCATCAGCGGCACCACGGACAACCGTGCCGAATTTCAGCGGATGATCTCCGACAGCGACAAGCACACCTTTGAGGGCGTTTTGGTATATCAGCTGGACCGTTTTGCCCGCAACCGCTATGACAGTGCTATCAACAAGGCGAAACTGAAAAAAACGGTGTCCGGGTGCTGTCTGCCAAAGAGAATATTGCGGATGACGCTTCCGGCATCTTGGTGGAGGGCGTTCTGGAAAGTATAGCGGAATACTACTCCGTGGAGCTTTCTCAGAAGATCCATCGAGGCATGGCCATCAATGCCGAAAAGTGCCTGTCTAATGGCAACAATCCCGGCCTGGGTTTCAAGGTCGATGCCGAGCGGCGGTTCTATGTGGATGAGGAGGAATCCGCCATTGTCCGTGAGATTTATGAGCGCTACGCCAGCGGCGAGACGAAAGCGGAGATCATCCGAGATCTGAAACGGCGCAGGGTCAAGACCTCTCTCGGAAAGGAATTTAGTCCCAACAGTCTTAGCCACCTGCTCAGCAACAAGCGTTATATCGGCGTCTATCTTTACAAAGGAAAGGAAACACCCGGCGGGATGCCTCGCATTCTGGATGATGACCTATTTTACCGGGTGCAATCGATGATGAACAAGAACAAAAATGCGCCGGCTCGAACTCACGGCGAGGGCGAATACCTGCTGACCACAAAGCTGTTCTGCGGGCACTGCAAGGAAATGATGGTGGGCTACGGCGGCACCAGCAAGACCGGCAGGCAATATCACTACTACATGTGCAAAAATGCTCGCAGGAAAAAGTGCGGCAAGAAAATCGTCAGCAAGTCCTATATTGAGGACCGTGTGGTCAACGAGTGCCTGAAAATGCTGACCGAGGAGAAAATCCGCTTCATTGCCAAGAAGGTGGCTGAGGAGTGCGCCAAAAGCCCGGACAACCTGACAGCCAAGGCGCTGAAAAAGGCGATCCGAGAGGCGGACACGGCCATTGAGAATCTCTGGAAGGCCATTGAGCAGGGGCAGGCCGTGGAAATGCTGACGGAACGGCTCAACAAGCGCATAGCGGAAAAGGCAGAGTTGGAGGCACAGCTCGCTGTCGAGGAAAACAAGAAGATCACGCTGACGGAGGCGCAGATTTTGGCCTTTCTGGACTATGTCTGCGAGATGCCCGCCGACGATGTGAACAAGCGCCGAGCCATCATCAATATCTTTGTTCATTCCATCTATCTGTATGACGACCACTTTACCCTCATCATCAACGCCAGCAAGAAGCCGTTGAGCATTGACAATATCCCGCTGGATGATATAGAAACGGCATTTGAAAGCGAAACCGGAGCTTCGGAGGGGTGTTCATCCTTGAGCACCCCTGCTCCACCATATTAGCACGATGGTTTTGATATGAAACCATCGTGTTTTTTTCTATATTGGTTGATATTTACACAGCAATTTGATACAATCTATTCGACAAACTTGAATTTGCGAGGTAATGAGATGGAAGCCGTGTTTGGGGAAAGCTCCTGTATCGATTCGTGGATGCAGCTTGTTAGAAAGGTAAGTTGGAATTTTCCAGGACTTGAAACGGAAGAGTGTATATATGAGCATGAACAAACCGTACTGAAGTTCATGAATAAGAAACAGGCATTATGCGTCAAAAGCCGGGGAACAATCATTGGTGTTCTTCTTTTTTCGCACAAAAAGAACATGATTTGTTGTATGGCTGTGGACCCTGAGCATCGAAAGCAGGGTATTGCTTCGATCCTTTTGAGAAAAGCACTGAATGAATTGGATAGAAGCCGGGAAATCACGGTGTCAACGTTTCGTGAAAATGATGAAAAAGGGATTGCACCAAGGGCACTGTACAGAAAATTTGGATTTCAGGAAGGCGAATTGACAGAAGAATTTGGGTACCCCAATCAAGTATTTGTTTTGCACCCATAAATTCCAATTTGACAAACTGATTAGCATAGTTTCAGTCCTAAAAGAGAGTTTCACTTCCGGCTTAATAGTTTCATTTTTTGAGTGAAACCAAATGAAACCTTTGGAAACCGTATCATTATTATCAAACTAATTCAGAAAAGCCCGATGGTTTTGATATGAAACCATCGGGCTTTTTATTTGCAATCAGCATGATCATCTGATATAATTAATTCGAGGTCGGAGTTTGTGGAGGTGTTTTATGAAACTATTATTTATAATCGGCGATACTGCTGTTGGGAAAATGACAGTTGGTCAGGAACTAATGAAAATAACGGATTTAAGGCTCTTTCACAATCACATGACCATCGAACCGGTGATAGAGATTTTCGGTAGATACGACGGAAAGACAATCTCAGAAATGCGTGACACGATTTTCAAGAACTTTGCAGCTTCCGATAACTATGGGATGATTTTTACAATGATGATGGATTTTGATCTACCGTCAGAATGGGAGTCTCTGGAGCATGTCAAAAGTATCTTTGAACCATACGAGACGGATTTTTATTATGTTGAACTGATTGCCCCGCAAGAGATCAGACTGAAAAGGAACATTTCTGAGAACAGATTAAAACACAAAGCTTCCAAAAGAGATATAGAGGCTTCCAATCAGCGTTTAATCAATGCTGACAAAAACCATAGATGTGTTAGTTGTGAAGGCGAGATTACGTTTGATAACTACCTCAGGATTGATAATTCGGATATGGAACCCGATAAGGTTGCAAGATTGATCAAGGAAACCTTTAGACTATAAATTCCGGTTTGCCGAACGGATAAGCATGGTTTCGCTTCCACTGCTATGGTTTCCTTTTCGGGTGCAACCTTCTGAAACCATCGGACTTTTTTATCGTAATAAGTAAAATCATCTGATATAATCAATTTGATAAATCGGGATCTTGCGAAAAAGGAAGCAAAATGGTCGAATTAAAGAAAATGACAAGAGAACTCTGTCATGAGTTGTATAAGGGCTGGAGCAACGATGCATCCATCTATATGGATATGTCCCTGTTTAAGCCGTACTTTTATAATAAAGCGTCCGTTGACCGGTATTTTGATTCAAAAAATGAGCCCTCGCGTATCATTTCTGCTATAATGCTTGACGACAAGCCTATTGGAGAATTACAGCTGAAACAGATAGACTTGGAAAAAGCAGAATGTACACTGAGTATTCATATGCAGAACGACGCAGTGAAAGATAAAGGTTATGGAACGCAAGCCGAGCGATTGGCGGTAAAATATGCTTTTGACGAGCTGGGAATGGTTGCAGTCAATGCAGATACCATTATGAAGAACACCCGAAGTCAGCATGTCTTGGAAAAGGTGGGCTTTCACCTTATCGGAGAAGATGGAACATTCAAATACTACCGCATTGAGCGATAACTTCAGTTTGATGAATGAGTCAATATGGTTTCACTTCCACCGCCATGGTTTCATTTTGGGGTGAAACCAAATGAAACCTGTTGAAAGCGTATCAATATTATCAGCTCCACCAAATCATCCGGCTAATGGATTATGATAGATTTCACAATAATCCATTCGTTAAATTGGGATTTGCCTGACAGGAGAGATCAGATTTTGCAAAAAATAATGGAGAATATGTCTGCACAGCCCGCCACGTGCGTAATCGCTTCTGTGCTGCTCTTTTTCTTCGCTGCGCTTGCGAACTATACATTAATGGATGGCTTACTGGAAATGCACAGAAGTAAATCGGCCCTGAAAAAACTAAAGAAACAATATACATTTTTTCAAAAAATACAGCTTCTGCATTTCAAGGGCAATTGTCGTCATGCAGTCAAATTTTGTAACGGCATGATAATATATCAAAAGATTGGCTGGCTTTGATTTGCAGTTTATCTGCTTGCAGGCTTACTTTATGCCTTTGATTTTTTCCCTGCCGCTGTCATTTCATGGCTCAGTATAGCAATCCTTTTTTGTTTTGATTTACCTTCAATTGTTATTAGTTGGGCTTTGTCAAGACCTTTGCTGTTCAGTCGGTCCAAGAAATTCAGTTTCGAGAAGTATCATAATACCGACAATCATGAAAGTCTTTTCTGAATGCCAGCGTCAGAAGTCACAGCACGGGACCACCCGAAACCGTATCACCATCATCCACAGCCGTTCCGATGCGGCACACGACAAAAAATTCTCACAGCATCAGATGCTGTGAGAATTTTTTTCATGAAAGTAAAGACCAATTTTGATACGGACTGCACACCCCTCGGATAAATCGTTAAAAGGTGTGCCTTTCGTTAAAAGGTGCAACGCTCATTTTTACGGAGCAACGACTCTGCCGTTCCGAACCACGGCATGAGTAAAGAAGTCCAAAGAGATCTTAATGTCCCAACCGAAGATGTCCTTAAAGAAAGAGGACTGGTCAGCCATTCCGATTACTCTGTTAATATCCCGCAGGCCACCACAACAGTTAAAGGAATAGTCCACGCTGATATGGTCAAAGTGACGCTCAATTTTGGTGTCCAGTTCGTACAGTTCAGAAACCTCTATAGCCGCCCGGATAAAATCCTCGCTGGCCTTGATGCGTTCAGGCATTAGGACATAAGTGGTGTTTTCCTGTATTTTCTGCATTATCTCCTCAAAAGAAGGAGTCGGCTCTTCTGGCTCGTCCGCCATCTCCAGTTCTATCTGTTTCATTTCCTCCATCGGATCGATGCGAGGATATTTCTTTTCATAGATGATTTCTACACTCATACGCTCACCCCTCGATGCGGACAACAGGTACACCGACCTTCACCGCATAATCTATTGTGTTTTTAGTTCCGCTCTTTTCTCCATTGAATACTGCAATGACTCTGGCTGCGTGGTTAACCATCCATTCGTTTCTGATCTGAAAGCAGGCTCGGCTGTAGCCCTCACAGACATATTTCACGAAGTCTGCGGATGCCAATATCTCTTTATACTGCCGTTGCCATTCTTGGCTCCAACCGCTCTCAAAGCCGTCATAGGGGCAGGCACACATAAGTTTGACATTGTATCCTTCATCACGGAGCATCAACACGATTTGCGCTGCCCAGATATCGACACCTCTCGCCATACCTGTAATAAAGACATTCAGTTCGTCAGCAACTGCCTGGCGGATTTCTTTTTCCAAGTCCTTTCTGATGGCTCTGTCCTGGCGTGTCAGCTTCTCCGGGCGGTGTCCCGTGAAGCATACTCGGTGCATTCGTTTTTCGGCTTCGGTCATACAAGTCCCCTCCGTGATTCCTGCCTTACTAACATTACATCATACCACATACCTATTCTCGTTTCAACTCGTATGTATTTTATCTCTCACCTTAGAAGTAAAATAGATATGAGAAAGGTGGTGATGCTATGGATACGCACGCTCGTCTCCAGCAGTTATTGCGGGAACGCGGATGGACGGAGTACAAACTTTCAAAAGAGTGCGGTTTGGCACAGTCCACTATCGGAAACATCTTCAGAAGAAATACAGTTCCTTCCGTTGCGACTCTTGAGACGATATGCAGAGGATTCGGCATCACTATGTCGCAGTTCTTCGCTGACACCGATATGGTCGAACTGACCCCGGATATGAAGGAACTGTTTGACTGTTGGGTCTGCCTTACGCCGAGCCAGAAATCCGCAGCCATCCAAATGCTCAAAGCCATGAGCCATGACACAGAATAATAGGAAGCCTTCGGGCTTCTTATTTTTTCGCCCTTAATACATACGGCAAGAGTGGTAAATAGCACTCAAAGGAAACATATTTGCATTATAATAATAGGGCGCCGGCTCCGTGCTGCCGTAGCCTGTGGATTTCTTGCCACAGTTACAATTCTGCAGCGGGAGGAGGTGAACCCGTATGAAAATAACCAAGAAACAACCACTTCGACCGCGTGGGCGTAGTGATGAGAAAAGGCAGTCTACCAAAGATGCGATTCGTGAGGCGTATGCCAACGGTCCTCAGAAGGAGGTGCAGATTATACCGGCAAAAAAGGATCTGGTCACAGATGCGGAAAAGAAAAAACTCCGCGTCTGTGCCTATTGCCGTGTTAGTACCGAAGAGGACAACCAGGCAAGCAGTTATGAGTTGCAGGTGCAGAACTACACAAAAATGATTCAAGAGAATCCAGAGTGGGAGTTTGCAGGCATCTTTGCGGACGAGGGCATTTCCGGCACTTCGGTTCTGCATCGTGAGCATTTTCTTGAAATGATAGAGAAATGCAAGGCCGGTGAAATCGATCTGATTATCACCAAGCAGGTCAGCCGTTTTGCCCGTAATGTCCTGGACAGTCTGAACTACATCTTTATGCTCCGCAAACTCGACCCTCCTGTGGGCGTGTACTTTGAAACGGAAAAGCTGAATACTCTGGATCGGAGCAGCGATATGGTCATCACCGTATTGAGCCTTGTAGCCCAGAGCGAATCCGAGCAGAAGTCCAACAGCCTGAAATGGTCATTCAAACGCCGCCGAGCCCAGGGATTGGGCATTTACCCCAACTGGTCTCTCCTCGGCTACAAAGGCCATGATTGGGAGATTGATGAGGACGAAGCCGATGTGGTACGAACCATCTACAGTCTTTATCTGGGGGGCTATTCCTCCACCCAGATTGCAGACTTGCTGACAAAGAGCGGCATTCTGACTGTAAAGGGTCTATCGACATGGAGTTCCGGCAGCGTCCTCGGCATTCTCCGCAACGAGAAGTATTGCGGTGATGCCCTGTGTCAAAAAACAGTAACGGTAGATTTCTTTACACACAAGAGCGTCAAAAACAACGGACTGGAAACGCAGTATTTCATTGAGGGTCATCACGAACCCATCATTGAAAAGAGCGACTGGCTGTTGGTACAGCAAATCCGCAAAGAACGGCGATACACCAGAAGGCAAACCAGGAAGTGCAAACCACGGATTGTGGTCAAAGGCCCCCTGGCAGGGTTTATCATTGCCGACCCCAAATGGGAACCAGAAGATGTGGACAGCATTATGGAAAAGCTGTCCCTACCGACCGAAATCGTCACTTCACCTGTGTTGGAGGACGAAAACTTTATGATTGAAAAGGAGTAACCTATTATGTCTATTTTGGAAAAATTCACTGTCATCGACCTCATTAAGACCCGTTCCGCATCCGTTGCCACCATCACCGGCAATGTCCTGAAGTTCAACAATCAGACCGCTGCAGAGCTGCACTTCGCTCCGTACATCCAGGTGCTGATCAACCCGAAGGACAAGCAGTTCGCCATCCGTGGCTGCAAGGAGGATGCACCGAATGCCGTGCCTTTCTCCAAGCCGGAGGGTGAGCAGAAATACCAGATTAAGATTAGCGCCGCCGCTGTGGTGGATATGATCCGCAAGATGGCAAACTGGTCTGCCGAGGATAACTGGAATATCCCCGGCATTTATTTTGCCGAGGACGATGCGCTCGTTTACGATGTGAGCGCCGCTTACAGACCGTCTCCGAAGGGCGGTTGGACGGTTAAGCGCCAGAAGGAAGAAGCGGCTGCGGCAGCTCTTGCCGGAAATCCCGTGGTGGATGCTGCAGAGGGGGGCGATGAATAAATAAACGATGCCGGGCTGACCCTCAAAAATGTCAGTCCGGCATTTTGTTTTCTATTTATCCATCTCACTGACGGACATTTTATATGTTAAGTCGCCTACATCCGAGGCCAACTCCTCCAAACGCTCTGAAAGAGCAGCCTGGTCACTTTCAAGATTCTCGATTTGCGAGTACAGCCCACGGAGAGCAATAACTGCTTCGACGAGCAATTCCTTAGTATCCATCGACATCAAGGTGTCCTTTTCGGCCTGAATGCGAGCCTTTTCAGCCGCAATTCGTTCAGCTTCAGCCTTTGCCTCTGCCTCGCGGCGTTCCCGTGCGAGATGCTCTTTTTCCTCTCTACGGCGTTGCGCATCCTCTTTGATGCCAGAAATAGTTGATTTCATTCTTTCCAACATATATTTATTGACCCCCTTTCCGTTGTAGCTTTGCTTTCATCTCCTCGATTTTTTTAATATAAGCATCAGCTTTATACGCATATGTCGGTTTTTCCATCTTAAGTCGCTTGACAAAGGTAAGTGCATCATCATATCGCTTGGCTTTTATATATAAATCGGGTAACTCGAAATGCCATCCGGCACCTTCAAACTTTAAGCCCCCATTGGCCCATACCATTTCCCAAAAATCAATGTACCCACTTAAATCCTTGTCTGTGTCATATTGCTCTCTGGCTTTTTGTACAGCCGCAATCTGCTGATCCTGGGTTCGTAACTTGCGATATTCATCAGGAGCGATTCTCTTTAAGTCGTGCATAAAGGCAGCATTACGATCGGCAGTTTCTTGGTTCATTTTACGCTCTTGTTCATCAACGACATCTCTCCATGCGGATTTGTCACCTGTTCCAAGTAATTTATTAATGCTCCAAACATTAAAGGTCATGCCGAGTCTCGTGTCTTCGGTTGTTTTATTCGGCACGCTATGCATATAAGGCACATAGGCATTTTCGTCCAGTTCCAGTCGACCGATCTCTGTCAGTATATACTTTCTTTGTGCGCCAGCAGCAATCAATGCTTCGTCTGGAACTCCAGAAAGAACACGCTCTACAAGGTCAGCTTTTTTTCCAGTTGCTGGCATATTTTGGGATGTGAGCAAATCCTTTAATTGTGCCACCGTAAAACCACCGACTGCATCCCGCACAGATCCCCAAGCTATGTAGCCTCGTTCTTCTAAACTATTGAGGGCGGCTCCAACATCTCTGATGCCGTAAGCAAACCACCAAAAACCCGGATATCCGTTTTTGGGACCCGGATATGTGCCTTTAGAGCAATATTCTAACAGCAATATTTCAGCGGGATATAATCCTCGTTTTGACGGAACCGCTGTCTTTTTGCGTTCCTCGAATGTGATGACACGACGCTCGAATGCAGTTCCTTCAGCAACAACATCCGTATAGTAGGAGTCCGGCTGATAAAACTTCTTTTCAGATTCTGGCACCGAGGTTTTTACTGGTGTGTCTTTCTGTGCGACATCGGTTTTGTCTTTTTTCTTAAATAAATCAAATAAGCCCATATAGGTATCTCCTGTGTTAATCGTTCAGAAAAGCATCAAACTCTTCGATGCGGTCAATCCACTCCAGATCTTTCCGTTTTTTCTCTCTACTATCGAGGACAGTGGCATTCGGATGTCTTCGCAGAATTTCTGCTTTCATTTTTCTCTGTTCTGATTTTGTTGTGGGGATCAGTTTGGTTCCACCCCACCAAGTTTTTGCAATTTTCTTTGTAACATCAAAGATAGGCTCTGGTGCCTTCTTTTTCTTACCAAACATAAGCAACCCCCGTCAATCCATGCTACCGCTGCCTTTATTGCCTCCAAATTCACAGCCGTGTACATGATCGTGGCCATAATACCACCGGCCATAGCGGTATCCGTAGTGAGGAGGACAGTGTGCGCAGTCGCCGTTGCAACGACCGTTATGCCTGTGTTGATTAGAACCACTGGCCATGTCAATACCCGTAATTACGCCAAACAGTGTGGCAAAAAAACCTGGTCGCTTCGGTGGTGGGCAGTAATCATCTACACGCATATCGGTTTCTACCAACGGCTCTTCCTCTTCGATTACCTCTGGTTCTTCCTCTTCGTACTCTTCTTCACGCAAATCTTCCGGTAGCATAAGATGCCTTTGTTTGCAGATTTCAATAATAACCTCATCATCAATCTCACCGTACAGATATTCCATGTCCTCGGCAGTCAATCGCTCTGCGGAATTGCGCACTGCGGCTGTTGCCAATTCTTTATCATTGATGCACGCAAACTCGACCAGATCCGAACCCGAAAAAGCCAGTTTTGCTTCGACCGCCTTGCGAAGCAATCGGTTTGCTGCAGGTACATTCACCTGCAGTTCAATGATGATTTCACCGACCTCATCAGCGGGGCCTAAAGTAGAAAGTGATGAAAGGTAGCGCACCTGGGTGCTTTCTGCCCAATCATAAAATCGATCATAATAATCTGCCCATGTCATCTTTCGGGCCCCCTTTACTCACAATGCTTGCGAAGCCAATAGTACCCACCGGCTGTTTTTTGCCGACCGTTGAGAACATCACGAATGCTTTTCCTGTTGATTCCTGTCTGACGCTCTGCGGAATTGATAGAATCAAATTCTGCGACTATTTCTCCCGTGGAATCCACCTGGTATATTGACTTAGATGTGTTTTCCGCTGAATGCTGCACTGCAGGTGCGATGGAATATACAGGGGTTCCAGTGTCCACCCGTTCCCACATAAAACCGCCGGCAGTAGAAGCCCGCCCATTTAGCACCTTTGAAATCTGTTGGCTTGATATTGCAACATCTTTGGCGGCATCTATAATAGAGTTGTAGGCGCAAATATAATTTCCGTCTAAAGCATATTTTCTGATTTCGGTCTGTTGCACAAAAGGCTTTGCTTTTTCCGCTTCTTTTATCTGCGCATATGTAACCGGTAAAAACAGGTCTGCTACAGGAAAGGGTAGCCCAAGCGACAAACACCACTCGACAAATGCGGTGTCTATTGGTTCTGGAAATACATTCTCGTTTAGAAAAGACAACACATTAGAGAATGTAAGTTTTTCCTTGTAAGACCATTCGATTAGTTTCACGCCATTATTCTGACATTTTTGGCGTTTATCTGCATCCATTTCGCGTTGCATCAGCAGTTTGGCTTCTCCACCAAAATAATCAATCGCGTCATAATGCTGCCGTCCTTGGTATTCAATTGCACAGCTATATTGCGGAATGATTATATCCAATGACTGCGTATCCAACCAGTTACTTCTGTATTGGTATATGGCATCCGAACACAACAACTTAATATACTGGTACAATCTGTATTCTGATGTCCAAAGTGAAGGGCGGGCCTCTTGGCTCAAAGAAGACACTTCGGTATACCTTTCTTTAATCCAGGTTCTCAAAACCTCAATTGACCGATAAAACCTACGCATCACATTAGACGATTGGACTGTGCGCTCACTATATCGATGAGACACTCGATCTTTAATTTCGCCAATAATCCTTAATATGGGGGAGTTGGTCTCAACATCGGAATAAGTGTTCTTGCACTTATCATCCCCTATAGCATCGCCCGGAGAAAGGATTAATGGGTCAAGCCAATGTGTCCCATACAAACATAGTAAAAGAGGTTCGTTTTCTGCTCGGATTGGAATCTGATATTGTAACATATCTAACGGGGAAACTATTCTGCCCTCTACCGTGTGATTTTGGGCTAAAAACAATCGAGCATAAAACTTTTGGTTAAATGTACACTCGATTGGTATAAAAATCACCTTATCATTTTCATTCGGAGCGGAGCAATCTATACCCATAATTGACTGTGGTAGAGCCGAAATTTCTTTCTCCAACAAATCGCACTGCGAACTTACCCATGTGAACAATTCAGACAGTTCTGGATACCAAATCCAAGCCGTTTCTATGTATTCCTCGGCGAAAGGAAGTTTGCGCATTGATTTTGCTACATTGTCGGTGGTCTTTTCGATTGGCAATGCAGTATGTTGATCTCTGGCACTGCGTATGCTCTGGTTGATTTTTTTCTGTTTAGCGGTGATTTTTTGAGGATACGACGTGCTTTCAATGATTTGATCGTTATTCCAATACTTTACACCAGTTATGCAGAGCGAGATACTCTCTGTCATAATTCCCTCATTTATGGGGGCATACAATGAGAAACTATCATTGGCATCGTACAAAATCGTTTGATAGTACTCCTTGTTGTTTATAGGGGCTCCCTTATGCAGCACCTGGCAAAACACGCCCCGTACATCTTTTACGCCGTAATCCGTTAATCTGAAATGCAAATAATTGCCTCGTTGCGTGTAATGAACGCTGACGGCAGTTGATTGAAATAAGAACTCCGGGTACCAGCAGCCGCTCATACGAACCTTTCTCGCCTTTTTACCATAGAGTTCTATATCAATTGCAGGATACAAAGAACCTGCATCTCTGCATTGTTTATCATGGTCATAGACAACATAATGGTCCGTGATGTCAACACCAAACACGCTGATACCTCCCTTTTCTATTTTCGTCTTTTAGATCCTGGCACATTGCGTTTTTCTGTGCGGCGCTGTCCCTCTAAAAGCGTACCAAAGAACCCCTTTGATTTACGTCGGCGAGGAGTTCCTAACAAAACGGATAACACACCTTTTCTTCGTCTGGTTGCCATCATTGTCACACTCCTGTCCAGGTCATTCTGTACCAGTCATCACCGGCAGATTTTTTGCCACCAACATATCGTTACATTCGTGGATCGAACTCATATAGAGGTGGTTAAGGAAAAAATTATACATCAGATGCGCCTCGCTCTGCGCCAACCGCAGGGTAAAGCCAGATCTGCTGATGAGTGCGTTGCTTAATTCCGGCGGCAGATTCATGCCAATGCAAACGGCAACCACACAGTCGACATTCTTGGGGTATGCCGGATTGTTACGCAGGCGCTGCACCAACTTTGTGGACACGAGAGCCTTCTCCGCCAGGGTCTCCTCGGAAATTTCCACCCACTCCATAAGGTAAACGAGAGCGGCACCGAATTGAGCAGGCAGTTCCTGGAGAACTCTCTGAATCTCCATTTCTCGCGCGAGGATGGCATCTGCCTTTCCCATAACATCGGCACTGACCTCTTTTGCAAAAGTGGTCTGGAATACAATGCCGGAATCCACATCTCTAAAGAGAACGCACTCTTTATAAAATTCTTCGCCATATTTATTGGTTGCCTTTACTTTCAGTTTGAAAACCAGGCAACACTCATCAATGTGCAAGCGGCCGTAATCGGTCATCTGCACTGTGTTGTTTTCATCTCTGGTGACATACTTCGGGTCATTCAAACACATATGCGAATCCACATATATGTAGGAACCCTTTTGAGACTGGGCGGAAAGGCGCATATCGCTGAAGGCGATGATTTGGGCATCGTCCGCGCTGATGCAGTATGTCTGGTCTTTCTGCAAACTGCCTTTTTTAAAGGCGTGGGGCTTCACATAGTGCCCGTCAATATAAGTGAATGCACCGATTGCTTCCTCGTATCCCGCATCAACCATACGCATTTTGGCAGCGTGGCGAGAGACAACGAAAAAGGTGGCAAGGGCGTCAATGACTGCTTCCATCACATCTACAATGTGAGCAACTTTCATTTCCCGTTGGAATTTGCGGACATACTCAGCTGCTTTTGTCTTGAACGAGCCGATTGGCATCTGGATACGAGGTGCCAGGGAGTTAGCTTGCCACTCCATCCAGTCAGCGGCAGTACGGTCGGAAGAACCCTTGGAGCCACCAATGACCAGGCACTTTATCTGTGTTGCATCTCGGTTATAAAGCCGCTCCAGTTCAAAGGCTTTCCTGTGCTGATCCCAATGGACACACTCATGCACGATGGTGTTATTGACAGAACCCAGATTTCTCAAGTGAAATGCCTTGGGGTCAACAACGATGGTCTTTGCCGGAAAGTGAGCCGGTTCCATTTCTCCCGTATCTGAATTGTACACCTCGGTATCACAATCCTGGAAGAAAAGCTGCCCGAATACAGAAAAATCCTCTGTCAGTTCCTGGGTAACGACCGAAAGACCGAGCCTGTCGGCAAGAACCATAGGGTCAACAGGCATAGGGGTTCGCAGGGCTTCCGGGTAGTGTTTCCTCAAAAATTCCGTGGCTATCTTATCGAGGTCAATTTTATAGCTGATGGGAACAAGAGAATCTGACAAAGGCTTGTTCTGCTTGTTTCTTTGATTATACTGATCGACCCGATGAATACAGAGGTCATCCATATTTCTGGATAGGTCGGCGGTGCAGGAGAGGATAAACCGCGGAAAACAGGTATCCTCATCTACATCACGATGGCGGTGATGTTCCTTAACATAGACTTCCGCTTCAACGAGAACGTCAAATGCGATACCCATCCCGTCCCGATCATCAATTCCTACGGATTTAATTTCAAAATCGGAGAGTTCTGCGTAATCGGCGCTGCTGACCGTGCGGGAACTCAGTTCGATATTATGGCGGTTTTGTATAACATACGATTTTATGGCATTGAAGAACTGGTCATAAAATCTGTTGCCGATATATTCCTTAAACGAACGGTCAGCCACAGAAATTCCCCTTTCTATAGTTTTGTAAGTGGTCTCATGTGCAATCGTTTCAACAAACAATTGCAATCGTATACAATTAAACTCCTCGCATCATAGATTCAACATCCGTACATCCATCTTCGTGTTTTCAATGTAGTGACGGTACATTTTCTCCGCAGGCAGCAGACGCACCTGAATATCCTGCAGTCCCAGATTGTGTAACATGGCAAGGGATGCAGTGCCTTTTTCGATTATTTCCGTAGAAGCGGTTGGCATAAGGAAACAGTTTTTTACTGTGCTGATCTGGTGAGCCTCCACAAAAGGCTGATAGGCCAACTGGTACAAATACTGCTTGGTGATGGACTCAATACCGGGCTGACCACGCAGCTTTTTGTTATGCTCCAATTGGATGTTATAGTATTTGGCATCAAAAATGATAAACTGATAGTCCCCATCGACATTAACGATGGAGATAAGGTCTGGGATGAGCGTATCCTCGGCCTGCTTCACAAACGACTCGCCGCTCGGCGCAGTTCCAGCCCACTGCGGTTTATCAATCAAATCAATGAGTTTCTTATGCCGCATATCACTGTATTGCTCGGCCAGTGGTACAGGCAGTCGCAGTCCGCCGATTGGTTTCTGCAACTGGTTATCCATCACTTCTGCACAGACCTTTTCCCATACCAGATTAAAACTGTTTGTGCCGAACATACTGAAGCAATCCAGATCGTCCAGTGCGCTACTGTTGGCTATGTACGCATACAGCGTTTTCAGAAGGAGCTGTTTGCGGGTGTTGAACTGGACATTGAGTTCCTTAACAATGCGATCCAGAACATACTCCTTGTCTCCAAAGTCCTCAATCTGCTCATCGGAAATATCGACACCCATAATATCGAACAGATCCAACAGGTCGGCATCTCTCAATTCCTCCGTGCAACGGGTGAGGATACACTCATGTAGGCGCTTGAAGAAATCGAAATCGTCATTCACACGCTTCATGGTCAGCAATTCCGGGTAATACGGCCGGTTGTTGCTTAAGAGAGTGAAAGTTTCGTTGATGGTCTTATCCCAAAGAATGTCACCGGACCCGTTGGATTCGATGATGTCCTGTGTGTTGGTATAGGCACCGTACTCGAAATAATCCTGGAGGAGGAACAGCATAACAGCCAGCATATTGAATGCGCTGCTGTCACTCGTATCGTTGTACATACGAATGATCTGTTCCTTGGAATTGTACTTTTCCAGAACCTTCAGCACCTGTTTCAGTTCTGTTTTGGGGGCCGTGGCATCGAGCAGATATTTCGGATAGCATTTCAGCACACGACCCTCAATTGTAATCACACCCACAAAAGTGAACACATACAGATATTCGTTTTCGCCGACCTCAACATCAGCGATTTCAATGTCCTCATCCAACAGATCGGTGAGGTCCTTCTGTGTGTCATTTGCTTTTACGGCCTTCAGAACGCCATATTCTTTAAGACGCTTCAGAATGCGGACAGTCTTTTCCTCGGAGCAACGAAACTCTTTAACCAGGTCTTCCTGGGTATAGCGTTTTTGTTCTCGTAAAAATACTGAAATCATTCTCCATCATCCTCTGGGACATTATCAATAAACTGGCTGCTGATTCCCTCGCAGAAGATATACACACCCTTGGTGTCAAATTCTCTGCAAATCTTGGAATACTGGTTCTTTGCCTTCTCGTCGCAGCCGCCGAACAGCGTAATGCGCTTCTGTTTTGCGGCATCATCGAACAGATACATAATGACCTTGTTCTTAAAGATGCGAGTGAACACGGCAGCATCAATCATTTCACCTTCCGGCAGATTCTTCTTGGAAATGAAATACGGACCCATCAGCTTGTCCTCGTTCACCTTGTAAGTGAGCAGTTCATCGTTGATGGCTTTGCGGAGCGCATTCCACTCCACAACACGGCGATAATCGCCTTGACCGAGAATAACCTTTTTGCCAACGATTCCGGCTTCACTGTCATCAATGCCCAAATAGGTGAAATCCCATCTGCGCTTAAAAGCAGTATCCATTGGGAATACGCCCTGGTCAGCACTGTTCATGGTAGCCCAGATGAACATATTGTCTGGGATACGGATTTCAGCGTAATCGTCGGGATTGCCGCCGAGTTCTCCTGCCAGATACTTTTTGATGTCCTCGGATGCCTGGATCGGATATTCGCTGACCTCATCATCACCACGGTCAAGCAACTGGAATACATCACCGAACACGGCAGCAACATTGGCACGATTGATTTCTTCTATCACGAGCAAGAAAGGCTTGGGGGCATCAGTTCTGCTGTTCTGGAGGGCTTTCACATAAGTCCGCATGAACGGGCCGGGTACATAGGAATAAGTGATGGCATCATTGCCATCACTGTCCTTGCAGGGCACAGGCTTATATGTACCGACAAAATTGGCGTAGGAGTAGTCTGGGTGGAAGGTCACTCGCTCGTATTCGCCGCCATCAGCAAGCAAAACATCCTTTTCATGATTCAGAGTGAAACTTTTACCAGTACCGGGAGCGCCGAAGAGGATACGGTTACGAGGATAATCACTTTGGTAGCCTGTACTGTAACAAACATTCTGGACTTGCTCCGTCCGTTCAATCAAGAATCGCTTATAGAGATCCAGCCCAGCAGACAATGAACCGTTACCACGATTACGATTAAATTCCTCAAAACCAGCATCTGTTTTAATGGCAGACACTGCTCTTTCAAAGGTTCCAATGTCATCGATTTCAAAGATGGATGAGAAAGACCCAATGGCATCCGCAAACGTCAGTCCCACAGCCTTTAAGGCACTGATGTACTGATTCTGAGTGTTTTCAGAGTAATGCTCACCATTGTCCTTTTCCAGTTCTGTAAACCAAACTCTGAAAGCTGTCTCATTATCGACAGGACTGTCTGGCAGGGGGTTGTTGTGATCTGCCAGTTCGGTTACGAGCGAGCCGTGAAGCCATTCAGCATTACGAATGTAAAAATACATAAACTCTTTGCGGAAAGCGCAAGCATACTCGCCAGAGCCCTTGTCCTGCTGCACGAACCCCTCTTTCATGGCCTGTGCAATTGTTGTAATCTTAATTTGTTTTGAGATAGGGGTTTCTGCTCCAGCAGAAGACTGCTTCAGCTTCCACGCACAGAACACAGTCTGACCGTCACGTCTATATACTCCTAACTGAACGGCAGACTCTCCCGCCTGTAATCTTGAATGGGCATAATTTATATATTTACTTTTTTGCTGCGTTCTTTGCTCATCGTTCAAGTTGGATCGTCCGCCAGGAGTCGTACCTTTAGCACAAACAGTAATTCTCCCCAGAGTGGCATCGTCAAAAGTAATTGTGTAAACCTCGGGAAGCTGATCACTAACAGGCTCACAGTGAACAGAGTGACCAAACTGCTGAAAAGCAGATTGCAATTCTGCCAACACTTGCTCGTTTGAAAGCGAGTCATCTGTACGGTTGTAATCCGCAGATACAATATCACCATTGCCAAGTGCCCATTTGTATTCTGGCATAATATCCCTCCTTATTCAAAAACTTTTATATGTTTGGCGTTCAAGGATTCACGGTTGAAGATTTCCAGAATTTTTGTAGGTTCCGCAATAATTGCGTCAATATCAGAACCTTCGACCATAATTATACAAAGATTCATTGTTTTCATAATTTGGGTAGCGTATTCTCGGGCTTTCTCTGAAACAACGCCGGTTGTCATAATAACAATGGCGTTTGTTTTCAGGACGTGAGATAACCCAACCTCTTTTGCGACCTGATCGAGTGAAACTCTGTGAGTGTTTTTACATTGCACTTGCCATCTGGTATAGAGCAACCGACTGGAATCAAAGAGAACATCCACTTCTGCGCCGGCCGTTTCGTTACCCTTAAGGCGAGTTTGAATAAAGTCCAATCCAATGATTCGCATAATTCTAATTGCAAAAGCCTCAAGGGCCAGACCTTTCAAATAACTGTCCGTTGCATCAATATCCGTGCGCAATTCTTCCAAAGGTTTCTGAAGATATTCTATAACCTCTCTGTCGATTATACCCTCCAACTGTTGCAGCAGAGGTAATACAATATCTCTCTTTGTCAATTCTGTGAGTTTCACTAGAGGGGTGCGAGCACCATGACCTCCCGTAGCACGCTGAATTTCAATGAGCCCTCTGTCTGTCAAGGGACGAATTACGGACTGAGAGAAATTGCTTTCTACAAAGGTTATCCCATAGGTTGCAGTCGCCAATTGACGGATATCTGCTGCTCTCTGATAGTTTTCTGAGGCAGTATTGCATAGAGCGCGAAGAAAATAATACTGTTCTGGACGTAGCGTTCTGAGCAATCTGAATTCTCCTTCGGACAATTCAGTTAATTCACTCAGTTTATGCTCGTCGATCCTCCACCCACGAAGAACACCCGCTTTGTTTAACCACAATTTCATAACAGGGACATTATTAGAGGTTCTGCTAAGGTCGAACCCACGAGAGTTTAGTGCCTCAACGACAGTTTCCTTGGAAATCCGTTCTCCATTGCGATGCATACCACGCAAAACATCGATGAGTATCATACCATTAAGGTTTTTAAGTATGTGTTTTACCAAAGCCTCACATTGTTCTGTTTCATCAGCAATCTCATGTAGTTGACGACCAAATGCAGTGATGCGGACACCTCCGCCATTTTCAAGAATTCCATACGAAACTAAAGAATTTTTGCAATTTCCTGCCATATTCCGTTGCTGCTCCACAGCATTCGTACTGAAAAAAGTGTCCACAATAGCCGTAATCAGCGGTGCTGTATCATCTCCTTCATTATCAATAATGAGTTGGAGCAATTGCGGTAGTTCTATTTGGTTTGGAGAAAACTGTGTGCCAAAAGGCAGTGTGTTTGGCATATTCAATCCTCCTTAAAATACTGATCTCTTATAGCCTGTGCAATCTGTGCGACCAACCTTGGGGGAACAGCGTTACCAATCTGGCGCCACTGATCCTTAAAATCACCACAGAATTCGTACTCATCATCAAAGGTCTGAATTCGTTTGATTTCATTAATACGCAGAAAGCGATTCTTCCAGTGGAACGGTCCCATATTGTTTGAGAAACTCGCCTGTATGGTCCAAGAAGGTTTTTCGGGGGAAAGTTTCAGCAGGAAAGACCAATAGCGAGATCTCCACTTGAAAATAGGCTCTGGATAGCCACGTTCCGCTGTGAAATACAGATAATTATCACCGGGGGGTACCAGTTTGAGCAGGTCTTTGTGTTTGGAACCAGCCTGCATATCCTTATCTTCGGGAAGATCATAATCCAGGTCTCCGATGGCATCACCGCAGGTGACCCACGGTTTCTTTCCCAAAGCAGCATCGCCGCCCGGTTTTTCGGGATTGTAATGTGTCTCTTCGGGGAAAACAAAAGGTTTGCCGATATCGCGTCTTACGCCAATGCAAATAAAGCGTTCTCTAATCTGCGGAACACCATAATTTGCAGTATTGATAACTTTGAAGCTAATATCATAGCCGAGAGTATCCGCACGTTCCTTAAGTAAATCAAAAGCCGCCTGGTGGGGCTTATAAACAAAGCCAAACACATTTTCAAAGAAGAACACTTTCGGTCTAATTTCCTCTAAAGCACGGAAATACTCATACAAAGTAAAGGAATTTTCGTCCTCAAGGGCTCGCTTTTTATCGGTGCGGTAAAAACGTGATTTTGAATACGCAGGACAAGGTGGCCCACCAGCCAATACATCAATATCACCTACAGAAAGGCCAATAGATGCCAATTCTTTGGCGTAGTCAACTTGGCGTATATCTGCACATCTAACTAAGCGACCGACTTTATTCTTTTCTAATGTGTCACAAGCCGGCTGCCAAAAATCGGTGGAGAAGCATATATCATAGCCTGCCTTTTTGAAACCGCAGTCTATTCCGCCACCGCCGGAGAAAATGCTTAGAACTTTTATACTCATTTCTGTAAACTCTCTTTCACAAACTCAATCATCGCTTTACCCATAAGTGCAGGAACAGCATTACCGATCTGCTTCTGTACAGATCTTCTGCTTCCATAGAACTTATATCCCTTTGGGAATGTCTGAATAGCTGCAATTTCTGGCACTCTGAGTCTTCGGTTATCCCAATGGAAAGGGCCAACCCACGGACCAGGCTGCGCAGTAATCGTCCAAGAAGGCATATCTGGTGACAGCTTTAAAAGGAAACTCCAAAAACGCTTATCCGCAACAAACTTGGGATTCTCATAGCCATACCAAGCCGTAAGTGCTTTGTAGTTCATGCCGGGGGGTACTTCGCAGAGATCACTATAATAGGTGCCACCTTTGGTTTCTTCCTCGGGTTCGTAGTATTCTGGACCGTCATACCCAGCGATAACTTCACCGACATTTACATAGGGCAACAAACCAGTTCGCTCGCACTCTTCGGGTGCACAGTGCGTTTTTCGCGGCTCATCACTTTGAAATTCACCCAAGGTACCAAGGATAAATAGGCGTTTTCTCTTTTGGGATACACCATAGTCCAGGGCGTTGGCACGAACGATTTTATACTTATACCCTTGCTCTGTAATGATTTCAATGAAGCGGTCAACAATGACGCGATTTGTAGGATGAAGCAAACTTTCTACATTTTCAAACACAAAGCCATCTGGATGAAGGTCACAAACCACACGCAGGTATTCGTCCACCAATGTAGCACGGGGGTCGTTAATTCCCTTACGAGTGTTGTTGCCCACCCAATATCCCGCTTTAGAAAAAGGCTGACACGGGGCTCCACCGATGACAATAAACTTATCGTAATCCCTCTTTCTCAGAATATCAGAGAATACACTGCTTTCTATCTGATGTAGATCTCCTTCGATTACTTCAGAGTTTTCAAACAGTTCATTCATTTTGAGTGTCTTTATGCAGTCCGAATCGAAGTCCGTGCTTGAAACCACAGGGACTCCTGCCAGAAAACTGGCCACATCTAATCCACCAGCTCCAGAAAAGAGACTGACAGACACAATCTTTTTTTCTTCCATATCTGTAAACACCTTTTCGTTATTTTTCTATTTCAGCAATGTCACTTAATTCGCAATTCAAAGCACAGCAGATGCGAACAAGGACTTCTAAAGAAACATACTCATTTCTACTCATCTTCGATAGGGTACTCGAAGCTATTTCGGTCTGCTTCCTCAATTCAGTTTTTGTCATGTCTTTATCAATAAGGAGTTTCCAAAGCCGCTTATAGTTAATACCCATAGTACACCTCGCCTTTCTTGTGTATCTGCGAATGCAGACAATATAACATCATATATTATAACACGTTGTGTTCGAGAAATCAATACAATAGAGCGAGTATGCGAATAAAATGTTGCGACAGTCGTGTTACTTTTCTGTGAACAAGTGTATCGTTTGCAGCTGTTCATTATAAACCATACCAGATTTATAGTCCGATAAAACGGACACAACCGTGTGTCGCAAAAAATTCAAAAATATTTTTTCTCTGGGTGGACATATCGTGTCCGGCAAAACGAGGCGAATTTGACCCTCGCAGCATCATTGCACCCTCTCCAACGAGCCATAGTGCTTGTCTGGAGAGGGCTTTTTGTGTTTTTACCCCTAAATTCAGCGGACACGCCGTGTCCGGGTCAAATAGCGTCCTTTCTTCTATAATTAAAGCACAGTCAGACGGAACCCCCGTAGGCTGAACAATTTAATTATTCAAAGCCTGATTTGCAATAAGGGCCGAGGATACAAATATTGTCTTCCCACTGCATCGTTGGTGGGTCGCAATATCGGTACCCTGTTCTTGTTGCGCCCATATTAGGCTCCAAGGGTCTGTGTATCGAATTGCACAGACCTTTTTGTGTCCTTCCGCCCTCCGCTGACCAGGCGGAAAGGACAACCCATGAAAACCAATGAAAAACAGAAGTCAACCCGTGAGTACAAGGTCTACATCCACCGTCTCAAGACCTGGGTGGAAGTGTCCGAAGAGCAGTATTACGCCTATTACCGCGACATTTGGGCTACCCGCAAACGCGCCCAGGCACACGGTCAGTGTATGTGTCCCAAGTCCAAGACCTGGATGTGCGATGGCGACTGCCTTGCCTGTGAATTTCGAGCCGCTGGAGATAACCTCTCTCTGGACTATGCCGTTGAGGACGGCGAGGGTAACCAGAAGAGTTGGGCGGATGACCTGCAGGATGACACCCCAGACGCACAGTCCATCATGGAGGATCGTGAACTGCTCTGCGCCCTGTATCAGAAGTTGCAGGAACTCGACCCCGAAGGTCGCCGTATCTGTGAACTGATTATGGAAGGAAAATCCGAGAGGGATATTGCTTCCATCATGGGCTATAACAACCAGAGTGCTGTGAATTACAGAAAACAGAAAGCCTTTGACAGATTGCGCATTCTGCTTGGAGACTACATCTAAACACCTGCTCCAGTCATCATTTCGGTGACTGGAGATTTTCTTTGAAATTTTTCTGTGTTTCTCTGTTCAAACGCATACCTCACCTCCAGTGGGTAGTGGAAAGAGCAAAAACGACATCGCTCCTTCCAAGGAGGTGAACAGAATGTACGAAGCCCAGAAGAAACACGGCACCGGCACAGACCAGGAACTCATCGATGTTCTTACGACCATCAGCGTGGTGTCAAAGCGACTGGCAATGAAGCTGGCGCTGATTCAAAGTCAATCTACGGAAGGAGGAAAACAGGATGAGCAAAATGAGCGATATAGCTGCGACCATCGAAGAGTTGCGCACTGCTGCTGCCGCTATTAACGATGCCGCCAACTGGCTTGCGGAGATGTTCAGCGGCGCAGGAGATGCAGAACCGACTGCTCCCGCCGAACCCGCACTGACTTTGGAACAGGTCAGAGCCGTTCTCGCAGATAAGTCTCGCCAGGGTCATACCGCAGAGATCCGCTCCCTTCTCCAGAAATATGGTGCCGCCAAGCTGTCCCAGATCGACCCCGCCCACTACAAGGCACTGCTTGCCGATGCGGAGGTGCTGACTGATGGCAAATAAACACGCTGTTCTGTCGGCATCCTCTTCCGAACGGTGGCTCAACTGTCCGCCTTCCGCTCGTCTCTGCGAGAACTACGAGGATAAAGGCAGTAATTACGCTGCCGAAGGCACCGATGCCCACACTCTTTGTGAGTACCGGCTGAAACAGGCTCTGGGCATTCCTGCGGAAGACCCCATCGAGAACCTGGGCTGGTACAACGAGGAAATGGAAGAATGCGCCGCCGGGTATGCCGCCTATGTGGTGGAACTTCTGGAAACCGCAAAGCAGACCTGCACCGATCCTGTGGTCATGATTGAACAGCGAGTGAACTTCTCACGGTGGGTTCAGGACGGTTTCGGAACGGCTGACTGCATCGTTATCGCTGACGGTGTGATGAACATCTGCGATTACAAGCATGGCAAGGGTGTCGAGGTTTCCGCTGTGGCAAATCCCCAGATGATGCTGTATGCCCTGGGCGCCCTGGAAATCTTCGATGACATCTACGACATCGACACCGTCCGCATGACCATCTTCCAACCTCGGAAGTCCAATATCAGCGTGTACGAGATGGAAAAGGCCGATCTGTTTCAATGGGCAGACACAGAACTTATCCAAAAAGCGAAACTGGCCTATGAAGGTCAGGGTGACTTCCACTGCGGCGAGTGGTGCCGCTTCTGCAAAGCAAAGGCAGAATGCAGAGAGCGCGCTGCCGCCAACCTGAAACTGGCTCGGTACGATTTCCAGCCCCCTGCACTCCTTGATGATGAGGAAATTGCAGATATCCTCGGCAAGGTCGATGCTCTGACAGCCTGGGCATCCGATGTAAAGGAATACGCCCTTCAGCAGGCTATCAGCGGTAAGGAGTGGTCCGGGTGGAAACTGGTTGAAGGCCGTTCCAATCGCAAGTACACCAGTGAAGCTGTTGTTGCCGCCACCGTGGAGAGTGCAGGCTTCGACCCCTACGAGCGCAAAGTCCTCGGCGTCACCGCCATGCAGAAGATGCTCGGCAAATCCCGCTTTGAGGAACTTCTCGCTCCCTACATTGAAAAGCCGCAAGGCAAACCGACGCTCGTGCGGTCGAGCGACAAACGTCCGACGATGAATACCGCAAAAAATGATTTTATGGAGGAATTTTAATATGTCTACTAACACAACCAGAGTCAACAACCCTATGAAGGTCATCACCGGTCCCGATACCCGTTGGTCTTACGCCAATGTCTGGGAGCCTAAGAGCATCAACGGCGGCACTCCCAAGTACAGTGTCAGCCTCATCATCCCCAAGTCCGACACCAAGACTGTCGCAAAGATCAAGGCGGCAATCGAAGCTGCCTACCAGGAGGGTCAGTCCAAGTTGAAAGGCAACAGCAAGAGCGTACCCCCTCTGGCTGCCATCAAGACCCCTCTGCGCGACGGCGATATCGAGAGGCCCGATGATCCTGCCTACGCCAACGCTTACTTCATCAATGCCAACTCCGCTACCGCACCCGGCATTGTGGATGCCGACCGTAATCCCGTGCTGACCCGCTCCGAGGTCTACTCCGGCGTGTACGGCCGCGCAAGCATCAACCTGTACGCATTCAACAGCAACGGCAACAAGGGAATCGCCTGCGGTCTGAACAACCTGCAGCTCATCCGTGCCGGTGAACCCCTGGGTGGTAAGGCAAGCGCCGAGTCCGACTTCGCAACCGATGCGGATGACGACTTCCTGGCTTAATGGAGGTGCGACCATGACTGAATTTCAGGAACTGATGCTTTACACCTGCTTCGGAGCCATGACCGGCGTGTTTATCGCTGAAATCATCTTCATCATCGCATCTGCGGTGAGTTGTGTGAAGGACAAAATCCGTAAGCGCAAGGAAGCCAAGAAAATCAAAGAATCCGCCACAAGGGTGGACTAACGCAGCAACGGGGCGGCGGGGATCAGTCTCTGCCGCCCTTATTCCCGTTGAAAGGACAATGATATGAAAACTCTCTCAATCGATATCGAGACTTACAGCGATCAGCCACTTGCAAAAACTGGCGTGTACCGCTATGTGGAGTCCCCGTATTTTGAAATACTGCTGTTTTCCTATAGCGCGGACGGCGGTCCCGTGCAACTGGTCGACCTTGCCTGCGGAGAACAGATTCCTGCCGACATTGTTGCCGCTTTGGAGGACGATTCCGTAACCAAGTGGGCCTTCAACGCCAACTTTGAACGCATCTGCTTGTCTCGGCACCTGGGTTATCCCACTGGAGACTACTTGGAGCCGGATTCATGGAAGTGTTCTATGGTGTGGGCAGCAACAATGGGACTGCCGCTTTCTCTGGAAGGTGTCGGTTCGGTGCTTGGACTTGAAAAGCAAAAATTGACCGAAGGCAAAGACCTCATCAAATATTTCTGTCAGCCTTGTGCGCCTACCAAGTCCAACGGCCAGCGCACCCGTAACCTTCCGGCTCATGCCCCAGACAAGTGGTTGGCTTTCAAAAAATACAACATCCGAGATGTAGAAACCGAGATTTCCGTCCAGGCTCGGCTTGCCAAATATCCCGTACCGGACAGTGTATGGGATGAATACCACATCGACCAGGAAATCAACGACCGTGGTGTTGCCCTGGATATGGAACTGGTGCGGCAGGCTATTCAGATGGATGGCAGATCCCGCTCCGAACTGACCCAGGCAATGAAGGAACTGACGGCTCTGGAGAACCCCAATTCTGTGCAGCAAATGAAGCAGTGGCTTTCGGACAACGGCATGGAGACTGACACCCTCGGCAAAAAGGCTGTGGCTGAAATGCTAAAGACTGCGCCGCCGGAATTACAGAAAGTTCTGACACTCCGTCAGCAGCTTGCCAAGTCCTCGGTGAAGAAGTACCAGGCAATGGAGACTGCTGTCTGTGCGGATGGTCGTGCCAGAGGGATGTTCCAGTTCTATGGTGCCAACCGCACAGGTCGATGGGCAGGTCGCATCATTCAAATGCAGAATCTGCCCCAGAACCACTTGGAGGACTTGGCCGAAGCCCGGGGTCTTGTCCGCTGCGGTGGCTTTGAAGGTGTGGAAATGCTCTACGAAGATGTGCCGGATACTTTATCTCAGCTGATCCGCACCGCATTCGTTCCCCAAGGTGACCGCAAACTCATCGTTGCTGACTTCTCCGCCATTGAAGCCCGTGTCATTGCATGGCTCGCCGGAGAAGAATGGCGGCAGAAGGTCTTTGCAGAGGGTAAGGACATCTACTGTGCGTCTGCATCCCAGATGTTCGGTGTTCCCGTCGAAAAGCACGGCATCAACGGACACCTGCGGCAGAAAGGCAAAATCGCAGAACTGGCCCTCGGATACGGTGGATCTGTCGGTGCTTTGAAGGCGATGGGCGCTTTGGAGATGGGGCTGACCGAAGAAGAACTGCCGCCTCTGGTAGATGCGTGGCGGCAGGCCAACCCCAACATCACAAGGCTGTGGTGGGATGTTGACCGCGCCGCTATGGAGGCTGTCCGCTTCAAACACACCAATGAGACCCACGGTATCACCTTCTCCTGCAGAAGCGGAATGCTGTTCATCACGCTCCCATCCGGCAGAAAGCTTTCCTATGTAAAACCCAAGGTCGGCACCAATAAGTTCGGCGGCGATTGTATCACCTACGAAGGTGTCGGCGGCACAAAAAAATGGGAGCGGCTCGACAGTTACGGTCCCAAGTTCGTGGAGAACATTGTCCAGGCAACCGCCCGTGACATTCTTTGCTATGCAATGAATACCCTCCGCTGCTGTTCCATTGTGATGCATATCCACGATGAAGTTGTCATCGAGGCGGATCGAAGGATGTCTTTGCAGGCAGTCTGTGACCAGATGGGCAGAACCCCGCCCTGGGCGGAGGGGCTGTTGCTCCGTGCCGACGGCTACGAAACAGATTTTTATAAAAAAGATTGATGATTTTGTGTTCAAAACGGGGCTTCACCTCCAGTGGGTAGTAGAGATGGCGGTGAAGCCCATCGTGAAAGGAGTCCTGCATGAGTGTAGATAAATTCAACAGCGAAGGTTATTACGACCCAACCGCATACGAAGCCATGTCCACCGTAGAAAAAGAGGAACGGGCGCTTCGTGCCTTTCGGCCTATCGTGTATATCTGCTCTCCCTATGCCGGAGAGATTGAGAAGAACGTCAAGGCCGCCCAGGAATACAGCCGCTTTGCGGTGGAAAAGGGCTACATCCCCATTGCGCCGCATTTGCTGTTCCCCCAATTTTTGAATGATGCCAACCCCAAGGAACGGCAGCTTGGTCTGTTCTTCGGCAATGCTCTCATGAGCAAATGCTCCGAAGTCTGGGTGTTCGGCAGCCGCATCTCTGCCGGAATGAAAGCAGAGATCAACCGTGCCAAGTGGAAGAATTACCGCTTGCGCTATTTTACTGAAACCTGCGAGGAGGTACACCATGTTTGCAATAACTGAAGGAACCAGAAAAGTGTACGGTAAGGAAATCACCACCTACACCAGAGAAATTTACAGCGCAAATGTCCTGGAAGTCGAAGCAGGCACCAACGGATTCCAGGGTGGCGACAGTGGTCACGGCAGCCGCGCCTACATCCGCATTGAGGATATGGGTTCTACCGATATCCGCATCAACCCTTTGGGGCGAGACGGTGATGAGGGTTTTGAACTGTTCCTCGGCGGTGACTGTGAACTGGAGACTATGATCCGTGCGCTCAAGTTCATCACCAAGGCCCTGGAGGACGGTGCCAAGGGGGTGCATGACTGATGTTCACCCTGTATAGTGCGGATTTAATCAATGCCCCAAGCAACTGCTCCTATCCCCATAAAGTCGAGGTGACCGATCCTGCCTGTTTTGCGGAAGCGGTCAGCCGCGACTATGTCTGCGCCGAGTACATGAACAATTACCGCAACGGTGATAATTTCCTCGGCTCGGACTGTCTGCCCGTGGACTGTGACAATGACCACTCCGAAAACCCTGCCGATTGGGTCACTCCGGCAGATGTCCAGGCAGCGTTTCCTGGCATTACTTTCGCCGTTCATTACAGCCGCTTTAATATGCGTGAGAAAAACGGCAAACCCGCCCGTCCCAAGTTCCATGTCCTGTTTCCCATTGAATACATGACGGACGCTGCTGCCTACAGCGAAATGAAGAAACTGGTCAACACCATTTTCCCGTATTTCGATACCAAGGCTCTGGATGCCGCCCGGTTCTTTTTCGGAACGGCGAACCCGGAAGTGGAACTATACCCCGGCGAGATGACCTTAAGCGAGTATCTGTCCACAGAGGACTTCGATGCTGATATGCCCGGCGGTTCCCACGGCGGCACACAAGTCATTCCCGAAGGCAGCCGTAATGCCACCATGTCCCGTTTTGCCGGTCGCATCATCAAGAAATACGGTGACAGCGAAGAAGCATTCAACTGCTTTATGGAAGAGGCAGATAAATGCACCCCTCCGCTGGAACAGCAGGAACTGATGACCATCTGGCACAGCGCCCAGAAATTCTATGCCAAGGTGCAACAGCAGGACGGATATGTTCCGCCTGAATTATACAACGATGATACATCCTATAAACCGGACGATTTCTCCGATGTGGGGCAGGCCGAAATTCTGGCAAAGCACTTCTCTGGAGAACTGCGTTATTCTCCGGCAACCCACTACATCCGTTACAACGGCCGTTATTGGCAGGAAACCGAACCCGGCGCACAGGCCGTCGCCCACGAATTGACCCGCCGCCAGATGAAAGAGGCATCTTCCGATATGCTTGCCGCCCTTGCTACGCTGAAGGCTTGCGGCGCGCAGGAAATTATGGAAAACAACAGCAAAGCCAAAGCCGAAGGCATGATGAACGAGGAACAGATGGAAGCCTACAAAGCCTTCCTCGCTGCAAAGGCATATCAGTCCTATGTCATTCAGCGCCGCGCATCCAAGAATATCACCGCCACGCTGAAGGAGTCCCGTCCCATGTTGGAAATTACTCCGCAGGATCTGGACGCCAACCCTTACTTGCTTTGTACCCCGGACGCCACCTATGACCTCCGCCTTGGTATGGCAGGCGCAAGAGAGCATTCCCCGGAGGACTTCATCACCAAGACTACCACTGTTTCTCCCGGCAACCGTGGCAAGCAGATCTGGCTCGACTGCCTGAACACTATCTTCTGCGGTGACCAGGAACTTATTGACTATGTGCAGATGATCTGCGGCTTGGCGGCAATTGGCAAGGTGCAGGTTGAAGCCCTCATCATCGCATATGGCTGCGGTCGTAACGGCAAGTCCACCTTCTGGAACTCCATCTCCCGAGTCCTGGGTCTGTACAGCGGCAATATCTCTGCTGACACGCTGACCTTCGGATGCCGCCGCAATGTGAAGCCGGAGATGGCAGAGGTCAAGGGAAAGCGTCTGCTCATTGCCGCCGAGATGCAGGAAGGCGCTCGGTTGAACGATTCCACCGTCAAGCAGCTCTGCTCCACGGATGACATATTTGCGGAGAAAAAGTACAAGGACCCCTTCAGCTTCTCTCCAAGCCACAGCCTGGTGCTGTACACCAACCACCTTCCCAGAGTTAGTGCCTCTGATGATGGTACCTGGCGCCGCCTTATCGTTATCCCGTTCAATGCCAAGATCGAGGGCAAGAGCGACATCAAGAATTACGGTGACTACCTGTATCAGAACGCTGCCGAGAGCATTCTTGCCTGGATTATCGAGGGTGCCAAGAAGGTCATTGACCTGGGCTACAAATTTCCTGTTCCTGCTATCGTGCAGAAAGCCATTGATGACTACCGCAGCCAGAATGACTGGTTCGGCAACTTCCTGGCGGAAAAGTGCGAGGTCGGTGACGGTCTGAAGGAAAGTTCCAGTACCCTTTACCAGGCATACCGCAACTACTGCATTGACTGCAATGAGTATGTGCGCAACACCGCTGATTTCTACCTTGCCTTGGAGAATGCGGGTTTTGAGCGTTTGGTGCTGAACCGCAAGCGTTATTTTAAGGGTCTGAAGCTGAAAACAGATGATGGCGACTTTGAAGATTTTCTGAATTAACCGAGACTATGACAAGGTGTATCAAGGTCTATTACAAAAAGTCTCTTAAGGGAAAAATTCAAGAAAAAACCATAAGAAAGAGTTTAGTAAATGACATTGATACACCTTGCACATGGTCAGAAAAACGAATGGAGAAAACATTATGAGAGAAAAAGCAATCGAGCAAAAATTAACGCTGATGGTAAAAAAGCAGGGCGGCATCTGTCCAAAGTTCGTTTCTCCTGGATTTGATGGGATGCCGGACAGAATCGTCCTTTTGCCCGGTGGCTGTATGGCTTTTGTGGAAGTAAAGGCCCCAGGGAAAAAGCCACGGGCATTGCAAACCTCCCGCCACGCACTTTTGCGAAGGTTGGGGTTCAGGGTCTATGTCCTGGACGGCGAAGAGCAGATCGGAGGGATTCTTGATGAGATACGCACCGCATGACTACCAGGCATACGCCATCGACTATATCGAGACCCATCCCATTGCCACCGTGTTTTTGGACATGGGTCTCGGCAAAACAAGCATCACCCTCACGGCAATCAACGACCTGCTGTTCGACAGCTTTGAGGTTCACCGGGTTCTGGTGATTGCGCCGCTGCGTGTGGCACGGGACACATGGACGGCTGAAGTGGATAAGTGGGATCACCTTCAGAACCTCATCTGCTCTGTGGCTATCGGCACAGAGTCAGAACGCAAAGCCGCCCTGATGCGACCGGCTGATATTTACATCATCAACCGTGAAAATGTCCAATGGCTCGTTGAGGAAAGCGGTATCCCGTTCACCTTCGATATGGTAGTGATTGACGAACTGTCCTCCTTCAAGAACCACAACACAAAGCGGTTCAAATCCATGTTGAAGATCAGACCCAAGGTCAGCCGAATCGTTGGACTGACCGGCACTCCCGCTTCCAACGGCCTGATGGATCTGTGGGCGGAGTTCCGCATTCTGGATATGGGACAGCGCCTGGGGCGGTTCATCACCAAATACCGTACCGACTACTTTATGCCGGACAAGCGGAACGGCCAGATTATCTACTCCTACAAGCCTCTGCCGAATGCGGAGGACGCCATCTACAGGCAGATTTCCGACATCACCCTTTCTATGAAAGCAAACGACCACCTCCAGATGCCGGAGCTGATCAACAGCGAATACGCGGTTCATCTTTCCGATGAAGAGCGGGAGCATTACGATGAACTGAAGCGTGAATTGGTGCTGACCCTGGGTGACGGCGAAATCACTGCCGCCAACGCAGCATCCCTCTCCGGCAAGCTGTCCCAGATGGCAAACGGTGCAATCTACGATGATAGCGGTGAGGTTATCCAAATCCATGACCGCAAGTTGGATGCTCTGGAGGACATCATCGAAGCCGCCAACGGCAAGCCGGTTCTGGTGGCCTACTGGTTCAAACACGATCTGGAACGCATCACCGCAAGGCTGAAAAAACTGCATATCCCGTTCTCCCGACTGGATGACTCCAACAGCATCCGCAGATGGAATAACGGCGAAATCCCGGTGGCGCTGATCCACCCCGCATCGGCAGGACACGGTTTGAACCTCCAGTCCGGCGGCTCTACCCTTGTGTGGTTCGGTCTGACTTGGAGTTTGGAACTGTATCAGCAGACTGTAGCCCGTCTGTGGCGGCAGGGTCAGACCTCCGAAACCGTGGTGGTTCAGCACATCGTTACAAAGGGCACCATTGACAACCGCATCATGAAAGCCCTCTCCCAGAAGGAGCATACCCAGACGGCACTGATCGATGCCGTAAAAGCGGACTTGAAAATTTGAGACAGCCTATGAAAATCCGTGCCAATCCGAGGATCACAACATTTCGGAGGTACGAATATGAATATTATCTGGCACTATCTGGACAAACGCGGTGCTGCCATCAATGCTTTGAAGGATTACGGCAGTATGCAGTACATCATCGACCACACCGATGAGGAAATCGACACCGTCCATGACAGAATGTCCTCTGTTGGCAGTCCCGTCCTCTCGGATATGCCGAAAGGTCCCCATAATCCGCAGGCAAACGAAAACCGCATCATCGCAGCCATTGATGAAATCGATGTGCTGAAGGAGCGGTACAGACAGGCTGTTGAGTACATGGACTGGTTCAAACCGGCGTGGATGGCACTGTCCGAGGATGAACGCTATGTCTTGCAGACCTTCTACTGGAACGAGGACGAGCGTCAGACCGATGCCGTTTACGACATCTGCGACCATTTCAACATTGAGCGGTCTTCCGCATACAACAAAAAGAACCGTGCAGTTCAGCATCTGGCCCTGCTTCTGTATGGCAAGTGATGAGTAATATCGTGGACGCTTTTTCCATTACGGCGTTGTATAATAGTATCATGAAAGACTGCACAGAGAGCCTCATGGGAGCAATCCCTTGGGGCTTTTTGTATGCCCCAAGGAGGTGAAACGATGCCGAAGAAACCGAAGCGTCCGTGTTCTTACCCCGGCTGTCCCAAGCTGACGGATGGCAGGTTCTGTGAAGAACACGCAAAGGCTGAAGCCAAACGCTACGAGAAGTACGACAGAGACCCTGCTGTACGCCGTAGATACGGCAGAGCGTGGAAGCGGATTCGTGACAGCTATGTGCAGCAGCATCCTTTGTGTGAGGTGTGCCAGAAGGACGGCAGACTGGTTGCGACCGAGGAAGTCCACCACAAGGTGCCTTTATCCGAGGGTGGCACTCACGCAAGAGATAATTTGATTGCCCTTTGCAAGTCCTGCCATGCCAGAATCCACGCCGAGCGTGGTGATCGTTGGCACAATTCATGACCCGGTAGGGGCGGTCAAATCTCTGGGACCTTTATCCCGTGCAACGGGTCTGGGGGTCCGTGTGGAAAATCGCATAAGTTTTCGGGGGAATAGACCCCAGCATGAAGGAGGTGTGAAAAATATGGGTCAGAGAGGACCAAAACCTGGCTCCGGCGGCAGACCAAAAAAGCCGATTGCGGACAAGATTGCGGATGGCAACCCTGGCAAGCGACCGCTGACTGTAATTGATTTCAAAGACAGCGCGGCTGATCTGGAGGGGCAGCCAATGCCCAAGCCCTCCGAGTTCCTTTCCGCAAAACAGAAAGATGGCTCTACGCTCTGTGCTGCCGAGATTTATGAAAATGTATGGAAATGGCTGTCCGACCGTGGATGCGCCGCCATCATTTCTCCGCAGCTCATTGAACGCTTCGCTATGGCAAGCGCCAGATGGATTCAGTGTGAGTCCCTCACCAGTGAGTTGGGCTTTCTGGCAAAGCACCCCACCACGGGTGCAGCAATCCAGTCACCCTATGTGGCTATCGCAAACACATACATGACCCAGGCAAATCGCCTGTGGTCGGAAATTTACCAGATCGTCCGTGAGAACTGCACCGGCGAATATAACGGTGCAAATCCCCAGGATGATGTTATGGAACGATTGCTTCGTGCAAGGAAAGGAAACGGTTGATTATGTTTGAAAAAGTAAATCCGGCACATCCCGATAAGATTGCCGACCGCATTGCCGGGGCGCTCGTTGACCTGGCATATAAATCCGAGAGAAACCCTCGCATCGCAGTGGAGGTTCTCATCGGTCACGGAACCTGTCATATCATCGCAGAGACTTCCGTGCAGCTTTCCATTGATGATGTGACTGCTGCCGTTCACCGCATCGCAGGCTTCCTCAATGTTGATTATTCCGAAGTCCCGCAGGATGTCCACCTCTCCAGAAATCAGAGTGGTGCTATCCGCTGCGGTGACAACGGTATCTTTAAGGGTGTGCCTGTGACTGACGAGCAGAAGGAACTGGTGGGCATTGCTACGGATATTTACAATGTCTATCCCTTTGATGGCAAGTACATCATCGACAACGGCAGGGTCATCATCTGCCAGAGCAATGCTGAAGCGGAAGAACTCCGCAAGAAATATGCTACCGCAGAAATCAATCCGCTCGGTGACTGGACTGGCGGCACGGATGTTGATACCGGCGCTACCAATCGCAAATTGGGCAGTGATATGGCCGACTCCGTAACTGGCGGTGGTCTCCACGGCAAAGACCTCTCCAAAGCTGATGTCAGCGTAAATATCTACGCTTGGCTCAAGGCCCAGGAAATCGGCAAGCCTGTGGAGTTCTGCTGCGCCATCGGTGACGAGACCGTCGGCAACATTCCCTACGAGGAAATCGTGGAAACGGCAAGAGCCTACATCAAGTCCGTTGGTGGCTTCGAGGCATTTGCCGAGTGGGGTCTGGTATGCTGATTGAAAAGAAAAATACGGCAGACCTTCTGCCTGCCGACTATAACCCTCGAAAAGACCTCAAACCCGGTGATGCGGAATATGAAAAGCTGAAACGCTCCATCGAGCAGTTCGGCTATGTCGAACCCGTCATCTGGAACAAGACCACCGGCCGTGTAGTTGGCGGTCATCAGCGTCTGAAGGTGCTGATGGATATGGGCATGACCGAAGTGGACTGCGTTGTGGTGGAGATGGACGAGGACAAGGAAAAAGCCCTCAATATCGCTCTCAACAAAATCAGCGGTGATTGGGATAAGGACAAGTTGGCTCTGCTGATCGCTGACCTGCAGGGCGCTGACTTCGATGTGTCCCTCACTGGTTTCGAGCCTGCGGAGATCGATGCCCTGTTCAAGGATACCCTCAAGGACGGTGTCAAAGATGATGATTTCGATGTAGGCGCAGAACTGGAAAAGCCCACCATGACCAAGCCCGGTGATATCTGGACACTCGGTCGCCACCGTCTGATCTGCGGTGACAGCACCAAGGCCGAAACTTATGACCTTCTGATGGGCAGCACCAAAGCCAACCTGGTCATCACCGATCCTCCGTACAATGTCAACTACGAAGGCAGCGCAGGCAAAATCAAAAACGACAACATGGCAGACGATGCCTTTTATAAATTCCTCCTGGATGCGTACACGCAGATGCACTCCGCGATGGCGGATGACGCTTCTATCTATGTGTTCCACGCAGATACCGAGGGTCTGAACTTCCGCAGGGCTTTTGCCGATGCGGGTTTTTATTTGTCCGGCTGTTGCATCTGGAAAAAGCAGTCCCTTGTGTTGGGACGCTCTCCTTACCAGTGGCAGCACGAACCCTGTTTGTACGGTTGGAAGAAAAACGGTAAGCACCAGTGGTACACCGGCAGGAAGGAAACCACCATCTGGGAATTCGATAAGCCCAAGAAGAATGGTGATCATCCGACCATGAAGCCGATCCCGCTGTTGGCGTATCCCATCATGAATTCCTCGATGAGCAACAGCGTGGTGCTTGACCCCTTCGGCGGCTCCGGCTCTACGCTTATTGCCTGTGAGCAGACTGACCGCATCTGCTACACCGTGGAACTGGATGAAAAGTTCTGCGATGTTATCGTGAAGCGGTACATTGAGCAGGTCGGCGGCTCGGACGAAGTTTCGGTCATTCGGGACGGTCTTTCGTACAAATACTCCGAAGTGGAGGTACAAGATGAATAATTTGACCCTGGGCAGTCTGTTTGACGGTTCTGGCGGTTTTCCTTTGGGCGGCTTGATTTCCGGCATCACACCTGTGTGGGCATCGGAGATCGAGCCGTTTCCCATTCGGGTCACTACCAAACGTCTGCCCTTTATGAAACATTACGGTGACATCTCCCAGATGGATGGTGGGAAGATCGAGCCTGTGGACATCATCACCTTCGGCTCACCCTGCACGGATATGTCCGTTGCCGGTCGCAGAGCCGGACTGGAAGGACAGCAGTCCGTACTGTTCTACCAAGCCATCCGCATCATTAAGGAAATGAGGTGTGCCACCAATGGCAAATATCCAAGATACATCGTGTGGGAGAATGTCCCCGGTGCCTTCTCCTCAAACAGCGGTGAAGACTTCAAGGCAGTCCTCGAAGCGGTCATCGGCGTTGCAGAGCCGGAAACCCAGGTGCCTATGCCTGAAAAAAGTCGATGGCCCTATGCCGACTGCTACATGGGAGACGGATGGAGCGTTGCTTACCGAGTTCTCGATGCTCAATTCTGGGGAGTTCCCCAACGAAGAAAACGCATCTACCTTGTCGCAGATTTTGCAGGTGGGCGTGCCTTCGACATACTTTTTAAGTCCGAAGGCGTGTCAGGGTATTCTGCGGAGAGCTTCCGCTCGTGGCAAAGAATTGCCGGAAGTGCTGCGGATCGCACTGGAACAGCAAGCCTCTGCTTAAATGACCAGGGCGGTCAGCGTATGGATGTGACGGATGATGTAACCGCCACGCTCCGCGCTGAAGCGCACCATCCTCCGTGTGTTCTGGAATCCGCAGGATTCTGCACAGAGCATTCTGCCAAGAGCCGCAGCATTGGTTATGAGGAAGAAACTTCGCCAACACTCCGAGCAGGAGTCGTTCCTGCAGCAGTCGCTTTGGAAAACCATCCAACCGACAGCAGAGTGAAGATTGCCGAGGACGGCAAGGTTCAGACACTCACCTCCCGCATGGGGACAGGCGGTGGAAATGTGCCGCTCGTTATGAAGATCCGCTCTGGTTGTGAAGGTGGCGGCAAGGGTCCTCTCATCCAGACAGATAAATCTGCCACGCTTTCCTGTAACAATGACCAGACTTTGTTTGAGCCGAAGGCTTATGGTATTTGTTCAAAAGAAAGCAATGCTATGAAATCCACCAATCCTCACAGTGGGATTTACGAAGCCGACACTTCCCGTACACTTGACGGCAACGGCGGTAACCCCGGCTGTAACCAGGGCGGCATTGCTGTGGTGGAAAGTTATGCCATCCAGGGTTCTATGATCGGTCGCAACGATAAGAATGGTCCCCAGGGCGATGGCATCAATGAGGATGTCAGTTTTACTCTCAATACGGTCGACCGTCATGCCGTATACGCCATGACCACAGGCAGCTTCACCCAAGTTGCCGAGGATAAGGCTCCCACAGTGCTTGCCCGTGATTATAAAGACCCCACCGCCGTTTGCTATGGCATCGGCAGAGACACTTTCAACCAGGGCAAGAATGCCAAGTTCGCCCCTACCTTCGAGGAGGAACTTCAGCCCACCCTCGTTGCCAAAGGCCCCGGTGCTATTCAGAGTGGGTACACCGTCCGCAGGCTCACTCCTACAGAGTGTGCCAGACTGCAGGGCTTCCCAGACTGGTGGTGCGATGATCTGGGCGTTGCCGAACCTACGATGGAGGATATCCGTTATTGGTATGATGTGTTTGAGACCCATCGCAGGATTGTGGGAAGTTTCACAAAGCCCAAGTCTCTGAAGCAGATTGCCAAGTGGCTGCGCGACCCCCATTCGGATGCCGCAGAATATAAAATGTGGGGCAACGGTGTTGCACTTCCTTGCGTGGTTTTTGTGCTGTCCGGCATCGTGTACTGTACACAATCCGAGGTCTGATAATTTGACACTATTCTGTGGTTATAGGCCTTGCTATTATTCGGTTTTAGAGCGAATATGTGACTACCAAATTTAAAGGAGGTCACACATTTTGATTATCAACTACAACGTCAGCGGTTCCGACCGCAAGCAACTGGTCGCAGCCATTGCTGAACACACCGGTGAAAAAGCCAAATACCTCGGCGCACCCGGCTTTGCCTACCAGATTGGCGGTTTCACCGTCAGTATGGACGGCAAGGTCACCATCGAGGACAACAGCACCGCCGCACCGCTCATCCGCTTCCTGCGTGAGAAGGGATTCCAGGCTGAAGACCCTCTGGCAGACTGCATCGCAGACGATGCCGACAAAGATGAGGAAACGGACGAAGCCTGCGGCATCTGCATTTCCATGCCCCGCAGCCTTTTCACCGACAGCAGCATGGAAAACCTCAAGGCACTCATCGTAGCCAAGGGAAACCTCATCAAAAAGGCTCTGGGTGTGGAAGCCCTTCCAATTGAGGTCACGGACAAAAAAGTTTCCTTCCCCTGGTTTCCGGCAGTGCCTACTCCAGAGGAACTGAAAGCCTATGACACTTTCATTTGCAAGCTGTGCGAAATGGCACGGAACGCAAAGCGAGTGGTGGCAAAGGAAAAGGAAACGGACAATGACAAGTATGCATTCCGCTGCTTCCTTCTCCGCCTGGGCTTCATCGGCGCAGAGTTCAAGACCGAACGCAAAATCCTTCTCCGCAACCTGGCGGGCAGTTCTGCCTTTAGAAGCGGTCAGCCCAAGGAGGTGGAAGTATGCGAGTAATCTCCAGAGATGCCTTACAAGCCCTCCGTGAGCGTTACCCAAAGGGTACTCGGGTGGAACTGGTGCAGATGGACGATCCGCAGGCTCCGCCCATCGGTACAAAAGGCACCGTAATCGGTGTTGATGATATTGGCAGCATTATGGTTGCCTGGGATACTGGCTCTGGCTTGAATGTAGCCTACGGTGTCGATGTTTGTCGAAAGGTGGCGAATACCGATGACCGATAAAATCCGAGAACAGATCCTCGCAGTCCGCAAGACTGGCCGTACCAATATGTTTGATGTTCCGATGGTACAGTACATCGCCAACGAAATGCGGTTCTATGAACTGGTAATTTTCCTTGAGGAGCATCGCTCCGAATATGTGAATTTCATCCTCACGGGCGAGTCATAAACTACACAAATTCACCCCGTAAGAACGGCTGAATAATCGTGTAGTTTATTATCGCAAAACCCCTGGATATTATGTGCTTTCAGAGGTAATATGTGTCACACCGAAAGGGAAAACACAGAAAAAAACGGAGGAAACATTATGGAATTCACAACGATGGAACGGCTGCAAACGAAGGTTTCCGCAAGCTACGGCGCGGTCATTCAGTTCGGCGACAAGGTCTTTGTTACGGACTGCCACTGGAAAGGCGGTTTTACGGCAGAGATTTACGAGTTCGTTGAAACCCCCGATGAGACCGGGCTTGGCAACATCGAGTGCAGACTCGCACCCTGGGGAAAGACCGATGAGCGGTTCGCAGACAACGGCCACGCAATTGCCTGGTGCATGGCACAGGTGAAGTAAATCTGAGGAGGAAACATTATGGCAAAAACTGGACTGGAAATCATCAAGGCTCTGGACACCACTGCCGGGGAAATCGCAGAAATCATCAGCAAGGGACACCCACCCTTTGAAGAAGGCGGTGCGGTTGCCTGCGACCTGGTCACCTGCGAACAGTGTTGGCTGGCATGGCTGACCACGGGCAAGCCGCCGATCCCCACCAAGAAGTAAAACAATATCACAGCCCTGGGATGGAGCCGAGAGGCTCTGTTCCTCGTATACGGAAGGTCGCACCGATGATGGTGGCGGCTATTTTTATGCTCATTTGAAGGAGGTGACCGCATATCAGAAAGCTGAAGAAATACAAACCGACCCGCTTCATGTCCGAAGGCTCCTACTACGATAAGGATGCCGCTGACTATGCGGTCGCTTTTATTGAGTGCCTTTGCCATACAAAAGGCACCTGGGCAAGAAAGCCCTTTGAACTGATCGACTGGCAGGAACAGATCATCCGAGACATTTTCGGAACACTGAAGCCCAATGGCTACCGCCAGTTTAATACAGCATATATCGAAATCCCCAAGAAGCAGGGCAAGTCCGAGTTGGCTGCCGCTGTTGCACTTTTGCTGACCTGCGGTGACGGCGAGGAACGCGCCGAGGTCTACGGCTGCGCCGCTGACCGACAGCAGGCATCCATCGTTTTTAATGTCGCCGCCGACATGGTGCGGATGTGTCCGGCTCTGGCAAAGCGGGTCAAAATCCTGGATTCCCAGAAGCGGCTTATTTATTTGCCCACGGGTAGTATCTACCAGGTACTTTCCGCTGATGTCGGCAACAAGCACGGCTTCAACACCCACGGCGTTGTATTCGATGAGTTGCACACGCAGCCGAACAGAAAACTGTTTGATGTTATGACCAAGGGTTCCGGCGATGCTCGTATGCAGCCGCTGTACTTCCTTATTACCACAGCCGGAAATGATACCAAGTCCATCTGCTATGAGATCCACCAGAAAGCAAAGGACATTATCGAAGGCCGTAAAATCGACCACACCTTTTATCCTGTTATCTATGGTGCAGATGAAAGCGATGACTGGACTGATCCGGAAACCTGGAAGAAAGCAAATCCCTCTTTGGGTATTACGGTGGGCATCGACAAAGTGCGTGATGCCTGTGAGTCTGCCAAGCAGAACCCCGGTGAGGAGAATGCTTTCCGGCAGCTCCGTTTGAACCAGTGGGTCAAGCAGGCCGTCCGTTGGATGCCAATGGATAGATGGGACAAATGCGCCTTTGCCACCTCCGAGGATGACCTTGAGGGGCGTGTGTGCTACGGTGGTCTGGACTTGTCCTCCACCACAGATATTACTGCACTGGTTCTGGTGTTCCCACCTGAATATGACGATGATAAATACATCATCTTGCCGTATTTCTGGATACCCGAAGACAACCTCGACCTGCGTGTCCGGCGCGACCATGTGCCGTATGATGTTTGGGAGCGTCAGGGCTTCCTACAGACCACCGAGGGCAATGTGGTTCACTATGGTTACATCGAAAAATTCATCGAGCGCCTGGGTGAACGCTACAACATCCGTGAGATCGCCTTCGACCGTTGGGGTGCTGTGCAGATGGTGCAGAACCTTGAGGGGATGGGCTTCACGGTGGTTCCTTTCGGACAGGGCTTTAAGGATATGTCTCCGCCTACGAAGGAACTGATGAAACTGGTGCTTGAAGAAAAGGTCGCTCACGGTGGGCACCCCGTTCTCCGATGGATGATGGATAATATCTTCATCCGCACCGACCCCGCCGGCAACATCAAGCCGGACAAAGAAAAATCCACAGAGAAGATTGACGGCGCAGTCGCCACCATTATGGCACTCGACCGTGCGATCCGCTGCGGCAACGATACCAGTGCTTCGGTCTACGATGACCGGGGCATTTTGTTTATATGAAGGGAGTGATGTGCTATGGGTATCTTTTCTGGTCTGTTCAAATCCAGAGATAAGCCCGAAAACCGAACCGCCGGAAGCGCCTATGCATTTTACATGGGCGGGACTACCGCAGGCAAAACCGTGACCGAGCGGTCTTCCATGCAGATGACTGCCGTGTACTCCTGTGTCCGTATTCTGGCTGAAGCGGTGGCGGGACTGCCGCTGCATCTTTACAAATACACCGATGGCGGTGGCAAAGAAAAAGCCCTTGACCATCCGCTGTACCGACTGCTCCATGATGAGCCGAACCCGGAAATGAGTTCTTTCGTATTTCGAGAGACCCTCATGACTCATCTGCTTTTGTGGGGCAATGCCTACGCACAGGTCATCCGCAACGGCAAAGGTGAGGTCATCGCACTATATCCGCTGATGCCCAACAAGATGTCCGTGGACAGAGATGAAAATGGCCGTCTGTACTACACCTATTACCGTGGCTCGGATGAAGCCATTAAAAATAAGGACTTTGCTGTAACGCTTCAGCCCCCGGATGTGCTGCATATCCCTGGTCTGGGCTTTGACGGTCTGGTGGGCTACAGTCCAATTGCTATGGCAAAGAACGCCATCGGAATGGCGATTGCCTGCGAAGAGTACGGAGCCAAGTTCTTTGCAAATGGTGCGGCTCCCGGTGGTGTGTTGGAACACCCCGGCACCATCAAAGACCCGCAGCGTGTGCGTGAGAGTTGGCAGTCCACTTTCGGCGGCAGCGGAAACGCAAATAAGATCGCTGTTCTTGAGGAAGGCATGAAATACACGCCTATCGGCATCTCACCGGAGCAGGCACAGTTCCTTGAGACCCGCAAATTCCAAATCAATGAAATCGCTCGAATTTTCCGTGTCCCGCCCCACATGGTCGGTGATCTGGAAAAGTCGAGCTTTTCTAATATTGAGCAGCAATCCCTTGAGTTCGTGAAATACACCCTCGACCCCTGGGTCATCCGTTGGGAGCAGTCCATTCAGAGGGCGCTCCTGTCCCAAGGTGAAAAGGCAGAGTATTTCGTGAAGTTCAATCTGGAAGGTCTGCTCCGTGGCGATTACCAGAGCCGCATGAACGGCTATGCCATTGGTCGCCAGAACGGTTGGATGTCTGCAAATGACATCCGTGAACTGGAAAACCTCGACCGCATCCCTGCGGAAGAAGGCGGCGACCTGTATCTCATTAACGGCAATATGCTCCCGATGAAAAACGCCGGGGCTTTTGCAAATACACCTACTGATGACGGAAAGGAGGAAAATCCCGATGAAGAAGTTCTGGAAATGGAAGAACCAGGCACAGACGGAGACGGCTCCGGCGGAGAGGACTCTGTTTCTCAACGGCACCATCGCCGAGGAAAGTTGGTTTGACGATGATGTCACCCCGCAGCTTTTCAAGGATGAGTTGATGGCAGGCTCCGGCGACATCACCGTATGGATCAACAGCCCTGGCGGTGACTGCGTGGCGGCAGCCCAAATCTACAATATGCTGATGGATTACAAGGGCAACGTCACGGTCAAGATTGACGGCATCGCTGCCTCCGCAGCATCCGTTATCGCTATGGCAGGTACCAAAGTTCTGATGTCCCCAGTATCTATGATGATGATCCATAACCCCATGACCATTGCTTTCGGTGATTCTGCGGAAATGCAGAAAGCCATTGAAATGCTCGGTAGTGTGAAGGATTCCATCATCAATGCCTACGAAATCAAGACTGGGCTATCCCGCGCAAAGCTGTCCCACCTTATGGACGCTGAAACCTGGATGGATGCAAACAAGGCCGTGGAACTCGGCTTTGCTGATGAGGTCATCAAGCGTTCCGGCGATACCGAAGATGTGGAAGCCCCCACAGTCTCCATGCTGTATTCCAAGGCCAATGTGGTCAATTCCCTCATGGACAAAATCGCTGCAAAGTGCGCGATTGAACCCAAACCCACCCACCAACACAGAGCCGATGACCTTTTGGATCGGCTCAATCTTATCAAAAACTGGAGGTAATTTATTATGACTATCAACGAACTGCGCGCAAAGCGTAACCAGGCTTGGGAAGCTGCAAAGGCTTTTGTAGAGACCAAGCGCAACAGTGACGGTCTGCTTTCCGATGAGGATGCCAAGACCTATGCCCAGATGGAAAAGAAGGTTCAGGACTACGGTGCTGAAATCGAGCGTATGGAAGCCATGTCTGCTATGGACGCACAGCTTTCCAAGCCCACTTCTACTCCCATCACCGAAAAGCCTATGAACGGCACTTCTGTGAATGACCAGAAGCCCAAGACCGGCCGTGCTTCCGATGCCTATAAGGACGGTATGCTCAAGGCTCTCCGCACCAACTTCCGCCAGGTCAGCAATGTTCTCCAGGAAGGCATTGACGCTGACGGTGGCTACCTGGTTCCCGAAGAGTATGACTCCCGTCTGATCGAGGCTCTGGAGGAAGAGAACATCTTCCGTAAGCTGGGCCACACCATCACTACCAGTGGTGAGCGCAAGATCAACATCGCTGCCACCAAGCCTGCGGCTGCGTGGATCGATGAGGGCGAGGAACTCACCTGGGGCGATGCAAAGTTTGCCCAGATCAATCTGGATGCCCATAAGCTCCATGTTGCCGTGAAGGTCACCGAGGAACTGCTCTACGACAACGCATTCCAGTTGGAGAAGTACATCCTTCGTCAGTTTGCAAAGGCTCTGGCCAATGCGGAAGAGGATGCCTTCCTCAATGGCACCGGCGTAGGTCAGCCCCTGGGTCTGCTTGCCGAGGAGGGTGGCGCACAGATTGGCGTGACTGCTGCATCCGCTACCGAAATCACTGCCGATGAACTCATCGACCTGGTGTACTCCCTCAAGCGCCCCTACCGCAAGAACTCCAAGTTCATCTGCAATGACCAGACTCTGGCAGCTATCCGCAAGCTGACTGACAAGAACGGTCGCTATCTGTGGCAGGATTCTGTGCAGGCAGGCGAACCCGGCAGACTCCTGGGATATGAGGTTCACACCTCTCCTTATTTCCCTGTAATCACCGCAGGTATGCCCGCCATCGCTTTCGGTGACTACAACTACTACAACATCGGTGACCGCGGTACCCGTTCCTTTGCGGAACTGAAGGAACTGTTCGCCGGAAACGGCATGGTCGGCTTCGTTGCCAAGGAGCGCGTGGACGGCAAGCTGATTCTCCCCGAAGCGGTCAAGCTGCTCAAGATGGCGACTGCGTAATGAATGGAGGTGGCGGTGATGGACGCTTTGCTTGAAAAAGTAAAACAGAATCTGATTCTCGACCATGCGGCGGATGATGCATTGCTGAAGGGCTACATCACCGCCGCTATTTCATACGCAGAAAGCTATCAGCATATTCCGGCAGGTACCTACAGCGAAAAGGATATGCCGCCCACTACCGAGCAGGCAGTCATTATGCTGTCCTCCCACTTTTACGAATCCAGGGACGGCAGCACGGGCGGCTTTTTTGCTGATAATGTTCAAGCCGGTCAGCAGGTCTGGAACACGGTCAACCTTCTGCTTCGGCTCGACCGGGAATGGAAGGTGTAACTATGAGTTTCGGAAAAATGAATGGCTTTGCCGACATTATTATCACAAAAAAGGTTAAGGACAGCGAGGGCTTCACTACTACGGCAGATGAAGTCCTCGCTTCTGTCCGTGTTTACAGAGAGGGACGGCACGGCAGTCAACGGTGGGCAAATCTCGCCGCTTTCTCCGAAGCCACGGATCTGTTCCGCTTCCGGTGCATCCCCGGTCTGGGCATCACTACCGACCACATCATCGTT
>OJPS01000171.1_pt1 | contig 61647 bp, 55 predicted proteins | sample 1598551 | NCBI WGS metagenome assembly OJPS01 (sample SAMN03922488, study PRJEB24848) | human gut metagenome | isolation source: stool sample | host: Homo sapiens | place: Germany | collected 2011-05 | reverse complement strand
GATGGACCTGTAGCTCAGTTGGTTAGAGCGTCCGGCTGATAACCGGGAGGTCACAAGTTCGAATCTTGTCAGGTCCACCACTTTCTTTCGCAATAAACACCCCAGCGAGAGCCGAGTCGCCGCTGGGGTGTTTATTACTGTCTCCGTGGGGGTTTAGCTCAGCTGGGAGAGCGCGGGCTTTGCAAGCCTGAGGTCAGGGGTTCGATCCCCCTAACCTCCACCATGATGGACCTGTAGCTCAGTTGGTTAGAGCGTCCGGCTGATAACCGGGAGGTCACAAGTTCGAATCTTGTCAGGTCCACCATCAAAACTGTTAAAAGCCTCGGGGCAATTGCCTCGAGGCTTTTTTCTTAGCCACAGAAGGTAGTCAAAAAAGCTCTGTCCCAAATTAACTACTTTGATTTTGTGTGCTACGCGAAAGTTTGGGTAGTATAGCTATTCAACGCGGCGGGCCGCCGCGTGTTAACCGCTACGTACCGGAGGTGTTCCATGGTTCGTGTCGACATAGAGACCATCGTCATGGCCGCCGGTCCCGTGCCATCGCTTATCGTGCTTCGCGAACGCTGCAGCAAGTCGGATTCCCCCGCGCCGCTGCGCTCCCTCTCCATCCAGACTGGCTCGTTTGAGGCTGCGGCAATCAGCCGCGGCATCGACAGCGGACGCGCCGATCGCCCGATTACCCATGACCTGTTGCTCGATACTGTTGGCGCCCTGGGCGCCAAGCTCGAGCGCATCGAGATCGTTCGCGCCGAGCCGCCGGTGTTCTACGCGACGATTGTCGTACTGGCCGATGGTGACGAGCGCAAGATCGATGCCCGTCCCAGTGATGCCATTGCCCTTGCCGTGCGCAGCAATGCCCCCATGTTTGTGGAGGACGACATCATGAATCGCCTGGGCACTGTTTCTGCCCATACCGAGGAAGTTGACGACGAGCAGGAGTTCGAGAAGTTCGACGAGTTCGTCCATACGCTCTCGCCCGATGACTTCTAAATGCGGGGCGGCCAGGATGCGGAGCGTTCGCTGATGGCCGGCGGTATGTCGGCTGAGGCGGCTGCGATCGCCCATGAGGCCCAGATGCGCTCTGAGGCGTCCGAGGCGGCTCGCATTGCCTATGTGACGCAGGCCCGCACGCTTCACGAGCGCCGCGGCTCGTTTATCAAGATGGTTGTCGTCTCCGCCCTTGTCGCGGCAATCTGCTCGCGCCTTCGTGGTACAGTTGGTGCGCTTGGGTTTTCGATCTCTACGGGCCTGGTGATCTGGGGCGTGGTCGACGCGGTAATGCTGACCAGTCAGATCAAGGTGCTCGACAAGCGCGCGATGGATATGATGCGCGCCCGCGACGCTGCCGCTAAGATCGCCGCTGAGGCACAAGAACTGTAATGACGCCAGACTCGATGGGAAGGTCTAAAGATGGCACAGGATATGCAGGACGCCGGTAACGTCTCCGCCGAGCTCGACGCCATGGTGTGCGATCTGATCGGAGCGTTCTTGGACGACCTTGCCGCCGGTGAAAACCCTGGCGTGGTCGTGGCAATTGAGGACGCCGCTTCCAACCGTTATCTGGCGGCGCTCGATGAGGATGGCGAAGAGGCGTGCCTCGAGGCGGCCACCAACTTTATCTCCGAGCACAAGATGGGTCTTAAGGACGAGGGCCTGGGCCGTATCGCTCGCTATGCCATCGGCTACACCGGCTGCGTCGAGATTGACGGCGGCTATCACGATGCTCTGCTCGTGAGCTTCTTCGAAACCACGCTCGAGAGTGGTTTTTCGGCATATGTGCTGTATGAGGGCATGGGCGCCGGCGATGGTTTTATGTGGAGCGACCCTGAACCTGCAGGTGAGGAAACCCCTCTCATCTAAAATCGCTAAAATAAACGAGTTTTCGGTAAAAGGCTCAATATTCCCGCTGAGCGTTGTATCGCTGGGCGGGCCGCATACGCGTGCCGGTTGTATATAGATAGAAGATAGGGGAACTACATGCGCGTAGACAATCTGAGGAACATCGCCATCATCGCTCACGTCGACCACGGCAAGACGACGATGGTCGACAAGCTCCTGCGTGCCACGGACGCCTTCCGTGCCAACCAGCAGGTCGAGGACCGCGTCCTGGATTCCAACGACCAGGAGCGCGAGCGCGGCATTACGATTCTCGCCAAGAACATCTCTATCGAGTACAAGGACGTCAAGATCAACGTCATCGACACCCCGGGCCACGCCGACTTTGGCGGCGAGGTCGAGCGCGTGCTGCGTATGGCCGACGGCGCCCTGCTGCTGGTCGACGCTTTTGAGGGCCCCATGCCCCAGACCCGCTTCGTGCTGCGTCACGCTATCGACACCGGCCTTAAGATCATGATCGTCATCAACAAGATCGACCGTCCGGGTGCCAACCCCGAGAAGGCCTACAACGACTGCCTCGACCTTATGGCCGACCTGGGCGCTACCGACGACCAGCTTGAGTTCGCCATGGAGCACGTGGTCTACGCCAGCGCCATGAATGGCTTTGCCCGCCTTGACCCCAACGACGGCAACATGGACATGTATCCGCTGCTCGATATGATCATCGACGACATGCCCGCGCCCGAGGTTGACGAGAACGCCCCGCTGGCCATGCAGTGCGTGACCATCGACCACTCCAACTTCGTTGGCCGTATCGGCATCGGTCGCGTGTACTCCGGCACCATCCACCAGGGCGACCAGATCCTGGTTGTCAAGAATGACGGTTCCAGCGCCACCGCTACCGTCAAGCAGCTCTTTACCTTCGACTACCTGGGCCGCACCGAGTGCCAGGAAGTCGGCGCCGGTGACATCGCCGCCGTCGTAGGCATCGATCGCACCGATATCGGCGATGTCTACACCGACCCCGAGAACCCCGTTGAACTCGAGCCCATCGAGATCGACCCGCCGACCCTGTCCATCGTCTTTGAGGCTTCGACCTCTCCGCTCGTCGGTCGCGACGGCGACATCGTGGGCGCCCGTCAGCTCAAGGAGCGCCTGTTCAACGAGGCCGAGAACAACGTGACCATGAAGATCGAGGAGCTCGAGGACAAGAGCGGCGTCGAGGTCTCGGGCCGCGGCATTCTGCACCTGTCCGTTCTGATGGAGTCCATGCGCCGCGAGGGCTTTGAGTTCCAGGTCGGCCGTCCCCGCGTTCTGTTTAAGAAGGATGAGAACGGCAACAAGATGGAGCCCGTCGAGCAGGCCGTCGTCGAGTGCCCGGACGAGTACTCGGGCAAGGTCGTTGAGGTCTTCGGTACCTCCGGCGGCATCATGACGAGCATGGACACCTCGGGCATCGTGACGCATCTCGAGTTTAAGATTCCGACCCGCGGCATCATGGGCCTTAAGAACCGCATCATGAACGTCACCCACGGCGAGGGCGTGTTCTACCACACCTTCCTGGAGTACGGTCCTTACGCCGGCGAGATCGGTAACCGTCAGAACGGCGCCATGATCTCCATGACCACCGAGAAGGCCGTTGCCTATGCCCTGGGTACGCTGCAGGAGCGCGGCCAGCTGTTTGTTGAGCCGGGCACCGAGTGCTATGAGGGCATGATTGTGGGCGAGCGCAGCAAGGCCGGCGACATGGTCGTCAACATCGCCCGTACCAAGAACCTGGGCAACCAGCGTTCCTCGACCTCCGATATCTCCGTGCAGCTGGTGCCGCCCCGCACCTTCTCGCTGGAGGAGGCGCTGGAGTACATCGCCGACGACGAGCTGGTCGAGATCACTCCCAAGAACATCCGCCTGCGCAAGCGCCTGCTCAACGCCACCGACCGCAAGAAGGCCGCCGTCCGCGCCGGTCAGGTCAACAAATAAGCGCTGGACTTTATAGCGTCTAACAAGAAAGGGCGTCGACCGCGATGGTCGGCGCCCTTTCTTGTGCAAGGGGCAGGTTCGTTTGCGCCGCCACAAAGGTGCTTGGCATCTTTGTGGCGGTTAGCTGCTAAGCGGTGGGGAGTCCCGGCGTGTTAGTCGGCTGCTGCGGCTTGAGGCGGGCGTTGCGCCAGATGATCTGGATGATGTAGCCGAGCATAAAGACAAAGGCCACGCCGCTGATGAAGCCGCCTACGAGGGGAAGCCCTGTGAGGGCGCCTGCGGCGATGCCACCCACGGCTGCCATGGCGTAGCGGTTTTGGCTGTGTCCGACCATGCGGGCGATCGCGCACCCCGCAAAGGCGCTCGACACCAATGCGATGCCGATAACGCCGCACATGAGGGCTCCGGCAAGCGACAGGCCAGCGATAGAGATAATCAACAGTAGGACGGCGGGGGCTATAGCAATCGTACCCAGAAGACCGCTCACCCACAGGGGCGTGGGGCGCTGGTGGAGCATGCCGGCGGCGCTGGCGGTCGCGCGCGGAAAGACGAGCTCGAGTAGCAGGGCGACAAAGCAGGTCGAGAGTGCCGCGGCGACGATACCGCCGATGACATCGTTAACGGTGGAAGTATCTTCGTTCTCGGTGCGGTCGATCTTGAGCGCGCCGACTTCGGCTCCCGCGGCGCGCTCGGGGTCCTCGGAGACGTGCGCGTTCACGGTGCCGGTGATGTGGGCGTTCTTGCCTAGGATGAGTTTGTCGGCCCAAACCTCGACATCGCCCTCGACGGTGCCATCGATGGTCACCGTGTCGCCCGCGAGCGCTGCCGACTTGGTAGAGCCGCGCAGGGCAACCGTCTCGCCCATCGCGTAAAAACAGTTGGCGGTGCTACCGGTGTTGAGCACGACATGCTGACCGGCTACCGTCACGCTGCCATCGATTGCGGTTTTGGAGATATCGATGGTGCGCGCCGCCAGGCGAATAGCGCCGCCTACGGTGCAGTCGCGAATCGATAGGCTCTCGCCCGCCGCGATAATATCGCGGCCGATGGAGGCATCGTCTAGGTTAAGGCTTTGGCCGGCCCAGTACAGGTCACCCTCGGCGCTGGACGGATCCGAGTCAGCTTCGGTTGCAAGTACGTTGCCGGCGGTGTCTGTGCCGGCGAACGACGCCGTGGGAAGTGCAGTGAGCGCCAGCGCGATGAGCGCGAATGCCATAAGCAGGCAGCGACGCATCTTGTGTGACGGCGCCGCCGCGGTTTGATTGAAAGCCATGGTTGATCCTTTTGCTAGGTGTTCGGCATATACCTAACAGGGTACCCAACGCGCGGGTGCTCTAAAAGAACCTCTCGGTTGCATTTCGAAGGATGGGCCCGCGCCACCTATTTTTTGCGGTGCAAAAAGCGTGCGATGTCTTCCTCGGTGGGGCTTTTGATGTCAAAGCGCAGCGAGAGCCAGCGCAGACCCATGGTCACGACAACGCATACGATCAGCGCGGCGACATTGCTCATGATGCCGCTCATAACGAGACACACGTAGCTTGTCGATCCGGCGATGGCGGCGATGGCGTAAAAGTTAGTACGTTGGAAAATGCCCGGAACCACGCCCATAAAGCCGTCGCGCAACATGCCGCCGCCCACCGCGGTGAAAAAGCCCATCATGATGCACACCGCCGGCGCAAAGCCGTAGACCAGCGCCTTGTCTGCTCCAGTGGCGGCGTAGATGCCGACCGAGATGATGTCGAGCAGGGGAATGAGTTTTTCGGGCTTGTCGACGATAGCCGGGAAGATATAGATGATGGCTGCCGTGGCAATGGAAAGCGGGAGCGCCATCGGCTGGTTGAGGATGTAAACGTTGCCCACCTGCAGCGTCATATCGCGCAAAAGACCGCCGCCCAGACCGCAGACCACCGCGAGCGCGACCGCGCCCACCAGGTCGAGCTTGTGCTCGCGCGCAACCAGTACACCCGAGATCGATGCAGCGACAACAGCGAACATCTCGAGCCAAAACGGAATAGCGACCATGGCATCCGAGGCATGTGAGGTAATGGTTATGGCGGCGACGACGGGCAAGATGGGGTCCTTTGGATTGTGGGTTTAGACAATGCCCGTACATAGTACATGGTTGGCGGGCGTGGCGACCCTATTGCTCGGTAAACGGTTGGGACTGGGTGGGGGCGTAGGCACCAAACGTGTACATCAGCCTCCAAAGATGTCAAAAAATGTCGGTTTTGGAGGGTGATGTACATGTTTTGGTTGGGGCGTGCTGGGATGACGCTACTCGGAAGGCGCGTCTTCGCCCTGCGCGCTCTTCCAGTTGCGGATAAGTGCCTTGCGCAGTTCGTTCTGCTTTCGCTGGTACTCGGCGTCCGTGCAGCGGGGCATACCGAGTGCTTCGCGAATGCTGTTCATGGCGCGGTGAAAGGCAAGCTGATTCGCGAACTGTGCCGAGGTGAGCGTAACGATTCGATATCCCATTTGGGCGAGCACGGCCTCTCGTTCCGCATCTGCGCCCTTGCGCTCGGTCTCATCGTGAAAGCCGCCCTTATATTCGATGCCGAGTTCTCTGCGCTTATAGGTAACAAGAGCGTCGATTTTGAGCGTTCGGGCTTTTGTGCAATGCCGAAGACGTTGAGGGATTTCGAGTGGTCTGTTGAGCTCGATACCTCGGATACCAACGCCGCCTTCGCTTGTTGGGAGCGAGAGGGTGATGGACGATGCGGTCTCCATGGGCGAGGCTGAGTGGTCGTAGATGTGTCTGAGCGCGAGTCTGGCGCGTGTGGCGCCGGGTTTGCCGGGGTGCCGATCGAGTAGCTCGACAATTTCGTCCTTGGAGGTGGTGGTTGGTTGCTCAGTGTAAGGGTCAGAGGGATTGAGCCCCATGCGATAGTCGCCGCAAACTTCGTAACCATACTCGAGGTATTCGATCCTATCCATCCACTCGGCAGCGAGCACGAAGGTGAAGGCTTCGTCGGTGATAAAGATGCCGGGCGTAAGCTCGTCAATATGGTCGTAGGGTAGGTTTTGGCCGAGAACGTGGCAAGTGACACCGTTGGTGCGAATTCGCTCGAAAGCAAATACTACGGAGATGTCGATAGTCTTGAGCATGGTGGACGGAATGCCGCAGTCGGTAAGTGCCTGCCGAATGCGCGCGATGCGTTGCTGGGTAGAGAGGCCCTGCACGCCTATCTGGTAGTCGCGTTGTGCGACGGCTTGAACCAGGTTCCGCGGTGCATGATGGACGAGCCACGCCGTTTTATGCGAAATGAGAACAGGAGTATCCATTGGGGACCTCTCGCTTCGAGCTGACACCAAATTCTTATGTCCGTTGAGGTGGGGAAATATACCGGATGCGAGCAAATCGACTCATGCTCGGTGCGCGTCATACGCAAACATGTACATCACACTCCAAAAACGACATTTTTTGACATCTTTGGAGGGTGGTGTACATGTTTGAGATATGGGCTGGGATCGAACGCGATGGGGGCGTGGCTGAATAGGGGGGTGTCCAAATTTTGAGCGGAGCTCAAAATTTATCCGGTCGGCTTGCGCCGACCGCGCTGCGCTAAAAACGCGCCACTGGCGCGTTTTCTTTACGCTTTGCGCCCTGGCGGGTTCGAATCCCTCCTCCTCCGCCGTATTTGCTTGTAAGGGACTTAAAAGAAAAAAGCCCCCGATCTGGGAGCTTTCTCAACCAAAATGGCGGAGGAGGAGGGATTCGAACCCTCGTGACCTTATACAGGCCAAACGGTTTTCGAGACCGCCGCATTCAACCACTCTGCCACCCCTCCGCGTGGGGTAAAAACAAAGCAGGCTCGAAGGCCTGCTTTGGAATTAACTGGCGGAGAGTCAGGGATTTGAACCCTGGAGACGCTTTTGACGCCTACACGATTTCCAATCGTGCTCCTTCGGCCACTCGGACAACTCTCCGTTAAATGCGAAAGCCAGTATACACGAGGAATCGCAAAGTGCAAACAGAAAAGTTGGCATTTTTTAAAACGCTTGGCCGCGTTTGGCGTTGCAGCGGGGTTTGAGATGCCAAAAAACGGCTTCCGACCAGCGTAGTTGATCAACTCAATTGTTCAAAAGGGGTATTTATAAGCGATTTGGCAATGAATTTAAAAATCTTTGGGTGGTGCTGTGGGCCACTGGTATGCATTTTGCGACCACAACCATGCGCCCGTTGACCTGCGACTTGGCTCAGCTTGTCCTCACGGCACCGTATCTTGTCCACAGATCCGTCAAGCTTTTGGTCAGCATTTGGTTGGAATGCGCATGAAACGTCGTGCGAGTATGGGCATATGTGGAGGTCATGAGGTTGTAGCTGCATATTCTTGCAGCCTAGGAGGTTGAAAGATATTATTACCAAGTCTTTTCCTGCTTCAGGCGCACCTTCACGACCTGAAGCCACATTTGCCCAGAGGAGGTGACAATATGAAGGCTTATGAACTGCTGTTCTTTGTTGACCCGTCGCTCGACCCCGAGACTCGTCTCGCTGTTATGAAGCGTATCGATACCACGATCGCTGAGGGCGCTGGCAAGGTCGACTCCGTTGACGAGTGGGGCAAGCGCAAGCTCGCCTACGAGATCAACGACCTCACCGATGGTGACTACACCCTCATCAACTTCCACGCAGATCCTACCCAGATCGCCGAGCTTGATCGCGTCCTGCGCATCACCGACGCTGTGGTCCGCCACATGATCGTCCGTCGCGACGACCAGGAGTAAGACTGTCGTTTTGGACTGGGCTTGTGCCCCAAGAGGAAGTAGTGAGTTATGAGCATCAATCGAGTGAACATCACCGGTAACCTCACCCGCGATCCCGAGCTGCGCGCCACCGCCGGCGGAACCCAGGTTCTGTCCTTTGGCGTCGCCGTGAACGATCGTCGCCGCAACGCGCAGACTGGCGAGTGGGAGGACTATCCCAACTTTGTCGACTGCACCATGTTCGGCACCCGCGCCGAGGCCGTGAGCCGTTTCCTGGCAAAGGGAAACAAGGTCGCGATCGAGGGCAAGCTGCGCTACAGCTCTTGGGAGCGCGACGGCCAGCGCCGGAGCAAGCTTGAGGTCATCGTCGATGAGATCGAGTTTATGAGCTCCCGTGGTGGCCAGGGTGGCTACGATCAGGGGGGTTACGCCCCCGCAGCTCCCGCGCCCGCAGCACGTCCTGCCGCACCGGTGGCTACGCCGCCCGCGGTCGACGTCTACGATGAGGACATCCCGTTCTAAGGGTTGTTCACCTATTTTTGAGTGAGAGGCGGCTTCGGTTCGCCGAAGTTGCCAAATGAAAGGTATTTTGACATGGCTAATGATTTTTCTGCACGTCAGCCGCGTCGTAAGTACTGCCAGTTCTGCAAGGAGAACACTGAGTTCATCGACTATAAGGACACTCAGCTTCTCCGTAAGTACATGACCGACCGTGGCAAGATCAAGCCCCGTCGCGTCACTGGCGCTTGCACGCAGCATCAGCATGACATCGCCAACGCCATCAAGCGCGCCCGCGAGATGGCTCTCCTGCCGTATACCGTCCCCGTGGTTTCCTCTCGTGGCAACCGCGACCGCGGCTAAGAAGGGAGACACATCATGAAGGTTATTCTTCTCGATGAGATCAAGGGCAAGGGCGGCGAGGGTGACGTCGTAGAGGTCGCTCAGGGTTACGCTGAGAACTTCCTGTTCCCCAAGAAGCTCGCTGTTGCCGCCACCAAGGGCAACCTCAAGCAGCTTGACGAGCGTCGCAACAACATCGCCAAGCGCGAGGCCGTCCGTCTGGCTACCGCCAACGAGACCAAGGCTGCCTTCGAGGGCAAGACGGTCACCGTTGACGTCAAGGTCGGCGACGAGGGCATCCTCTTTGGCTCCGTTACCGCCGCTATGATCGCTGATGCCATCAAGGCTCAGCTCGGTATGGACATCGACCGTAAGCGCGTCGAGCTCGGTAAGCCCATCAAGGTTGCCGGTGCCCACACCGTTGCCATCTCGCTGTACCGCGAGATCAAGGCCGAGGTTGTCGTTCTCGTCGGCGTTACCGCCGAGGAGCTCGCTGCCGAGGCTGAGGTCGAGGAGGCCGCTGAGGTCGCCGAGGCCGAGACCGCCGAGGTCGAGACTGAGGCTGCTGTCGAGTAGCATTTGCTGCAACGCAACAATCTTGTTCTAAGAAGGGCGCTCTGGGAAACCAGGGCGCCCTTTTGTTTTTTTTGCGCTGAGTGAGTGTCATGGCGAACGTTGCGCCGAAGTCCTATATACAGGACCGTTCATCCGTTTGGTTCGGTGATGATTGGCGGCGCGCGGCGCGTTTTGGGACCATGGCTGATACTATGGATGCTCGCAAGCGATATGAATGAGGATGCTCATGGCATATGACGATAGGGAGACCGGGCTGACGGTTGAGGACCGCGGCTCAAAGTTGGGTCTTCCCCAAAACCAAGATGCAGAGGCCAATGTACTGGCCGCTATGCTGCTATCGCCCGAGGTGGTCGAGGAGGCCCAGGTCGAGCTGCAGCCCGATGACTTCTACCGGCCCATTCATAAGACCATCTATACCGCGATGGTCGATATGTACAACAGCCGCATTCCCATCGACTCCATCTCGCTGATCGATTACCTGCGAAGCATCAACAAGCTCGATGCCGTGGGCGGCGAGGCGTACATTTTGGAGCTGATGGGTCAGACCCTGTCGCTCGTCAACTGGCAGCACCATGCCGCCATCGTTCGCCGCGATTCGATGCTGCGCGAGCTGATCGGCGCCACCAACGAGATCAACGCGCTGGCATATAACGCCCCCACCGACACCAAAGAGGTTGTCGAGCTGGCCGAGAGCAAGCTGCTCAAGGTCACGGCACGCGAGGTCAAGTCGAGCTACAAGACGCTGACCGAGTTTATGGTCGAGGCCTATAACGAGGCCGAGGAAGTGTGCCAGGCCGGTGGCCAGGCTGCGGGCGTGCCCACGGGCTTCCCGTCGCTCGACCGCATGCTCATGGGCTTCCGCGAGGGTCAGCTCATCATTATCGGCGCCCGTCCTGCTGTAGGTAAGACGTCGTTCGCTCTGAACCTGGCGCTCAACGCTGCCGCTGCTGGTTATACCGTCGGCTTCTTCTCGCTGGAGATGTCGGGCAAGGAAATTGCCCAGCGTCTGATTTGCGCCTACGCCATGATCTCGATCAGTGACTTCCGCATGGGCCGCATTAGCCCCGAGCAGTGGGCCAATATCAACGAGGCCACGCAGACCTTGTCCAAGCTCGATATTCTGATTGACGATACGCCCGGCACCACAGTGACCGAGATTCGCGCCAAGAGCCGCCGTATGCTCCATAACAAGGAGAAGGCAATCATCATTTTGGACTACCTGCAGCTGGTGAGTCCTCCGCCGGGACGCCGCTCCGAGAGCCGTACCGTCGAGGTCTCGGAGATGTCGCGTGGTTTGAAGATCATGGCCAAGGAGCTCAAGATCCCGCTCATCGCGCTGTCACAGCTCTCGCGTCAGGTCGAATCCCGTACCGGCAAGCGCCCACAGCTTTCCGACCTTCGTGAATCGGGCTCCATCGAACAGGACGCCGATATCGTTATGTTCTTGGACCGCTCCGCCGACGAGGCCGAAGCCTCGCGCGACGATCGACCCGACGAGGGCGTTACGCGTATCGTCGTGGCCAAGAACCGTTCGGGCCCGATCGGCGACGTCGACCTGATGTTCCTGCCGGCATCCACCAAGTTCTATGAGCTTGATGGGGCACATGCCGAGGAGTAGGACAGGCGCCCGTTGCACGGGTATACTGGGAATGTTTTGTGCTTCTGCGTGCCGGCGTGGCGCGTAGACAGTCCATGAATGTAAGGAGTAAACATGCCGTCAACCGTTTTGGTCGGTGCCCAGTGGGGCGATGAGGGCAAGGGTAAGATTTGCGACCTGGTCGCCGGCGACTTCGATGCCGTCGTGCGCTACTCGGGCGGCAACAACGCCGGTCACACCATCGTCGTCAACGGCAAGAAGTACGGCCTGCACCAGGTGCCCTCCGGCATCATGTATTCTGACCACGTGTCGGTGATCGGTAACGGCTGCGTCGTCAACCCCAAGGTTGTCCTTGAGGAGATCGACATGTTCGAGGCCGACGGCATCACCACCAAGAACCTCAAGATTAGCGGCAACGCGCATGTCATCATGCCGTACCACATCGATCTGGATGGCGCCTTTGAGCAGAAGCTCGGCAAGAAGAACATCGGTACCACCAAGCGCGGCATTGGTCCGTGCTATCAGGACAAGATGGCTCGCATCGGCCTGCGCATGCAGGACATGCTGGACGAGGCGCTGTTCCGCGACAAGCTGGAGACCGCTCTCGCCCGCGTGAACCCCGAGCTCGAGCTCATCTACAACCTGCCCACCTACACCGTGGACCAGATTTGCGACGAGTACCTGCCGATGGCCGAGCGCCTGCGCCCCTACATCACCGAGACGAGCCTGCTGCTCAACAACATGATCGATGAGGGCAAGGACCTGCTGTTTGAGGGCGCCCAGGCGACGCTACTCGACATCGACCACGGCACCTATCCGTACGTGACGTCTTCCAACTGCACCGCCGGCGGCGCCATCACCGGCTCCGGTGTCGGTATGAAGAACGTCAACCGCGTGCTGGGCGTCATGAAGGCCTATATCACCCGCGTCGGTTCGGGCCCCATGCCCACCGAGCTTTCCTATGAGTCCGAGGCCGGCCACACGCTGACCGAGGAGGGCTATGAGTACGGTGTGACCACCGGTCGCCGTCGTCGCTGCGGCTGGTTCGACGGCCCCATCGCCAACTACGCCTCGCGCGTCAACGGCCTCACCGACATCGCCATGACCAAGCTCGACGTGCTTTCGGCTTTCGACACCATCAAGGTGTGCGTGGCCTACGACGTCGATGGCGAGCGTTACACGAGCGTGCCCGAGCACCAGGTGCGCTTTGAGCATGCCAAGCCCATCTACGAGGAGCTTCCTGGCTGGAAGTGCGACATCACCGGTTGCCGCAGCTTTGACGAGCTGCCGCAGGAGGCTCAGGACTACGTGGCGTTTATCGAGGATCTGGCACACACCCGCGTGACGTTCATTGGCGTTGGCGCTGGTCGCGAGCAGATCATCAACCGATTCTGGAAGTAATCGGGACTATTTGGTTATTGCGATATACCCCTTTGCAGCCCAAGCGGGCGGCCGAGGGGTATATTTGCTTGCAAAGGGCTCGCGCGGAGCGAGCCGTTAATCCATAGAGGAGGCACCCTTGAAGGCGGACACTCAAACCATCGACATCCTGTTGTTGGGCAGCGGCGGCCGTGAGCATGCTTTGGCAGCTAAGCTCGCGGCATCACCGCGCGCCGGCAAGCTCTACATCGCGCCGGGCAACGGCGGCACCGCGAGCTGTGGCGAGAACGTTGTTCTCGACGACTGCGATCCAGCGGCCGTGGCGGCGTTTGCTCAGAGCCACGGATGCGGACTCGTGGTAATTGGCCCCGAGGCTCCGCTCGTGGCGGGCGTGGCCGACGCCGTGCGCGCGGCGGGTATTCCCTGCTTTGGCCCGGGTGCCGAGGGCGCCCAGATGGAGGGCTCTAAGCTGTTCTCCAAGCAGCTCATGGAGCGTGCGGGCATTCCGACGGCGGCCTACGGCTCGTTTACCGACGAGGCTTCGGCTCTTGCCTACGTGCGCGAGCAGGGCGCCCCGCTGGTCGTCAAGGCCGACGGCCTTGCCGCGGGCAAGGGCGTTATCGTGGCGACCGAACTTGAGCAGGCCGAGGAGGCCGTGCGTGAGTGTTTTGGCGGCACCTTTGGCGATGCCGGCAACACCGTGGTTATCGAGGAGATGCTCGTTGGCCCCGAGTGCTCGCTGCTGGCCTTTACCGACGGCAAGACCGTGCGCCCCATGGCCACCTCGCAGGACCACAAGCGCGCGCTTGAGGGCGACCTTGGTCCCAACACCGGCGGCATGGGCGTCTACAGCCCGGTGCCCATCGTGACTGACGAGGAGCACGCCACCATGGTGAAGGTCATGGAGCAGACCGTGGCCGAGCTCGCTGCCGAGGGCATCGACTACCGCGGCTGCCTGTACGGCGGCTTTATGCTCACGCCTGCCGGCCCCAAGGTGCTGGAGTTCAATGCTCGCTTTGGCGACCCCGAGACGCAGGTCGTGCTGCCGCGCCTTAAGAACGACCTGGTCGAGGTCATGCTGGCCTGCGCCAACTGCGAGCTCGATCAGATTGAGCTCGACTGGCGTGACGAGTGGGCCGTGGCCGTTGTCCTGACGAGCGCGGGCTATCCCGGCAGCTACGAGAAGGGCAAGGTCATCACCGGTATCGCCGATGCCGAGGCCATGGAGAACGTGACCGTGTACCACGCGGGCACTGCCGTGGTGGACGGCCAGCTCGTGACCAATGGTGGCCGCGTGCTTGCCGTGACCGCTCTGGGCGACACGTTCGAGAATGCTCGCAACCTTGCCTACGAGGCCTGCGAGAAGATTGATTTTGAGGGCAAGACCCTGCGTCACGACATCGGCCTGCGCGCGCTGCGCGGCCGAGACGCCTGGGATGCCTAAAGTCCGAGAGGAATGAGACGGATGGACGAGAAGAACGAAGAGCTCGTAGATGCGCAGATCGTCGAGGAGGACAGCCGCATGTATGGGCACTCCGAGGGCGAGCCTGGTGGCGAGGTCGCTGACGAGCCGGCGCTGGTGCTGGGCGACGACGACCCGCACGATGCCGAGCTGCACGAGAAGATTCTTTCGGAGGAGTGCGCCTGGAAGGGCAAGATCCTCGACGTCCACCGTCTTGAGGTTGAGCTGCCCAACGGTCACCGCAGCGCCCGCGATATCGTTCGCCATCCGGGTGCGGCGGCCGTTGTGGCACTGACCGAGAGCGGCAAGATCGTACTGGTGCGTCAGTACCGCACCGCCATCGACCGCGTGACGGTCGAGATTCCCGCCGGCAAGCTCGACCCGGGCGAGGATCCGCTCGATTGCGCTAAGCGCGAACTGCATGAGGAGACCGGCTTTAGGGCTGGTCGTATTCGCTTTTTGACGTCGATTGTCACGTCCTGCGGTTTTTGCGATGAGATTATCCACATCTACTTGGCTACCAAGCTCGAGTTTGATGCGCCCAACCCCGATGATGACGAGTTTGTCAACGTGGACCTGGTGCCGCTGCACGAGCTGATCGACGCCGTACTCGACGGCAAGATCGAAGACGCCAAGACCGTCGTAGGCGCCTTGGCCTGCGACAGCATCGCGCACCGCTTGGGTGGGGCCGAGCTGTAACGAGCGGGAATAGCCCTGGGACAAGAACTACTGATTACTTTGTCCCAGGGCCTTATGTTGCTGATATTTCTTTGAGGATCACATGTTTAAGAGGTTTCTTTCGTATTACGAGCCCCAGATGGGGCTTTTTGTTGCTGATACTGTTTGTGCTCTGGTGCTTGCCGCCATTGACCTGGCGTTCCCCATTATCCTGCGCAATTTGACCGGTGGGCTGTTTACTCAGGGTCAGGCTGCTATTATGCAGGCGCTCGGCATGATCGCGGTGGGCTTGGTGCTGATGTATGCCGTCCGCTGCGCCTGCCGCTATTTTGTGAGCTATTGGGGTCACGTGATGGGCGCGCGTATGGAGTCCAAAATGCGCGAGGACCTGTTTGACCAGTATGAGCGCTTTAGCTTTGCATACTTCGACCGCAACAGCTCGGGCGACATGATGAGCCGCGTGGTCAACGACCTGTTCGATATCTGCGAGGCGGCGCACCACGTGCCCGAGTGGATCATCATCTGCGGCATCGAGATCATCGGCTCGTTTGTGATCCTCTTTACCATTGCCCCGGTGCTGGCGCTCGCCATGGCCGTGGTGACGGCGGCGTTTGCGGTCATCATGTTTTGGCAGAACATGCGCATGCGCGAGGTCTTTAGCGACAACCGCAAAAAAATCAGCGGCATCAATGCGCAGCTGCAGGATTCGCTGGCGGGCATGCGTGTGGTCAAGAGCTTTGCCAATGAGGAGACCGAACGCTTCAAGTTCCGCGCCTCAAACAATCGCTATCTTTCGTCCAAGGAGAACATGTATCACGCCATGGGCGTCTATACCGCGACGTATGGCCTGCTCTCGGGTGTGCTCTATGTGATCGTGGTGCTGCTGGGCGGCTGGCTGGTCGCCCAGGGACAGCTGCAGGCGGTCGATATGGCGACCTTTGCACTCTATATTTCGCTGTTCTGCACGCCGCTCGAGACACTCGTCAATTCGGCCGAAACGTATCAGAAGGCTATCGCCGGCTTTAAGCGTATGGACGAGGTGCTCTCAACTGCCCCCGATATCCAGGATAAGCCGGGCGCCACGGATCTGCAGGTGACCGCCGGCGCCGTGGATTATCACGACGTGTGCTTTAACTACGAGAATGTCGAGCTGGGCGAGGGCGATGCCGACGAGCGTCCCGTTATCGACCATATGAATCTGTCCATCAAGCCCGGGCAGACCATCGCTTTGGTTGGTCCTTCGGGCGGTGGCAAGTCCACGACCTGTTCGCTGCTGCCGCGCTTTTATGACGTGGCTGCCGGATCCATTAGCATCGACGGTCAGGACGTGCGCGATGTGACGCAGCAGAGCCTGCGTCGCGCCATCGGCCTGGTGCAGCAGGATGTCTATCTGTTTGACGGCACGATTGGCGAGAACATCGCCTACGGCAAGCCGAGCGCTACGGCGGAAGAGATCGCCGACGCCGCCCGTCGCGCCAATATCGATACCTTTATCGAATCGCTTCCGCAGGGCTACGACACCGTGGTAGGCGAGTGCGGCAGCCGTCTTTCGGGCGGACAGAAGCAGCGCGTTGCCATCGCGCGCGTGTTTCTCAAGAATCCCAAGATCCTTATTTTGGATGAGGCGACGAGTGCTTTGGATAACGAGAGCGAGGAGGCGGTGCAGGAGTCGCTCGAAGAGCTGGCACGCGGCCGTACCACGATTATCATCGCCCATCGTCTTTCGACCATTAAGCATGCCGATGAGATTGCGACCGTTGAGCATGGTCGCGTTGTGGAGCGTGGCACGCACGAGGAGCTTCTCGCCCGTGGCGGCACCTATGCCCGTTACTATCGAATGCAGTTCGAAGGTGCGCGTGCGCACGAGCTCGACTGATTGATATGACAGGAAGTTTATGGCTGACAAGAACCCTTTGACTCCGGAAGAAGTGACGGAGTTATTCTCCGAAATCGATGCATCCGGCGTCTTGGATCCCACGCTCGCCAAAAAGCGTACCGAGCGCATGCGTGAGAAGGAGGCTGCGGCCAAGCGCGGTGACAAAGCGGCGCTAGCGCAGCTGCGCAGCGAGGACCGTGCGAGCCAGGCAAAACATATCGACCCGCTGTCCGAGGACGATCCTTCGGGCTCGCAGGTGAGCCATACCATTACGAAGACCGCGATGGCCGTGGTTATCGGTATTTTGGTGCTGATCGTGGGCATGCAGATCGGCTACGGCGTGATGCGCCGTCTGAATACCGCCAACCTGTCCGAGAGCGTTTCGGTTGATACCGTTTCTACAGCACTCAAGGGTGGACTCGAGTGGGGCAACGGCTTTACGCAGTTCCCGCTCGACTTTACCGTCGATGAAGCCGATGAGCGTACGGGCACGGTCGAGGTGACGGTGTTGGACACATCGTCTGCCAACGAGCTCGAGCTGCTGTCCAACGGGCAGATCCAGGCCGCGGCGCTTGCGACCAACGCGCTGCTCAACGATAAGATCGACCGCGTGGTGTATAACGTTCACGCCTATATCGACGAGGATAGCAACATTCAGCACGATTCCTTCTTTGGCATGTTCCCCGCGCGGGGCCACCAGAGCGCCATTTTGACGTTCGTGTGGACCAAGAGCTCATCCAACGCCACGAGTATCGACTGGAAGATGCGCATCGTGAGTATGGATGACACCATCGCCGAACGCATTCAGAAGCAGGTGAACTCGGTGTCGTCGTTGATTGAGGACCCGGTGGTTAGCCAGACCAAGATTGACGAGGAAAAGGCCGAGCGTGACCTGGAGCATCGTCTGCATGGCCGCGAGATTTTCCGCGGTGGCAAGCCCGATCGCTCACCGTCCGATTTGCTGGAGCAGGACAAGAGAAAGTAAGACGTCATCATCCCGCGTGAGCCACAAGCCTCGCGGGATGATTTTTCTGGGACGGGGATTAAAAAATCATTCTGTCATGTATGCAGTTGGCGACAAAGCTCTGCTCTCAGAATGATTTTTTAATCCCCGTCCCAGAAAAATCATTATGCATAGAAAGTCATAATTATCATTTCGTAAACATTTCGATGAAATTAACGCCATGAGACATGCTTGCGGTTACAATACCGCGAGGCCTAACTACACACCTTTAAGCCGGTCCTGTGAGACCGGGAAGGAGAATTATGGCGAACAACCATACCGCGGGCGCTACCGCCCGCACCTTCGCGCCCAGCGAGCTTTGCCAGCGTATGCTGGCCAAAACCAGCAAGGGCACCTGCGGTCCCTGCATCCTGTATCTTGAGGATGGGACCATTTTTTATGGACGTTCATGCGGCGCCGAGGGCACCGCGACCGGCGAAGTCTGCTTCAACACCTCGCTCGAGGGCTACTTTGAGGTCATGACCGACCCGAGTTATGCCGGCCAAATCGTAACCATGACCTATCCGCAGATCGGCAACTACGGTATCGACGAGACCGACGTCCAGTCGGCCTTCCCCGGCGACGCCGTGCGCCCTGCGAGCGCTCCGGCTATGCGTGGCATGATCGTTCGCGACATGTGCGCCACGCCTTCTAACTGGCGTTCGGCCGTCAGCGTGCCGGAGTATCTGCGCGCCCACGGCATCGTCGCTATCGAGGGTGTCGACACCCGCGCTCTGGTGCGCCACCTGCGCGACAATGGTTCCAAGATGGGCATTATCTCGACCGAGATCTTCGACGTCGACGAGCTTGCCGAGCGTCTGGCCGCAGCGCCCACGCTGGTAGGCGAGAACCTGGTGAAGACCGTAAGTTGCCCCGCGCCTCACGAGTTTGTGGCCGCCGACCTGCCTGCCACGCATGACTTTGCACTTGCGGTTGCCGCTCCTGCCCGTCACAAAGTGGTCGCCTACGACTGCGGCGTCAAGCGCGGCATTCTGGAGGGCCTCGTCCGCGCCGGCTGCGACCTTACTGTCGTGCCGTGGGATACGCCTGCGAGTGAGGTGCTCGACATGAATCCCGATGGCGTCTTTTTGTCCAACGGCCCCGGCGACCCCGATGCCGTGGTGGAGACCTACGAGCAGGTGCAGCAGCTGATCGGCAAGGTGCCGGTCTTTGGCATTTGTCTTGGTCACCAGATGATCAGCCTGGCCTGCGGCGCCCAGATGGAAAAGCTTAAGTTCGGTCACCGCGGTGGCAACCAGCCGGCCATGAACCTGGTAAGCCGTCGCGTGGAGATCACCGCGCAAAACCATGGCTTTGGCCTGCTGTTCCCCAGCTTGGGCAAGCTTGTCCCTGAGCTTTCCGGCGGCGAGACCGAGCATGCGGCCGATGGAGATCTGCGCGTCTGGGTGCGCCGCGGAATCGCGCCGGTCGTGATGAACGAGCGCTTTGGCCGCATTCGCCTAACACATGTGAACCTCAACGACGGCACCGCCGAGGGTATCCAGCTGCTCGACGCCCCGTGCTTCTCTGTCCAGTACCACCCCGAGGCTTCGCCTGGCCCCACCGATGCCCACTATCTCTTTACCGCCTTTACGCGACTCATGGACGGCGAGGAGAACTACCTGGACATCGACACCGCGAAGGACCGCCTCGCCGGCTGGAATTTTGCCGACGATGGTTCCGCCGTTCTACCGAACGGCGGACCGGTCGACGCTGCGGCTGCATCTGGCACATCATCTTGCCGCTCTGCTTCGGACGCGCGGGCATAAGCCCAGCGCGCCCTCGCATCACGGCAACCTGATGCACCAGCTGCACCCTCGCTGACTTTTCCAAAACATTGAGTCAGCCTCTCTAGGAGGTTTTAAACATGCCGAAACGTACTGACATCAAGCGCATCCTCGTTATTGGTTCGGGCCCCATCGTCATTGGCCAGGCCTGTGAGTTTGACTACTCCGGTGCCCAGGCCTGCAAGGTGCTCAAGGAGGATGGCTTTGAGGTCATCCTGGTCAACTCCAACCCGGCGACCATCATGACCGACCCGGGCTTGGCCGACCGCACCTATGTCGAGCCCATCACTGCCGAGTTTATCGAGCGCGTAATCAAGAAAGAGCGCCCGGACGCGCTGCTGCCCACGCTGGGCGGCCAGACCGGTCTGAATGCCGCCGTCGAGCTGGCGAAAGACGGTACGCTCGACAAGTACGGCGTCGAGATGATCGGCTGCGACCTGGCCGCTATCGAGCGCGGCGAGGACCGCAAACTCTTTAACGAGGCCATGGCCGAGATTGGCCTGGAGGTCGCGCGCTCGGGCTATGCCTACAGCGTGGCCGACGCCGAGGCCATCGCCGAGCGCGTGGGCTATCCCTGCGTACTGCGCCCGAGCTTTACCCTCGGCGGCGCCGGTGGCGGCATCGCTCATACTCACGAGGAGCTCGTCTCCATCGTGAGCCAGGGCCTCGAGCTCTCGCCTGCCCACGAGGTGCTGGTCGAGGAGTCCATCGAGGGCTGGAAAGAGTATGAGATGGAGGTCATGCGTGACCACGCCGGCAACGGCATCATCGTGTGCTCCATCGAGAACCTCGACCCCATGGGCGTGCATACCGGCGACTCCATCACCGTGGCACCGGCGCAGACCCTCTCCGACCTTGAGTATCAGCGCATGCGCGTGGCCTCGCTCGCCATTCTGGAGAAGATCGGCGTCGAGACCGGCGGCTCCAACGTGCAGTTTGCCGTGAACCCCAACACCGGCCGCCTGATCGTCATCGAGATGAACCCGCGCGTGAGCCGTTCGTCCGCGCTGGCCTCCAAGGCCACGGGTTTCCCCATCGCCAAGGCCGCCGCGCGCCTTGCCGTGGGCTACACGCTCGACGAGATCGTCAACGACATCACCAAGGCTACACCCGCCTGCTTTGAACCCACGATTGACTACTGCGTCGTCAAGGTGCCGCGCTTTGCCTTCGAGAAGTTCAAGGGCACTGATCCTACGCTCACCACGCGCATGAAGGCCGTGGGCGAGATCATGGCGATCGGCCGCACCTTTGAGGAGGCCTTTGGCAAGGCCATGCGTTCGCTGGAGGACGGGCATCAGGGCATTTGTGCCGGTGGCAAGGAAGGTGCCGACAAACTGAGCGACGATGAGCTCGCTCAAGCCGTGGCAACGCCGACCGAGCACCGCATCTTCTTTGTGGTCGAGGCCCTGCGCCGTGGCTGGGACATCGCTCGCATCCATGCCATCTGCGGTATCGATCCGTGGTACCTCAACCGTATCAATGACATGGTGCAGGTCCAGGAGAGCATCCGCGGCCTGCGTGTGGAGGATATCGACGCCGACGCGATGCGCCTGCTCAAACAGTACGGCACGAGCGACGCTGAGATCGCCGCGTTGACCAGCTCGGACGAGCGCTTTGTGCGCGCCTATCGCAAGGGCCTGGGCGTGGTTCCCAGCATGAAGACGGTCGATACCTGCGCTGCGGAGTTCTCGAGCGCCACGGAGTACCACTACAAGACGTACGAGAACATCTACCGCACGAGCCCGGATGCCAAGAAGTGCGTGGCTCCCGACGAGACCACGCCGGCGGACAAGCCCAAGGCGATGATCCTGGGCGCCGGCCCCAACCGCATTGGCCAGGGTATCGAGTTCGATTACTGCTGTGTGCACGCGAGCTACGCGCTGGCGGCCCGCGGCTTTGAGACCATCATGGTCAACTGCAATCCCGAGACCGTCTCGACCGACTATGACACGTCCGACCGTCTGTACTTTGAGCCGCTCACCTACGAGGACGTCATGGACGTTATCGACGTTGAGCGACCCGACGGCGTCGTGGTGACGCTCGGCGGCCAGACTCCGCTTAAGCTGGCGCGCATGCTCGAGGAAAGCGGCGTGAACATCATGGGCACCAAGCCCGATGCCATCGACTTTGCCGAGGACCGCGAGCGCTTTGCCGCCCTGCTCGACAAGCTGGGCATTATGTATCCGCCGGCGGGCCAGGCAACCTCGTTTGAGGAGGCCGAGGCCGTGGCCGCGCATATCGGTTACCCGCTGCTGGTGCGTCCGAGCTACGTGCTGGGCGGCCGCGGCATGATGATCGCCTACGATGCCGAGCATCTGCGCGATTACATGGCCGAGGCCGCGCGCATTAGCCCTGACTACCCGGTGTATCTGGACCGCTTCTTGGAGGGTGCGATTGAGTCCGATGTCGACGCCCTGTGCGATGGCGAAGAGGTCTACATCGGCGGCATTCTGGAGCATATCGAGGAGGCCGGTATTCACTCCGGCGACTCTGCGACCTGCATCCCGCCGTTCAGCTTTAGCGAGAGCCTGCAGGCAAAGCTTCGCGAGACCACGCGCCGCATCGCGATGGCGCTGGGCGTACGCGGCCTGGTCAACGTGCAGTACGCCATCAAGGGCGAGACCGTCTACGTGATCGAGGCCAACCCGCGTGCCAGCCGTACCGTGCCGTTCATCTCCAAGGCAACCGGCGTGCCGCTGGCCAAGTGCGCGGCGCGTATCATGGCAGGCGATTCCATCGCGAGCCTGGGCCTGCCGAGCGACGAGCGTCAGCTCGATTGGTTCTGTATGAAGGAAGCCGTTATGCCCTGGGGCCGTTTCCCGGGCGCTGACGTTATCCTGGGGCCCGAGATGAAGTCGACGGGCGAGGTCATGGGTATCGCCAAGAGCTATCCCGAGGCATACGCCAAGACGCAACTGGCGATTGACTACAAGCTGCCCGACCCGAGCGCCGGCAAGGTGTTCATTAGCGTGTGCGACCGAGATAAGCGTCACATCCTTTCGGTCGCCCGCATCCTGCGCTACCTGGGCTTTGACATCTGCTCCACCGAGGGTACGGCGCGCGTGCTGCGCGGCGGCAACGTGACGTGCGAAGTCGTGGAGAAGATCAGCGGCCCGCACGACGGCGAGCGTCCCAACATCGGTGACCTCATCGCCGATGGCAAGATCGCGGTAATCATCAACACGCCGTACGGCCCGGGTTCGCGTGGCGACGGCTACCTTCTGCGCACCGAGGCCGTGCGCCGCGGCGTGACCTGCGTGACGGCGATGTCTGCGGCCAACACGTACGTGAGTGCCATCGAGGCCGTGCGCGAGGACCAGCAGGGTCACGGCAGCGCCAACGACATGGGCATGGACGTCATCGCCCTGCAGGACCTGCCGCAGCACACGGTGTAGTGTGACCTGTCCGGCCGGGGCGGGAGGCGGACACTTTCTCTCGGAAACTGGGCTTCGCGAAGTTTTCCGAGAGAAAGGACCGCCTCCCGCCCTGGCCTGCGGTGACTTGGCTGCACCGTGTGCTGCCGAAGGGGCTTTGCGCGATGACTAGGGCTGAATAGAAAATGAGTGTGGGATACGCCGTTCGTTCGAACGGCGTATCCCACGTTTTTATTGCAGCCAACGTACGTCATAGCAATTCCCGGTAGGTCGCAGGGCGCTTCGCGGGCGGGCCAGGCTTTATCTGAACGACTTTGCGAAGCAACCGGAGTGAAGATAAAGCCTGGCCCGCCCGCGAAGCGCCACAAAGACCGCAGGGACGGGAGCAGCTATACTACTCTCAGTAGTTAAGGGTCGCGGATTGGCCGCGTCACCGCTCTCAACAGGAGGTCTTTGTTTATGGCAGATCAGAAGCCGGTTGTCGGGATCATCATGGGCTCCAAGTCCGATCTGGGCGTTATGGAAGGCTGCACCGCCGAGCTCGAGGCGCTCGGTGTGCCCTATGAGCTCGTCATTGCGAGCGCACATCGCACGCCGGCGAAGGTCCACGAGTGGGCTTCGACCGCTGCCGATCGCGGTATCAAAGTGATTATCGCCGCCGCCGGCAAGGCCGCTCACCTGGGTGGTGTCGTGGCTGCCTTTACGCCGCTGCCGGTTATCGGTGTGCCTATGAAGACGAGTGACCTGGGCGGTATGGATTCGCTGCTGTCGATGGTGCAGATGCCTTCGGGCGTGCCCGTGGCCTGCGTTGCCATCAACGGCGCCAAGAACGCCGCCATCTACGCCACGCAGATTCTGGGCGCTTGCGACCCCGAGTACCGCAAGGTTATCGAGAAGATGAAGCAGGAGATGGCCGACGCCTAGGCGTTCCGCCGTTTCGCCGCAGTATAAGGAGAGCCATGTCCGACTATCAGGGAAAACGATTCAAGGCTTCTCAGATTCCCGATCCGTCGAAGCCGGGTGCTGCCAGTGCGGCGCAGCAGGGTCGGACATCCTCTCCTCAGCAGCCGCGCGCGCCGCGTCCTGTGACGCCGGCGACGCATCGTCGACAGGACGCGCCGGCTGCGTATCGCCCTTCGTCATATGGCACGGCAAAGAAGCAGGTCCGGACGCCGAGGCAAACGAGCGGCGCGGCGTCCAGCTACACTGAGCCGCCGCGCAAAAAGCGCCGCTCCATTATTCCCATTCTGCTCATCATCATCGGCATCGGTCTGATTGTTGCCGCCGCTGCCATCTTTATCAATGCACAGATTGGCTACAAGCAGGCGAGCGAGTCGTATCAGAAAATCGAGAAGCAATATGTAAGCGATAAGGACGCCAGCGGCGTGCCGACTATCGACTTCGATGCGCTTGCTCAGACAAACCCCGAGATTGTGGGTTGGATTTATGTGCCGGGAACCAACATCAACTATCCCGTGGTGCAGACCAACAACAACTCCAAATACCTCAACACGCTGTTCGACGGTACGGCCAATGCATCTGGGGCCATTTTCCTGGATAGCGATGACACCGCGCCGGGAATGGTTGACCAGCAGACCACGATCTACGGCCACCATATGAACGATGGGTCGATGTTCAACGTGATTTCGGATACGACTGACCAGGCAACGTTCGATAGCATTGAATATGTGTACTACATCACACGGGATGCTACGTATAAGCTGCGTCCGCTGGCGACCAAGGTCGTTGAGGATACGTACTCCAAGGCGCGCACGCCCAATTTTGAGGGCGATGACGGGCTCAAGAACTACCTGTCCGAGATGCTCGACGGTGCCTCTGCCGTGGCGAGCGATGCCACCGATCGTGCCGCTTCGGCAACCAAGGTCGTGACGCTTGTGACCTGTCGTTCGTTATCGCTGAGCAACACGCGTGCTGTCATGGTGCTCACGCCGGTCGAGGAATAAGTTGTTCGAAAGTAGCTAAAAAAGCCCCGTTCCAAATTGGCTACTCGACGACGGTAAGGGAGAAATGATGCTCGAGAATGGCAAAATGATGCCTTCGGTTGATGCTTGGCTGCGCGAGGCCAAGGCCGATTCGTCGGCACCTGCGTGCGGTATGTATCTGACACATAACGGTGTGGTGCGCGCGACGCCCAAGGCCGAGGCGCGCGGTGTCGAGACCGATGGCGTGGCGCCGGGCCACAAGGTGGGCGGCATGGTGTTTGGCTACGACGCCAGCAAGGTACAGGCCGCCATCGAGGCGACGCGCGCGATGCCGGGTGTCGGCTATGTGCGCGTGTGGCTGGCAAGCGGCGAGCTTGCCGTAGGTGACGACATCATGCTCGTGCTCATCGGCGGGGACATTCGCCCGCACGTGGTCGATGCGCTGCAGGCGCTCGTTGGCACCATCAAGAATGAATGCGTGAGTGAGGTCGAGCGCGAGGCGTAGAGGCTTGCGTCGATAGAAGGCTCGTTTATAAAAATGCCCGCCGGTACGTGTGATACCGGCGGGCATTTTGCGTTTTGGGCGCGGTTGGCGCTACACGCGCGTCGCATCCTTGGGGCTCATGGTCATGCTCTGGAAGCGGTTCTCCATGTAGTCGTTATCGAAATACTTGCCGTAGAACTGTGCGACGGGAATATCCGGCTCCGTGCCGTTGACGCGCTGGTACCAGTAGTCGAGCGACTGCAGCGTCATGACGCCGTCGACCAGCATAATGACGGTAAAGATGACGGTAGCCGAGTAGCGACTCTTCCACGGAATCATGTTGATGAGCTTGAGCAGCCTCGGCAGCAGCAGCTTGATCCAGATAAGGCCACCCAGGCCCCACAGGCAGGCAAAGCCCGTGCAGGTGCGTCCGCCCGTAAGGACGGCGAGTGGGTCGGGCATGCCGAACAGTTTCATGTGCGAGTAGCTCCACGACACCACGCCAAATGAGGTCTGCATAAACCAGCCTACAAACACCTCGAAAGCGCCGCCGATCAGGGCACTTACCAGGAAAATGATCAGAGGATTCTTTTTATAGAAGCGGTTGAGCGCCATGGTCATGAGCACCGCGCCAAATCCGTAGATGGGGCTAAAGGGGCCAAATAGCATACCGGCCCGGTCCTGATAGACGCCGGGATCGACGACGACCATATGCCAGACTTCCTCGAGAATGAGACCTAACACGCTGCAGACGAAGAATACCCAGAACAGGTTGAAGTAGTTGAGCTTGATGTAGCCCTCGCCGGTTTCGTCGCGGCCGAGCATCCCCTCGGCGGCGGCATCGCGGTCGAGCATCTCTTGCAGACGGCGCTGCAGTTCGCGCTCCTGGCGTAGCGTGGGGTCGACGGTGGCCGACAGCGCAATGAGGATACCGAGCTGAATGGCGGGGCGCAGCAGGAAGGGTCCGATACCCTGGAGCATCACGTCAACTAAAAGCTCCACGACGGTCAATGCGATGAGGACGTAAGACAGGCGGGCGGCATTGCGCCGCTGGTCCTTGATGAGGTCCAGGCCAAAGACGATTAAGATGATCGCGCTTGCCGCCGAGAGCATAATGCCGGCGACGATAAGGCCAACCGCGACCAGGGTGTTATCACCGAGCTTAGCGGCGGCGTTGCCGTTAATGAGTGCGGTGATGACCTGGCACATAAAGACGGCGACCGACGGGAGTGTGCCCACGCCGGACAGGATGCACAGGACGGCGTACACTTTAATGATGAGGGGAATCTTCTTGACCTCCGTGGCGCTGGGGACGCTGGGGTCGAGTTCGTTTCGATCCATACAGAACCTTTCTCGCTTTGTCCTAGGTTACTAGGATACGCCGCCGACCTGCTAAAAGACAGGACGAACGTCCCAATTGCAACTTTGCAATCCCCAACGGTGGACGCGGCGGCCATATGGGGGCGCGGGCGCTTGCACTGGGCAGACCAATAAAATGTTTGGCCGCAAAACGGATTATTAGCTCGGTGGGCTTTTAAAAAGCGCTGCTCATGCGCTGGGGAGCGCGTCGCGCCGTGCGTATAATAAGGCGGGTAACGCCAAAATACGAGGCTCTGAGGGGATGCCATGTCTCAAGAAACCATCCGCGCGGCCGAGCGCGCCGCGGGACAGGTGAACGCCATGTCGACGTATGATCCGGACTCCGACCAGCTGCATGAGGAATGCGGCGTTTTTGGTGTGTGGGCGCCCGATCGTGACGTGGCTCGACTGACGTACTTTGGCCTGCGTGCACTGCAGCACCGTGGCCAAGAATCGGCGGGAATCGCTGTTGGTGACGGCGGTACGGTTATGGTCCGCAAGGACCTGGGCCTGCTCGACCGCGTGTTCTCCAATGCCGACTTATCGACGCTCTCCGGTCAGCTGGCCGTGGGTCATGTGCGCTATGGCACCGCCGGCGCCAAGAGCTGGGAAGCCTCTCAGCCGCACCTCTCTACCATCAATAGCGTCATTATCGCGCTCGCGCACAACGGCACCCTCGTCAACACCGACGAGCTGCGCCGCCAGCTGATCGAGCTGGGCGTGCCGTTCCTCTCCAACTCGGATTCCGAGGTCGCGACCAAACTCATCGGCTACTTTACTCAGCGTACAGGCCATCTGCGCGAGGGCATTCGCAAGACCATGGAGCTCGTGCGTGGCGGCTACGCCATGACGCTCATCAACGAGCAGGCGCTCTATGCATTCCGCGATCCGCACGGCATTCGCCCGCTCGTGCTGGGCAAGCTGGTGGACGAGGGCCTGGACCAGGCCGATGCCGCATCCGTTTCGAAGCTGCCGTCGCAGGACGGCGCCGCGACGGTCGACGCCACCACCCGTGTCACCCGCGCCGGCGGCTGGGTCGTCGCCTCCGAGACTTGTGCGCTCGACATTGTGGGCGCCGAGTACGTCCGCGACGTCCGTCCCGGTGAGATTTTGCGCATCAGCGCCGAGGGCCTTGTGTCCGAGCAGGGTGTGCCCGCTGCCGAAGAGCCTGCTAACTGCATCTTTGAGCAGGTCTACTTCGCCCGCCCCGATTCCATCATGAACGGCAAGAGCGTCTACGCCTGCCGTTACGACATGGGTCGTCAGCTGGCACATGAGGAGCCCGTCGAGGCCGACCTGGTCATCGGCGTGCCTGACTCCGGCCTGCCGCCCGCGGAGGGGTATTCGCACGAGAGCGGCATTCCCTTTGGCGAGGGCCTTATCAAGAACCGTTACGTGGGCCGCACGTTTATCGAGCCTACGCAGGAGTTGCGCGCCATGGGCGTGCGTATGAAACTCAACCCGCTGCGCGACAACATCGAGGGCAAGCGCCTGGTCGTCATCGACGACTCCATCGTCCGCGGCACCACCATGGTGCAGCTCGTCAAGATGCTGCGCAACGCCGGCGCCAAGGAGATTCATATCCGCATCAACTCGCCCGAGGTCATCTGGCCGTGCTTCTACGGTATCGATACCGACGTGCAGTCGCAGCTTATCAGCGCCAACAAGACGGTCGATGAGATCTGCGAGTACATTGGCGCCGATTCGCTGGCCTTCCTTTCGGTTGAGGGCCTGCTTAAGGTCATGCCCAAGGGCGGTTACTGCGATGCGTGCTTTACCGGACGCTACCCCGTAGCGATTCCCGAGAGCTTTGGCCGCGACAAGTTCATGGAGGGCTTTAAGCCCCGCAACCTGGACAAGCCGTTGCACTTTGACGACGACGCCGTGGTCGAGAAATACGACGACCGCAGCTGGGAAGAGGAGCACGGCGAGGCCTAAAATCTGCCATTTAGGGACAGGTTTATTCTGGTAGGTTTTACCTGCTGTTTTGTTGATATGACGGCGCGTGCTGTTATGGCGCGCGCCGAAATGAACGCAACTATGAGCACCGTTTGGCGCCCGCGCGGCGCCACGGTAGTGGGAGAGGAAGGCTCAGATGAGCGACAGCAAGCATGTGACGTATGAGGACGCCGGCGTCGATACCGCCGAGGGTGGCCGCGCCGTCGACGCTATTAAGCAGATGGTCAAGGACACCAACCGCCCCGAGGTTATCGGCGGCATCGGTGGCTTTGGTGGCCTGTTCTCGGCTGCCGCGCTCAAGGATATGGAAGACCCGATCCTGATCAGCGGCACCGACGGCGTGGGCACCAAGCTCGTGCTCGCCCAGATCATGGACCGTCACGAGACGGTGGGCCAGGACTTGGTCGCCATGTGCGTCAATGACATTTTGGCTTCGGGCGCCGAGCCGCTGTTCTTCCTGGATTACGTTGCCATCGGTCACATTGAGGCCGAGCACATGGCAAAGATCATCAAGGGCGTGGCCGACGGCTGCAAGCTCGCGGGCTGCGCGCTCGTGGGCGGCGAGATGGCCGAGCACCCGGGCGTCATGGCCCCCGCCGATTACGACCTCGCCGGCTTTACCGTGGGTGTTGTCGATCGTCCCAAGATGCTCGACCCCGCGAACGTTCGCCCCGGCGATGTGATCCTGGGCCTGCCCTCCACCGGCGTGCACTCCAACGGATACTCACTCGTGCGCAAGGTCATCGGTGTCGACGGCATCAAGCCGGGCACGCCCGAGGCCGCCGCTAAGGCCGAGGAACTGAGCCGTCCGCTCGAGGAGCTCGGCGGTGCTTCGCTGGCCGATGCTCTGCTGGCCCCTACGCGCATCTACGTCAAGCCGATTCTGGAGCTGCTGCGCGGCGGCGCTAACGTGCACGCCATCGCCCACATCACCGGCGGCGGTATCACCGAGAACCTCAACCGTGCGCTCGCCGACGACGTCGACGCCGTGGTCACCCGCAACGGCGCCGAGATGGGCTGGGACGTTCCGCCCGTCATCACCTACGTGTCGCGTCAGGCCGAGCTCGCGCCCAACGAGGCATGCAAGACCTTCAACATGGGCGTCGGCCTGTGCCTGATCGTCGCCCCCGAGGACGAGGCTGCCGTGACCGAGGCTCTGGTCGCGCTAGGCGAGAAGCCGTTCCGCGTGGGTGAGTGCGTCGAGGGCTCCGGTAAGGTCGTGTACTCCGATGAGCGCTAACGAGCAGATGGTTGCTGCCGAGGGCCTGGGCTTTGTACCCTACACCCGTCCGACCGGCACCGATACGGCCGAGCCGCTTAAGATTGGCGTGCTTATCAGCGGTTCGGGTACCAACCTGCAGGCGCTGATCGACCTGATCGCCGCCGGCAAGCTCAACGCCTCGATTGAACTTGTGGTGTCGAGCCGTCCTTCGGCCAAGGGCCTGCAGCGTGCCGAGCGTGCGGGCATCCAGACACTCACGCTGTCCAAGGATGTCTATGCCGATCCCATCGCGGCTGACGAGATCATTGCGCATGAGCTGCTCGAGCGCGGCTGCGAATATGTGGTCATGGCCGGCTATATGCGCATGGTGCACACGCCGCTGCTGGCAGCGTTTCCCAATCGCGTGGTCAACCTGCATCCGGCATTGCTGCCGAGCTTTACCGGCGCCCATGCGATTGACGATGCGTTTGCTCGCGGCGTCAAGGTGACCGGCGTGACCGTGCACTTTGCCAACGAGATTTACGACAACGGCCCCATCATCGCCCAGCGTGCACTGGCTGTCGAGGAGGGCTGGGACGTCGACACACTCGAGGAGCACATCCACGCGATCGAGCATGTGCTGTATCCCGAGGTCGTGCAAATGCTCGCCGACGGTCGCGTTCACGTGCTGGAGAGCGGCAAGGTCGCAATTGATGCGCCTCGCGGCTAGTGGCGCACAGTACAATTTAGCCGAGTAGTCAGGGTGGTCATTGGCGCCAAGGCGCACGTGGCCACCCTTTGTTTTGGGTAGTCACCTGCGACGTTCTTTAACGACTAGTCGTTTAAGAACGTCCCAGGTGACTAGATGAGAGAGGTGAGCGTATGGCGGATAACGAAGCGCTGTTTACGCCTGAGCTGGTGTTTTTTGATTGGGAGTGTGCGACGCCGGGCGAGGTGTTTGCGCGGCTTGAGGGCGAGCTTGCCCCGCGCGGCTACATTGTCGACGGTTGGCTCGACGCCGTTCGCACGCGCGAGGATGCCTACCCTACGGGTCTTGCCATGCCGGCGGCAAACATTGCCATTCCGCATACCGATCCGGGGTTTGTGGCCAAGCCCTATATCGCGGTGGTGAAGCCCGCCGCGCCCGTGACATTTAACGCTATGGCTGGCATGGGCGCTCCGGTGCCGGCGCAGATCGTCATCAATCTGGGCATCGTCGAGCCGGGCGGCCAGGTCGAGGCCCTTCAGGCGCTCATGAACATCTTTATGGACGCCGATGCCGCAGCCGACGTGCTCGGCCAGACCACGCCCCAGGGCATGGTCGACGCCATCCGCCGTCACTTCTAAGGTGGGGCTGAGCCGGCACTTGGGGACTGTCCCTAACTGCCGGCTGCCAGAGCTGTCCCCTTTGCACCAAAATGGTGCAGATTAACCTGTCCCCAATGCACCAAGCGTGCCGCGGGGGCTGCGTTGTGACACAATGGCGTTTGTTCGATTCGTTATGCGAAAGGCCAACTATGGCAAATAAGAAAAAGAACTCCGAGGCCGCGCCGACGCCCGAGCAGCAGGCCCGCGCTGCCTCCAGCTCTCGCAAGAAGCAGCGCAAGACGTACGTGTCTAAGACCGTCAAGATCGTCCTGGTGGTCATCGGCGTGCTGGCGATGCTGCTTTCCGTCTCGGCGATGGCGTGCTCCGGCCTTATGTCGCAGGCCGAGGACACCTCGGGCTACAAGCTGACCGGCGGTGTTGCTGCAACTATCAACGGCACCAACCTCACCGAGGACACCGTGACCAAGCAGATCATGAGCATGCGCACGTCCAACGGCTACACCAAGGATAAGGATTGGGCGCAGTATCTGGTTGACAACGACCTCACGCCCAAGAAGTACCGCAAGCAACTCATCGACTCCTACACGCAGCAGATTCTGCTTCAACAGGCACAGAAGGAGAACGGCGTGACGGTGTCGGATGAGGAGGTCGAGAAGGCTTGGAAGGACGCGTGCAAGAGCGCGGGCGGTGCCAAGGCCTTTAAGAAGACCCTCAAGACCTACGGCTATACCGAGGACACCTACAAGGACTCACTCAAGGAGAGTCTGGCGCAGCAGAAACTCAAGGATGCCGTCGCGCCCACGAGCAAGCCCAAGGACAGCGAGATTGTCGATTACATCAACGAAAACCTGTCCAGCTACAACGACGCCCGCCGCTCGTCGAACATCCTGATCAAGGTTGATTCCGACGCTTCCGACGAGGACAAGGCTGCCGCCAAGGCCAAGGCGCAGGAGTGCCTGGACAAGATCAACTCCGGTGAGCTGAGCTTTGAGGACGCCGTTGAGCAGTACTCCGAGGACACCGGTTCCAAGGAGAAGAAGGGCGATGTGGGCTGGGATAAGCTCACCACTTTCGTCGACAGCTACCAGACGGCGCTCGAGGGACTCAACAAGGGCGACGTGAGCGAAGTCGTCGAGTCGACCTATGGCTACCACATCATCAAGTGCACCGACTACTTCCATGTCGATAATCAGGTTGATGACATCAACCAGGTGCCCAAGGACATCAAGAAGTATGTCTCCAACGTGGTGAAGACGCAGGCGGCCAGCACCGCGTACAGCGAGTGGCTAGAGCAGTACAAGAAGGATGCCGACATCACCGTTAATCCCATGCCCAAAGACGTGCCATACAACGTCAGCCTGAAGGGCGTCACCAAGAGTTCGACCGACGATTCGTCGACGACTGAGTAATCATGGGGCGGTGCTCGCGCGAGTGCCGCCCACGCTATTAGAGAGGATTTGCAGATGACCAACGAAGAGCTGCAGAAGGAAATGATCGCGGCCATGAAGGCCAAGGACAAGGTTCGCCTGTCCATCATTCGCCAGGTTAAGGCCGAGGTGAAGAATATCGAGGTTAACGAGCGCCGCGATGTGACCGAGGAGGACGTCAACAGCATGATCAAGCGTCTGATTAAGCAGACGAGCGAGACGCTGGAGATGTCCATCAAGGCCGGTACCGACCAGGAGCGTACCGACAACCTGACCGAGCAGGTCGAGATTCTGGAAAGTCTGCTGCCCGCGCAGGTTTCGGGCGAGGAGCTCGAGGCCCTGATCGAGCAGGTCATCGCCGAGCTGGGCGCCACGTCCAAGAAGCAGATGGGCCAGGTTATGGGTGCGCTCGGCAAGGCCACCGGCGGCAACTTCGACAAGCCGGCCGCGGCAAAGATCGTCGGAGCCAAACTCGCGTAAGGGCCGAGCGGTACATAGTTGATGTTGAGGGGGGCGTGGCCGTCATGGTCGCGCCCCTTTTTGCTGGGCTGTCCCCAATGAGTGGGTTAAAGGTTGCGGGTTCTTTACGGGAATGTAGTGTGGGCTGCGGAAACGCGGTTCTTTCCGTACAATAGTGCAACTCATGTAAACGCAGGGAAGGGACATTCATGGCAGACATGATCGAGATCAAGCATCTCAACAAGTACTTTGGCGACCTGCATGTGCTCAAAGATATCAATCTCACCGTCAAGCGCGGCGAGAAGCTCGTAATGATCGGGCCTTCCGGCTCGGGTAAGTCGACGCTCATCCGTTGCGTCGATTATCTGGAGGAACCCACGTCGGGCGAGGTCGTCATCGACGGTACGCCGCTCACCAAAAAGAATCACCTGGAGATGGCTCGCAAGTATAGTTCCATGGTGTTTCAGCAGTTCAACCTGTATCCCAACATGACGGTGCTGGGCAACCTGACGCTCGCGCCCATCAAGCTGCAAAAGAAGAGCAAGGAGGAGGCGACCGAGATCGCCATCGCCGCGCTCAAACGCGTCGGCATGGCGCATAAGGCAGGCGAGTATCCGCAGAACCTCTCGGGCGGTCAGCAGCAGCGCATCGCCATTGCCCGTGCCCTGTGCACCAAGCAGCCCATCATCCTGTTTGACGAACCGACTTCGGCGCTCGACCCCGAGATGGTCCAGGAGGTTCTGGACGTTATGATTGAGCTCGCACAGGAGGACATCACCATGATCTGCGTGACGCATGAGATGGGCTTTGCGCGCCAGGTGGCCGACCGCGTCATCTTTATGGAGGACGGCCGCATCCTGGAGGAGGGCACGCCCGAGCACTTCTTCGATAACCCCGAGAACCCGCGCTGCCGCGAGTTCCTGTCCAAGATTCTGCACTAGGCGCGGTGATGGACATGACGGATATGACGAGGGCGGCCGTGTCGCGCCGTCACCTTTTGCAGCTGGCTGGCGCCGGCATGCTCGCGCTGACGGGGACCGCGCTTACCGGTTGCGGCAACTCCACCAGCGGCGAGGGTTCCGACAAGGGGTCCAAGCTTGCGGCCATCAAGTCGCGTGGCCATCTGAATGCCGGCGTTAAGAAGGACGTTCCCGGCTACGGCTATTACGACACCGCCAAGGGCCGCTTTGAGGGCATGGAAGTCGATTTGTGCTACCAGATCGCCGCTGCCGTCTTTGGCGTGAGCTACAAGGAGGCCCGTGCCCAGGAGCTTGTCGAGTTTACCGATGTAACGCCCAAGACACGCGGCCCGCTGATCGATAACGGCCAACTTGACGTAGTCGCGGCGACCTACACCATCACCGACGAGCGCAAGAAGAGCTGGGATTTCTCGACGCCGTACCGCACCGACTACGTGGGACTCATGGTCAAGAAGCGTTCGGGCTTTACCTCGATTGAGGACCTGGATGGCAAGGTCATCGGTGTGAGCCAGGGTGCTACCACGCAGGGCCTGATCGAGCAGATGATCAAGGACAACGGCTTTAGCTGCAAGCCCGAGTTTAGGGCCTTTAGCGGCTACCCCATCATCAAGAGTTCGCTCGACGCCGGCAATATCGACGTCTTTGCCATGGACCGCTCCACGCTGGCCGGTTACATGAACGAGACCGTTGAGCTGCTGCAGCCCGAGGTCAAGTTTGGCGAGCAGGGCTACGGCGTGGCGACCAAGAAGGGCTGCGACCTTTCGGCCGTGGTCGACCAGGTGATTTGCGATCGCCTAGCCGACGGCTGGCTCGACCAAGAGGTCAAGACCTGGGGTCTTGTATAGGCGCATCGTCCAAGGAAGGAATCAAATGCTCGAAGGATTGTTTGACGCCGACCGCTGGTCGACGACATTTCAAAACATGGGGCCCTTCTGGGAGGGCTTTGGCGTGACACTGCAGGTGGTCGTTGCCGGTCTGCTGCTGTCGCTGGTGCTGGGCACGCTGCTGGGCGTGTTCTCTACCACTCGTTCGCGCGTGCTGCGCGCCATAAGCCGCGTGTACGTGGAGTTTTACCAGAACACCCCGCTGCCCGTGCAGGTGCTCTTTATGTACATGGCCGGTCCGCAGTTTTTGCAGGCCATAACCGGCGCCGACCAGCCGGTGCGCATCGCGCCGTTTGTGCTGGGCTTCTTGGGCGTGGGCCTGTATCACGCGGCCTACATTTCGGAGGTCATCCGCACTGGTATCGAGGCGGTTCCGCGCGGTCAGATGGAGGCGGCCCAGAGCCAGGGCTTCACTCGCGCGCAGGCATACTGGTACATCGTGCTGCCCCAGACGTTCAAGATCATTTTGCCACCGCTGTGTAACCAGGCGCTCAACCTGGTCAAGAACACGTCGGTGCTGGCGCTCGTGGCCGGCGGCGACCTTATGTACCGTTCCGACAACTTTGTGAGTCTGTACGGGTACCTGCAGGGATACATCGTCTGCTGCCTTATGTACTTCATCATCTGCTTTCCGCTCGCCATGCTGGTGCAGTGGCTCGAGTGCCGCTCCAAGGAGCGTCCGCGCGGCGTGAGCCTGGCCGAGCTGGGGCTCGACAACGTAGAGGAGGCCTAGCGCATGGAAATCTTCAACGCGACCAACCTGCTCTACATTTGGGGCGGCTTTGTTAAGACGATCGAGATCTCGGCGCTGTCGATCTTTTTCTCGCTCATCTTTGGCACGGTGCTGGCGCTCGTTAAGAGCTATGCGCCCCGCCCGTTCCGTATTTTGGTGAGCGCCTATATTGAGCTGTTCCGTTGCACGCCAAACCTGCTGTGGATCCTGTTTATCTACTTTACGGTGCAGGGTTTGGACATTGTGATTTCGACCATCGCCTTTACGCTGTTTACCAGCGCCGTTATGGCCGAGATTGTGCGCGGCGGCCTCAACTCGATTCCGCGCGGCCAGTTTGAGGCAGCGCAGAGCCAGGGTTTTGGCTTCTTTGCCACCATGCGCTACATCATTCTGCCGCAGACGTTTAAGACGATCATTCCGGCGCTGTTTAGCCAGTGCACGACCGTCATCAAGGACAGCTCGTATCTTTCGGGCATTAACGTGGCCGAGCTCATGTACACGGCAAATGTCGTGATGGCCCATGCGATCGACCTGTCGCAGGTGCTTATGCTCTACGGCCTGGTGTTTGCGATGTACTTTGTGCTCAACTTTGGTATCTCGTTGCTGATTCGCGCATATCAGAGGCGAATGGTGGCAGCGTAGAATGTGGCAAAGGGACAGCCCCTTTGTCACATAGAGAAAGGAATCGCGATGAGCGATCTGGAGAACAAGAAGAATCCTGTGGTCATTACCATCGCGCGCGACTTTGGCGCCGAGGGCCACGAGATTGGTCGCATGCTTGCCGACGAGTTGGGGATTCCGCTGTACGATAACGAGCTGCTGGTGCGTGCGTCGCTGCGCGCGGGCGAGTCGCTCGACAAGATGGCCGCCTACGACGAGCGCCTGGCCGTGGAGAACATGGCGTTTCTGCCCGACCGCTACGATGCGCGTTCGTACTCGGATAAGTTGTTCCAAAAGATGAGCCAGGTGATTTTGGATCTGGGCGAGACCGAGAGCTGCATTATCGAAGGCCGTCTGTCCGATTACCTGTTGCGCAACAACCCCAATCACATTGCCGTGCTGGTGACCGCACCCTTTGAGGATCGCGTCGAGATCGTGCGCAAAAAGCGCGGCCTTAACAAAAAGAAGGGCGCCAAGCTGGTCAAGCAGCAGCAGAAGGCGCGCGAGGCGTTCTATAAGCGCTACAGCGCCGGAAAGTGGAAGATGACGAGCGGCAAGGACATCGTCGTCAACCGCGCCAAGCTGGGCCGCGAGGGCTGTAAAGACGTTATCGCCGCAGCCTACCGCTACAAGGTGGCGCAGTTCGAAGGCTAGCCGACCAAAACCACCGCAAAGGGGACAGACACCTTTGCGGTGGTAGGGCGATCGGCATAGAAAAAGTCCCCGCCGGACGTGTGCTCGACGGGGACTTTGCCGTTTGATGGCTAGCGTTGAGGGTGATTACTCGCCCAGCAGGCTCTTGGTGATGGAAGCGGCGGCCTTCTTGCCGGCGCCCATCGCCAGAATGACCGTAGCGGCACCGGTGACGATGTCGCCGCCAGCCCAGATGCGGGGATCGGTGGTCTGGCCGGTCTCCTCGTCGGCGACGATGTAGCCCCACTTGTTGAGCTCCATCTTGCCGCCGATTTTCTTTGCGAAGGGGTTGGCGTTGGTACCGATAGCCGAGATCGCGACGTCGCAGGGAATCTCCTCGATGGCGCCCTCGATGGGCACCGGGCGACGACGGCCGGACTCGTCGGGCTCGCCAAGCTCCATCTTCTGGACCTTGACGGCGCACACAGAGCCGTCCTCGCCAGCGACAAACTCGAGCGGGGAAACGAGCGGCAGAACCTCGACGCCCTCGGCCTTGGCATGGTGCAGCTCGGCGCGACGGCAGGGCATCTCATCTTCGGTGCGACGGTAGGCGATGATGGCATGCTCGGCGCCCAGGCGCTTGGCAGTACGGACGGCGTCCATAGCCACGTTGCCGCCACCAAAGACGACGACGTTCTTGCCGTGCTTGGTGGGGGTGTCGTACTCGGGGAACTTGTTGGCCTTCATCAGGTTCACGCGGGTGAGGTACTCGTTCGCGAAGAAGACGTTGGGCAGGTTCTCGCCGGGGACATTGAGGAACTTGGGCAGGCCAGCGCCGGTCGCCACGTAGATGGCGTCGAAGCCCTGCTCGAACAGCTCCTCGGCCGTGGCCATGTTGCCCACGACGGAGTTGTACTCAAACTTGACGCCCATGTCCTCCAGGCCGTCAATCTCGCGCTTGACGACTGCCTTGGGCAGACGGAACTCGGGGATGCCGTAGACCAGCACGCCGCCGCCGGTGAAGAAGGCCTCAAAAACGGTAACGTCAAAGCCGTTGCGGGCGAGCTCGCCAGCGCAGGTGATGCCGGACGGGCCGGAGCCGACGACGGCGACCTTCTTGCCGTTCTTGGGGGCCATCTTGGGCGTGGAGGCGAGCTCGGGGCGGTCACCCAGGAAGCGCTCGAGCTGACCGATGGCCACGGGCTCGGACTTCTTACCACGGATGCACTTACCCTCGCACTGGTTCTCCTGCGGGCAGACGCGGCCGCAGATAGCGGGAAGCATGGAGTCCTCGCGGATAGTATCGAGGGCGCCGCCGAAGTCCTTCGCGCGGATTTGCTCGATAAAGCGGGGGATGTTGATGTTGACGGGGCAGCCCTCAACACAGAACGGCTTCTTGCAGTTGAGGCAGCGCTCGGCCTCGGCCAGCGCCATCTCCTCGGTGAAGCCCTTGTCGACGGGGCGGAAGTCGCAGGCGCGCTCGGCAGCCGGCTCCTCGTTATCAGGGGTGCGGGGCGACTTCATATCGGCAACGAAACGACCATTAACTAGTGGCATGCGCAGCTCTTTTCCTCATAGGCCTTGAGGGACTCGCCCTCTTCGGAACGGTAAGCGGCCTGGCGGGCACGAAGGTCATCCCAGTCGACCAGGGTGGCATCGAAGTCGGGACCGTCGACGCAAGCAAACTTGGTCACGCCGCCCACCTCGACGCGGCAGCAGCCGCACATGCCGGTGCCGTCAACCATGATGGGGTTGAGCGACGCGGTGATGGGGGTGTCGTACTTCTGGGCGGTGAGGGTCGAGAACTTCATCATCGGAACGGGGCCGACGCAGAAGACCTGGCTCACGGCCTTGTCCTGCAGCAGCCGCTCCAGCGGAGCGGTGACAACGCCCTGCTCGCCGTAGGAGCCGTCGTCAGTGGTGATGTGGATGTGGTCCTCGTCGAGGAGCTCGCGGAACTGGTCCTCCATGAGCAGGAGGTCCTTGGTGCGGGCGCCCATGATGGCGTGCACCTCGTGGCCGGTCTCGACCAGGTGCTTGGCGACCGGGAAGGCAATTGCCAGGCCGACGCCGCCGCCAATGACGGCGCAGGGGCCCTCGGCCATCTCGGTGGGAACGCCCAGCGGGCCCACGACGTCGCGCAGCGACTCGCCGGCCTCGTAGGTGGAAAGCATCTCGGTGGTCTTGCCGATCACCATGAAGATGAACTCGACCCAGCCCTCGTCACCGTTCCAGCCGGCCAGGGTAAACGGGACGCGCTCGCCCGTCTCGTTGGCACGAACCATGAGGAACTGTCCAGCGTGCGCATGCTTGGCGATTGCGGGCGCCTCGATGCGGAACTTGAACACCTTCTCCGAGAACTGCGTCTTCTCCAGGATCTTATACATAGAACCCCTCTCTTGTTAGGGCGACCGAACCGTGCCTCCACGGAAATGGACGGTAGCCCGAATAAAACCGTACGCGCACAGGCGTTGTGCAGACATACGGTGCAAATTATACCCTCATGGACATGTCGCTTACGTGTATCTTCGGCGGTTGGAAGCAGGGTTTATCCACTTCGGCCTACCAAATAGGGACAGGTTTATTTTGGCAGGTTTTATCAGGCAAAACGGCAAAGGGGGCCGGCCTCGCGCATCGATGAGGCCGGCCCCCTTTGGAGCGTTGCATGTGTATGGCGTCACAGGGTTTATTACGGCGCGGCTGCCGCGGCGTTTCTGTAGATAAAACCTGCCAAAATAAACCTGTCCCTATTTGGTAGGTCTTAGTGCTTGCCGTTGGCGGAAGCGGCGCCGTTGACGTGGTCGCGGGCATAGATCACGCCGTGCACGATTGCCAGACCGGCGGCATCTGCGGCGCGGGCGCAGGTGTCCTGGAAGTCATCGGCCTCGCGGGCGCGTAGCTGCTTGAGCACGTAGTCGGCGACAGCCATCTTGCCGGGAGGATTGCCGATGCCGGTGCGGATGCGACTAAAGTCGCGACTGCCCATCTTGTCGATGATGGAGCGCAGGCCATTGTGGCCGGCGTGGCCGCCGCCTACCTTGACGCGTACGTCGCCGGCGGGAATGTCGAGCTCATCGTGGATCACGAGCAGCTCCTCGGCCTTGATCTTGTGCTCGCGGCAAAGCTTGGAGATGGGACCGCCCGAGGTATTCATGTACGACTGCGGCTTGACCAGCACAATCTGGCGCTTGCCACCCTCTTCCTCGGGATCGTTGATGTTGATGAGCGCGACCTCGGCGCCGGCCTGGTTTTTCCAGTACGTGACGCCGGCCTGACGGGCCAACTCGTCGATCGCTTTGAAGCCAGCGTTGTGGCGGGTCTCGGCATACTCATCGCCAGGGTTGCCAAGTCCGGCAACCATGCGAATCTTGAGCGGCTGTGCAGCTGCCATGTTTGTCCTTTCGTTGATTTGTCGCCTGCTATGGTGAGCGACCCTGCTGCCGCTGTCAAATGGAGGGCGATTGAGGTTGTTTGGGGGCGTTTGGACGGCCGTCGAAATCCGAGGTGGACAGTTAGTTCAGATACGTATAAGTTCTGAGGACTCGAATTGCTCAATTCAATGCCGATACGTTGTTTTGGAACTTTAGTTAGTCCATATGACGCTGTTTTGAAGTCTACCCCGCTTTCAAATAGGGCGAATGGTATAGAGATAGCTGCAAAACAGCCTAATTCAATGTGTCTATTTATACGTATTTGAACTAACTGTCCAGCCCTGTTCGACGGCGCACGGGTGATTCGCCGTTTAGACCGGCGCAAGGCCGATTCCGGCCCGCAGAGCGTTGAGCCAGGCGGCCTGACGTTTGCGATAACCCTTGATGCGGTAGCGGAATCGAACTCCCGCAAGTCGATGCATCGTCTGGGCGAAGGCTTCGAGTGCAACAAGGTCCTTCATTTGGTCACGATTGATAACCAGGACGTGGATACCCATGGCCTTAAGTCCATTGTTGCGATTACCATCGTGGATGCGGGCATTTTGGAGCTCATGTCCAATTCCGTTGTATTCGTTGTCGACTCCGGCGGCCGGGCAATATAAGTCGCAGATGGCGTAGGGGATGCCCGAGGACATGTTGACCGCAAGTGTGTCGAAATCGACACGATAGTTGAGTAGCAGGCCTCCCATGGGCAGGCTGCAACATCCGAATCCGCCAAAGCGCATGGGCGCTCCGAGAACGGCTAACATTAGGGATTCGGCTGGGGATGCAGATCCGGGTCGGGCAAGCTTGACTGCCGTGCGAAACGAGGTGTATGAGCTACTTTTGGCGAAGCGCGCGACCGCCTCGAGATCTTCGATGGTCGTGGCGGGCTCGCATTTGTAGTGCGCCTGTTCGTAGCGGGTTTCGTTCTGCTGTTTGGCTGCCGACTGGCCGCCCAGGCAATCAAGATCGCCCGTCGCTGCGCAGCTATCGCCCTTGGGCCAGATGTCGTCATAGGCGATGGGGTAGGTTGCCTCGGGCGGAAGGGAGTAGGTTCCGAGCAGCTCCATAAGGAGCATCAAGGTTTTGGCGACCGATTCATTTTTAGAACAAAGCATGGCTGTCATGGCAGGAGACGTTGCGTAGATGTCGGCCTCGACGTGCATAATTGCACCTTCAGGAAGCGGAGCGGAGAGAATATGCTGAAGAAGTCGCTTGTCGGGGCGTCTGTTGTCTTCGTTTGAAACGAGAAGATCGAGTAGTTCGGAATCATCTTCATTCCAGGCGTCGAGTATCGAAAGTGCGCCAAAGTCTATCGCGTCATTATTGGGAATGCAGCTAGCCAAGGCCTGTGCTTGCTGTTCACTATCAACGGAGTCCCAGGGTAGGGCAGAGTACGCCCGTCGTGCGCGACGAATTGCGCGGAGGGCGGAGAAATGTGAAATCACGGTCGTCATAGCTATAACGTACTAAGTTGGCGGCAGAATGCGACCGCCATACCGTTCTTTTCGCTCAGCGGGGCGCTGTGCGCCATGAACGGCTGGGTGTTATGAAATCGATGGAATCGGTTGAGGGGATTGCAGGAAATTGAGCTCTGCCGCGAAGGTTGACGATAGCTACTGGACAGTTAGTTCAGATACGTATAAGGCGACGGGCATTCGAGGCGTTTCTAAGGGCCTTCGAGGGTGATTTGAGGGTAAATATGCGGCGGTTGTACTCGAAAACGATGAGCTTTGGGCGGCATGGCATCCGCCGGGGAGCTCAGAAGGCTCCGAACGGCCCTTTGGGGCTTTAAAAAATACGTATCTGAACCAATTGTCCAGGGAAGATTGGCGAGGGATAGAAAAAGGGCCGGAAGCGAGCTTCCGACCCTTTAAAAGCATCAAAGATGATGCGATGCGCGTTGGACTACAGCGCGAAGTCGCCGCCGACGAGCGTGGAGACGGGCTCCTCGTGGTAAACGGCGGAGATGGCCTGAGCGAACTCCTCGGCGACCGAGATGGTCTTGATCTTGCCGCCGACCTCGACGGGAATGGCGTCGGTGACGAGGCACTCGACGATCGGGGCGTCGTTCAGACGCTCGATGGCCGGACCGGAGAAGATGCCGTGGGTGGCGCAGACGTAGATGTCGCCAGCGCCCATAGCCTTGAGCTCCTTGACGTTGGCGCACAGGGTGCCAGCGGTGTCGATCATGTCGTCGTTGATGATGCAGGTCTTGCCCTTGATGTCACCGATGATGCCCATGACCTCGGCGGCGTTGTGGCGCGGACGGCCCTTGTGGGCGATGGCCAGGTCGCAGCCGAGCATGTCGGACAGCTTCTTGGCGGCCTTGGCGCGGCCTACGTCGGGGGAGACGACAACCAGGTTGTCGGTGTCGAAGTTCATGGCGTTGTAGTACTGGCCAAACAGCGGCAGTGCGGACAGGTGGTTGACCGGGATATCAAAGAAGCCCTGGATCTGACCCTGGTGCAGGTCGAGGGTGATGATGCGGTCGACGCCGGCGCGCTCGAGCAGGTTGGCGACGAGGCGGGCGGTGATGGGCTCGCGCGGGCCGGCCTTGCGGTCCTGGCGGGCATAGCCGTAGTGGGTGATGACGGCGGTGATGGAGCGGGCGGATGCGCGCTTGGCAGCGTCGGTGGCGATGAGCAGCTCCATGAGCATGTCGTTGACGTTGCCGCCGGCCACGGACTGAATCAGGAAGACGTCGGCGCCGCGGACGGTCTCGTCGTAGCGGGCGTAAATCTCACCGTTGGCGAACTGCTTTAGCGTAAGGCCCGAAAGCTCGACCCCAAGGTACTCAGCGATCTTCTGAGCGAGGGGACGGTTGGAGGAACCGGAATACACGCGGATGGACTTGCGCATATTCTCCGACTTCTCGGGATCATTAATCGGCATTACCCTTCTCCTTTATACATCGAATGCCATATAGATGCCTTTTTGCATTGTAACCGTGCGGCGGGGTTAATCGGGTCTTGATAACGTCTTTACCGTCAACGGACACGAACCGACCACTCATCCGGTCGCGCAGGTCACGATAGAAAAAGGAGCCGTCCCCATGGAACAGCTCCTTTTGTGCTTGGTGAAACGTTATGCCTCGTCGTCCTCGTGCAGACGACGGCGATAATCGGCGGCCCAGCCCTCAATATTTACCTGACGGGCGCGGCCCAGACCGAGTGCGTCGGCCGGGACCGGCTCGGTGATGACGGAGCCGGCGGCCACGAGCGCACCGTCGCCAATCTGGGCGGGCGCGACCATCATGGTGTCAGAACCGATGAAGGCATCCTTGCCGATGACGGTCTTGTGCTTGTGGACGCCGTCGTAGTTGCAGGTGATAGAGCCCGCGCCTACGTTGACGCCGGAGCCCATGGTGGTGTCGCCGATGTAGGACAGGTGGGGCACCTTGGAACCCTCGCCGATCGTGGACTTCTTGATTTCCACGTGCGTACCGGCCTTGGAGCCGTCGAGCATGTGGGTGCCCGGGCGCAGGTAGGCGCGCGGGCCGCAGTCGACGCCGTTCTCGATGACGGCCTCGATGGCGATGGTCTCATCGATGATGCAGCCGCTGCCGACGGTGGTGTCGGTGAGGCGGCTGTTGGGGCCGAGCTGGCACTCCTCGCCCACGGTGACGTGACCGATCAGATGCGTCTGCGGCCACACGACGGTGTCGCGGCCGATGGTGGCGTCGGGACCGATCCAGGCCTGCGTGGGGTCGATGAACGTGACGCCTTCTGCCATCCAGTGCTCGTTGATGCGGTCGCGCGCGATGGCGGTGAGCTGCGCGAGCTGGATACGGCTGTTGACGCCCAGGCCGTCGCGGTAGTCGTCGCAGTGGAAGATGGAGACCGCCTGGCCGTGACCCTTGAGGATTTCGAGCATGTCGGGCAGGTAGTACTCGGATTGCGCGTTGTCGTTGCCGATCTCGTTAATGTGGGCGGCGAGCTGCGCGCCGTCGAAGGCGTAGCAGCCGGCGTTGCACTCCAGCAGCGTGGCGGCCTGCTCGGGCGTGCAGTCCTTCTGCTCGATGATGCGTTCGATCTGGCCGTCAGCGCCCAGCTTGATGCGGCCGTAGCCGAAAGGATCGGGCGGGGTCATGGTCATGACGGTGCAGGCGAGCTCGCCGGTAGCGACGGTCTGCGCGAACTTGGCGACGGTGTCGGCGGTGATGAGCGGCAGGTCGCCGTTGAGCACGACGACGGGGCCTTGCGTGATGCCGCAGGCCTCGAGCGCGACCTTGACGGCATGGCCGGTGCCCAGGCGCTCGGTCTGCTCGACGCACTCGACTTTGGTGGCGCTGTTGGCGTAGGCGCCATCGATGAGGGCGCGCATCTCGTCGGCGTGGCTGCCGATGACGACCACGACGCGGCTGCAGCCGGCCTTGATGGTGGCGTCGACGATCCACTGAACCATGGGCTTGCCTAGAATCTTGTGCGAAACCTTGCAGTGGTTCGACTTCATGCGGGTGCCCTCGCCGGCGGCGAGGATAATTGCGGTTGCGTCCATGTGATCTCCTGTTACGTTATAGAGACGTGTGTTTGGAAACGATACACGGCGCAATATGATACCGCAGGCATATGATGAGCGCGTAACGATTGATGCGCGGCAGCTGAGGCTTGGGCCGGCGGTACGGCGTTTGCGCTGGTTGTGTATGGTGGCGGCGCTGCGGCGTTGACGTTTGAGCGAGGGGATGGGGATGCCCGTGGACACCATGCGAGAGGAATCGGGCAACGAACCCGTCGCGGCATTTTCGATGTCGCATCCGGCGGTGCCGGCGCTCTACATGGTGCTGACGTTGGGGCTCACCATGTTCTCGATGCAACCGGTGCTGATTGCGCTATCGCTTGCGGGCGGGTTGGCGTACGGGCTTGCGACGCGCGGTGTTGCGCGCACGTTGGGCGCGCTTCGCTGGCAGCTGCCGGTGATTTTGATCATTGCGGTGCTCAATCCGCTGTTTAGTGCATCGGGCTCGACGGAGCTGTTTCGTATTGGCATGCGTGCGGTGTATCTAGAGAGCATGGTTTACGGCCTGTGCATGGGCGGGCTGTTCGTGGCGAGCGTGCTGTGGTTTGAGGCCGCGGCGTCGATGCTCGAATACGACAAGGTACTTGCGCTTTTGGGCAACGCCGCGCCGGCGCTCGCGCTCATGATCTCGATGTGCATGCGGCTTATCCCGCAGTTTTTACGCCGCGGTCGTACGGTACTGGCGGTGCAGGATGTGATTGATGTGCCGGGTCGCGCGCCGGCCGATCCCGTGCGTTCGCGCCTACGGGCATCGAGCGTGTTGATGGGCTGGGGCATGGAAGATTCGCTGGAGCGCGCGGACGCCATGCGCTCCCGTGGATGGGGCGCCGCGACACGTCGCACGACGTACGCGCGGTATCGGCTGGGTCGCGGCGATGTTGCCGCGCTGGTTGGGCTTGCGGTGTTTGGTGCCGCTGCGGTGGCGGTGGCATGGACCGCGACAACGCAGTATTCGTTTTACCCGCAACTATCGGTGCCGGCGCCGTGGCTGGGCTATGTCGTGTACGCTGCCTGGATGATGCTGCCCTGCGTGTTGCATGCGATCGATGAGAAGAGGTTCGGCTGATGGCTCGGTTGGATAGGGGACCGGTGTCGGGCGCGGCATACGGCCCGGATATGCCGGCGATTGAGGTGCGGAGCCTGAGCTTTGCCTACCCCGATGCGGATGCTGCGGTGCTCGAGGGACTCGACTGGTCTGTTCCCCAAGGTGCATTTGCGCTGCTTGTCGGCGGTACCGGATCGGGTAAGTCGACGTTGCTGTCGCTACTCAAGCCCGAGATCGCTCCGGCGGGCGAGCGCACTGGCGAACTGCTCGTGCTGGGCGAGAACGTCGCCGACATGGATGTGCGGGCATCGGCGGAGCGCGTGGGCTATGTGTTCCAGGATCCCGAGAACCAGATCGTGTGCGAAACCGTGTGGCACGAGATGGCGTTTGGCCTGGAAAACTTGGGGCTAGCGCGTGATGAGATGCGCCGTCGCGTAGCTGAGACCAGCTATTTCTTTGGGCTGGAAGATTGGCTTCACCGCGATACTGACACGCTTTCGGGCGGTCGCAAACAGTTGCTGTCGTTGGCGGCCGTTCTGACGCTGCGCCCGCGCGTGCTGCTGCTCGACGAGCCCACGTCTCAGCTTGATCCGGTTGCGGAGAAGAATTTCCTGCACGCGCTGTTTCGTGTGAATCGCGAGCTGGGCTGCACGGTTGTTGTGGCGACGCATCAGCCGCGCCCAATGCTCGAATACGCGACGTGTGCGTACCGGATTGAGGACGGTCGCGTGCGCGAGGTGGCGGATATGGCTTCTTTGGGACGCCGAGAATCGCTGTTTTCCGATGACATGTTGGGGTGGGGTGCCATCCGATGTGCAAATAAAGGAGTATTCAGCAGGCGTGAGGACAATTTGGGCTCTCTGGAGCCGCCCGGGGACGTATCGAGCGCGAAAAAAAGTTCGGAATTGGACAAATCGTCCGAATTTGTGGCGCAAACGTCGCTCGAGAACGGCTCGGAAGCCTTCTCGCGCACGGATGGAAGCAGAATACTCCAAAAAATGCACGGCGGGTCGGCTACCACCCTGTCGGAAGGCTGGTTTCGCTACGATCGAGCGTCCGGCTGGGTGCTGCGCGGGCTCGATGCTTCGTTTTCGGCTGGCGCGGTGCATGCAATCGTGGGCGGCAACGGATGCGGTAAGTCGACGATGCTCTCGGTGCTGGCGAAGACCGCCAAGCTGCAGCGCGGCCGCATGGTGCGCGAAGCGGCCTCGGCGGCGCTGCTGCCACAGAATCCCAAGGCATTGCTGGTTGCCGAGACGGTTCGCGATGAGCTGATGGAATGGGCCTCGACCTGCGGATACGACGAGGCCGCAGCACGGGAGCAGACAGCGCGCCTGGGTCTGGCGGGCTTGGAGGCGCGTCACCCGTACGATCTTTCGGGCGGTCAGTGCCAGCTGCTTGCGTTGGCAAAGCTGCTGTTGATTGGCCCCGAGCTGCTATTGCTCGATGAGCCCACCAAGGGTTTGGACCTGGCCAGCCGCCGCATCATCGCCCGTGCCCTGCGTGACCATGCGAAGGCTGGCGGCACCGTCATCATGGCTACGCACGATTTGGACTTTGCCGAGCAGGTAGCCGACGACGTCGCCATGATGTTTGACGGCGAGATTGCCTGCGTGGAGCCCCCGGCCGACTTCTTTGCCGACAACGTGTTCTATAGGGCGTGATGGGATGACGGACTGTCGTTTCTCGCGTTTACTCACAAAACTGGAGATTCCGCTGTTGTTGGCGGTGCCGGCGGTGATGGCAACGGCGTTGCTGGCGGGCGTTGAGCAGGCGGCGCTCGCCATGCTTGTCGTGGTGGCGCTGGTGCTTGCGCTGTTCTTTGCAGGCTACGAGGCGTCGCGACCGGGCCTGCGCCAGATTATGCCCACGCTGGTGCTGGCGGCGCTGGCGGCGGCGGGCCGCATCTTGTTCGGCCCCATTCCCGACTTTAAACCCGTGAGCGCCATCGCCATCATCGCCGGGGCGACGCTCGGGCGTCGCAACGGCTTCATGGTCGGCGCGTTGGCAGCACTGACCAGCAATTTCTTTTTTGGGCAGGGCATGTGGACGCCATGGCAGATGTATGCCTGGGGCCTGGTTGGCTATGTTGGCGGTGCGCTGGCGCATGCCGGTGCGTTCGACCGTGCGGATGGAACCGTGCGCATGCCGGCGCTGATGGCGTACGGCTTTGCTTCGGGTCTGCTGTACGGCGTGGTGATCAACGCGTACGACATTATCGGTTTTGTACAACCGCTCACGTGGGCGGGCGTCGTGGCGCGTCTTGCCACGGCAGTGCCGTTCGATATCACACACGGCCTCGCGACCTGCGTGTTTTTGGCCGCCCTGTACAAGCCCTGGTGTCGCCGCATTAACCGTGTCGTCGTGAAATACGGGCTGTAGGGCATTTCGCGTTCCCTCACGAACTTGCGGTGGAATAGTTCTCGTTTTTGGCTATTTGCTGCCCAAACAGGAACTATTCCACCGCAACTTATAGGGGGAGAGGGGCCACATAATCTGTTTTCCTCTGTCCCCCCAGGAATTACTTGGGGCTAGAGTTCTAGCGTGAGGGTGACGGGGCAGTGGTCGCTGCCGAAGATGTCGCCGCGGATGCCGGTGTCGCGTACGTTGTCGGCGATTGCGTCGCTTACCAGGAAGTAATCGATGCGCCAGCCGGCGTTGTTCTTGCGGGCATTAAAGCGGTAGCTCCACCAGCTGTAGACGCCCTCGACGTCGGGGTTTGCCGCGCGCCAGGTATCGGTAAACCCGGCGTTGAGCAGCTCGGTAAACTTGCCGCGTTCTTCGTCCGAAAAGCCTGCGTTGCCGCGGTTGGACTTGGGGTTCTTAAGGTCGATCTCCTCATGCGCCACGTTAAAGTCGCCGCAGGTTACGACGGGTTTGCCGGTCTCGCGCTCGAGTCCCGTCAAAAAGCCGCGATAGGCATCATCCCAGGCCATGCGCACATCGATGCGCGCGAGCTCATTTTGGGCGTTGGGCGTGTAGACGTCGACAAACCAAAACTTGTCGAACTCGAGCGCGCAGACGCGGCCCTCGGTTACGGCTTGGGCGACGAGTACGGCCGCCTCGCCCTCGCCGGCGTAGGGCAGCAGCGCGTCGGCGCGCAGCACGCGCAGCGGCTCCTGGCGGCTAAAGACCGCGGTGCCCGAGTAGCCCTTGCGCTCGGCGTAGCTCCAGGTTTGGTAATAACCGGGCAGGTCAATATCGACCTGGCCCCCTTGCAGCTTGGTCTCCTGCAGCGCCAAGATGTCGACGTCGAGTTCTTGCGCGATCTGGATAAAGCTCGGGTCCTTTTTGAGCACGGCGCGCAGGCCGTTAACGTTCCACGAGGCAAAGGTGTAAGTCTGAGGCATGGTGTCCTTTCGACGGGGTTGGCAGGCTTAAGATTAACGCAACAAGAGCGGGGCGGAGTCCGCGAGTGATAGTGCGAACGCCGCCGTCCCGGAGACACGGACGGAGGACATATATGACGCAGGCAATATCAAACCCCAAACAGGCGTCCGCCGCGCTGGCGGAGCTGTTCGAAACCCATGGCCACGTGGTCTTCTTTGGCGGCGCGGGTGTTTCCACGGCAAGTGGCATCCCCGATTTCCGTAGCGTGGACGGCCTGTATCACCAGCAGTTTGCCTATCCGCCCGAGACCATGCTGTCGCATAGCTTTTACGAGGCGCATCCTGCCGAGTTCTTCGACTTTTACCGCACCAAGATGATCGCGCTTGGCGCCAAGCCCAACCGCTGCCACACCAAGCTGGCCGAGCTGGAGCGCGCCGGCAAGCTAAATGCCGTGGTGACACAAAATATCGACGGCCTGCATCAGATGGCCGGCTCACAGCGAGTGTTTGAGCTGCACGGACCGGTCCATCGCAACATTTGCCAGTCGTGCGGCGCGGTCTATAGCGCCGAGTGGATTTGCTCGCGCGAGCACGAGGACGCCGCGGGCGTGCCCGTGTGTCCTGCGTGCGGCGGCCGCATCAAGCCCGACGTAGTGCTCTACGAGGAGCCGCTCGACGAGCATGTGCTGACCGGCGCCGTTGCCGCCATTGCCGCGGCCGATGCCCTCATTGTGGGCGGGACCTCGCTCGTGGTGTATCCGGCGGCGGGCCTTACGCGTTACTTTACCGGCGATACGCTGGCCATTTGCAATCTTGCTCCCACCGATCAGGATGCAAATGCCGACCTGCTGATTTCTTGCGACATCGCGGCCGCGTTTGCGTTCTAGCCCGCGCGCGCGGATACAATAGAAAGACTGAGTGCAAAGCGACCCCGCCGCCAGCTCCCCAAGCTCGGCGGCGTGGGCATTTTAGGAGGATGTTCATGGCGAACGACAGCAAGACATGGCGGTGCGGAAAGTACGAGCTCAGCTTTGACCGTCCGCGCATCATGGGCGTCCTCAACGTGACGCCCGATTCGTTTAGCGATGGCGGGGAGCACTTCGACCCGGATGCCGCCATCGAGTACGGCCTAGCGATGCTCGACGCCGGCGCCGACATCATCGACGTGGGCGGCGAGTCCACGCGCCCTGGTTTTACCCCGGTCAACCCCGACGAGGAGGCTCGCCGCGTGCTGCCCGTGGTGCGCGCGCTGGCCAAGGAGGGCGCCATCGTCTCGATCGACACGCGTCATGTGGCGGTTGCCAAGGCGGCCGTGCGCTGCGGCGCCTCGATCGTCAACGACGTGACCGGCTTCACCGATCCCAAGATGGTCGAGTTTGTTAAGACGAGCACCTGCGGCATCATCGTGATGCATGCCGGCGAGGTCGCCGCGCCCACCCGCACGCACGCAACGGTGCAGCTCGATACCTCGGCAGCGGCGTTTGTTGCCGAGAAGGCGCGCGAGGCGGCTGCCGAGGCCGCGCGTGAGGCCGAGAAGCCGGCTCGCCGCCGTCGCGGCAAGTTGCTGGGTGAGCCTAAGTCGGAGGCCAAGCTTCCGGGCGGCGTGGTGCAGCCCTCGTTGCCGTTTGGCGAACCGGAGCCCACGTCCGAGCCTGCAAGCGAGCAGGAGACGCCCGCCACCGAGCAGACTGCTGCCGCCGAGACCGTCGCGCCCGCGCCCGCAGCCACCGAGGCCGCATCGGAGTCCAATGACCGTCTGGCCGCCATGATGCGCCGCAACGCCCGCCGCGAGGAAGCTTACGTGCCCACCTCGCAGCTCCGCCGCTTCACCCTGCCCGATTCGGCGCCCATCATGCGCCGCGTCATGGGCTTTCTGTCTGACCAGGCCCGCACACTCATCCATGCCGGCGTGTCGCGCGACCGCATCTGCATCGATCCTGGCCCGGGCTTTGGTAAGTCGGCTAACGAGGACATCGTCATCCAGCGCGAGACTGCCAAGATGGCGTCACTGGGCTATCCGCTCATGTGCGCCGTGTCGCGCAAGCGCTTTGTGGGCGCCGTCTCGGGCGTGACCGAGGCCGCCGAGCGCGATGCCGCTACGTTTGGCGTGTGCCTGGGCGCCATCCAGGCCGGTGCCAACATCGTGCGCGTGCACGACGCCACGGGTTTTGCGCAGTTCCTGAACGGCTACTGGGCGGTTGCCAAGCCGCAGCCGCGCCGCGCGTTTGTGGCCGTGGGCTCCAACCTGGGGCATCGCTGCGACAACATCCGCGCCGCACGCGAGATGATCGCCGAGATTCCACTCACCTGCGTGTCCAACTCCTCCAAGATTTACGAGAGCGAGCCGGCCTACGAGACGCGCCAGGACGCGTTTGCCAACGCCGTCATCGAGATCAAGACCGAGCTGGCGCCGCTGGTGCTGCTCGACGAGCTCATGAAGATCGAGGCCGAGCTTGGGCGCGACCGCTCCAAAAAGGCCAAGGCCAACGGTCCGCGCACCATCGACCTGGATCTGCTGTGGATGGACGGCGAGACCCACGGCGGCAAAAAGCTGCGCCTGCCGCATCCTCTCATTGGCGAGCGCGACTTTGTGCTGGTGCCGCTCGAGGACCTGATGCACGACCCGGCGCGGTTCTTCCGCTACAACGGTGTCGAGGTCAAGGAGCCCGAGGACCGCGTGGGCCATATCGTGGGCGAATTGGGGCGTATGTAGATGATCGAGATGAATGCTGTTGCCGCTGGCACCGAGCTCGACGCGGCGCGCGACGCGGGCCGCGAGGGCATGTCCGCGGGCTGGTGCGCGTGGAGTGCGGGCGATGCTTCGCTGACGTTTTCGCTGGTCGTGCGTCCGGATGTGAACATGCATGCCTTCCACGCCCTGCCGTTTGTGGCTGCGATGGGCATGATGGACGCGCTCGTGGGCACGGCTTCGACGCCGGGGTTGGGCCTTGCCGGTAAGGTGGGTATCCAGTGGCCGAGCGATATCGTGTGCGGTGCGCCTGCGTTTGAGACGTCGCTCGTGCGTGTTGCCGTGAACGGCGGTGCCGGTGCTGCGGGCATGTTTGCCGCGGTGACGGTGTATATTGAGCGTTCGGCGCTGAGCGAGCTTGGTGTGGATGTGGCTGACGAAGCGCTGGTCGAGAAGTTGGCCGCCGCCGTGCTGACCCGTGTGGACACCTGGGCGGTTGCCGCCAACACACCACAGGGCGCTGCCGGCCCGCTGGCTCCGGTGCTGGGCGAGTACTTTGACATGGTGCCACTGCTGGGTCGTCAGGTCGCGGCGGTGTCGCCCAACGGTTTGCCGCTTGCGGTCGGTGTGTTTGCGGGCCTGGACATCTGGGGTCGCGCCACCATCAAGACCGATGCCGGCGAGCAAGAGTTTCCGCCCGAGGCCGTGCGGATTCGCAGTCTGTAGCGCGGGGCACCTGCGCTCAAAGATAACGATGACAATGAAGCCCTCTTCGGCCTGTGCCGGGGAGGGCTTTCGCCTATCTGGGGAATGGGTTGCCAGCGCCCTATTCCCCAAAATTGAAAATTTTTCAGTTTTGAGGAATAGACTTGGCGAACGTTTGCGGGGGCTGTGGCATCGGGCGTGCTCGACTTAAGCCCCTGCTCTATCCCAGCTCCTGCATGCGGCGGTAGATTTCGCAGATACCCTTGATGGTGAGCTGTCCGTCGACCACGTCGAAGGCATCGGTCGAATCGGCGACGATGCTGGCGAGACCGCCCGTGGCGATAACGGTGGCATCCTCGCGGCCCAGCTCGCGCTTCATGCGCGCGACCAGGCCTTCGGCCATGGCGGCGGCGCCCATCACGGCGCCGACTTTGATGCATTGCTCGGTGTCGCGGCCGATGGCATGCTCGGGTGCCTCGAGCGGCACGCTGGCGAGCTTGGCGGCACGGGCGGCAAGCGCGTCCATGGAGATGCGGATGCCCGGCGCAATCGCCCCGCCAATGTAATAACCGTCCTCATCGATGACGTCGATATTGGTCGCGGTGCCAAAGTCCACCACGATTGCCGGCGCGCCGTAGAAAGTTTCGGCCGCAACGGCGTTGGCGACGCGGTCGGCGCCCACGGCCTGGGGGCGCGCCGCGCGCAGCTTGGTCACGGCGGCCGTCTGCGGCCCGATGACGATGGCGTCCGCGGCAATGCGGTCGGCCACAGTGTGCCACTCGCGCGAGAGCTGCGGCACCACGCCGGCGAAGGCGACCGCGTCGACCGCGTCGAGCGAGAGGCCGTACATCTTAAAGAAGCCCATCAGGCGCACATGGATCTCGTCGGCGGTATAGGAGCGGTCGGTGGGCATGCGCCACGACTGCACCAGCTCGTCTCCGTCAAACAGGCCCATGGCCGTCTGCGTGTTTCCCATATCGATAGCGAGCAGCATGTCTACTCCCGGTGTTGGCATAAAAGGACGCGCACCATTGTATACGCGCCGTCGACGGCGCTCGGCCGCGATTCGTTTACAGTGATAGGGGCTGAGGGGTTTTAAATATGAAGGAATTATGCTCTACGAGATTTTCCTTGCCGTTTACCGAACTCCCGCGTAATATTCTTTTTTGCGCACATGAGGCGCCCAGACATTGCGGGGTGGAGCAGTCTGGTAGCTCGCCGGGCTCATAACCCGGAGGTCGTAGGTTCAAATCCTGCCCCCGCGACCAAGAACTTGCAGCTCGGAAGCAAAATTGCTTCCGAGCTTTTTCTTTATCGGTTTACTTTGCGGGTGAATTGCGGGTGAATCCTGAGTCAATTTATTATGTGAAGCAAATAAACCATTGATAATCGCGGGCCGGTCGGCTTGACTTATCGACCGATAAACTCCAATTGGGAGGAGTTTCGGCGGTCCTTAGCTAATAATAGTGCCGGGGATGGATTGCGCCGCCCCCGGACCTTGCGCGCCAAAGGGACGAGTCCCCTTGGAACCCCGTCTATTGCTCTCAACACGGAAACAGGGGAGTGGGGGATACGGGTTGTAGGATGCCGACGGGCGAGCGCTATGCTGTCTCAAGTCCGCATGCAGCTTGTTCGGAGGCCGTCTCTGCGTCTCAAGGCGGGCAATGAATTCTGGCAATCGAACTTCTTCGTATCTGTTCGCTGCGACTTGAGCGATGCGCTCCGCACAAATAATGTTGCCGAAGCATGCGGAATATCAGAAGAGAGATTGCAGAACATGAGTCAGCGCATGAAGAGCTGCCCGTCGTTTTGATAATGACATAATTAAGTGGCAAACTAAAGCGATCGGAGCGACCATGATTCTTGACAGCCTGCGTAACAGCGCGTCTTTTAATGAAACCGACCGAGTCATTGCCGCAGGCGACAGGTCCCTTGACCGCAGCGGCGGTTGATTCTTTTACTGATTTTGCCGAAATGAAGGGGATGACGAGCGATGACGATGCCCAAATGGCATGAGACCATGCGGCCCATCCTTGAAGCGCTGGCGCATGTCGATGGATATCTGGCAGGCACCGACCTCCAGGATGCCGTGGCGATCGAATTCGACATGACCGATGACGAACGGGCCGAGCGTCTCAAGAGCGGCCAGTCGAGACTCTACAACCGCGTGTACTGGGGTATCACCGATTTGGAGAAGGCTAAGCTTCTGGAATACGGCGAGAAGAAGGGAACCTACCGTATCACCGATGCCGGCAGGACGTATCTCTCTGATTATCCCGGACCCATTACAGCTAAGGGTCTCTATGAGAACTGCACGGCATTCAAGAAGTGGAAAGACGGCTATCAGGCCGCAAGCAAGGCCAAAAACGCTTCAGAGCCCGAGGGCGTTTCGACGCTGGAGGACCAGGAGTCCCCTCAGGAGGCGATGGAGTCTGCCTACGGCGAGATTCGCGACGCGCTCGTCGACGACCTCATTTCGATCATCATGGGAAAAGATCCGTATTTCTTCGAGCACCTGGTCGGAAAGCTGCTCGTGGCGATGGGTTACGGCGAGAGCCTGGACTCCCGTGCCGACGTCACTAAAAAGAGTGGTGACGAGGGGATAGACGGCGTCGTCCGTGAGGACCGACTCGGATTTGGAACCATCTGCTACCAGGCTAAGCGGTGGGATCCGCAAAGGACGGTCGGACGGCCGGAGGTTCAGGCATTCGTCGGGGCGCTTTCCGGAAAGGGCGTATCGAAGGGCCTTTTCATCACCACGGCTCGCTTCTCCAAGGATGCCCGCAAATATGCTGAGGGCCTCCTGGGGCAGACGGTCGTGCTCGTCGACGGCCCCGCGCTCGCCGGCCTCATGATCGACTACGGCGTCGGCGTGAGCACGAGACAGGTCTACGAGATCAAGGCCGTTGACACCGATTTCTTCGACGAATAACGCGTGTCTGCAACGCGCCGCTACCGCGCGCCCTTCCGCCCGTTGCATTTCGAGCAGAGCACCTGCAGGTTGGATGGAACGGTCTTGCCGCCCTTCGCGACCGGCACGATATGGTCGACGTGCAGGCCCACGCCGTCCGGCATGTATTTCCCGCATATCTGGCAGGTGTAGTTGTCCCGGCGGGCGATCTGCTCGCGCAGCTGCTTCGTCATCAGCCTTCGCTGGTTCTTGGCGTGATAGTCCCTGAGCGTCGCCTCGTCGTTGATAGCGGCGAGGCGGATGCGGCGCTCGACGATCCACTCCCAGTTCACGTCAAGCTCGGAATCATCCATCGACACCTTGTAGGACGTCTTCACGTAGTTGGCCTGCTTGTACCTCGTCTGGTCGCGGCAGGTGATGAACCTAAAGGCCCTGTCATCGTCGACCGCCTCGGCGTACTGACGCTCGCGCCGGCTGCGGAGCCGGCAGGCTTTCAGATACTCTTCTTGCTCGTGCTTCCAGTTCTGGATGTATGCCCTATGGGCGACGATGGCGTCCCAACCGGCCGGGTCCATCAGGTGACGGTCGATGTAGTCCTCGATCCTCACGTTGCGCCTGCCAGACACATTGAAGCGGGTCACGTAGTAGGGATACCTAAAGGGGCTCGCCAGAATCCTGCGAACCAGGACCGCGATTGCGCAGACCAGGGCTATGACCAGCACGCCGAGAACGAAATAGGGCGTCAGGTCGACTATATAGTGGTACCCGTCTATCTCATAGAGCTGAGTCATGGCATTCTTCCTTCCCCAAGGATGGCAAAATGATACCAAGACGCGGGTCTTCCGGATCGCGGGCGCTTTCCACGCGATACATCCATGCCCCTCCGTCCGGACACCGCACACCGAACCCCCACACCACGTTCGCTTTACAATCAAGAACATTCGTTCGACAATGAAGCCCGTGAGATACAAACGGATGTTCGGGGGTACGCGCATGATCATGAAAAAGCACTCGCTTGCGGGAACCTGCGGCATACCCACCGATGCACAGCGCATCTACATCCCCGTGGACGCCAACGGCGCGGACGACCCCGACCACGGCCCGTCCGATCCCGTCACCATCCACTGGCTGGACGGCCGCAGTTGGAAGGTTGAGAGCATCTACGCCCGCCAGGAGTTCGGCCGCGCCATCTTCGGTAACCTCTGTGTGCGTTACGACGTCTGCATCGCGAGACAGCGCAAAACGGTCTGGTGGGAGCACGGCGACAAGCCCGGCAGACGCGTCCATAAGCAGTACGTAGACGTCTACGCCCGCACTAACGCCGACGGAACGACGGTGCCTGTCCGCGTCTGCTGGCCGGACGGCCGCGGCTTCACGATCGACCAAATCATTCGAATAGACCCCTTCGGCGCGGTCATCCACGATGCGCAGACGGCGGTCTACACGGTGCGCTTCGGCGGCTGGACCACTCAGCTCATGCTGGAGCACTACCACAGGGAGGACCCCATTCACGGGGCGGATGACCGCCTGCGATGGTGGGTCTGGGCGTTCGAGAACACCCGCTCGAAGAACGACGTTTCCGCACCGCCTGCCGATACGCGCGTCCGGTGAACGCGGGTTGGGTCGTCATGCGGAACGCAGAGGGTGACGTCGGCTAGAGCCAAGCTCCGGTCCACTCGCTCCGGTTCCTCGTCGCCGCGAGGAGCGCACCGCATGCCCCGAGCAGTTCGTAGTCCGCGATCCTGATCCCGACTGACATGGCCTCAGCGAGGACTTCAATCCTTCTGCCATAATCCTTGATCTCGGAGAATACCCCGATACCGTCCATGAGCCGCTGGGCGTCTTCGCTCGGCCCGTCCCCCGTCGTGACATGACGTTCTTCCATACCGAAACAATCCTCTCTATGCGAGAAAGGCGATGATAGCAGGTGCTGTCCGGGCCAGCATAAACAGCGTTTTACGTTTTACGGCATCCGCCGACGGCGGCCACGGCTCCGTGGCCGGGTGATGCCTCCGCTGCGCCCTGTAAAGGCCGCTCCATGAGGCCCCGCACAAACCTCCGCTCCGCTCCGGTCGGTGGAGGCCGTCATGGAGGACCTTGACAGGCCTTCGCTCCGGCATGGCTTTGCAGGGAGCAAAGCCGACGACGACGCGCGGCGTCGCCATTCGGCTTTGCCCGCAGGGGCGAGATGTTGAGGGCAGGTTGCCCGGAACGGAGGAAGACATGCAGCAGCTGATGACCGAGGAAATCGCCAAGACGGTGCCGAGGCTCTACGGGCAGGACGGGGCGGACGACCCCATCGTCCACGTCCACTACTTCTCGTGCGTGAACGGATGGGACTGGTACCTCACCGAGTTCGACCCGAGGACCGGCGAGGCGTTCGGCCTCGTGCGCGGCTTCGAGACCGAGTGGGGTTACTTCAGCGTCCGCGAGATGGAGAGGGTGAACCGCGAGAAGGGGTTCGGGGTCGTCGAGCGCGACGAGCACTTCGAGCCCGCGCCCGCCAGCAGGTTCGGGGGGAGGTAGCCGCATGGTCACGGTCGAGTTCGACTCCATGGGAGAGGCGGTCCGCCTCGCCCTCGTGGCCGATGAGTACGTGGGCGGCGGCCTGGCCGTCCTCTTCCTCGACGCCACGGACCCGCGCTCCGACGGCTACATGGCCGAGTGGGGCGTGCTCACGGCGAGCGTGCCGGCGGCGGCCGAGTGGTGCCGCGGGCGGGGCAACATAGCTATCGACGCCGACGTGCCCGCGGCGCTCCTCGAGGCGCTCGAGGCCGCCGGCATGGTCCGGATAGCCGCCCGCTCGGTGGCGTCCGGGATGGCCCGCTACCCGCTTGCCACGGTCGCCGGGCACGCCCTCGCCGACATGGGCGGCCTGCCCGAGACCCTCGAGGAGGCTCTCGGCTCAACGGTCGTCGTCGAGTACGAGTCGGGAGGCGACGGCGGGGCGTTCGAGGTGGGGACCGCGCCGGCGGGCTCGGCCGAGCTCGAGCGCTTCATCGCCGTCGCGAGGTCCGAGGCCGACGCGTTGGCAGCCGCCGGTGGATGGGCGGCCGTCCGAATCGGTTTCGGGGACGCCGAGACCATCGACTGCGAGACGGGCCGGACGGTCTACATGGCCGGGGAGGAATGACCTCGGGCCGTACCCGTGCGGGCGTGCCGGCGCGGGTACGGCCCGGCGTTTCCCGGGGATGTCTCGCGCCATCCCCGGACCCCTGCGCCCCAAGGGGCCAAAGGCCCTTGGAACCCCTTAACGTTGCCCGTGTGCCAGGAGCAATCGCCCCACGCAGTCAATCCGAAACCGATGAATCGGAAAAATCGGGATAGTGATTCGCGACGAGATGGGCGAAACCGTGGAGCATCGTCGAGAGGACGCCAAATGTTTTGGAGCGTGCTTGGATTAGGATTCCATTATCCACAGGTGGATCGGCTTGATCTCGAATGATATGTCCGCATCGGAGTAGTCCTTGTTCTCGTCCAATTCGATCAGCCTCAAGCGGTAACCAATGAAATTGAACCCCTCGATTTTGCTAGGGTTTAGTTCATTGAATCCGTCGGGGCAGAAAAACGTTTCACCGATAGCCTCGCCATTCGCGAACGCCTTTATCGCTACGGAGCCATCGATAACGGCGGGCTTATTTAAAATCATAGGTCGCGCCGTGTATGACGATTCGATACTGATCTGCAGGTTTCCGCCTTCGGTGATCCAGTGTCTCGCGATTTTAATGTTCAGGCTATTGAACAGCTCCTCTGTTTTGCTCGTGTCCACGAGGCGCTTCTGCAGTTGCTCGACGCGACGCTGAGCATACTGGAGCTTAAACTTGGCGCTATCCATCGTTTTGTCGATTTGACCTCCGGGTCGGACCAGTGGGTTATTGGCGCTGGCTCGAGCCCTCTCCTGCGCGGCCCTATCAATTTCCTGGTTATCTCTCTGCGCTTCGAGGGCAGCGGCTACTCCCACCGCGGGCCCGCCGACCAACTGGCCTTTAAAGGCCGCCGCTTTAACATTCTTCTTTTTTACGGGCATGTAGACGCTGCCGGAAGACAGGCCGTCCTTCATGTCGGAGAGGCTGTCGATTTGCCCCGACAAGCCGGCAATGTCGATCAGTGCTTGGTGCAGATACTTATCGCGGCCGATCAAGTCTAGAGGGCATTCCGAGAGCAGTTTTTGCTCCTGCTCGACCTCCTCGATGTGTTTTAGGGAGCGGGTCTCCTTCTGTATCGCTTCATTCGCCTCGAGGCCTTTTCGATAAAGTGAGAGTGCCTTTTTTCCAGAGGTGATCCCCTCTGTTTCGGCGATCACAGCCACTTCGTTTTCGTTTGCCGTGGCCTCGCTGACTCCATAGGACTTGCACTTGTTATAGAAGGCGAGTGCCCTGCGGCTCTCCTCTATGTCCTTTTCCAGCCGCTTTTTTCGATTTTGCAGTGCAAGTTCGTGTTGACGTTGAAGTTGCCGCTTCTCTTCCTTGTTCCTGATTTTATGGTAGTCCCGGTAGACAGGCACGGCAAAGAGCAGCATTCCTATGCCGGCGACCAGGACTAATAGGCCGAAGCCGCCCGCACCATAAAGGCAGGCCATACATCCAAGGATGGTCCACCCGATGCCACCGATAATAAGACTGTAGAAGAGCTCCCTTTTTTTCTTGACCTCTTTTTTCGTCATTTGCTGCACCTTTCTTTCTGATCTGCTTTCGAGCCTTCAGTCCATTGTCATATTGGCCTTGGCTGTCGGATGATCTTGTCAACGGCCATCCGGGCGGGTTGCCAGCGGGGTCACGAGGCGCGTCGGCGCGTTCGGGAATCGAAGGATGCCGGCGAAGGGGCTTGTCTTGGCTGTGGCACGAGAGGGTTCGGCCTTAAGCAACGCCGGCGCGCAGCAAGACTCCCTTCAATTACTCATCTCCTCAGATTTGAGTATAGACAGGTGGCCCCCGTTTTTGTTGAGCAACAAATGGCACATCGGCGAGCGGCCATGGGGGCACACCGGCTTTTGAGTCCGGGCTCGGTTGAGTGCCGGCGGCTGGCAATCGTTATTGAAGGCACTCGGCTGACCGTGGCCGCTGGAATGTGCGTCTTGTTGAGTTCCGTATCCCAAAACGGTCGTCCCGCCCTTGGGCGTGGTGCGAGCGAGGGGGAGCAGGATAAGGGCGCACTACGGGCGCCCGGGATTTTGCGGCGCAACTCGGCGTGCCGAGTTCGTTTCCGCTGGTAGCATGGCCGGTTAACCTGGAGGGCCGTTTGCGCAGGCAGGGCCGTATGACGCGTCAGAACCCGTCGGGCGCGGCGGACACCTTGCGCTTCCTGCCGCCGGACGGAGACCCCTTGGGCTTTTTTGGCTTCTCCGGGATGCGCCATACCGGTGCCGGGGAGGCGTTGCGGACCTCCCCCTCGAGCGCTTGTGCGAGCAGCGCGCCCTCGGCCTCCGGCGATGTCATGCCCAGCAGCGGCCCCAGGAACGTCTCGGTGATGTCGCGGCTGGCGAGCGCCATCGGCCCCTCCGCGTCGATAACGAGCACGCCGTTCTCGCGCGCGCTCCAGGCCATGAGCTCCGATGGGGTGATCAGCGGGCGGCGCGCTACGGAGAACGACTTGCCGGACGAGGAGCTCTGCGTGCCCTTGGTCGAGCTCTGCCCGGTCGTCCTCACGCTGTAGTCGCCGAGGCGCTTGCTGATCTCCTCTGCCTCGCCGACGGACTCAACCGAGAGGACGACCTGGGTGCCGAGCAGCGCCAGCAGCGCGTCCGACTCCGCCCTGGAGTAGCCGCACCGCGCCTCAAGCAGATGGGTGTTCTGGAGCACGAAGACGACGTGCAGCCCGATGCTCCGGACCTCGGCGAGGTGTTAGCGTCAATCTATTTTTCACCAGTTTCGCTAAACAGGCGCACCGTTCGCGC
>OJPS01000140.1_pt1 | contig 67177 bp, 98 predicted proteins | sample 1598551 | NCBI WGS metagenome assembly OJPS01 (sample SAMN03922488, study PRJEB24848) | human gut metagenome | isolation source: stool sample | host: Homo sapiens | place: Germany | collected 2011-05 | reverse complement strand
ATAAATAACCGGAAATTTTTGCAGCCGAAGGCCTTTCTGTCCGCGAGTCACGCCCAAATGGCAAAATTTCGCTTTCCAACGGTTTTACTGTACCATACCACATTGTCAGGCAAAAATCAACTTTATTTTGCAATTTTTTTGGCAAATCTCGAAGAACTGTCTGTTTTGATAAAAACTTTCTGCATGTCGCCCCCATTTTTTGAGCATTCTCAACAATCTTTCCGAGGCGGACAAAGAAACCGAATATTTTCCTCGTCAAATTCACAACATTTTTCGAAATACAGCCCGTTTCTTTTGGCGCTTTTGGCGAATTCCTCTCAATTTCTGTCCGGTTTTCCCTTGTTCCTCCAGTCTCATTTCCGGGTCTGGCTCCAGAACGAAATCGCCACGGTCAATTGTTCTTCTCTTGTGCACATTTTTGAATTTTTAGGACTTCAATCCTGCATTTTCCCTGGCCCTGCTTTTCATTCCGGTTCTGGCAATTGCCATTGTGTACGGCATGGAGTATCCTTTTAAAAGGAGGTTTTTGCCTATGAAACGAATTGTAACCCTGCAGGACATTTCCTGCCTGGGCCGCTGCTCCGTCACCGTGGCCCTGCCGGTGATCTCCGCCATGGGGGTGGAATGCGTGGCCCTGCCCACAGCTGTACTGTCCACACACACCATGTTTCCGGACTTTACCTGTCTGGATCTGACGGACCAGATCGCCCCTATTGCCCGTCACTGGAAGGCTCAGGGTATCCACTTTGACGCCATTTATACCGGCTATCTGGCCTCTCCAGACCAATGCGACCGGGTGATAGAATTTTTCCAGGACTTCCGAACGCCGGACGGCCTCATTTTTGTGGACCCGGCTATGGCAGACGGGGGTAAGCTCTATGCCGCCCTCGGCCCGGATTTCCCCCAGGCCATGGCTCGGGTTTGCGCCCAGGCTGATATCCTGGTCCCAAATCTCACAGAGGCCTGCCTTCTCACCGGCACCCCCTATGATCCCGCCCCCTGCCCACAGTATATGGAGGATTTACTGAAAAAATTGCTGGACCTGGGCTGCCGCCAAGTGCTTCTGACCGGTGCGGAAGTCCGACCTGGCGAGGTGGGCGTCCTGGGCCTGGATCAGACAGGACGCAGCTTTTCCTACGGGCTGCCCCGTCTGCCCCAATCCTACCACGGAACCGGCGACCTCTTCGCCTCTGCCTGTGTGGGTGGTCTTATGAATGGACTGACCCTGGAACAGGCGGCCCGGATTGCCGCCCGGTTCGTCTCCGCCTCTATTTCCGCCACCGCCGTCAACCCGGATGCCAGTTGGTATGGCGTAGAGTTTGAAGGTCAGATTCCCACCTTGTTGTCCCTTCTGGACCAAGCCCGGCAACTGGCCGGGCCTGTGTAGCTCCTCCAACATCATGTCATTAACTTAAGGGCTGTAACCCCGCACCGGGCAGGAACGACCCCGGCTTCCCCCGAGGGTAGGCAGGGCGCACCCGCACCAGTGCGTCTAAAACGGCATTGCTTAAGTTGATGACATTGCCCCCTCCCTCCGCTCCCAAAAAAAGCTGTAAAATTTCTACAAATTTTTTTGGTTTTCCATTGCAAAATCCGCTGTAATTCGATATTATGTAGGTAAACACGGGAACGGAAAGGCGGGAGGAATTTATGAGTCAAAACGAAAGCAATCCCCAGGTATCTTACGACCGGCCCCCTGTGCGCCGGAAGCGCCGGAAGAAGACGCCTTGGCAGAAGTTTAAAGAGGCCTATCTCCCCCTGATCCTGGTTTTGGTTGGTCTGGCTGTGGTGGTTGCCCTCATCATCGGCCTTGTCAAGCTGGTCAGCCGAACCCCGGCGCCCCAGGAATCCAACTCCTCAGAGAGCCAGACCTTGCCGACCGAAGGAGAAAATCAGGCACTGCTGGACCAGGCTGCCATACTGGCGGCGCAGTACGACTATGACGGGGCCCTCACGCTTTTGGGCACCTGCACCAATCCAGATGCCCAGGTGGAGAAGGCCGTCACCGACTACACCGCTGCCAAATCGGCTCTCACCGTCTGGCCGGATGTGGGAAAGATCCCCCTGATCTCCTTCCAACCCCTGATCGCCGATACGGCCCGGGCCTTTGACGGAGATGACAACGCCGACTACTACGCCCGAAATTCTCTGACGGTCTCCGAATTCACCGCCGTCCTGGAGCAGCTCTATGCTGGCGGCTATGTGCTGGTATCCATGGAGGATATGGCCGCCCCCGACAACACCGGGACCTATCAGCCCGGTCAAATTCTACTGCCTGAGGGGAAGAAGCCCCTGATCCTCTCCCTGGTCCCGGCCCATTACACAACGGGCTTGGCCGGCGACGGCTTCGCACGGCGGCTGGTGGTGGCCTCCGGTGGGCAGATTGCCTGTGAGTACGTGGACGCAGAAGGCAAGGCCACCACAGGCAGCTATGATTTAGTCTCCATCCTGGAGACCTTTCTGACCCAGCATCCAGACTTCTCCTACCGGGGAGCCCGGGCTATCCTGGGGATCTCCGGAGATCCCAGCCCCCTGGGCTACGACCTCACCGATGAGACAGAGCAAGCGTCCGCCAGGAAGGTGGCTCTGTGCCTGCTGAATACTGGCTATGAGTTCGCCAGCTTCACCTATGATGGCATTGGCTACGGCGAAGCCTCCGAGGAGGAGGTTGCCCAGGATGTGAAGCAGTGGAAGGAGACGCTGGAACCCGTTTTGGGTCCGGTGAGCATTCTCTTTTATGCCAACGGAAGCGACTTGGCAAGCTACGAGGGTGCAAAATTTCAAACCCTCTATGAGGGGGGCTTCCGGTACTTCTGCGCCCTGGATTCCAGCGTCCCCAGCTGGGTCCAGATTGAAAACACCTATGTTCGCCAGGCCCGCCGCACCATCAACGGTACCCGTATCACCGAGGAAGCCGGGCAGGTGGCCGATCTCTTTGACGCTACCAAAATCATCTCCCCGGACCGGCCGGAATAAGCTCCCGGCCTAATCCTACAAAGGGGGTGCTCCTTTGCTGCAAATTGAACCAGCCCCACCCCAGGATTGGCCCCTTTGGCGCGCTTTGGACTCCCATTTATCCGAGGAGGCCTTTTGCAGAGCCGCCCAAGGGCAGATGACCCGTTGGATCAAAACGGACGGCGGTATCGTCGGAATCCTGCGGTATCAACTATTTTGGGAAACCATTCCCTTTCTTACCCTACTGCTTCTGAAGGAAGCGCACCGGCGGCAGGGCTTTGGCCGGGCCGCCATGGCCCTGTGGGAGTCGGAGCTGGTCCAGGCCGGACATAGGATGGTCCTGGTCTCCACCCGGGCGGATGAGTCTGCCCAGCATTTTTACCGAACTTTGGGATACCGGGACTGCGGCTGCCTGCTTCTGGATGCACCAGGCTATGGGCAGCCTGCTGAGCTCTTCCTGTCAAAACCTCTGCCCCATCAGCCGGTATCAAGCGGGGCCTGTTGCAAGTTGTGACTTTTGCAGCACAAACTTTTCTAAAAGTTGCAAATAACGATAGCGGGAGAAAACACAGAAATTCGTGTCTTCTCCCGCTAAAATATTAGGAATAATTTTAAAAAACGCGATTTTGCAACGCGCCAAAATATTGAGAGCAATTTTGCAGCGGGCCCCTCGCTTGATACGGCACTTTCTTAATAGTGGTATTGCTTCCGCTTGCTTATCAAAAACAGAACCGTCACGACAGTCGCCAGCAGCTCTGCCGCCACCATGGACATCCATATGCCGTCCAGCTTCCAGAACAGGGGCAGAATCAACACCGCCCCCACTTGGAACACCAGGGTCCGCAGGAAAGAAATGATAGCGGAAACCAGCCCGTTGTTCAGCGCCGTGAAAAAAGCGGAGCCAAAAATTCCAATTCCAGCAAACAGGAAGGAGAAGGAGTAAATGGCAAAGCCCCGCAGGGTCATATTCATAAGCCCCTGGTCATACCCAACAAAGATCTGAGACAAGGGCCTTGCCAAGACTTCTCCAGCCACCAGCATCGCCACCGAGCTGATTCCTACCAGCATCAGACTTCGTTTCAGCAGGCCTTTCAATTCCCTGTGGTTGCCCGCGCCATAGTGATACCCAATGACTGGCGCCGTGCCTACCGAGTACCCAATGAAGGCCGCCAGGAAGATCAAATTGACGTACATCAATACACCATACGCCGCAACGCCGTCCTCCCCAGCGTACCGGAGCAGCTGCACATTGTAAAGCATACTGACCAGGGACGAGGAAATGTTGCTTACAAACTCTGACGAGCCGTTGGTGCAGGCCTTCAGCAGCGCCTTGCCGTCAAACTCTGTTTTCCCCAGGCGCAAAAGGCTGGAATTGGGCCGGCAGAAATAAATCACCGGCACGATGCCGCCGACGCACTGGCCAATGGCTGTGGCCGCTGCCGCCCCCTGCAGCCCCAGGGGGAACACCGCAACCAGCAAGGCGTCTAGCACCATATTGGTAAGGCCCGACAATACCGTCACAGCCAAGCCCAGCTGCGGCCTTTCCGCCGTGACAAAGAAGCTCTGAAACTCATACTGAAGCGTATAGGCCGGGAGCGCCAACAGCACAATGCGGCCGTAGGTCACACAATGCTCCAGCATCTCCCCTTTCGCCCCCAACAAAGAGGCAATCGGCCGGAGGAGAAGGATACCCAGAAATGCAAGCGCCGCACCGCAGGCCGCCGATATATAGATAAAAAGAGAAAACAACCGGTTGGCCCGGCCGGGGTCCCCCTCCCCCAAGGTCTTGGCAATGAGAGCGCTGCCCCCTGTACCAAACATAAAGCCCACTGCGCCCAGAATCATCAGGAACGGCATAATGAAATTGACGGCAGTGAAGGGGGTCTTCCCCACAAAATTGGAAACAAAGAAGCCGTCTACAACGCCGTAAATCGACGTAAAGATCATCATCACAATAGACGGCAGCGTAAAACGCAGCAGTTTTTTATAATTAAAATGGTCGGAAAGCTGAATTCTCATGCTTCTATCCCGCCCTCTCCCAGGTCGGGAACTCCTTTCTGTTTTTTCGATTCTGGCAGCCGATGATCCAACTCACGGCAGATGCAATCGGCAAAGTAGTCCAAGGCATCCACAAACTGTGGAGAAAATCGTTGTAGCGTCTTTTCCATGGCAGCCTGTTCCGCCTGGTATACGCCCTTCAGCATTTTGCTGGCGTAGTCTTTCCCCGCCTGGGTCAAAGCAATGCGTTTCTCCCGGCCATTCTCCTCCCGGCAGAGCGTTACATAACCCGCTTGGACCAGTTCCCGGATGATGGTATTGATGGTCGTCTTTGGGAACAACCAATCCTCGCAAATTCTTTTCTGAGAATGGGTCTCCTCGTCATCTAGAGCATAGAACAGCGCCAGAATATTCTCTTTCACCCCCAGCTTCCGGGAAAGTAGATAATAGGCCCCATCGATTCGATTGGTTGCCAGCATCAGTCGGCGGATTTCCGCAAAGGTTTCGTTCATCCCGCGCCCCCTTAATCCGAATTCGTACTAATTATAATACGAATTCGGACCAAAGTCAACAGCAAAAAGCTGGGCGCATAGCAAAATATATCTGCATGCAGCCTATGAAAAGGAAAAGCCTGCTGCAATCAAGCAGCAGGGGGTTGCCTCATCAGGAAGCGATTTCCTCCAAATCCGCATAGTATGGCATGGAGGTGACCACATATGCACAAGTTTTGTCCATCGAGCTCAGGTTCCAGGGAATATCTGCAGGCCTATTGCGGCATTCTGGACCGGATGATCGCAGGAATGACCGGGGCCACACTGAATTGCAGCATTTCCCACAACTTCATCGTCCAAATGATCCCCCACCACCGGGCCGCCATTGAAATGTCCCAGAACATTCTTCATTACACGCAAGACGAAACTCTGTGGGAAATTGCGTCTCAAATCATTGGGGAGCAGACCAAAAGCATTGAAAACATGAAGTCCATCCTCTGCTCCTGTACCCGGCTGGAAAATCCGCCGGAGGCGGTATGCCGCTATCAGCAGCACATGAATGACATCATGAGCACCATGTTTGCCCGGATGCGCCGGGCCCGGGCCACCCGGCGGGTGGATTGCGATTTCCTGCGGGAAATGCTCCCCCACCACAAGGGCGCGGTAGAAATGGCCTCCATCACCCTGCAGTCTGACATCTGCCCGGAGCTGGTCCCCATTTTACAGGCCATTATCACATCCCAGGAGACGGGCATTGCCCAGATGGAAGCCCTTGCCGCCAGCCTACGTTGCCGGTGCTGAACCTCATTTATCGCTCCCCTGTGTCTCTTGGGCGTTTGTAGCGTCCCTTAGGCCCCCACTCCGGCAAAGGCAGCCGCTGCATCGCGCCAAAGACCCGCTCTTTCAGATCCGGATACCGGGAAGAAAGCTCATAGACCAGGTCCTTGACCTCCTGCCTCTTGGTGTTTTTGTCCGCCGGGCAGGGGTTGTGGACCACCGGAAGCCGTTCTTTTGCCGCGAAGTGGGCAATGGTCTTTTCCGAGAGATACAGCATGGGCCGAATCTGGATGACGCCGGTGCGGTCCAGGTTGGTCACCGGCTGAAAGCAGCTGAGGCGGCCCTCATAAAACAGAGAGAGGAAAAAGGTCTCCACCGCATCGTCATAGTGGTGCCCAAGGGCCACCTTGTTGCAGCCCAACTCCAAAAGCGCCTGATTCAGCGCTCCCCGGCGCATTTTGGCACACATGGAGCAGGGATTTTTCTCCTGACGGTAATCAAAAATGATGGGGGCAATCTGAGTCTCCACCCGGGTATATGGTACCTCCAGTCGGTGGCACAGGGCCTCGACCTGGGTAAAATCCATCCCCGCCAGGCCCATATCCACCGTCACAGCATGGAGGTCAAAGCGGGAGGGATGGTACTTCCGCAGGGCAGCCAGCAGAACCAGCAGAGTCAGGGAGTCCTTCCCGCCAGAAACCCCCACCGCTACCCGGTCCCCGGGCTGGAGCATCCCATAGTCATCGGCGCACCGGCGAACCAGGCCAACCAGATTCTGCATAAAAATCAACCTTTCTTCAAAAAAATAGGACGCGAGATTTCAGGAGCATACAGGAGAAAACAGGCGCATTTCAGAGATCTTCCCAGGGAAAATCAAATTTCCTCCATTTCGCTCTTGACATTGTTTTTGCCATGTGATATAAAAAACGAGCGCGTTTGGGATATTGTACGCCCATTGGCCGGATTTGTCAAAAAATATTTCTCTCAGGGGCCCAGGCCCTTTTGAAATGGAGGAAAACAACCATGTCCACTACCTTACTCAAGAAGGAGACCGTACAGCGCAAGTGGTACGTTCTCGACGCGGCGGGCAAGCCCCTGGGCCGGACCGCTGTGATTGCCGCCAACCTGTTGCGGGGCAAGCACAAGACCGACTTCACCCCCAACGTAGACTGCGGTGACTTTGTCATCATCATCAACACCGATCAGGCCATTCTCACCGGCAAGAAGCCGGAGCAGAAGATGTACCGCCGGCACTCCGGCTGGATCGGAGGCCTGAAGGAGACCAAAGCCCGTCTGATGATGGAGAAGCGGTCTGACTACGCCATGGAGCTGGCCGTGAAGGGCATGCTGCCCAAGAACACCCTGGGCCGCGCCGCTCTGACCCGTCTGAAGCTCTTCAAGGGCGCGGAGCACAAGCACGCCGCCCAGAAGCCCGAACCCTGGACCCAGGATTGATTTGGAGGTGTAACACAACATGTACGAAAGCAAGAGAAAGTATGCCTACGGCACCGGTCGGCGGAAGTCCTCCATCGCCCGGGTTCGTGTCTATGAGAATGGAACCGGCTCCATCATCATCAACGGCCGGGACATCGATGATTACTTTGGCCTGGACACCTTGAAGCTCCTGGTCCGTCAGCCCCTGGTCACCACCGACATGGTGGGCAAGGTGGACATCATCTGCACCGTCGCCGGCGGCGGCGTCACCGGCCAGGCCGGCGCCATCCGTCACGGCGTTTCCCGGGCTCTGCTGTCCGTGAACCCCGAGTACCGCACCCCCCTGAAGGCCGCCGGTCTTCTGACCCGCGACCCCAGAATGAAGGAGCGGAAAAAGTACGGTCTGAAAGCGGCAAGACGCGCCCCCCAGTTCTCCAAACGCTGATATTTCAAAAAATCCCTGGAACCGCAACGGTTTCAGGGATTTTTCCTTTGATAAAGTCTGATATAATACGGCAAAGAAAAACATAAAATATTGAGGTTCATTTGAGGTGCATGGGCCTTAAAACCGCTTTTTGAGGTGCATGGTGAGGTTCATTTTGGTGCATCCTTTTCGCCCCTCTCCCGTTGCCTCAGTCGCCGCCTCTCTGTCTCCCGGTCAAGCATCTCGCGGCCCCCTGGCCGCCGGAGAATACTTTCCGTCAATTCAACGGCGGCCAGAGCCGCAATCTTTACGGCGTGGTCAGGGATGTCCTGCGGGCTGAACTTCAGCTCGGAAACTCCCTCATGAACTTTGTCCATAAAATTCCTCCAAAAAAATGTGTGAGCGCGCTCACCAGGTAGATACTAACACAAAAAGAGGCTGTCATGCAGGGTATTTCCTGCGTGACAGCCTCTTTTTGTTTTTTGCCAATGCTCTAACGGAATTCGTGATTTTCTCACAAAATCCAGCGGGAATTTAGAATGCTTGTTAGAATCTACCGTAAAGGAGCTTGGCTATGATTAGGATTTTACTGTCCACCCGGCTTGGCGAGCGGAGGTGGACGCAAGCGGATCTCGCTCGGATGACAGGTATTCGCCCATCGACCATCAATGAGCTGTACCATGAACTCGCGGAGCGGGTGAAGCTGGAGCACATAGACCTGATATGTGAGGCGCTTGGCTGCGAAGTCTCCGACCTCATTGTGCGGGAGCCGAACAGCGAGCCGCGGACAAAGAGCCGCACAGGTGCGCCGATACATAGCAAGAAGTAAGCCGCTCCACAGGGGCCCGGGCGTCAATCGTCCGGGTCTTTTTTTGTAGGCGGTATAGTCCAGACCTCTGTTGCATTTAAGACATCGCCTGGCTGGCAGCCGAGTGCATGGCAAATCTTCTGGATGGTATCAAAGGGGACGTCCTGGTGCAGACGCATTGCTTTTACTGTAGAGGTCTCCAAACCGAAGCGCCTGCCCACCTGTGCGTCGGTCAGGCCCTTCACGTCATCCCGCTTTAGGAACGGATCAAACGATATGATGGTGCGCTTAATTCCGCGGTCAAGAATATCTTCATACATCGCAATTACTCTCCGTTCTCTATTTTTACAACATCTTGAATGGGGCACTCTAATACTTCGCATATTCTGTCCAGCACTTCCAGCGAAACATATTGATCGTTGTTCAGCTTGCTCAGCGTGGCCCGGCTCATTCCGACCTTCTCCACCAGCTCCATCTTTTTCATGTCCCGGTCAATCAGTGTATGCCATAGCGGTTTGTAGGACACCACAGGGCTCACCTCCTTCGAGAATACTATAACACGCAAGTTTCGCTTTGTCAAAACTTTTTTCAAGAAAAACGAAAATAAGTGTTGACAAGACGAGAGGAATGGTGTATTGTATGCTCACAGGAACACGAAACAATGAACTAAGAAAACGATATAAAAGATGGAGGAGACGAAAATGCTGAATCAGGAAATGAGAACCGTCACCATGAGCCGTAGCGATATGTTCCGAGTAAGGCAGGCATTGACCTGTGTGGTGCTCGACTTCCGGAGGGAAATCGCAGACCCCGAGACAACGGAGGATCGCAGACAGATTGCAAAGTCATCGCTGGCCATGTGGGAGCGCATCCGTTCCGAGTTTACTGCCCAGCTGGACGCGCAGGACCCCGAAGAGTTCCGCCGCAAGTAACCATACCGCCCGCCCCGGAGGTCACGAGGGCAGAAAGGATTTGTGTATGAGCTGGAGAAATTTCGCCCTTACCGTTGGCGCGGTCTACCGCAATCGGAATGGCAGTGATTATCTTTGTGAGGCGATCCGGGAGCCTGGATGCTACATCATGAAGCGTGTCAAGGATGGCTGGACCTTGGAGGCTCACACCATCACCATGTGCGAAGACGGGACCATCGAATGGGATTACTCTACCGGCGGGCACTGGGCGGGCAGGCTTCCCATAAAGGCCTGTGACGGGGCGGCAGTCGTAAGCAAGGAGGGCGAGGCGCTATGACGAGCAAAGAGGCATACTTGAGCGACCTGGACGATCTGGAGAAAGAGATTGAGCGTCTGCTTAGTTTGGTGCCGGTCGGCAAAACCAAAAAAGAGCTTCAGGGGCGCGAGCAGGCAGAAGAGGCAGCCAGCGTGGCCAGAGCCACTATCTCTTGCATGAGAAGAGATTACATCATTTCTGAGGTCTAACAACACAATCGCCTGACCTACCGGGCATACGGGGAGAAAGGAAATCGCTATGACTAAGACCGAGTACATGAACACCATCAATGAAAAGCTGACCGCCGCCGAGGGCCTGTGCGCCGACCTGCGGAAGCTCCGGGTCCTCAAGAAGCTGGCCCAGTCCATCACCGGCTCCGACGCGCTGGTGTCCTTCGAGGCCCTGGGCAAGACCATCGCCGACAAGGAGGCCGAGCTGAAGGCAGTGCGTGGCGAGCTCCAGAAGGCCCGCCGGATCGTGAAGAAGCTGGACGAGATCGAGGCTATCGAGGCCGGCACCGCCCCGGCCCCCGCGACCAAGAAGCAGGCCGCGAAGAAGCCCACGGCCAAGAAGCCCGTCAAGGCCAAGACCGAGCAGGCCTCCAAGGAGCCCCAGGCCGCCACCCCGGCGGCCTGAGAAGGGGGTGCCGGATAATGACCTATCTGAAAATCTTGATGTACGCCCGGGCGGGAATCCAGGCGAAGATCGACGAGTATCGCGGAATGCAGGAAAAGGCCCTGGAGGGGGCCGGGGCCCATGCCGGCGCAAAGACGCTGGCCCGAAAGTGTCAGGAAATGATTGACGGCCTGGAGGTCGACATGGCTACCATCGACGAGCTCCAGGAGATCCACGACAGAAAGTGAGGTGACTTCAGTGAGTACTGCCAAGGAGCTGATCGAAGCCTTTGCCAAACGCCAGCACGAGTGGCACTACCCCTGCCCCCGGTGCGGCCGCGACGTCATGGACGAGGAGCCGGCGCGGAACGCCATGAGCCGGCGTGTCAACGTCCAGGTGTGCGATGACTGTGGGACGCTGGAGGCCTTCGAGGATATGCCCGGGGGCTTCCAGGCCCCGCTGGAGGTCTGGGCAATCATGAAGTATCCGCCCCGCTGGGGGATGCCCCTGCAGCTTGCCTTCGTCGGCCGCGACAGCTGGAGCCGCCCTGTCTATGAATGCGGCGGGAAGTACTATGTCGACACCGACCCCCGGGCCGACCGGGCGCCGAGCATCTGCACGAAGCAGGACAACGAATTTGACGGGGAGCCCTGCGACCCGCTCCCGCCGGAGGTAGAGGTCGAGTTCATCCCCTGCCGGGACACCTGGTAATCCCCGTCTATCGAACAGGAGGTATGCACATGATCACCAGAGACAGCGAGCACATCCGGGTCGAGGGCCACTACGGCACCTGGCACGTCATTGATGACGGCTGGTACGCCCTCACCCCGGACGTCAACGGAGAGCCGAAGACCTACCGGGCCCATTGCTTCCTGCTGGAGCACGACGAATACGGCGACGAGGCCGCCAGCGTCATCGTTGACCAGGATGGCCGGCTCCTGCTGGAAGATGTCTACAACGGCTTCGATGACCTGCTGGAAGCGGGATGGGCGGTGGCGGACGGTGAGTAGAGACTGGACGCCCGCCGAGCTCCAGGCCGCCAGCGACGCCATGAGGGCCCGGGGTGAAATGGGCTACGAGGAGTTCTGCCAGCACCTGGAGCTCTGCACGGAGAAGGTCGTGGTCGTCCACCTGGCCGACGGGGACGCCATCACCACCAGAATCCACGGCACCGACGAGGACATCCGTGCCTATTACCGGGTCGGCTCCGTGCTGAACATGGGTGCCGAGCATGACCGGCTGGTGGCGGTCGTGGCGGTGGACATCATGGAGCCGCCCGGAAACGCCCCACACGGCCCCGTAAATGAGTTGCAACGGCAGGAAGATGGCGCGGGAGTGTAGACGCCTGCCTCGCGGTAAAAACGCTCTCTTGGGCGCTCTGGGGCTTTCCCCAAAAACGAAAAAGACCCCCTCACAGGATGCGTGTCCTGCGAGGGGGTCTATGTCATATTGCCGGGCTATCGACGGAGCCCTCCGGCTCCTGCGGCGCGTTGAAGTTCACCGCCGCGGCAGCGTCGTAGGTTATGCCGCCGCTTCGGTGGTCTGACTTTGCCATGTTGAGATAAAATGCGCAGACCGTACCGTGGGCTGTCCAGGGCAGGCCCACCATCGCGCTGATCCACGGGAGCGAGCCGGTGAAGTCCTTTCTGATGCAGTAGAAGGCCAGAAATAGCCCTCCTACCGTCACCACCCACAGCAACACCCGAATGTCCACTATGAGCTGCTTGGAGAAATCTATCTTCTGCAGCTTCGGCTCCTGCTTGCCTTTCCGCTTCCGGGTCGGCCGGCGCATTGCCGCCAGCGCCATGCCGACCAGGACGAGGAGAAGTCCCGCAATCAGCAAAAGCGATATTTCAATGCCGCTCATTGCTGCGTCGCCTTCTTGATCGCCTCGGCAACGGCTTCGGCCACAATTTCGCCGATGTCCTCCTTGATGGCCTTATCTCGGTCATCGAGCAGCTTCTTGACCTCTGCCATAATGAGGTCATAGAGGCGCTTGCTAACAGTGGCGTTCTGCTCCCTGGTGAGAAAATCTTCCCACATCATGTTGGGCTCACCCTCAACGGTGGTTCCGTTGCCGGCCATCAGGCCACTGGCAATGGCCCACTGGCGATTCTCCTTGCTCCAGCTCCCGCTGTCGTTGTCCTGGAGTTCCTTCCGATACTGGCTCATGTACTGCTTGAATTGCTCATAACTCATTTCGTCATCGTCTCCCTCAAGTCGTCTGGTCACTTCTGCGGCAATTTCTCCATGCCGCTCATATAGATAGTCGCCAGGGCAGCTCTTGTTTGCAAACCAGCGGTGAACCGTCATCACCATCTCCCCGTCCTTTGGGGTGTAGGCCAGGGTCTTGTCCTTGTCCCCGAACCAGAGGAGCTTTTTCGCTCCGTTCCGGCGACAGATGTCTGTCACCAGATCCAGCAGGGCGGAGTACGCCTTGTCCGTGACCTTGTAGGGCGCCGTGCTCTCACTGGCCGTTTCGATAGTGACAGCTCGGTTGTCGTTGGAACTGGAAGAGCTGCACCATGAGCGGTCCCCTTCATCGACGCAAAGGCCGATGCTGCCGTCGTACCCGACGACGTAGTTGCAAGAGGCCTTCTTGCTGGACGGCTGAAATACCTCGCACCCGCGGCGGGCGGTTACCTGGCCCACAAAGCAGTGGATGGTAATGCGGTCGATCTTGTGATTTCTGGGGCTGTTCTTGTTGGGGCTGATTTGGGTGGTGGTGGCGAGCGAACTATTACTCATTCTTTTCACCCCAGTTCATAATTTCCTTGAGCTTATCAAATCCAAACATGGCGGCATAGGCCACCATGAAGCCGACTACAACGAAGGCCACAACGATGTACCAGGTAATGGTGATGGCTTCAATCTGGCAGTAGGCAAAGCCGGCCGCCAAGGTGAGGGCCACGGCCACGATCAGAGCCAAGATGTTTGTCGGCAGTTTGTCCCAGGTGGCCTTCTTTGCCACCTCCACAATGACGTTAGTCAGCGCCACCAGGACGCCGACGATGGCGATAATAACAGACAGTTCCATGTGCAATTCTCCTTTCACTCGTCGAACAGGTTGTGAATTCCCTGCTCTGCTAAAAAGTCCTTCTGCTCATGCTTCACATCAGCCGCGTATTTCAACGCGGCCTCCATGTCGCCGTTGGTATGGCCCCGCTGCATGGCGTGGGCCGTGGCTTCACCCAGGGCAATAGAGGCCCTGGTGCTCTGGACGAGGAGCACCATAAGCTTCTGCTGGGCTCTGTTCTTCTCGTCCTGATCCTTTTCTCTGGCGTCAATGCGCTTCTTCAAGGCCCAGACGATAAGCCCCATGATTGCAGACGGGACGCCCATCGCGGCAATAAAGGCCAGCACGAGCGCCCCGAAGTCAAGTTGTATCATCGGTATCACCCCCTCCAGAATGGCACGAAAAAAGCAGCCCCGCGGCTGCGGTGCTGCTGTCTCCGTCTGCTACATCAGGCTCCCTGAACTTCCTCGATGGTGCCGAGGTCCGTCCACCTCTCCGGGGGTGCGGAGGGGCTGAATTCGTTGTTGTCGTGGCCGTTCTGGTACACATGGCCGTTCTCCGTGGCGCACTCGTCCAGCTCATAGAGCCCGCTGGTGCCGTTGGGGGCCAGCCACGGCTTCGCCCGCTTGGGGTCTTTGGTGTGCCGGATCGACCACAGCGCCGGCGTGTTGGATGGGGTGCTCCCCGGGTAGTGGCTGGCGTTGTGGGGCTGGAGCAGGGTGAACACCTGCCACTCGCCGTCCACCAGCTCGCGCACCGGAGAGCCCACCTTCCAGCTGGTGTAGTCCTTCGAGCCGTCGAATACCGGGATCTTGTTCTCCTCGTCAATGAGCGCCGTGCCGTCCAGCTCCGGCGCCCGGGCGCGGAGATCCAGCGCGTCGGCTTTGCCCTGGGCGCGCATCACGCCCAAAATAAGCTCCTGATTTGTCATCATGCTTCCTGCACCCCCTCGCTATAAGCGGCGGCCATCTGATCCCAAACGGCCTGCACCTCGTCCTTGTCGGCCTTGCCGGTCTCCATAGCGGCCACGCGCTCCTCCAGGTCGTCGGAGCCGCCGCCCTCGGCCTCGGCTTCGGCAGCCTTGGCCTGTTCCAGCAGGGCATCGTAATTGTTGAGGACATCTTCCTCCAGGCTGCCGGTGTCGGCCATCTCCAGGTGGTATTCATCATACTCCCATCCGCTGACCGTCAATTCGCCCTGCTCCTCTGAAAACTCTTGGGGATTTTCAAAAAAGCGCACCAGGCAGAAGCCCGGCTTTTTAGGCTGCTCCTCCACTGTAAAGGCGTTGCTGGGCTGCACGTCGCCCCTTACTCTCATGTCGCACGACCTCCTTCAGATTTTTGACCCCGATGGGGTCGACGTATTTGACCCTGATGTTGTGGCTGTCACAATGCCGCAGCTGCCCGATCCGGCTCAAAAGCCCGGAGGCCTGCCTGAACGAGATGGGCTTTTGCGCGTCTATGCGTTTCTTCACCCGGCGGCATTGGCGGGCGAAGCGCAGGAAATTCCGTTTGCGCAGAATGATGTGGGTGTGGGAAAAGCGGTAGCCCACAGCGGAAACCATGCGCGGACGGCGGAGCCGCTGCTTCCGTGCATCCATGAGGCTGTGCCTCTTGGCAACGGCAGCGGTAAAAGTCGTCCGATAGATCTGCCAGTTCTCCTTCATGCGCAGGCCGAGCCGCCGCTGCATAAAGGCCTCGATCGACTTCCGGGCCTTATGCAGCTGCTTTTTGTTTGGGCCGCGCAGGGTGATGTTGTCCATGTAGCGGTCCATGTACTTGACCCCGGGCAGGGTCATGATGTAGTGGTCCAGCTCCTCCAGGTAGTAGTTCGCCAGCCATTGGCAGATGTAGTACCCGATAGCCAGGCCGCCGCCGCAGGATTGGAGTACGGCGTAGACCGTCCGCAGGAGCCGCTTGTCCTTGATCTTCCGGGCCAGCGCCCAGATAAGGCGCTTGATCGGAATGCTGGGGTAATAGTGTTTGACGTCCAGCTCGGCGGCGTACTTCGTACCCTCCGGGTCATCCCGCAGGGTGCGGCGGATATGCTTCTGGACGCGCTTCCCGCCCCGCCCGGGGATGGAGGCACAGGACCAGTGATACATACCTCGCATCAGCACGGGCTTCATGACGGTCACCAGGAGCCAGTGCATCACGCTGTCCGGCCAGAAAGGGACGACCTTGATGATACGCCGCTTCTGGCTGCTGTCGTCGTAGATTTCCCGCTCTTTCGGCGGGGTGGGGACAAAGCTCTCGGACACGATCATCTCATAGGTCTTGTCCACATATTCATCCAGGTTTTTGAGCACCCGGCGCACCTCCCGGCGCTTGCGCTTCCCGCGCGAGGCCTCCAGGATGACGCGGCGAATAAAGCCTTTGTCCTCCATCTTCTCATAGAGGAATCCAATTCTCTTGGGCATTTTCCGATGCTCCTTGTTTGCCTGCAAGGTCTTTCGAGCCGAGGCCTACTAAACCCTGTCCTCCCGGCAATATTTTCACCAAGCGGTGCGGAAAAGCCTGCGCAATGATGACATCGGAAAAACAAGTAGCCGCGCGCCGATGTTGCCGTTCGAGTTCGACGAGGAGTTGTTGGCATTGAAGTAAAAGAGCCCGGCATTCGAGCCATAGTTCCAGTTACCCCCGACCATGAGCACCTGCCACCCGGAGTCCGAGTACACGTAATCCGGGATGTAGGTAGTCTCGCTGCCTCCATTGGCGTCCGGGAGGAAAGCCCAGGGGAAGGTGTTGCTGAGGCCCAGGTCTTTTATCCATCCAGAGGAGCAGAGGGTGACGCCGGCGGAGGTGTAGTTGCTGGTGGTATCGTCGGCATAGTTGGCCGGATTGGTACAGATGTAGGCAGCCCGGTTGTTGAAGTTGGCGCCGTCGATCCACTCCCAGACGTTACCCCAAGGATTCTCGATGTGCCGGTACTGAACGGCAGTTTTGCCGTCAGTGCCGGACGGGCGGCCGGTGTGGTAGCTCATGCTGTCCGTAGCGCCGGAGTTGATGGCAGAGCTATTGCCGTCAACGTAGCCGCGACCGATCTGCGCCTGGCTGTTCCAGTCGGCAAACTCCACCAGGTAGAGGAGCCAGACCGCATTCCATGCGGCGAAGTCGTGCAGCGACCACTTGCTGCCCTTCCCCTTGGCGCCGGAGCGGAACTGCGACCGGGTCTGATTGACCAATGGCGCAGCGCCGGACTTGGAGGCGTTTCCGCTGACGGTGTTGTAGCGGCCCACGTACTTCCCGGAGCCGGGATGCTTGGTGAAGCCGTCCTTGGCTTTGTTGGCGATGTAGAAGTATCGGTAGTTGCCGCTCTCGACGATCTTAAACCAGAACTCCGGGATATAGACCATCGTGTCGTAGCTGGTGCGGCTGAAGCCGCTCTCCCCCCGCTTGTGGGACACGGCATTGTTGATGATGTTGTATTCCTCCATGCCATTCCACGGAGCGTAGCTGTCGAAGGGGGAGCTGCCGGCGCCGGTCCCGACCGCCGGGGAGGGCTCTGTGGAGATGTCAACGGTGACGTAGTCGTTGGGGTCGTTGCTCTGCGTCAGCCGGGACAGAGCGGTGGAGCTGCTGGACTTGTTCCAGCGGACGCCGAACACCTGGGCAAACTCCACGGAGACATTCACCGTCTTATTGGCCGGGGCGTTGTAGTTGGAGCCAGCCGCGACCTTGACGGTGATGACGGCGGTGCCGGCCGCCTTGCCGGTGACGGTAACGACCGTCCCGCTCACGCTCACCGAAGCCACCCCCGGGGCGTTGGATTCTGCGCTGACCACGCCGTCGCCGGCACGGGTGACGTTGATGGTGCCAGTCTTGGAGCTGTCCGTCAGAGTGAGCGAGGACGTATTGAGGGAAAGGCTGCCCGCGGCCTTTCCGATGCTCCAGCCTACCGTCCGGGCCGACGCGGAACCGTCCGACCACTGGTAATTGGAGGTCGGCGTGAATGTGGCGTTGTAGCTGCCGGCATTGGTGCCAGAGGTGTCCCCGCCCAAGGTCATCTTCGTGGCGTCATACCCCGTCCAGGAGGGGCTCTGCGCCTGGCCGGTATAGGTCAGACTGCCGGTCTGGGATGGGGTCGCGGAGATGGAGGCCCTTCCGATGGTCCACACCACCGACTTGGCCTCGGTCGTCCCATCAGACCAGCGGTAATTGCTCGTCGGGGTGAAGGTGGCGGTGTGGCTGCCGGCAGCGGTCGCGCTCTGCTCCCCGCCGATGGTGAGCTGGGCAGTATTGTAGTTGTTCCAGGTGGGAGTCTGGGCCTCGCCGGTGTAGGTGAGGCTGCCGTTCTGGGTCGGAATCCCGGAAATGGTCGCCCGGTTGATCGTCCAGGTCACTTCCTTGGCCGTGGTGGTGTCATCCGACCACTTGTAGCCCTCCTTCGGGGTAAAGGTGGCCGTATAGGTGCCGGCATTTGTCCCGGTCGTGACGCCGCCCAGCGTCAGCGTCTCGGGGTTGTAGTTGTTCCAGCTGGGGGACTGCTCGCTGCCGGTATAGGTCAGCATCCCGTTCTGCGTGGGGACGGCGCTGATGGTGTTTACCAGGTCGGTCACGGCTTCCAGGGCCGCGTTTGCGGACTCCTGGGCATTCTGTGCCGCAGTCGCGGCCTGACTCGCTGTGCTGGCCGCGCTGTTTGCGGTGTTGAGCGCGGTGCCGATAGCGGCCTCCACGGTGGTGCCGTCGGTCAGCTTCACCTGTGCGGCGGTTACCTTGTGCGGATTGTCGGTGTCGAGCAGGTGGTCGTCAATGTCTTCCATGCCCTCCACACATTCCTTCTTGGTGTTAGGGAAAATGCGGTGCTCGTCTCCGATCTCGTCCACATAGGTCATCGTGGGCTTGTGCTCATAGACTGCCATGAATTATCTCCTCCCTTCTTTACTCCGTCTGGCCGCTGCCGTCGTTGAACCAGAGGACGGGGCCAGTCTCGGGCTTGGTGCCGCCGATGATGACAAATCCGTCCGAAAATGCGGAGACGGCCTCGCTGGCGGCATCCGCCTCCTCCTTGGCGGCCTCGGCTGCTTCGGCTGCCGCGTCCGCTGCGGATTTTGCGGAGGCGGCCAGGTCGCGGATGTCCTGGTGGGCGTTCTTATCCGCGCTGTGCTCGCTGATGGCGCTCGCCACCGTTTCGTCCACATAGGTAACGGAGGCCGTCACGCCGGTACTGACATTGACAACGATGTTGGCTTCGTTGGAGATGGTAATGACGGCATAGACCTCGAAGAGGAAGTCTGGATTTTCCGCCTCTGTGGGGATCTCCACGCCTCGGTCGTCCTGCAAAACAAAGAGCAGGGTCGGCGTCTCCATCTCATACTCCAGATGGGCTTTCGCGCCGATCTGGTGCAGGACGTAGGACTCCGTGACGCCCTTGTTGGTGATCTGGATGCCGACGCGCTTGCCCTGCTCAAAGTCGTCGATACCAATGAGCTTGAAGGTCTGCTTCGGCTCCGCCACATCGGTGGCAGATTTCAACTCCTCCTCGGTCGACGTTCCGGCGCCGCCCACCGCGCTCTCGATGGTCAGCGTGTGGCCGGCCAGGGATTCGTTCAGCAGGTCGACGCCGGCGTTGGTAACAACTGATGTGTTCCAGCTCATGTTGACACCTCCGTAGTGATTTTGTAGTAGGTTTCAGACACCTTGATCCCGGTGTGCATGGGGAAGTTGGCCTGTGGCTTGCCCACGCCGTCCACGGGCACCCGCGTCTGGACCCTCATGTAAGAGCCGGTGGCGTGCGCGCCGGTCGTAGCCGTCGTGGGGACGTGGGGCGGACGCACCTCTCCGTCAATGCGGACGGGGACGGTAATGCGCATATACCCGCCGATGAATGCAGCGGCCGCACGGCCTGTTGCAACGCCCTCCGCCTGGATGATATAAACGATCTCGTCCAGGTGGGAGCGGAGGTTCTTGTAGAAGTTCACGCGCTCCAGGACGCGCTGGTAGCGGTCGGAATCGGTGTCCTCCTTGCTGACGTCGATGGAGAGGCGGAAATGGTACGGGTCGCCGCCGTACTCAAACCATTCGCTTACCCGCACCTCCGGGAAGATGGCGGAGATGGCCAGCTCGACGGCGGCCTTGGTGCCGAGCATCCGATGGACGCGCCAGCTGTCTTTCAACGTCCGGCGCTTTTCCTCCAGGGTGTAGTCCGCGTCCCACCAGTCCACCTTGAAGTCATAGGCCAGGATGTCCAGCAGCTCCTCCGGGAGTTCGTCGATGCGCGGGTAGATGGCCAGGCGCTGGATCTCCTCGGGGCGCTGGGCCAGCACCTGGGCGACAGAGGCGGCCAGGGCCGCCATGCTCTCGTCGTTCCGTAAGACCTCCGGGAGCGCCCGGAGGAGGTTTTCGGCGGTCAGGGCGTGCGCGCTATTCATCCTCATACCCCCCATTCGTGGCGGTGATGTCGCCTACCGTCGCCACCTGGGGCGTGTCCTTGTTGCTCCCGTCCTTGAGGACGGTAAAGGTGGGAGAGGTAAGGTCCACCCGCTTGATGCCGGTCTGCATGAGCAGGCCGATCAGGTAGGAGGGGTTGATGTCCCGCCCCAGCTTGCCGCACTGCCAGGCCACATACTGCTTCACCGCCGCGTCTACGGCGGCCTCGATCTCCGCCGAACTGACGGAGGCGTCGCTGGGGATGTAGTAGGTGAAGGAGATGTCGTATTCCACCGTCTCGGGGTCTTTGACAGAAACCAGGTCTGTCAGCGGGCGCACCGTGTCCGCGCTGCAGGCGGCAAGCACCGCGTTCTTGACCTCCGTCTGGGCGATGGTGCCGTCATCCATGAGCACATACAGGTCCACCGTCCCGGCGACGGGGGAGTTGGCCACCACGTCGGCGATCTCTGTAGAGACGCGCTTGGCGATGTAGACATACCCGCCCTGGGGACCGGCGGTGGAGTAGGCGTCCATGCTGGCCCGCATGAGCTCGTAGAACTCGTCATCGGTGGCCTCGTCCGAGCCGCTGTCGCTTGCGGTGGTGTTCTCGCAGCGGCTGTAATAGTCAAACAGGTCGATGATGGTGTTGATCTGGCCCACGGCGTAGTCGTTGCCCACCACGCCCGGCGTCTGGCATCGGATCTGGACGTCGGCATAGGTGTCGCCGATGTCCACGTAGACATCCTCGACCGTCTCCCAGACAAGGGTGCTGCTGGAGTCGGTGACGCGGGTGCCGGCCGGGATCAGGATGGCCGTGGCCTGGGCCTCGGAAATATAAAACCGCTCGTTGCACACGGCGGGCTGCGCCGCCGGCCGCTCCGAGACATAGAACAGCTCCCCCAGGGCGTCCAAGTTTTCCCCGGATGCCCTGGAGGGGATGTTTTGATTTCCCGTGTAGTTGTTCTGGACACGCTCCTGGATGATGATGTCCGCCACCCACTGGATAAACAGCTTTTCCGGGCTGGCCGGCTGCACGCTGACGCCGGTGATTTTCTCATAGCCGGAAACCAGGGCGGAGACAAGGGCGTTTGTGTCCGTGCTGATGAACTGGTACTGCGTGTTTCTACTCATTGATCTCCACCTCCACAGTCGGGATGACCCTGCCCGGAATGCTGGCGTCCTCGTCGAACAGCACCCGGACAAAGGTCGCCCTGGGCTCAAACTTCTCGATGGCCTCCTTGACCTCCGACACGATCATGGGCCGGGCGATATGGGTGGGCTTATCGAGGAAGCGCATGGGCAGGCCAAACTCCCGGTAGAGCGGAACTGTGCCCTGCCGGGTGGAGAGGAGGATGGCGATGTTCTGAAGCACCGACGAAACCGTGTCCTGTTCGTTCAGCTTGACGGTGCCGACATCGACAGCTGATACCTTGTAGGTCATGCCGCACCCCCCTAAATGTACTCCTGGAGGGTGAGCGAAATGGTGGCGCTCGTGATGTCCCCCCGCTTGTCGAATGTCTGGGCTTTCATCTTGTGGCTTTTGATGGACCATCGGTATTTGCCGTAGGCGTGGGTGCCGATGGTCAGCGGGACGGCGGTGCCGCTCCGCTCGTAGTTCCAAATCTTCACGACCTCCGTCATCGGGTCGACGCCCAGATAGGCCGACACAAAGATGTCGAAGGTGATGCCGTCCGGGTCGAGCCCGGTAAACTCGGTCAGCGCGTGGGTGAGGTGCCGCTGGTGCGTGCTGTACCGGGCGGAGCCAGACCAGGTGAAGTTGTTGATCGTCTCCACAACGCTGTCAGAAACGGAGAACACGACCTCTCCGAGCGTCCCGATCTGCATTTATATCCCTCCCAGAATAAAGCCGTCTCCGTTGAACACCGGGAGATAGAGCACCAGCACCTGGTCGTTGACCTTCGGCATCCACGGCTTGATAATCAGGTCGTGCTTGTGGCTTGCGAAGGAGGCGTCGCCGGAGCCGCCGGATTCAAATTCCGTCCGCTGCGGGACGTTGTAATCAGGAATGAAGGGCGGCGTAGCCAGCACGCAGAGCCAGCCGGAGGTATGCCCTGTCTCCTTGAGAATGACACGGGCTCTCCGCTTGCCGTTGTCCACGTCGCTGACCGTGCCGATCTGCACCAGACGGGAAAGGATTTTTTCAGAGTCCATCAATATCCCTCCAGAATGCGACGGAGGACCGTCTGCGTCGTGTAGCCGGAGCTGCCCAGGGAGTGCTTCGACTGCTTGATGATATATTTCCCGTCCCACGCGCCCCACCCTTCCAGCGTGGCCGTGACGCCGGCCACCTTGGAGGGGTCCCCGGGGAAGGTGAATGTTGCGGTGCGGGAATACTTGTTGTGGAGGCGGAGCTGCTTGGCCGCCAGCGTCTGCGCTTCGGCGATGCTGGCTACCTTGGCCGTCACCTCCAGCTGCTGATTGTTCTTGGAGTCCGCCTTGTAGTCTTCGGCGTAGGCGGTGCCCTCGATGACCTGGCCCGTGGCGGGGTCGGCGTAGCGGACGCGGCAGGACGTGTACTTGGTGTCCGCCGTGCCGACAGACAGGTCATACTTGGTGTAGCTCCCGCTGCCCCGCTTCACGGTGAAGGCCGGGTCCTTGGCCTCATAGTCAGCCTGGTCGAACAGCACCAGGATGTTGTTCGTGGCCTTGAGGGAGATCCCGGCGTCGTGGCAGAGCTGGGACAGGAATTTGATGTCGCTTACCTTGTACTGCTCCACCCGCTCATAATAGGGGTCGCTGGCGGATTCATAGAGGCAGGCCATGCCGTTGGCACCGGCCATTTCCTGGGCGATGCCGGAGAGGGTATAGGCCTCCCACGCCTTGGTCTTTTCGGTCTGCCGGATCTGCGCGTTGAAGGGCAGCGACGTGGCCTTGATGGTGATGGTGGCTGGCGGCCCGGACGCCTTGATGCTGTCGAGCTCGAATTGCCCGCAGTCCAGAACGGCGTCCTTGCCGTCGTTGTTCCAGTTTTCCCGGACGAAGACCGCCTGGATGGCGAGGCCGGTGGTGGCGGAGGCCTCGGAACTCTCTTCCGCCTGGCCCCCGCCGACCTCCTGGATGTACTGGGCGCTGACATAGGCCGTCTTTCCGCTGTACTGGATAGTGGCCCAGCCGTTGGAGATCCCCGTTACGGAAACCTCCGTGCCATAGGGCAGCGCCCCGAGCTTCCCGTAGCTCGTTCCAGGGCCTGTGCGGACGTTCAGGCCGATAGAGGGCGTCACCTTGCAGGTCTTTGCTTCCGCCTCTCCTGCGCCCTCTGCGGGGGCGGAGGAGGCCGCTGCCTGGATGGCGTCGTTCAGCCACTTCTCCAGCCAAATACTGTCCCTGTCCTGGAGCTTGATTTGCAGGTCGTCCGCCTCGTCCTCCTCGTTGTCGGTGTAGGTCAGCGACAGCAGGTAGGGGCGGATGGATGATGTGATGTCGGTGCCGCCGAAGACGACCTCCGCCGTGGTGCGGCGGGCCTGATTCCGGTCGCTCATCCCGCCACCTGCTTCCAGGGCGGCAGAGAGCTGGACACCGGCTCCACGGCGTCGGGGATCGTGAGGACGATTCCGGCCGGGAAGGTGTAGTACTCCCGGTACTGCTGATTGGCATTCATCAGCTGGTCGGTGTAGTCAACGCTCCCCATCTGCTGGAATGCGATGCTGTCCCACATATCCCCCTGGGTGGTGGTGTACGTTCTCATGTGTAAGCCCTCCTCGCTGCGTCGACGCCGGCCTCCTGCAAGACCTCCAGGATCAGCTCGCGCATATCCTCGTCGTGGGCCGCCAGGATAGCCTCCAGCTCGGCGGCATTGGTGACGCCGGCAAGGTCATACTGGGGCTCGAAGTAGATCACGATGGAGCCGCCCCCGCCGCCCGCTCCGCTCTCCGCGGAGATGGCGTTGCCGGCCTGATAGGAGGCCAGGTACGCCATGAGCTGCGGGGCGATGCCCACGGCCTGGATCTCCTCGGCGGAGAAAGCCTCGACACCGGCGCCGGCCATGCCGGACATAGCCTCGGCCACGTCCGGCTGCAGGGCCTCGGTTTCCTTGATGTAGCCCGCCCAGGTCATGTCGGCCTTTTCCTCCATGACGCGGGAAGGGCTGTGGATTTCCAGCTTGGCGTCGATGGCGTCAATGGCTGCCTGGGCGATCCGCGAGTAGGCGGCCTGCACCTGGGGCAACATTCCTTCCGCCCCAGATACAAAGCCCTGGATGGTGGCCTTGCCGCTGGCTGCCGCCTCCGCGCCGAGGTCCATCGCCTCGATGTCGGCGGCAAGCTCGGCTTGCAGCTCGTCCATGGTGGCGGTGAAGTCGGTCTTGAGGTCGGCCACACTGCCGGCGGCCGCTTCCTGCTCGGTCTGCAAGGTCTGCCAGTTGGCGACCATCGTCGCCAGCTGCTCGTCGGTGGCCCCGGCCATGCCGGCAATCGCGTTCACGCTTTCCTCGGAGCCGTCGGCAAAGGAGGCGATCATCTCGCTCAGGCCCTCGATGTCGGCGCTGCGCTCGGTCAAGGTCTGCAAATTGGCGTTGTAGTCCTGCCAGTAGGTGATCTGGCTCTCCAGGGCCGAATTGATGGTGCCCGCGCTCGTTGCAACGACGCCTGCGGCCTCGTCCCAGAGCTGGTACTGTCCCGATATGCTCTCCAGGGCGGCGTCGTATGCCTCGGTGTAGGCGGTCACAAGGGCGTTGATTTCCTCTTTCACGCCGGTGATGGCGGTCTGGAGCTCCTGTTCCTGGGCGGCCGCCTCGGTGGCGGCGTCTCCGCCGTCCTGGGTGGCGGCGGTAAGCATGTCCACCGCTTCCTGGGCCAGTTCCATTTCTTCTTTCGCTGCGGCCACGGCCTCCTGGTCTTCCTCAATGGCCTTCTGGTAGTTCTTGGCGCTCTGCTCCGCCTCCCACATCTCGTCATTGATGTCATACAGGGAGTTTTGCAGGTCGTAATACTCCTGGGTCAAGAAGTTGGTGGCATCGGTCATGGCGTAGTATTCTTCGTTGTACGCCTCGGCTTCTGCCGCCGCCTCATTCCACAGTTGGTCCATGCGGGCCACTGTGTCATTATACTTCTTGTTTGCTGCCTCCAGTTGGAGTTGGGATTTTGTGAGGCCGATGCTGTTTTCCGCCGCCTCTACCATGACGGCGTTGTACTGCTCGGCAAGCTGGTTCATGTACTCCTGGTACGCCTGTGCCTCGGCATTCTCTTTCCAAGCCTCGGTGTTGGCCCGGAGCGCGGCGGTGCCGCCCTCGATGGTACCGTTTTGCACGTCGATAAGGTCGGAGAGTTCAGGTACCAGCTCGCATAGCAGGGATAGGGTATTCCGATACTGCTCCTGCTCCGCTTCGGAAAGCCGGGTGTAATCGCCCATCTCCTCCAGCTTTGTGATGTACTGGTCGGCGACCTCTGCTGTTGCGGCCGTCTGGGCAGCGGTGGATTCAAACGTAGTGTTTGCTTCATCCATCGCATCTTTCATCCCGCGCGCAGCCTCCGTAAGTTCTGACACTGACGGGACGGCATCATTGGCGGCCGCAGTAGCAAGCGCAACTATACCGGCAGTAACGGCGGCTACCGCCGCAGTCACCGCGAAAATGGGGCCGAGGGCCACACTCGACACAGTGGCAAAGGCTGCCGTTACAGCATTTGCAATCTTCACAACTGCTGTATATGCAGTTAGAGCGATGGTCACGGCGCCTATCACCCCCACGAAGGCGGTGACGGCGTTGACCAGGGCCGGATTCTGCTTGATGAACTGGGAAACCGCATTGAGGACCTGGGTGCCCACGGAGTAGGCTTTCTGGAGCGCCGGGGTGTAGGCGTCGCCGATGGCCACCTTCAGGTTCTTGTAGGCGTTCTGCATCATGGTCAGCTGGCTCTGGGTGGTGGCATACCGCTTGGAGGCCTCGTTGACCAGGGCGGTGTTTTCATCCCAGGCATTGCTGCCGATCTGCAGAGCGTTGGTGAACACGTCGCTGGCGCCGGCCGCACGGAGCAGGGCGTCACGCATACGGATGTCGGACAGGCCCATGTCGTCCAGAACAGCGATTGCGCTGCGCCCCTCGGATTCCATGTTGCCGAGGCCCTGGATAAACTGGATGATGGCCCCGGCCGCATCCTCCTCAAAGGCTGCGGCGAACTCGGCGGCAGACATACCCGCCACGTCCGCGAACTGCTCCAGCCCGTCGCCACCCTGCTGGACGGCGAGCGACATATTGGAGATCAGGGTGGAGAATGCGGAGCCGCCGGCCTCGGCCTCGATGCCGACAGAGGACAGGGCGCCGGAGAAGGACATGATTTCCGCCTCGGTCATGCCGACCTGTGCGCCGGCACCGGCGATGCGCATACTCATGTCCACGATCTCTTTTTCCGTCGTCGCCAGGTTGTTGCCCAGGTCAACGATGGTAGCGCCCAGCCGGTCAAAGTCCTCCTGGGACATCCCAGTGATGTTCGCCAGACGGGAGAGGCTGGTGGCCGCTTCGTCCGCGGTCATGTTGGTCGATGTGCCCAGCATAGCCATGATTTCCGTGAAGTCCAGCAGGGACTCCTTGTGGATGCCCAGCTGGCCGGCGGATTCGGCGATGGCCGCCAGCTCCTCGGTCGTCGCGGGGATCTCCGTGGACATCTCCTTGATGGCGTCCGACATGGTGGACAGCTCGTCGTCGGTGAGGTCGGTGGTCTTGGCCACGCCGGTCATCGCCGACTCGAAGTCCATAGACGCCTGGGCGCAGTCCGCGAAGTACTCATAGACCTCTTTCAAGGCGGTGGCGATGCCCGCCGCCACGATTGCCTCGTGGACAGCGCCGAATGCCTGGCTCGCCTTGTTCCCGAAGGTCTGTGCGCCCTCGGCGACCTCCTCCTGTTCCTTTTTCAGCGCGTCGATGCGGTTGGTGAGCTGGGCGGAGCTCTGGCCGAGGTCGTCCATGTCGACCCCGGCCTCTTTCAAAGCGTCGCCCATCTCATCCAGCTTCTCGGTCTGCCGATTCAGGGAGGAGGTGGTCTTGTCGATCTGCTGCTGCTTGGCGAGCAGCTTATTTTGCAGGTCGGCGGAAAATTCCCCCGTCTGCTGGATCTCTTTCTGGATGTTGTCGTACTGCTGCTGAAGGAGCTCCAGGCGCTTCCGGGTGTTCTCCACCGCCGTCTGCTGCTTCTGGTAGGCGGTGATGTCCGCCTGCGTTTTGGAGAGGGACTGTATCTCTTTCTGCATGGCCGCCAGCTCGTCCTGGGCGGCCTTGAAGGTTTTGTTGTAGCTGCCGCCCAGCTGTGCGTTCAGCTGGAATAGCATCTCATACTCTTTGCGGCTTGCCATGTTGTCCCTCCCTTCGGGTCATCGTCTGCCGCGCCGGATGACGACCGGCCGCGGCGCTTTTTTCGGGCGTTTGGCCCGCTGTTCTTCCACAAGCAGGTTACTGGCCTTGATCCACTTCGTCAGCGAGGACAAGGGAAGCGCGGCCCAGTAGGAAACCGGCGTGTTGTTGTTCTGCGCCATGATAAGGCACTGTTTTCGGAGCCATGCCCCGCCGTCGCAGGTTACAGCTCCGAGGCCAGCAAAAAAGTCCGCGCCTTCGACCGGATGCGGTTGTAGTCACCGATGGGCAGCGCCTGGATGACGTCCGCGCCGATGCGCCGGGTCCTCCCGTCCGGGGTGGTGAGGGTGGTGGTGCAGGCGCGGGCGGCCATGCGGATCAGGTACTGGCCGGAGAAGGTGGGGACGATGACGGGCTTGTTCATGGACTGGAGCTCGTCTTCGATGGCAAGGCTGTCGTTGCCGGTCAGCCGGTCGAAGTCAAAGGACAGCTCCTCGATGGTGCAGCCCTCGAAGGTAAAGGGCTTCTTGAGCTTGTGGACATAGGCAGAGGCGTTCCCATGCTCTGCCTTGGCCTTGGCCGCGGCCTCGGCGGCGGCAAACTCGGCCTCGTTCACGGCGGGGGTGTCGCCGGTCTTCTCCTCGACGGAAAAGGCGTCAGCGGGGATGGGGGTCACTTTGGTGTCAACGCTCATGGTGCAAACTCCTTTCAAAAATGAGGCCCGGGACGGAGGGCCGCCCCGGGCTTTTGATGATTACTTTCCGATGGCCTTGCGGACGTCGGCCAGGTAGTCGACGCCGTTGACCACGCAGATGAAGTTCAGCGGGTCGATCTCGCGCACCTTGGCGCCGTCGATGTAGGTCGCCCAGTAGCGGACGGAGTACTCGCCGGAACCGTTGGTGGGAGCGGCCGGGGCAATCGTGCCGCCGGTGTCGGTCTTGGGGACGACCACCAGGACGTGCTTGATACTCTGCACCTTCACCTCGCCGGCCACGGTGTCCTCGATCTGCTGCGCTGCGCGCAGGTCGATGTTGTGGCGGCGGGGCTCGGAGAGGCGCACGCTCTGCTCGGTGGTGGTGCGGAAATTGAGGCCAAGGGACATCACGTCGTAATGGCCCAGGACGGGCACCTCCACATTGCCGGCGATGCCGGCGCCGGAGAGGGTCTGCACGATGGCGGACAGGTTGGGCAGGGTCACGCCGGCCATGCCCACGTACTCCACACCGTCCTCATACACCGCAAAATTGATTATGGATTCGTCGAAGTTAGGCATAGTTCAGTCCTCCTTTTACGCCTGGAGCGCACTGGTGACGTAGCTGGTGTCGTACTCCAGGATGAAGTCGATCTCCTGAGCGGGAGAGGGCGGGGTCATGTAGATGTGGATCTTGATGATACCGGCCATGAGGTCGGTCAGCGGATTTTCGCTGTCCACCATCTCCGCCCGGGCACCCAGGAGGTAGCCGGAACCGACCAGACCGTTGAGCCAGATATTGGCGGTGTCCATGATGGTGTCGATCAGACGCCGGTTCATGGGCTTGTCCAGCTTGCTCCAGAAGGTCTGAATCAGGGTGTTGCCGACCCAGCCGAACATCCGGGAAACAGGGATGAAGTAGTCCTTCACGTCGGTGTTAGAGGGATAGCAGGCGGTATAGTTGCCCCAAGCGCACCAGCCGCCCATGAAGTTCAGAGCGGTCACGATGCCGTTGTCGTTGAGGATGTTGGCCTGTGCCAGAGTGAGGTTTACCTCGGTACCGTCCTCCAGCACCATCGCGTCGCACTGGAAGTTCTTGTTGCTGGGAGACTCGTAGGGGCAGCCGCCGTTGCCGGTGTCGACCTGGGCGATCAGACCGGCCAGCTGCGTGCTCATGTGGAACTTGTAGTCACCGAGCTTCAGCATGGGCCAGCAGGTCACCTCGTCCACGTCGACGAAGTTGTTGCCGCTCTTTTCGGTGATGGCGGTGGTGTAACTGGTAGCCCCGGCGGAGCTGGAGTCAATGTCGATCAGCGCCTTGGCCTGGAACATCCCATTGATGCCGCCGGCCTTGGTCGCCATGACAGCGGCCACGACCGAGGACTGGGAGTGGCCCGGGGCACAGATCAAGTCGGGCACGATGCCCAGGGTAGTAAGACACTGTTCGATACTCTCCATGCCGGTTGCAACGGCGGTATCGTCCACGGAATCGGGCTTGACCTTGTTGTAGGCCACGTTCACCTGCTCGACAGAGTAGGCCTTGCCGTCGGACAGAACTTCGATGACCAGGAACTCCCCGTCGTAGTAGGTGCTGTAATCGGTGTCCTTGACATAGGCCTCGCCGGCGCCGCCAGCGGGCTTGACGACCAGGTTCTCGTCGTCAATGGCCGCGATGGGGAGCTTGGCCTTGTGGTCGGACACGGCCACGTCAGCAGCGGCCACAGCCTCCTTCATGTCCGCGACGTCAAGGACATTGCACATGATGACGGGCTGGCAGCCGAACAGCTGGAAGTGGGAGTACATGAACTCGCAGAGGGGATAGCTCCCCCAGTCATCCGAGTAGCCCAGCTTCTCCACCGCCTCGGCCCAGCTGGTGCAGAGGACGGGGACGCCAGCCGCAGCGGGAGTCGCCGCGCTCTGCACGGGGGCCGCACCGACGACGAAGGGCACGCCGCTGTCGGCGACAACGGGGGTGCTGACGCTGGTGGCCTGCTCGGAGACATATACGCCATGATTTGCCATAGGTAGTCCTCCTTACTTTCTGCCGGAAGCCAGCTTCTTGTAATTCACATTCAGCAGGTTTCCGGCTGTCTTTACTTTGATGCGATCCACGGGGAGCGTGTCGCTGGTGACAACCAGGGACGCGATCAGGGGGTGACGCTCCAGGGCCGGCGCGAGCTCCTTCAGCACAGCGGCCTTGCCGCCGCGGTAGACCGTGCCGGACTGGATCACCCCCCGGATGCTCGGCCCGAGGTAAACACAAAATCCGGCGGCCTTGCCGTCGGATTTCTTGGTGGTGATCCTTTTCTCTTTGGGCTCCCTGGCCGCAGCCTGCTCGGCGGGGGCGGGGGCCATATCTTCGGGGTCAGTTTTCTTCACAGCCATTGGCGTACCTCTCTTTCCACGCCGGGGACGCGCCAGGTGGTGGTCATTTCTCCGGCATAATATGGGGCGGTGTCGTCGGGGTAGATGAAAGTCTCCAGGCCGGCCTCAAGGTCGAGCTGGAAGCGCCGGCCGATGACGACCTCGCGCAACAGGCGAATCCGCAGACGCTCCATGAGGTTGAGCAGCATAAGACCGCCCTCCTGCTCGTCGTCGTTGTAGACGGCAAAGATGGAGCGCACCACGGCGACGCCGGCCTCCAGTTCCCCGGACGGTTGGGTGTCTTTGCTGGTGATAGCCTGATGGATGATATAGGGGGCCTTTTTCTTTGCGGCGCTGCCGTCCGGCAGGCGCATCAGGTAGACCTCCGCCGCCCGATATTGCTGCTCCTCGCCTTCGCTCTGGATCTTCACCGGCATAATAAGGTCTTTGACGGCGTCCTCGGTAACGGCTTTCAGCTCCTCCAGGAGCATTACACGATCCATAGGCTACCCTCCCCATCCGTTGAGCACCCGCATGATCTCGTGCTCGATGCGGCTCTCGTAGGTTTTCAGAATTTCCTCGTCCATTTTGTCGGTCGTCTCCTCGTGGGCATAGAACGCCTGGACAGCAGAAGGCCCGAACAGCTCCCGGATGGGGAACCGCTCGGGGCCCTCGCGCTCGAACACGCCGGTATGCCCACCCACATGGGTGACAAAGGCGTTTTCAAGGGTCTGCTGTGCGCTGGAGCGCAGGACGCGGGTATGCACTTTGCCGTCCGCTCCAAACTTGGTATCGAACTTGATAAGGGGGATGACGTTCCCCCGATAGCCAAAGGTGACCTGATAGGAGCTGGCGGAGTCCTTGACGATGGTGTTGATGGTCTTCGTCCGGGACTTCAACTCCCCCTGGGAGATGGCGTACTCCTCGGAAACGATCTTCATGCCGACGGTAAGGCCATGCCGCGCCGACCGCTTCAAGGCGCTTCCGACGGCGCGGTAAACGCCGTCGGGGATGCCGGCCAGGAGCTTCGATACTCGATCAAGGCTATCGTCGATTTCATCAATGGTGATAGCGTAGCTCATTCGTCGATCGCCTCCAGTTCCACCCGCAGCATCCCCATCTCACAGACCGAGGAGGCGACGTAGAATTCCCGGAAGAATCCGCCGCCGCCCTCCCGGTTGTTGATCTGGATGCGCATACCCTTCTCGGGCTGATTGCCGCCCAGGTCGGACAGCGCGCAGTGGAGCACGGATGACACGAGGTAGAGCCCCTGGACATGGTCGGACTGGAGCTGGCGTCGCTCCTGCTCCTTCAGGCCGGATAAGACGATGGGGATGTCCTGATACTCTTCGCCGTCGTAGCGGATGGTGCGCTTTTCAGCGAACTCGTCCAGGTTGAGGAAAACGGCGTGGACGTCATCGGCCACCATGTCCTTGAAGCCGCTCATTCCACGGGGCCCTCCGCGCCGAGGCCGGCCGGGGCCCCTTCGCCGTCGTCCTCGCCAGAGATCGCGTCCTCCAGGGGCACGTCGGTGATTGCCGCAATCAACTGCGCCTTGGTCTTGAGCTTGGCGGTGTCGATGCCCATTTCCTCAGCCAGCTCCTTGAGCTTGGCGTTGGTGAGCTCCTTGAGCTGCTCGGGGTCAAGGCGGGCGGTTTCCTCGCCCTCTGCGGGCCCGCCCTGGTCGGGAGTGTCCACGCCCTCTCCCTCGTCGTCCTCGCCCTCTACGGGCGTTGCAACGGCTCCTGTGATATCTTCCTCGGGGATGTCCTCGAGGACGACACCCACGCCGATGGAGGCCAGGCGGGCAGCCTCGGCGTCAGTCACGATACAGAGGCTGCCGGCGGGCGCCGGCTGGGGGTGCTTCGCCCCCTTGGGCCGGTATCCGTACAAGCCGTCGGTGATTTTTACACGCTTCATGGTATTGCTCCTTTCCCGACCCTATCAGGTGCCGACCACGTTTGCCGCGTACATCCAGGGAGCCTTGTTCTTGGGGGCGGACAGAGGCCGGGCACCCAGACGCAGCTTGCGGATGTCCTTGTCCTTGTCGACCACGAACTTGGGCACACGCTGCATGGCAAAGCTGTGGTACTCGTTGTCGTCCTCGATCTGGTCGATGCGGCCATACATCATGTGCCCGCAGTTGGGGGCGGTGACCATAGCAGAGGTCGCGGGGAACAGCCGGACAGTGCCGGTCTTGTCTACGACGGTCTCGCGCACGGAGAAGATGTCCAGGTCGGTGCCGTCGAAGTTCAGGTTGCCGATCCACACCACGCCGGGGTAACGCACCTGGGGCGCCAGGCGGCCATACTCGGCGCGCCGGTTGTCCAGCAACTTCAGCGTGTTCTCGTCGCTCTGGATGAAGGCGGCCACTTCGGTGCCCACAACCAGATCGGTGGCGGGGAGGCCACGGTCCAGCAGGTCGTTCACCATCGCGGCGACGTCCCCCCTCCAGTCGCCGCCGGACGCGTCCCACTTGTTCGCTACGGTGTACTTGGCGGGGTTGGAGCCGGTGGTGTCGAAGTAGAAGATGTCGTAGGTTTCGCCCACGGTGTCGTTGTCGATGTAGGCGACGATGGTGCAGCCGTTGTTGATCATGGTCTGGACGGCCATCCACTCCTCACGGCGCTGAATGCGGCGGTCCAGGTCGGTAAGATCCTGCATCTGGAGCGCCCGGGCGCGCTCGGCGGGGGTGCTGCCAGCGTACAGAGCCTCGCCGTAGCCGCGCTTCTGCAGGTCGTCCAGGGTCAGCAGGCGGGACGGGGCGATGTAGGGGGGCTCAAATTCGTGGATCTCATAGCCGCCCCGCGCCACGGGGATATCGCCGGCGCGCCGCACGACGAAGGGCGCCATAGCGCGGTCACGGTCGCGGTACTCCACCAGCACCTTGTTTGCGTTGAAGATGTCGGTTGCCGCCTCGGTGGGGAAATAGCGGCTCTTGAAAAAGTTCTGGACGGGGACGATCTCCTGGACCATGCCCGCCATGTAGTAGGTGTCAAAAATGTCGAAAGGCATATTCTTGTCCTCCTTTTAGTCCAGCACCTGGCCCAGATAGATGCCGCGCTCGCGCAGGGCATCCCTGTCAGCCTGGGTAATGTCGTACTCCGCCCCTACGGTCACGACGTCCTCGTTGAAGCAGCCCATCACATAGACAGCCACATTGACGTCCTCCTCGGTGCCGATGTCCTCCTCGTCGCAGAGAACACAGTCGGGGGTCAGGGTCTCATTGGAGCCGGCGGTGGTGCCGAGGATTTTCAGCTTGCCGTCGCCCCCGGTGCCGGAGCTGCGGCACAGGATGGTGCCGCGCGGATAGGTAGCGGCGGTCGCCAGCTTGGTGATGACGCCGGAAGCCACCTTGGGAGGCGGGGTCATGCCGGCGATCAGCTTGTCGTACTCCATAGAGCCGACTTTGTCGTTGAGATGCTTCGCCATGTTACTTATCCTCCTTCTTGTTCAGGGCCTTCGCATCGGCGCGGCCCTTCGCCATGCGCTGCTCCGGGGTGAGCTCACCGGCGGGCGCGCCCTCATTGTTGGCGGCTCCGACCTGCTGCGCGCCGGACGCGCCGGTGTCAGCTTCCAGAGCCGCCATGTAGCTCTTGCCGGTCTGGGCGGCTTTCTGAGCCATGCGGTAGGCCAGCTCCTGTGCGGTGCAGGGGTGATCCCCGTACTTGGCCTCCCGGATGCTCTCGGCGTCATAGAGAGATGCCAGGGCGTCGATGTCCTGGATTCTCTGACGCTCGGCCTGGGCAGGGTCAGCCCCGCCGTCACCTTCGGCCGCTGCGCTGGGGGCAGGGGTGGCGGCAGCTCTTGCCTCGGCCTCCAGCTGCGCGGTCAGCTCCGGGTACTCCGCCCGGAGCTCCTCAACAGTACTTGCCATAGGTGTACTTCCTCCTTTTCTGCCGGTCTTTGCCGGCGGACTTGTATGTGTCTCAGCCGGGGCCGAGGCCTCGGGATCGACCGTAGGGATATTGTCCGGGGCGAACATCCCAGCCGTGAGGTGGATGGTGCGACCTCGGACGAACAGACGCCGGCCGTCTGCACTGGCGGCGACGTCCAGGGGCTCCGCGTCCTCGATCAGCTCGTCGGCAAAGCCCTTTTCCACCGCCTCGCGCCCCGTCATGTAGGTCGTGTCGGACATCATGTGGGACAGGACGGTTTCGGTCAGGCCTGTCTTCCGCTTGTAGATGGCGACTTGGGCCTTGTCCCAGGCGTCATACTGTCCAGCTGCCTCACGCAGTTCGTCGGCGTTGTAACCGCCCCAGAAGAAGCCCCAGCACTTGTGAATCATAATCAGGCTGGAGGGGTTGACCTTCACCGTGTCGCAGGCGCACATGATAAGGGAGCCGCCGGACATAGCCACACCGTCCACGACGCAGGTGAGCTTCGCTCCGCCCCGCGCCAGCTCCCGGAGCCGGTTGTGGATGGTGTTGGACACGCCAGCATCGCCGCCGTAGCTGTTCATGCGGATGGTGATGTCCTTGCAAGCGGCAATCTGCCCCAGGTCCTCAAGGAACTCGGTTAGGGTAATAAACTGCCCCTCTACGGGATCGCCCCACCAGTCCGTGGGCTGTTGCTCGTAGATGTCGCCGTACATGGTAATCTCTGCGCTCTGGCCGTCGGCGGTAGCCATCGCATAGGCGGCCCGCTTGATGTTCACGACGGGCTGCGTGGTAGGCACTGTTTTGCTCATGCGTTTCCTCCTGTTCCTTTGCCATCGCCGCCGTCGCCATCATCGGCGCCGGAGCTTGGCAGGTTGGTAATCCGCGCGCCGCCCGCCTCCGCGAGCTTCGCGTTTTCTGCTTTCAGCTGCTCCACGTTGGCCTCCCAGTCGCCACCGCCCAGCTCGCGCGTGACCTGCTCGTGGGTCTTGAATCCGTGGTCGACCAGGACAACGGCGGCGTTGGCCTCTTTCAGCGGGTCGAGCTGCCCCTGGACGGGGCCGATCCAGCGCGCACCGCACCAAGCGGCCCGAACCAGAGGATCTTCAAAGAAGCCCGGGGCCTTGATGCGGCCGCGGGCCACCGCCTCCGAAAGCCATACCTCATAGGCCGGCTGGCAGAAGTCGGCCACAAACCAGCTCCGGCGCATCTTGAACTCTTCCCATGCCTCCAGGAGGGCGGCGCGGGAGGCCGAATAGCTGGAGTTAAAGGTCTTCATCAGCACCTCGTAGGGCTCGCCCAGGGCCGCGCCAGTCTGCTGGCAGAAGGTCTTAACGAAAGCATCAAATCCCGTGGTCGGAATGCTGGGATTACCAAACTTGATGTCCTCATTCTCCGCCAAGTGGGAAACCGTGCCGGGGCCCATCTCATACTCGCTGTCGCTCTCGGACAGGTTGTTTTCCACGGGATTTGCTGCGGGGACACCAGCGATGTCACCGGCGCCGACCTCGTTGATGGGAATCTCGGTCTGGCTGGTCTTGGTGATGATCCAGGCCGTGAAGAATGACTGGACAAGAGCGGCCATAAGCGTGCTCTCTGTGTACCGGCGTAGTTGCAGCAGCTGCTCAATCACCGGAGCCAAATAGGTCACGCCCCGGTACTGATCCGGCCGCTCGCTCCCCATGATGTGGAGGATGTTCGGCAAGCCCGTCCTGGGGCCATAGGCCTCCACCCGCGTCCATTTGGTCGGCTCCGTCGTGGTCTGCCAGGGGTAAGTGTTGTGGACGTAGTAGGCGACGACCATGCCGTCGTTGTCCACCTCCACGCCATCAAAGATGCGGTTGCCGTTGGAGGGGTTCTTGCCGTCGGTGATGTGGGCGACGGCTGTACCGCCTCCATACTCGGCAGGGGTGCGTACCCGATCGGCTTCCACAAGGTGGATGCGCAGAGAGTACGGATTTACCGGCGTGGGATTTCTCCGCTTGAACACGGGGAAAACATCTCCACTCTGGAGCCACGCCACAAGCGCCAGCTGCTGCATTCCGTAGAAGTTGTTCATGCCGGTAGCGTCGCAGTTGGCCTTGTTCTTGGCCCACAGGGAAAACTCCGCTTCGGTGCGCCGCTGCCACTCTTTGGCCGCCTCCGGGGATATGCCCAGCACCTCCCGGTCCACGGAGCTCTTGAGGGTCAGGCCGACGCCGACCACCTTCGTCCGATTGGTGTTGATAGCCGATGTCGCCACCGGGGAGGACATATACAGCATCCGTCCCCTCTGGCGGAGGGTAAAGTTGTTCCAGTCGATGTCCTCCCTGGGGGAGCCGCTGCGCGGGGTAAAGCCTTTGAGCGCCCGCCTGGTCATACTGGCGCCGGCCTCGCTGTACCCCTTGGCCTGGGGGCGCGCTGTGTCGGGCAGGAACAGCCCGGTTTTCTTATCGCGGTATATGTCGCCCACCTCCTATGTGTTGCATAAAAAACGGGCCGCCCGGCGGCGAAAGGAGCTGACAAACTCCGCCGGGCTGCCCGTGGTAAAGCCCTCTCGGGCTTGTACCCATATCATTTTCGTGACCTCACGAAAAAGGTCACCAGTCGCGGGGGATGACGCCGAAGGCCTTGCGGGGCCGCCTGCCGTTCAGCAGGGCGGTCAGCTCGTCGATCTTCTGCTCGGCCTCCTCGATTTCGTCCTTGAGGGTACCGAGGTCGAAGCGGGTGAGCTGCCGGTCGTCGATGGTATAGCTCTTGACGCGGCCGTCCACCAGGGCGGTGTAAGCCGCGGTCAGCTTCTCATAGGCGGAGCGCCAGAAGTTCAGCCGGATTTTCACATCGGTCATGTCTGCCATTGGGCATCACCTACCATTCGTCGTAGTATTTTTTCAGCGCGGAGCCGCGCTTGGTCTGCTTTTTTGGGGGCGGCGGGACCGTTGCAACGCCCGTAGAGGGAGCTTTCCCCCGGGCTGCCTTTAGCCGCCTGTCTATCTCGTCAAGGTTGGCTGGCGTGCATTTGAAGGCCGCCAGAGCGTAGTTGCGGCAGTCCAGGGCCTCGTTGCGCTCGTGGCCGGGTATCTTATCCCACACCCAGGGCTGCTTCTTGGTCGGGTCATATACCAGATGCTCGGAGAGCAGGCCGGTAAAGTAGCCGGGGCCATAGTCGTCCCGCCTCGGGAAGTGGCAGTACTTCGAGCCTGGCTTCTGCACCTTGAGGTTGTCCATGATGATCTGCTTGCCGGAGTCGACACCGATCTGGTACTGCCAGCAGGTGCCGATGGCGACCTGATTGACCACGATCTTCATCTTCTTCGGCGGAGAGGTGTAGGGCCTATCCGCTCCTGGCATACCCTTGATGCAGAACACCTTGCGGGAGATGCGCGCCCGACATTGGAGGCGGACGTCCTGGGTGAAGTGGCCGCCTTCGTCCACGAAGGTCATAGAGCTTCGGAGCCCCAGGCCGTCCTCAAAGCGGAATACCCGGTTGAACACCATCTCGTCCAGCTTGGCCCAGGTGTCCGGGTCATCCGGCCTGCCCATGACGATGCCCTTTTCAATACCCCAGGTTTCCCCAAAGTGGCCGTGCCCGACGACCTCGTACTCCATGCGGTCATCCTGGGTGTCCACGCCGGCGGTGAGCACCAGCACCCCCTCCGGCAGCTCCACGGGGGAGCCGTCCGGCCGGGTGCCGTAATCCTCCCGGCGGGCCATGAGGCTGTCCTCGTCCTCCAGGTCGCCGCGGTCTTCCCACAGCAGGCCGAAGCAGGTGTTGTAGACCACCTGGAGCTTCCGGGTGTTGCCGATAGCCTTGAGGTACTTGAGCACGATGGAGCTCCATGAAGCCCACTGGCTGACAAATGCGTTCAGCCAGAAAGAGCGGACGCCCTGGGCGTATGCGTCGGGGTTGTCAGCCTCCCAGCGCGCAGGCTGGTGCTTCATGGTCATCTCGTCGGAGATGCACCCGCAGCCAGGACAGACGTACCAGACGCGCAGCACCTTGAAGGTCTTGCGGCCAGCCACCACGCTCTCCTCGTGCTCATAGCGGATGTCCTCGAAGTTGATCTCGTGGTACTCGCCGCAGTGGGGGCATTTGCTTTTCCACCGCTCCATCGTTCCCTCGGCGTAGGACGCCTCGATTGCGCTGGCGTTCTTGACGGTGGGGGTGCTGACCTCCAGCGCCTTGGCGTTATAGAACGTGGTCTGTCGGGCCTGGGCCAGTTCCCAGGGGTCGCCCTCGTTGCCGGCGGAGGTCGCCCAGCGGTCGCGCTCGTCCCCCATGATGTAGCGGATGGGCTTGGACGCCAGGGCGTGGGCCTCGGTGGAGCCGCACATCGTCAGTATGCCGCCGGGGTATGTCTTTTGCAGGATGGTGTTTCCGCTGTCGCGGCTTTTGGGGTCTGCCACCTTCTTTTTGAGGGTGGGGCAGTCCCGGATCATCGGAGCGATGCGGAGCTTGGAGTACTCCTTGGCGTCAATGGTCGTGGGATGGACGAACAGGATGGAGCCGGGGTCTTCGTCGATGATATAGCCGATGGTGTTGTTGAGGAACTCCGACTTTCCCACCTGGGACGCCGCCACCATGACGATGCGGTGCACCCGGGGGTCGGTAAAAGCGTCCATCGGCTCCCGGAGGTAAGGGGTGCGGTCGGTGCGCCAGGGGCCGGGCTCGGCGCTGGCCTCGGTGGACAGGCGGCGGTTTTTCTCCGCCCATTCCGTCACGGTCAGGTCGTCCGGCGGTTTCATGCCGGCCAAGACCTTCGTGATGACGGCGTTCAGCCTCTTTACCCGCTCGCGGGCCTCTTTCTCCTCAATGAGCCGGCGCGTTTCCTTATCCGTCATCGGCATCACGCCCGCTGTCGGCTTCCCAGGCCCTCCGCTCCCGGACGCGCTCCTCGTATTTCTTTGGGTCATAGCGGTAGTTGGAGAGCTCCCGCATGGCCTTGTTGACCTCGCGGCGGATGATCTCGGCGGCCTCCGCCGGGGAGTTCGCCGAGGCCACGTCCACGGCCAGGCGGCCGGGCAGGGCCATCATCGCCCCGCGAATGGCGTAGATCAAGTCGGTAGTCATCGCGGCCACGTCCTCGCTCCGGTGCATTTTGCCCTGGAGCTCGTCGGCCTCGGCCTTGGCGATGTTGGCCTTGGCAATCTTCATTGTCACGTCGGCGGCCGCCTTCGCCTTTTCCTGCTTGATTTCCTGCTTGATCTCCTCCTCGGTCTTGGCCGGTCCCGCGCGGGCCTCCAGCATGGAGCAGTAGGCGCGCACAGCCTCGGTGATGTCGAACAGGCTCCCGTGCGGGGTGCTGCGCTTGTGCAGCGTCCCCTGGGCTACCAGCTGTCCGATCCACTGGTTACTCTTCCCGGTCATCGAGCAGATGTCGGCAGTCTTGACGTAGACGGGCGTCCCGGCGCGCAGCACATACACGGCTCCGTCCTCTACGACCACATCCTGCTTCTTTGCCGCCATAGGCCGCGCTCCTTTCCTGTGTCTTGGCCCTCCGCCCAACGCCCGGGGCGTTTCCGCTCCGGGGCCAGGCTATGTGATAGGAGGCGGGCGTCCCACGCCCGGCGGAAGGTCAAGAAGTCGATAATTTCATACAAGATTTCAATTAAAGTTGCCCTTTTCTCGCGCACTAACTAATCGTTTTTTGGGGTCGGCGAGCCCGCACCCTTTGGGGAGGGGCCGTCACAGTACCTTGCCGCGCTTTTCATCGTCACCCTCAATGCCCATTTCCAGGGCTTGCAACACCCCTTCACGCCTCGGCATGAGAACGCCCAGGGCAGAACACATACACGGCTCTCACGCGCTGTATGGGCCTGTCCTGGGCTATGCCTGGTGCATGGGGGCATGGGGTATGCCTCAGTACTTGGTCAGCAGCTCTGCTTTGCTGTACCCATGTACGCCTTTCGTCATCATCGAGAGGAAGTCATCGCGTGAGAAATCAGACAGGCGGAATACCTCCTCGGGCCTCATGCCCAGCTGCTTCCCGATTTCCTGCACGCTTTTCCCGTCGGCCAGCAGACGCTTGACAATGGCCTTCATAGGCTCCAGCAGGTGTGTACCACGGGCACGGTTGTGGGTGACGGTGCCGTAGATGTCCTCGGTCTGGTCGTCGTGCCGCACGATCACCACGGGCACCTTGCCGCCCAGCTTCGTGTGCAGGGGCTCCTCTCCAGCCACCGTCCAGCGGTGGAAGCCGTCGATGATGGTGTAGTCAGGGCGTACCACGATGGGCAGCGTCCAGCCGTTGGTGAGGATGGACTGCACCAGCAGCTTCAAGTTCTCCCGGTTGACCTTGTTGGGGTTGTAGTCGTTGGGCTTGAGCTGGTCGCGGTCCACCCATTGCAGAGAGGACAGAGGGGCGAACAGGTCCACATCAGCCATTCGCTTCACCTCCCTTCCGGAAGGACTTGGCGTAGGCTGCGTAGGCGCAGGAAATATCCTGGTAGATCGCCCGCAGTGTGCGGAGCTTGGGGTCGCCAGCCACCAGCCCCTCGTACATCTTCCGATAGTCCCGGGGGCGGGCCATGCCGTCCATGCGGATAAAGAGCTTGCGGTACTGCTTGGCGACATCCCGCTTGTGAGGCGTATTGAAGAAATCGGCGGGGCGCTCGAACAACATCTCTTTCAGAAGCGCGCGGTAGTCCTTCGTGTCCTTGCCTTCCAGCTCCCGGCGCTTCCGCGTCGTGCGGTGGAACATTTCGCTGTCCCAGTAGAGCATGGCAAGGTAGGCGTTGGGCTCACGGCGGAGCACGCGCTCCATCAGAGCAGGGTCATACTCCGCAAGATGTACCAGGACGGGGACAGTATCGACAGAGAAGAATTGCGAAACCCGCAGCTGGTTGCGATTGACCCCGACCTGGTACATCTGCAGATAGACCTTGGGGATCTCCACCCGCTCGTTGCGAAGGTAGAGCCACACGTCGGTGGTCTTCCAGTCGTAGATCGGGTAGATGGTGTTGGTGTTGGTGATCCCCTTGCCGCCCACGCCCAGAGCCGCCATGTACTGGAGGCGCTGGACGGATTCGGCCGCCCGGACGCCGGTCATCATAATGCCGTCCCGGGTGACGCGAGGCAGGAAGGATTGATAGTTGTCCACCCCGGGCTTGAGCAGAGGGTGGTTGCGGATGGCAAAGGGCGGCGGCTGCCGCACCCAGACATCCCGCTTGCGGCGGTCCCAGCAGACGAATGTCTCGTCGCTGGAGAGCTCGTTGAGGCAGTTGAAATGCTTGACCTCGATGCACCACCACTGGAACTTGGCGCCGGCCAGCAGGAACTTCTTGCGCCAGGCCTTGGTCGTCTCCTCAATGCAGTCGAAGATAGCCTCCTCGTCGATGAAGAGGACGGTCAGCTGGGCCGGGTCGATCTCCCCGGCCTGGATCAGCTTCAAGGTGAGGTCGGCCAGGCACAGGCTGTCCTTTCCGCCCGAGAACGACATATAGACCGGGACGCCGTTGGAGAACACATTTTTGATGCGCTGGCGGGCGGCGGTCACGATGTCCACGTTGGACGCAACACGCTTCACAGCCATATCCGCTCACCGCATTTCGGGCAGAGGATAAACCGGCGTGCCGGCCCTTCCTCCTGTGGCTGTGTTCCGGCCGCCGGCGGAACATACTCCTCGGCATTCCTCGCAGCCGCTTCCTCCCTGGCCTCGGTGCGCTCCCGGGCGTCACGGATCTCCTCGATGCGCTCCTCGTCGATGGTGCCGTACTCGCTGAGGGTGTCGGCGGCCTCGTCCGCCTCCATGACCATCGCCCGGAGCAGGTCTTCCTCATAGCCGGGGATGTCCAGGTCGTCCTTCAGCTCCAGGACAAAGGCGTCTAGCGCGGACAGGTCGTCCACGCCCAGGTCGAATACTCGGTTGTCGGCCAGCATCAGCTTTTTCTTCTGGGCTTCGGTGAGGCCGGTCACGACGTAGCAGTCCGCCTCGGTGCGGCCCATAGAGAGGAGCGTTTCATACAGGCCGTTGCCGGCCAGGATGACGCCGTCCTCGTCCACCACGATAGGGCGGATCTGGCCGAACATCTCAACGGAGCGCCGGAACTCCTTCAGCTGCTTGTCGGTGTGCATTCGGACGTTCCGCTCCGGGCGCCGGAGCTCGGACAGGAGCTTTCTCGTCACGTTCATACCCGCACCCCCTCGAGGAAGGCCCGGGCGCTCCCGATCTTCTCCGCCGCCTCAATGACGATGGAGGGGTCGATGTCGTAGACCTCGCGCCAACCGTTTTCGGGGCTGCCCGTCCACTGCCGGGCGGGCCAGGGGTGCGTACCGCAAAGGTAGCCGTTCTTCCACCCGTAGATGGGCGGGAGCGGGAGCTGGTGGTAATGGATATAGGCCAGGACGTGCTCATGGCTCCAGGCTGCGAGCGGGCTGAAGCGGGTGACGCCCTTGCCGTCGGTGTAGATGTTGGTGCCGCGGCCCACATAGTTCCCATCCGCACGGCGGCGGCCAAGGATGATAAGGTCAAGGTTGTGAGCCTTGGCGTAAATGCGCTGCGCCCGGTGCTGCACGATGGAAAACCACCGGCCGGCCGCGGCCGAGTTCTGCGGGAACAGCATCTCCGGGTGTCTGGCCAGCCAGTCGAGCCCCTGATGTGTGTTGATGACCTCGCAGCCCTCCGGCTTGTTGGCCTCGACCCAGGTGGCAAAGGCCGGGTACTCCAGGTCGCACACGCCGATCATGCTGTCGGTCACGCCAGCAGCCTCACAGAGCTTGCCAAGGACAATGCTGTCCTTACCACCGCTCCAGGCATAGGCTGCCTTTTTGCCCGCAGTCTTGGCCTTGATGTCCTCGATGGTCGCGGCCACAAGTTCGCCCAGGGCCGCCTCTGAAACCGTGCTCTCGACGGTTGCAACGGCCTCCAGCCATGCTTCATTGGTGATGCGTTGTTTCCTACCCAGGCTCATGTCCGCACCGCCTTTCTGGAGGCGATGACAGCCACGATGCCGCTGGACAGCACGGTCGTCAGGCTGCCAGCTGTTTTGAGGGCCGGAATACCAGCGATGTTGCCGTATGCAAATATGGGGAGCCCGACACACAGAGCGGTGAGGACACCGGCGAACACGCCGCCGGCCGAGAGCTTCTTCCCCAGCAGCGTCATCACCGTGGGGAGCAGCGTGGAGGCCCGCAGGGTGCCGTAGAACAGGAACAGGTGCGTCACGGTCAGCCCCGGGATGTTGGCAATCAGGATGCTCACCAGTAGCAGGGCCAGCATGACGCGCCGAGAGACGCGGATATTGTCGGCCCCCTCGCTGGTCATCCAGTCCGTCGTGAGGGACGCCGCGGCGCACAGATTGCTGTCCACGGTGGAGAGCAGGCCAGAGATGACCATGAACAGGAAGGGCACCAGCACCCAGGCCGGGAGCAGCGACATGACAAACTCGAAGTTCACCATGCCGGTGTCTGCCGCCTGAAAGCCGGTTCCGGCGGCCAGGAAGCCTATCGTGCCCATAGCAATAGGTACAATGGCGAACAGCAGAGCCGCAGCGAAGAAAGAGCGGCCGATGCGATCCTCCCGGATGGAGAAGGCCCGCTGCCAAAAGCACTGGTCACCAAACGGACCGGAAATCAGGCCGACCGCCGTCGGGAGCCCGAAGCTCAACAGCACCTCGACGCCGGAGGCCGAGGTCAGGGAGGTGTACTCCCCGCTGATAGAGCCCAGCCCGGCCCGCACCGTCTCCAGGCCGCTGGTCAGCCGGAGGCCCAGGGCCACCAGGAGTGCACCGCCCAAGAGGATGATGCCCAGCTGGACGACATCCGTGGCCACCGACGCCTTGATGCCGGAGAAACGGGAGTAGGAATAGGCGATGGCGGCCAGAGCAAGCGTCATGCTCCAGAAAGGCAGACCTGTGAGGAGGGCCAGCGTCTTCCCGCCGGCGAGCAGCTGCACGGCCGTCGAGAGGACGGCCAGCGCGCCCAGCTGGAAGGAGTAGACGCCCTTGACCTTCGGGGAGCGGTACCGCTCGGCCATGTAGCCGGTGAGGGTGATACCATCCGGGTACTGACGGCGGATTTTCTTGGCAAATGGGATGAAGATGATGAGGCACAGCACATTCGGCACCAGAAACCAAAACATTCCCGGCACGCCTCTTGTGTAGGCCATTTCCGATGATGTGAACAGGGACGGCGCCCAGATCCAGGTGGCGGCGATACTCATGGCCGCTACCGTGGCTCCGATGCGCCGGTCTGCCACATGGAAACTCTCTGCGCTGGTCGCCCTGCGGGTGAAGATAAGCGTGACGCCGATCATCAGCAGAGCATAGGCGGCCAGGACAATGATTCCGAACATTTTGCTTTTCTCCTTTTTTGGCGTCGCCGCTGCCCACGTTGGCGAACATGAAGCCCAGCGCACGACCGACGCGCAAGGAGTAACGCGGCGGCCTCAACCTCCTTTCCCAAAAGAATGGCGGCCCCTCCGAAGAAGGGCCGCCTGGCTTCATAGGATTTTACGAGTTTAAGCATATCGCACATAAAGGGCGTTTGCAAGCGTCGCACCGCGTCACGCCGTTGCAACTTTTCAGGAGGACAGGTATCGGTAGCAGGCCGACTTCACGCCGTCCTCCGTGTTGCGCCCGCCGATGACGGCAGCGACCTCGCCCCAGGTCAGGCACCGAAGGAAGCGGAGCCGGAAAATCATCCGCGTCTGGTCGTTCTCGATGCTCTCCACAAATTCCGTGACAGCCGCTTCCGCCCGGCCAATCTCCTCTTTGAGATACCGGATTCGTTCCGTCATATCGGCGATCTCAACGGCCAGGTCGCCCACCTTGTCCCGAACGCCCGGCGCGTGTGGCATCCCGCTCAAATTCTGCGCTCCGGGGCAAGCCGCGGCTCGGAGGGACTCCAGGATTTCTTCGTCCCTTTTCAGCCGCTCGCGCAACTTGTAGTACTGGGACAACTCTTGTAGCGTCATTTTTGGCTCACCCCCTGATTTCCCGTTACTTCCGCTTGAACTTCCCGGCTTGTGGACAGGTGCTAAAATGGGACACATACCCGAAGTCCGTCAGGCGCTCCCGCTCGCCGGCGAAGTCGCAGCTCACCACCTTGCCGCGCATGGTGACGACCTTGCCCGGAGCTCCGGGGCGGGCCCAGAAGGGCACCAGCCCCGGATTACACGGCATACTCTTTCCAGCCTCGGTCTTTACCCACACGATCTCAGCGCCGCACCCGCGACACACGCTTCTTCTGCTGCTCATGGTACGCACCGCCTCCTATCGTCATTTGCTCCATCTGCCTCTGCGGGGTCTCCTCAACAGACACCACTCGCGCATCTCCATACCGCTCCAGGTAGAGGGCAAGGTCTTCCTTGATACCGATGGCCTTTCCAGAGGGCGCGTTGACCTGTATCGTGATAATCAGCATCTACCTCTGCACCCCCATGAAGCTCTCCCGGACGCCCTTCTCGAATTCGACCACATGAAAGCGGCCGGTCGGGTGTACCCATACCACCGTCCCGCACATCGTCTGGGCGTTCTTGGCGTCGCTGTCTGAAAAAGAGATGGGCTTGCGGTAGACTACATCGCCCACCCTGATACGGCCATCACTCTTTTTGCGTACTTTGCCCATCGGCAACCCTCCTCTTCAACGCGGCGACTTCGGCTTCGGCAGCTTCGCTAGTGGCATAGGAGTCTGTCCAGCTTTCGGCGTTCACCAGGTCGTTTACGGTGCTCATGTTTTCTTCCGACACAAATGGATGGCTTCCGTCTGGCCGCACCCATACCCTGTAAACAGTAGACCCAAGCCCGAACTTGAATATCACACACCTCCTGTCCCGGTCCGCCTCCGCCAATTCCAGCAGACGTTTCGGGTCGAAGTTGCCGCCAAAGATATTTTCTTGGAAATAATCTCCGTATGAGCAAGCGGCCACGCCTTCTTGCTCGCCCCACTCGTCACACACAGACTTATGGACGCACTTTTCACATTCCCACTTCACAATCTATTCCTCCCAGGCCCAAAGCCCCTGCTTCCCCGGCATCTTAACCGGCGGGTCCACTGGGACCATCACATGAAACTCCCACGCATACCGGCCAATCGAAAAATCACCCAGGTCGAGCTCCTGGGGCGACAGCTTCGCCCGGAAGTCCTCTGTAATCAGATTGCAACGGGTCAGAATCGCCTTTCCGACGATGGCTCCGGTAGGTAACTGGTCGAGCGCCCCAGGCCGGAGGAAGAGGCTGTCAAGCCGCTCCAGCGTATTCCATCCGCTCCCATCCCTGTCGGCAGCCAGCGCGTCGATGGTCCGACGCACCGGCCGCATGGCGGCGTGAATGGCTATGGGGCCTCGGTAGGCAGTGGCCCAGCTTCGGGTCTCATACTTCTTCCTGCCTGACACCAGCAGTGAGGCCCAGGGCTGCCAGATGGTGAGCGCCTTCATCCGTCCGCCTCCTGGAATAGCTCGTGGGTACCGTCCTGGAGGGCCCTTTCGCTGTCGGACATTTCATACCCCATCCCTTGCAGCCACGCATAGAGCGCATCGAGCATGAGGTTTTCTTCGCGCTTCGGCCATTCCCCTTTGTAGCTGTTGTGGTACCCGTTCCCTTTGCTATCCTGGAAGATGGAATATACGACCTCCGGTATCAGGGTGTCGATGTTCACGGTAGTGATGGCCTTGATTGCGCCGGAGCGCACCTCGTCCCATTTCCCATCCGGGTCGACCCCAATGAGCCTCAAGAGGCTGCTCCTGTCTGCGCTCTTGTAAAGGACGGTTGACGACACAATCCCGATTACCGCGCCGCACAGGAGTGGGGTGAGCGTCTTCTGCGAGACAGAAATGGATTTGACGAACTTTTGCCTGAGCTCAAAGGCAACAGCGGTCTCCTCCTTGATGGCAGCGTGGGCGTTGGCGATGGCCTTCTCCCGCTCGACCTCGGCCTTGGATTTCTTTTTTTGTGCCGCCCGTTCCCGCTTCTTGTAGAAATACAGGTTACCCCAGTGGTCCAGATTGTAAAGTACGCCGGTCGTGTCCTTCAGCCCAAAGCCGCTCTCTGGGTCCCATGTATCGAGGTTGATACTGACTACGGAATCGTACTTCCCGCTGTATCTCTCGCTGTCAGGGAGTTCTTTCAGGCCAAGCTCTTTGATCTGCTTTTTGGCGGCAGGCGTGACCTTTTTACGGTGCTCCTCTCTGACCGCCCTGGCAACAGCACCATCGAAATTGTAGGTTCCGATCTCCTTCAGGACTTTGTTCCGCGTCTTAATGTCCTCAATCTGGGCCAGCCGGTCAAAATCCGAGAGAGAAATCTGTCTGCTGGAAACCTCTTTCAACTCGTCCTGGTCCAGCTCCATCATCTTCACGCGGCGACGCACGGTCGTCTGTGAGAAGCCGGATTTTTTTGAAATCTCCTCTACGCTTGCTCCCATGTCGAGCATCATTTGAAATCCCTGGGCCTGCTCATAAACGCTCAAGTCTGAACGCTGAATATTCTCCATGAGCATTGTCTGCACCTGGGAGCGGCTGTCCATATCAGCTACGACGCAGGGAAGGGAATCCAGGCCGGCCAGCTTCGCGGCGGCCAGGCGGCGGTGGCCGATGACGACGGTATAGCCGTCCTCGGCTCTCGGGACTACGGTCAAATTCTGGAGAACGCCGTTGGCCTTGATGCTGTCGGCCAGCTCGGTCAGGTCGCCCAGGTCTTTCCGAGGGTTGTCGGGGTGGGGGTAGAGCTGTTCGATGGGGATGTAGACCAGGCCTCCGCCAGCGGCATCATCATCGTCATCGTCGCCCAGCGAAGCAAGGAGGGTCTCGTCCATGTGTTCCCGATATTGCCGCTCGCGGGCCTCCTCTTGGTCGTCGATGTAGTAGCCCTCGCGGGCGTTTGCCGAATAGTAGGGGCACTCCAGCTCCTTGCGGATGAAGTCGCACTTCTTCCGCTCACATTCGACCTGTAGCGGGCAGCGGTCATTGATTGATTTTTTCATACAAGCTCCTTTCGTGGCCGGCTTATCCCCCGGCCGGGGAATTTGATGTGATGCGGTGCGTCTTGGGGTCCATGTGCCGCAGAAGCGCCTCCAGCGGCCACCGCTCCGGGCAGGTGTATATCGCTTTCCATCGGTATGTGTGGACCGGCTGGCTGGTGTTGCCGAGAACATTCGGCATGGCGACTGGCTCTTTTCTCTCCAGGAAGAACATCTCACGCCTCCTTTCGGATATATCCGTTCATACGGCACCACCGGCGCTGGGCCTGTTTCTTTCTGGCGGTGCGGCAGGCTGAACAGAAGCGATTTTCCTTGCGCTCATAGAAGGTGGCTCCGCAGCGAGCGCAGTATTGCGGGGGTATGCGGCAGAACTCCGTGCAGGAATCGCAATCTTTGCACCCGGCGGAACACCCGCCGATGTCATCCCAGTTCATGCACATAAACCGCTGCCAGTAGGGGTCATAGCCGAGGTCGTTCATCCTTTTGCGGAGCAGCGCCGCCAGTGCGGAGAGGTCGCGCCGGACCCGCTGCCTGGTGCGCGAGATGTAGAAGCCGTGTTTGACGTCCACCTCCGGGGCTCCAGATCCCCAGAGGCCGTCGCCGAGCATTTCACGCACCTTGTCCATGTTTTCGGTTAGGTAGTCGTTGTAAACCTTGGAGCGGACGCATTTCTCCGACCGGCCCACAGCCTTTCCGATAGCGGCGTAGCTGTCGCCGTTCCGAATTCCATCGGCCAGGGCCTTAAAGTCATCCGGCGTCCAAGTACCACGTTTCCCGGCCAGCTCCATAGCAACGGGCCGGTCCTTAATGCCGAGATCACGGCAACGGCGGGAAATCGCCCCGTGGGAGCGATGCATCATGTCGGAAATCTCGGCCCACGAGTACTTGTGCAGGCTCAACAGCATTTTGAGGCGGGAGTCCTCTTCGGGTGTCCACAAGTCCTTTCTTTGGAGCGCGTAGGCCTCATAGTCCTTATGGCGTTGCTCCGGCACCCAGTCCGGCTCCACGCCCAGCGCCAGAGGCTCCATCTTGGAGAAATCCAGGAAAGAGCGGTTTTTCTCGGCCCACGCCCAGAACTCGTCCAGATAGACCACGCGGATCGTCGCCGTCCCCCGCCGCTTGTAATGCAGGGGGAACCCCCGGTTTTCCACCCAGCTTTTCAGGAAATACTTATCCGACGTGGCGCCAAATCCGAGCGCGCGGGACAATTGGTGCAGGGTGATGTACTCTCCGCTCTCCAGGTAGGGCGGTAGCCCCAGCCGGTTTACCCTTACCATGATGGCGCTTTTGGTGCGGTTCAAGTGGCGGCAGATCCCATCGACCGTCACGGTGCCCCAGCTCTCCCGGAGATAGTTTTCTTCCTCCGCCGTCCACGCCCTTTTCCCAAGCGGCGGCGATGCGTGCATTTTCTCCCCTCCCATCAGAACAGAGTGAGTTGGCCGCCCTTGCCCTCTGACAAGTTTGGCCCGTTTGCGCCAGGCGGCTCCGGGGCCGGCATTTCTGCCTGGCCCTTCGGAGCCGCCGCGCGGATCATCAGGTCCGTCGCCGCCCAAATCCTCCGCCAGTGCCATTCAGTGCGGAAGTACATGGGCGTGTACCAGACGTTTGGGCCGTCACGGGGGATAAGGCCCCTTGGGTCGACACCTGTTATGGGATGGGAAATGCTGTCGTCTATGACCACATACCCAGGGCACCCCATGAGGCTCAGCTGGATATAGCACATCATCCCGGCCAGAAAGTCGATGTCCTGGGCCACAAAAAGCACCGAAGTCTGGTAATTGATATCATGCCCGGGTCGGCGGCATTCGTTGGCAAAGGCTATCAGCAGGGCCCCTGCGCCGCAGGCCGGGTCATTGACGGCCACCCATCCCTTTTGTTCGATTCGCGCCTTGAGGTCATCGCCGTAGGTCATGGCAGACATCATCCGGCACACGGAGTACGGGGTGAAAAACTGCCCTTTCCATTCGTTGCTGAGGTCGAGGGCCATAAACAGCTCTCCAAGGAGGTCTTGGTCCGGATCTCGCTCCATCTCCATGACTACCTCCGCCAGCATCTGCGCAAAGGCTTCCAGCTCCTTCGGGGAGTATCGGGACGCGTGGTTCATGTACTCCCGCTCCCGGGCTTCCTTATGAGGCCCGCCCACGACGTTCGCTATGCTGATGGCGGACATGGTGATGAAATCCTGCCACACTTCCCACCTGGAGTAGCGGCCGCACAAGCCGTCCAGCAACTTGACGATATTCTTTTGGCACTCACCACGGAGACGGATGGCCTTTCCCATGACTTACCCCTCCGCTTCCGGCGCGCCGCCAGCGGCCTTCGCCTGGATGGCAGCCTTGGTCTTGGCGATGACTGACTTGACGCCCGCATCGAAGCCGCGCTGGTAGACCGTCTGAAGATATTTCTCCATCTGGGTCTTATCCATGTGTTTCACGGCCTTGTAGTCCTCACGCCTCATCATCACTCTCACCCTCCTCGCCGTCATCGTCATCGGGGAGATCGCTGGGGAGTACCTCTCGCGGGTCGGAGCCGTTGTAGGGGCCGACCACGCCCAGCTGCTCCAAAGCGTCCAGGAGGCGGGCAGCCTTGGCATAGCCAATATTCATGCGCCGCTGCAAGAGGGCCGTGGAGGCCTTGTTCTCGCCCCGGACGATGCGGGTAGCCTCCTGGATGTCCGGGTCATCCTCGTCGAGCTCCTCGTCCCCGGGGATCTCGCCGTCGTCTTCGTATTCCTCCAGGGGCTCGGCGCCCTCCAACATGGGCGGGGCCTCGCTGTCGTCGGCCTCGTCCTCGTCGATGACGGGCATTACGCCGGGGCGCAGGGCGTTCTTCTCCATCACATCCCGGAAGAAGTACTGCTGCCAGTAAGCGATCATCTTCACCAGGACGTTCTCGATTTTCCCCCGGAGGGTCTTGCTGATGGTGAAGGTGCCGCCGGTGACCTTCGTCTCCAGCACCCCGTCCTCGAAGATCCAGGTCATGGAGGCATCCGGGCTCCGATAGCCGACCTCCTCGACATTCTCCAGCATGGAAATCTGTGCGTCCATGCCCTGCACAGGCTTGATGGTGAGGGTGATGGGGTAGCGGTCTTTGATGAAGCGGAAAACAAGGTCGTGCTCGTCGCAGAGGCCCTGCAGCTTCTTCTTTTGGGCCTCGTACATGGAAATCTCGCTCATAGTAATCTCCTTTCTTTCAGTCGAGCAGCTGCAGCGTGGCGTTCCACGCCGTATGTACTCGGTATTGCTCCAGGTCGGCCTCAGTGACGTACTTGCGGCCGAAAAGCTCTTTCATGGCCCTCCATGCGGGCCAGGGGATGCGGTAGACTTCGCCGGAGCCGAAGCCGGCCAGAACATAGCACCGCGCCCCCAGGCGCTCGTGCCGGTCCAGGTACTCGCCCTGCTCCCGCTCCACGCGGTCCTGCTCCATCCGGTCCTTCGCCGTGAATTTCGCCTCGAACATGACAGTTCGGCCGCCCTTGATGGTCCCCTTGTAGTCGGGCTGGGCCTTCTTCTCGAAGAAAGCGATGAACTTTCCGTTGCCCAGGTTCTTCGTCGGGCGCATGGGCTCGGGAGTCTTTTCGATGATGGCGTACCCACGGTCGCGGTAGTAGGCAAAGGAGGCGTCCAGGCGCTCCTCGAAGTGCTTGCCCTTGGCCTTGCTGATTTTCCCCATCAGCTGGCGGCGGGGGTCCTTTTCCTTGGTCATTCGATGTAGCCTCCCAGATAACATCCGCCGGCGAAAAGCCCGAGCCCCAGGAGCGTCATCCAAAAGATTTCCCGGAGGTCAAGGGTGCCGGTGTCGCTTCCGCCGGCCGCCCCAAGCATGAGGAATAATCCGGCACAGGCCACGATCCCGCAGATAGTTCGGAATTTCTTTGCTCTCATAAACTCACTCCCAGACATAGGCGTAACAGAACACATGGCCGCCGATCTTGCCCCACACCCGGTCATTCTCTCCGTTCCGGGAGAAGAACACCACATCGACCGGCAGGATGGACGGGCCATACAGCGCCGCGTCGATGGCGTCATACTGGGCCTGTCCCGGCTCGGCCGCAGACAGGAGGCCGATGGTGGAGAACTGCGGCACCGCAGTACCCTCCCCCTGGTGCAGCACCTCGCTCACACTGTCCGGGAAGTCCGGGGAAACCACCCTGTTCAAGACGACCTCGGCCACCGCCTGCTGTCCCTCAGCCGGCTCTCCACGAGCCTCCAGGTAGATGATCGCAGCCAGCTCGTCGCGCTCTGCCTCGGTCATGGTGACATCCGCATATCGGGCCACTACCGTCGGCGTCGGCTCCGGGGTCGGGATGGCCTCCACGACATAGGTAGGCTCCGGCCGCAATACAGCCGTTTCCTGGGGCGCTGCCTCCGGGGTGGTAGATACCTCGCCCGCTACCGGCTCCGCCCCTATACGGGCGATTACCAGCGTTGCAACGACCGCCAGGAGCAGCACCAGTACGATGCGCTGCACCCAGGCCCGGCGGCGGTAGCTTTTTCTCGTTCTCATGGACTCAACTCCTTCTTTTTCCCGGAGGTCAGCCGCGCCACCGCCTCGGGCACTTCTTTTCGTATCAGCTTTTCGTACATATCCCGGAACTCGTAGTAGTTCCAGCCCCCTTCTCCCTTGGTGGCGAACTTCTCCATGCCGCCCAGGGCGTCAATCACAGCCTTAACGTCGCTGTTTGGGGGTAGCCTCTGATACCATTCCTGCGGCGACTTATCCAGCAAGCGGGAGAACTTGATATCGTTCCAATCCAGGTCGATGCGCGACCTGATTTCCTGCTGGACGTTGTCCGCCTTTTCCTTGAACTCTGCGATAGAGGGCGGAAATTTGCACTCGCGGCACAGCCGGATAACGGCCTGCTGGCCCAGCCAGAAGTCCACATCAGAGAGGCAGGCTGTCCAGAGCTCGATGGTCGGCCCCAGCTTGGCGACGCCGCCCTTGAACATTTCAGCGTTGGGCCATGCAAGGAGCATGACGCTGAAGATCTCCGTCATTTCCTTCTTGGTCACAACATCACCCCTCGCCGAATAGCTCGTGGAGCTCACGCAGATCCTCCGCGGCGCCCTGGGACGCGCTTTTCCTCGCACCGCCCGCTGGAGCCGGCGTCCGCTCAAGTCCCCAGCGCCCTTTGCTGCATTTCCGAATGACGAGGTTCCAGTCCTTCCACTTGTTTTTATTGCCGGTGGTCTGGGCGGCCTCGTCGACATAGGTAATGCAGCGGGCCAGCTCGTCCGGTCCCAGGTCGCGGGTGAGGCGGTCCATCTCCTCGTCGGTAAGGCGCACCCATCCGTACTGGCCGCGCTTGTGGCGCACCTGCCTTTCTGGGGGAGCTTCCGCACCGCCGGACGACGCTGCGCCGGTGTCGCTTTCTGGATATGATGAAGATGGAATTCTTCGCTCCACCCGATAATCGTAAGGCACCGTCACCGTCTCACGCCGGTTGTACTTTTCGGCCAGAAATCTACGGAAATCACTGCATTTTATGGCGCTGATTTCTGCCAAAAGGGGCTTGTCCAGCTTCTCCGACCGTGACCAGTTGTACTTGTCCCAGTTGATAATCAGGAGTTCTTTGGTCGGCGCGGAGTATCGAATAACCTCATGGGTCCTGTCCAGGCGCTTCAGCAATCGCTCCACCGAGTCGGTGTTGTAACCCGTCTCATACGCAATCTGCTTCAGGCTGATCTCATAGCAGCCGCAAAGGTTGGTATGCGGATTTGTCATGCAGTAAAGGTAGATGTACTTATCTTCCGGGGTGAAATCATCAACGATTTTGTTGTCCTCCCAGAACGAGGTGCTCACATTTCTGTACCTTGCCATTGAAATCACCCCCCCTTTATGGGAAGCGGGCCGCCGCCCGAAGGGACGGCCCGCACAGGTCAGAACGGGAGCTCCCCATCATTGTCATCGCCCAGCTCCGTGAAGCCTCCGCCGCCGTAGTTGGATGGCGGATAGCCTCCGGCCGGCGGGCCAGACCGCCCAGCCTGGGGCGGTGCATAGCCTCCGCCATACCCGCCGCCGTAGGCGTCCTGGGGGTAGCCGCCCTGGTAGCCCCCGCCTCCGTCCCCGTCCTTCTTGGAGTCCCCGAAGTACACGTTGTCGGCGACGACCTCAGCCGAGCGGCGCTTGTTCCCGTCCCGGTCCTGCCAGGGGCGGATCTGCAGCCGTCCCTCCACCACGGCCATGCGGCCTTTGGTGAAGTACCGGGACACGAACTCCGCGGAATTGCGCCAGGCCACCACGTCGATGAAGTCTGTCTCTTTCTCCCCGTTCTGGTTTTTGAAGTCGCGGTCGACCGCCAGGGAGAAAGAGGCGACGGCCGTGCCGCTCTGGGTATGGCGGAGCTCCGGGTCACGGGTCAGCCGACCCATGATGATGATTCTATTGAGCATCGCCCTCTACCTCCGGCTTGCCCAGGAGCACCTTGTTCCGGGCTTTCTTGATGGCGGCCATGACGACGTCGACGTTGTAGCTCTTGTCGCCCAGGATTACGACTTCCAGGACGTCGCGCTCCGCCTCGGCCCGTACCAGCTCCTCAAAGCGATCCTGCGGCACCAGCACGAAGCCGGGCTCCAGGCACAGCTGCGCCAGCAGCTCCTCGGGGCTTCTCTTTTCATCCATGTGGGCTTCCTCCTCTCGTTTCGTTCTCAATGATATGGATGGCCTTGCGACACTGCGCCACATCAAACATCCCGATATGGGTTTGCTCCACGGGCAGGCCCATCTTCTGGGCCAGCCAGCCATAAGCCGCGTTGCGGTGGCCGCGGAAACGGCCCCGCTGCCACAGGGGGTCGAAAACGGCGTGGGCCCGCTTTTTCCAGTAGCGGAGTTCCGCGTTGGCCAGCCGGCCCAGGGGCTTGTCGGTGCCCTTGTGAACACCGACGTAGGCCATGCAATTCCGGCAGAGGTACATCATGCCGTAGCTCTTGCCGTAGACGACCTTGCTGTCCACATACTCGGCCTGCCGGCCGCAGTAGTCGCAGTAAACTTTTCTCATTCCTTATTCCAGTCCTCCTTGTACCGGGCCAGCTGCTCCGGGGTGTCCGTCTCGATGCCCAGCTCCTTGGCTACCTCGATGGCGCCGTCAATCAGCCGGGCCATTTCCTTGCTGTCCATGAGGTGCGTCTGCTTGTAGACCAGGTAGCACTTGAACATCTTGCCGTTCTCCACGCGGGTATCAAAGCATTTCACATAGGGGTAGATGGTGGACACATCCACGGAGGCGGGAAGCTTGAAGCCCACCGTCAGCCCGTCAGCGTCCTTGGCCAGCGCCCCGTACTCCACGACGAGGGAGGCTTTGGTGGCCTCGTCGCTGCCGCCGCGCTCGGCGGCGATCTTGTTCACCAGCACATGGAAATAGGCATTGGCGGACTTGGAGCGTTTTTCCCGGTGCTTCTTGATTTCGATGTCCAGCTCGGCATCCTTCAGCCGCTCATAGTCCTCGCGGTAGTCCCGGTCGACCTCGACGGTAATGCGGTGCTTTCGGTTGAGCCCGATAGCCAGGTCGACCAGCCGCCCCCTCATCGGGCCAGCCATTTTTCTTTGTAGAGCGGGGCCAGCCCCAATGCGTCCAGCCATTCCAGGAAATCCGAAATGGTGGGGATAATGCTGGGGGACTCCTCGCGGTAATACCGTTCCGTCCAGACCTCGGAGCCGTTGCTCACCAGATAGGTGAAAGACTTAGCCTCCGGGACGATCTCAAAATATGTCGGGTGCTGCGTGCTGTCGAAGTACTTGCCCCGGTCATAGCTGCCGGAAAATTTGATGTCCATGATGCCTCCGGCTTTGAGGCAGTCCAGACGGCCGTAAAGCACCAGCTCCGTATCTCGAACGGTGATGATGCGGCGGGCCTTGTACTGGAGAACGCCGCCCCGGACATACCCAGCAACCTTTTGTGCGGCGTCATACCAGCGATTTTTGGGGTCGCCGGTGCCGTTCACGATGTTGGTTACCAGGTCCTCGAAGTCGATGCCCTTCTGCATGGCCTCGGTGGTGATGGTCGGCTCCCGCCGGAGCACCTGGAGGAACTCGACATAGGGGTCCCGCTCGGTGCTGGCGTCTTCGTATGGGTTTTCCTTCATGGCGTAGAGCCAGGATGACAGCAGAGAGTGGGTCATCAGATACCGGGCCATTTACTCCGCCCCCTTTTCTCCCTCCGCCGGCGCCGGGGTGTACTTTTTCAGCACCTTGTCGTAGAACAGCCCGAGCTCCTTGATTTTGGCGTTGAACGCCGCGTTGACTTCTTTCTTGGAGGTCAGAGCGTGCTTGACGGCCTTGATTTTCGACATGGCGGCGGTGGCACTGTCCGCGTCGGTGATGCCAGCCACGATCTCCTGCCCCTCGGCCATAGCCGCCTCGTAGGCTTCCTGCTCCTCCACGTTCTGGGCTACCTCAGCGGCGGAGAGCGCATTGTACTGGGCAAAGAGCCGGGTCAAGAAGTCATTGGGCTTGTCTGGCCCCAGCTCGGGGACCTGCCAAACGCCGTGAATTCCCCGGGTGCCCTTGGCGAAGTACCGCTCGCAGTTGGAGAAACCGATGGTGCGGTTGTTGCCCTGGATCTCCACGAAGCCGCCCAGGTCCATCGGCTCCCAGACGTTGTTCTTGGTCTGGCCCTCGACCTTGATGCGCAGCCGGGTGTTGTCCCCGTCCTTCTCCTCGATGGCGTGGAACACCACGACGATGTGCTTGTCCAGCTCGTAGAAGCAGTAGTCCATGAGGCGCTGGAACTCGCGGCCGATGAAGCCATAGCCCTTGAGGGAGAGGGAGCCGTCCCGCTGGCCATACTTGACATCTTTCTTGATGGCCCACTGAGACATGAGGGAAATGAGCTTCCCGCCGGTGTCAAAGACCAGCGTGTCGAAGTCCTTGACGTTGAGGGGGGTCAGGTCCTCCAGGATCTCGTCGTAGCTCTTGGGCTGGATGTAGGGCTTGCGGTACCGGGGCTCAATGCGGTCGATGCCGAAGTCCACATCAATGTGCAGGGGGCGGGGGGCGGAGAGGGCCAGGGTGGACTTGCCGATGCCAGGGTAGCCGGCAATCAGCATACGGATCTTCTTGGCGCCCTCCTGGATTTCGTTTGGATTTCTAATCATTGTTCTGCTCCTTTCAACTTGAATGCTTTGATAAGTTCCTGCGCCACCTTCTCGGCGCGGTCTTCGGGGATGCCGACGATGTCCCGGCCCTCCGGCGCCCATTTCTCGGCCATGATGACGATGTCTCCCACGATGGGCGAGCCGTGGAACTGCGTCCCGTAGAGAAGCGACCCGGCCCGGTTGAGCGGGAGGTCTTTGAGCAGCCCCTCTTCGTTGACGATCATGCAGTACGGGGGCTGAAGGCCCTGCGGATGAACGAGCTCGATGTAGCCGCCGACAACCGCCCCCAGGCTTTTATTGAGCGGGGCCGCAAAGTCCCGAACAGAGACTTCGTCCGCAGTGGTGATGACCACGCCTTTCACCGGGGCACCCCCGTTCTGGTGATTTGGATGAGCTCATGGCACCGGAAGCCGAAATTATCTTTCCGATACATCTCCGTCAGTTTGAAGTGGGCCTCGTCGTACACGCTGGAACAGTTCAAGAGGCCCTCGGTCTTGTCAGGGTGGTAGGCTCTAAACGCAGCACAGGCTGCGTGGCCGTCCGGGGCATCGACCTCCGTCCAGCCACCGACAAACGGCTGGCCGTCGGTGCCATAGGTGAAATAGAATTTAGGCATCTTCGCTCCTTTCAGGGAAGCAGTCTTCAACTTCCCATGCGTCCTTGGTTTCCATGCACACGTCGCAGCCGACGTATGCGCCGTATCGGTCTTTGTAGATGGTTTCGCACTCCTCGCCGCAGATGGGGCAGCGGGGGCAGCGGGGCTCCTTTCCGTCCGGGTAGCCGGTACGCTCCAGGTTTTGCACGACCGGGTGATCCGGCAGGTCATAGTTCACGCTTCCACCTCCCCGGCAAGATACCGGCGCACCAGGGCGGTCATGAGCTCCTGGGCGGTGGCATATCCATCGGCTTTCATGCGCTGTTGCAACGCCTCCATATCGGCGTCCTCCAGGCGGCAGGTGATACGGCCCGTCAGCCGGTGGCGGTCTTTCTTCCGCCGGCTGGCCTTGGTGCCGCCAGGGGCGAACTTCTCATACAGCGCCCTCATGGCGTCCGGCCGGAGGGAGATCCCGTAGTCATCGCCGTTCTCGCACTTGCTCTGCATGGTCTTGTCGTACTTGGGGTAGAGCCCCTGGACGACGGCCACCATGTCGCGAGCCGGCAGGCCCAGCTCAATGCGGAGGCTTCTCAGTTCATTGTCCGGCATGGCATTACCTCCAGCCCTTGACTTCCAGCCGACAGGCTGATAGACTGGGCTTGTGTCCATTTGCGTGAGGTCGTTCCCGTGGCAGCGGGGGCGGCCTCTTTTTCTGTCTCCCGGCAGTCGCACAGCTCTCCGGGGTCGAGGTGCGCACCACAGAGGGGGCATTTTTTGAAGTACATCGGCGCCCCTCCTTACCCCCTCTTGGCCGGGGGCTTCTTGACCTTGATGATGCACACGGTCTTTTCGGTGCGGTACATATCGAAAACTCCCTGCAGCTTGTTGGTGCTTCGGAAGTTCCGAAGGCTGTCATACCGCTTCTTGGCCTCTTTGGCATCGTCGTATTCGATGACCATGTTTTTCTGCTGCCCGTCCGCCAGGAAAGACTTAAGGGCATACACTTCCTCGCTCTCTTTCCCGCCGATCCGCTTCCGCTCCGGCAGGTGCTCTACGTTGTAGGCGATTTTCATTTCATCCCTCCTATGCCGAGTAGACCAGGTGCTCCTCGGTGATAATGTCCGCCCAAGTCATCCCGTCTGTCCCTGGGATGGGGTCGTCCAGGCTGACGGTCTTAATTCTGCGGGCCTGCTTCCGCTTCTCGTTGGAGACGGCCGACCGCATGGACGCCCAGGCGATGGTGGAAAATTCGTACTGGTACAAGTCCGGGCGACTAAACCACTTTTTGACGGCCAGCAGGAATCCAAGGGCAACGATGTCGTAATACTCGTCTTTGGGCAGGGCTCGCTGCGCTATGTACCTGTCAATCATCTGGTAGTGGCGCATCGCCACGGCCTGCTCGGCCGGTGACAGCGGGCTTAGACGCTGCCGTTTCATAGCACCCCCCCCCCGCAAATTTTGGGGTTGACATTTTGACCAGCTCCTTTCACCTCCCGTTCATGCTCGCCTGACCTGGCGCAATGCCCGAGCCGCCTTTACGTCCGGCCGTGCCGGGTGCGTCGCGCGGGCCAAATACTCAGCCAGCGCCTCTTCGGTAATCCAAACCTTCCCGCCGGGCTTTCGCTGTATGTAGGCAAGGTGGCCGCTATTCCGCTCGGCGTCCAGTGTCATGACTGTGATGCCAAGCCGCGCAGCTGCTTCTTTGCGGGTCAACAGTGCGCCCATTCCACTCACCTCCTGTTCCTCATAGAAAAGGTCTTGCACGGTTAAGCCGAAGTAATTTGCCATTTTCATTTTTACGGAATCTCTCGGCGTACGCTGGTTGGTTTCGTACATTCTGAGAGAGGATGCGGAGATACCAAGCTCGCTTGCTACCTCGTCTCCGCTTCTGCCCCCGCGCAATTTTTTAAGCCGCCTACCAAGGTTCATAAAATCATCTCCTTTCCTCGTGTGTGTAGTCGGTTAAACAGTTTCGGTAAAAAAAATACGGTCTACGCTTGTGTTGAGTGCCTGAGCGAGCTTCAGCAAGGTTTTGCTGGTTGTGTTCCGCATGGAGCCGTTCTCCAGCGCGGAAATTGTACCACGGCTGACTCCACTTTTGTCGGCAAGCTCCTCCTGGGTCATCTTCATGGCTTCACGAAGCTCTCGGATTCTGTACCCCATAGCTGTCCCCTCCTTTCTGGGAAATCGCGGGGTGTTTAACCGGCTGCACAGACATAGTACACCAGGACGCGGGGCCTGTCAAGTGGGTTGCACAAATTTTGCTCAATAAATTTCACACTTTTATTGACAGCCCTCATGTGCGCGTGTATAATAGATTAAACAAAAACAGGGGGTCAAAGTTATGACACTGAGCGATTTGGTGCAGGAATACCGCAGGGAGCACGGCCTGTCCCAGCGTCAATTTGCTTCCATCTGCGGCCTGTCGAATGGCTACATCTCCATGTTGGAGCGGAATGTCAACCCCAAAACTGGCCAGCCGGTAACTCCATCGCTCCCCGCCTTGAAGAAGATTGCGGACGGAATGGGCATCACGTTAACTGATCTTTTTACCCGCACCGACGACATCCCCGTCGATTTGCTAACAGAGGGCTTGGATGAAACAACGCCCGCCCCCAAAGCAGGGAGCGGGCGTAGTGGCCTCGACAATGAGTTGGCAGCTATTCTTCTCGAACTGACGCCTGAGAAGAAGCGGGAGGCGTTGAGCTATCTGCGGTACCTCGCAGAGAGCGCAGATAAATAATCAGTCGCCCTTTTTGGGCAACCGACAGCTTTGACAGCATGGCTTCTATTTCCTGTCGCTCTTTTGATTTCATTTCCTCAGCTCCTTATCGAAAAGTAGCTGCCGGCAGTATCGTCATTATATCAAAAGAGAACAGATTTTTGTTGGAAACGATATAAAATTACTTTTGACATTATTCGCAGATATACGATGAATTTCATCAACGGGGAGGGGTCTTTATGAATAAAAAGCTCCGCATGATGCTATTGCCTGTCCTGTGTGCCGCCCTTGTTTCCGGGTGTAGCTCTACACCAAAGCAGGCAGACCCTATCACAATAGAAGCTTTGCCCGGGGACATAGCCTGTGGAGATGTATCTATTTCCCTTTCTGCGGTTTCTTTTTGTGAAGTTTACGCCGATCACGGCTACACCGGCTATTGTGTAGCAACCGTGGATAGGGCAAACCTTTCCGATGACGATGTGTATTGGATGCTGAACAGGGATTCCGGGGATATCCAGGCGGAACTTCAAGTTAATGCTTATATCTCCAGTGAGGGCAATGCTCTTGATAGCGAGCGGATGTCTCAGCTCCAGACCATTTACAACAGCGAAAATATCTATTTCATGTTTTACACCCAAGATGTCCAGCGTGAGCATCTGGATGATTTTGAAATCAGCCTGCAAATAATCGTGTCGCCAGAAAAAGACCTGACGGCAGTAACGACCCAGTATTACTACTACGACCAAAGCGCCGAAGCTGGTGTGGATTACTCTGACTACGATAGCGTTCTTTCCGAAGCAGAAAAAAGCGTCCTTGTTGACGCACTCAATGCGAAAATTGACAGCTTGAGTTGATGTCGGCGTCTGCTCGGCTTCCGATTTTTTTGCGAGCGCGATACCGTATGCAATACGGTATCTATACTGTTCGCGCGCGCGCACTGTTTCTGTATCTGTTACTGCATACTGAACTGTAAGCTGTATCTGTAACTGGGTACTGCAATCCATCTAAGCAAGTCTATCAGTAGAAGAACAGGGGGTGACACTGTGGCTCGGCCCAAGAAACCGACTTATGAGTGGATAGAGAGCCGGAAAGAATTTCGCAAACGCATAAAGGGGCCGAACGGAAAGTATATCGCCCTCTACGCACAAACTCCCGAAGAGCTGACCGAAAAAATCGCTGTTGTCCAACGCCAGATCGAGGAGGAGGTCTACCGTAGGGAAAACCCTACCGTCAAGGATTATGCCGAGAAGTGGCTTACCATGCAAGCCGCGCACATCCGAGCCACTACACTGGCTGACTACACCTCCAAGGTCAAGATCTACATCATAGCGCCCCTAGGGGAGAAATACATGGCCGAGGTGACACCGGACGATATTAAGCTGGCGATCTCCAAGGCAGCAGAGAAGTCAGCCTCTATCTACCGCAGCGTTCAGATGCTCTACAAGATGATTTTTGGCTCCGCTCTGGAGAATCGCATCATCGACGAGAGCCCGTGTAAAAACCTCAATCCCAAGGGAGGGCGGGCCCCAAAGGAGAAAACTGCGCTTACCGATAAGCAGGTCAGTATTTTGCTGGATGCCATCCGGGGATTGCCGCCGTATCCGTTTGTCATGCTCTGCCTATATGCGGGGCTCCGTCGCGAGGAGGCCCTGGCGCTGCAATGGGATAGCGTTTTCCTGGAGGGGAGCGCCCCTCACATCTCCGTCTGCAGGGCCTGGCACACTGAGCACAATAGGCCAGTCATATTGACCGACCTGAAAACTAAGGCGTCCAAGAGGATCATCCCGATCCCTCCCCAACTGGTGGACTGCCTAAAGGCCGTCAAAGAAGCAAGCCAGTCTGAGTATGTGATTTCCAACCGGGACGGCGGGCCGCTATCCGGTACCCAGTGGGCGCGACTCTGGAAGTATGTAACCGTGCGAAGCACAAAGGAGCGCACATACACCAGATATGTCAAAGGCCAGAAAATCAAGCACACGGTTACGCCGGTGCTTGGAGAGCGGGCCGCTCACAACAAGACCGTCATTTACAGCATGGACTTCCAGGTGACGCCGCATCAGCTCAGGCATACCTACATCACGAATCTGCTCTTATCTGGCGTTGACGTCAAGACCGTTCAGGTGCTGGCCGGCCATGAGCACGCGAAAATCACCCTGGACATCTATGCCCACTTGACCTATAATCAGCCCGAAGACTTGATCTCCAAGGTCACGGCCGCCTTCACTTCCAGTCCAAAATGAGGTTCATTTTGAGGTGCATTTTTGGAGATGTGGCTTATACCCGTTGAAAATAAAGGGGATTTCACCAGAGGGTGCAAGAAGTACGGTCTCAAAGCAGCCCGTCGCGCGCCGCAGTTCAGCAAGCGTTAATCTGCAACCCAAAAGGTTCAAAAAAGCCCGGAAGTACGCCACTTTCCGGGCTTTTCTTGTGCCCAGAATACTGTATCCGCTTAAGATAGTGGGAAAAACCGGGTGCTATGGAATCGCTAGTTTTGCCACAGTTTAAGCAGGGTGATAATTAAAGATAATTCGTGTTTTATATATAAATATGGTGCGTATGTTAAAGGCAAAATAAGCAATAGAATTTGGCGCACTGTTTTTGAGTCAGAATTAAAAACTATCATAGCAAATTTTGTAAAATGGCTATATGTATGGCTGCTTCGTTCCGGGGCAGCCATACATTATATTTACTGGCCAGAAATAACCTTTGAGTATAAGCTGATGAACAAAGTGAGACTTCTGTGGAGGCCTTGATTTTTCTATACTATAGACAATAAGAAGGTCTGGCAGTGCTGTTCGGGGAGGTATGGTCGAGAGAGGGCCAGCCTTCCGCAAAGGAACGTAGCATGATTACCATTGTGGCATTGTTTTCCCCAGGGCTGTACCCACAGCTTAAGTCCCATCTGGCACTTGGAAAGGAACATGGAATCACAAAGGAAGAAGCGGTGGAGATCGTGACGCAGCTGGCATTATACTGCGGCTGGCCGAAGGCATGGAGCGCGTTTCCACTGATTCAGGAAATATATATGGAGGAATCAAAATGAGCATTTTATTTATCAATAGCAGCCCAAATAAAAATGGAAACACAGCGAAACTGGCAGAGATGCTGATGAACGGTAAAGCGTATCAGACGCTGAATCTGGTAGATTACAAAGTGTACGGCTATGGTCAGAACTTTGCCGATGACCAGTTTACGGAGATTGTGGAACAGATGAAAGCAGCGGATACCATCGTGATCGGCTCCCCGGTATACTGGCATAACATGAGCGGGATGGTACGGAACCTGATCGACCGGTTTTACGGCCCGGTGCCGTCTGGCGCCCTGAAGGGAAGAAAGTTTGTGTTTTTGTTCCAGGGCGCTGCGCCGGAAGGCTGGATGCTGGAAAAAGCCGAATACACCATGAGCCGTTTTGCGCGGATGTATGGCATGGAATATGTGGGAATGGCGTCAAACCGCAGGGAAGCAAAAACACTTTCCGAAAAAATATGATGAGGAAAGATATAAGATGAAGAATATGCTATTTTTAACGGCAACACCGACAGTAGGCGGAAACGGAGATGCACTGATCGGCGCAGCCATGGAAGAAGCAAAAGAGCATGGGGCAAAGGTACATTTGATCCATATCAGAGAAAAGAGGATTGGATTTTGCCGCGCCTGTTATGGCTGCTCCCAAACCGGAGTCTGCGTCCAGAAGGATGATTTTATGGACATCCTAGGTCTGGCCCATGAAGCGGATGCCATTATCGCGGAAGCCCCAATTTATTATAACTGTATGGCAGCGCAGATGATAACCGTGATCAACCGGCTGTGCTGTACCTTTGCCTGCAAGACCTATCAGGTTGGACCAAAGAAACGTGTCGGCATGTTTCTGACCTGCACCGGGTCTGAGCCGGGAGAAATGAAGCGGCATGTAAGGAATATTTTAACCCTTCCCAGCGTGAACCGTGCTATTTCAGAATACCGGACAGAAGTGTTTACCCAGTGCGTTTCCGATTCTACCTGCCACGACCGCCCGGATTATCTGGAACGGGCGAGAGAAATTGCCCGCTGGGCAACAGAAGCGTAGAAAGGAGCTGCGGGGATATATGAACAGACCCTATGTGATTTGCCATATCTTAAGCTCGCTGGACGGAAAGATCAACGGGCCTTTTATGGCAGCGGAGGCAACAGGAATGCTGAGCGGCGCATACGGAAGCATCCGCCGAGAGATGAATGCCGACGCATGGTTGTATGGAACCACAACGGTGAAAGAGTTTTTAAACTTCCGGGAACCGATGCTGGCAGAAAGCGCCTGTGTGCCGGAGGGTGATTTTGTCGCCGGGGATGAGACGAAACCGTATTTTGTAGCCCTGGATGCCAAAGGCGAGCTTGGCTGGGAATCCGGGAGATTTGCCAATAAAGGGCGGGCCGAAGCCCATGTCATCGAGATTCTGACGGAAGCGGCTCCCCTGCCTTACCGCGCTTATCTGAGAAAGAGGGGCGTATCCTATATTCTCGCGGGGAAAACGGAGCTGGACCGCCAGCTGGCCATGGAGAAGCTGTACCGGCTGTTCCATATTAAGATGCTGCTGATCTGCGGCGGTGGCGCGGCAGACTGGACCTTTTTGCAGGCCGGGCTGGTGGATGAACTGAGTCTGGTGCTTTCCCCCGTGACGGATGGAAGCAGCGGTACGGCTTCGGTGTTTGCACAGTTTCCGGCGCAGGGTGCAGGGCAGCCGGTGGAATTTGACCTGAAAACCGTGCAGCCGCTGGGCGGCGGCGGTCTCCATCTGCGCTATCTGGCAAAGAACGCAAGGCAGAGCGAGGAAGCCGGCGGGAGCGAGCTATAACCAGGAGGTGCAAGCTCAAAAACCAGAAGGAAGTTCTGTTGGAAGCCGCCCAGTGTTATAATGGACGTATAATCCAGAGAGCCTAAGTGGGCACAGTAAAACAAAAGAAACGAAAGGTGTAGTGATTGCCAGGGAACCCACGCTGAAAATCACTGAACATTGTCCCCCTGCCGGAAGAGGTTTGTTCTACCGGGGCGCTCACTCGGCCAATGATTTGGTCGCCCTGTACATTTATGGCAAAGGAAAATATGGTCATTCAGGCATGGTATCCGTTGGGCCATCTGCGTGCTGCTGAAATGGCAGAAATTGCGGCCCTGAATCAAAACAAACGCTACTACACCGGCACACCCCAGATGCTGAAGTCTTATGTAGAAATGTTGCTGCCCGTATATAAGCAGAAATAAAAATATGTGAAATAACATGAGGAAATTACGATGCAATATGTAACCTTATCAAATGGAGTAAAAATGCCGATTCTCGGCTACGGCGTGTATCAGGTAACAAAAGACGAATGCGAGCGGTGTGTGCTGGACGCGCTGAAGGCAGGATACCGCAGCCTGGATACGGCGCAGTCCTATTTCAACGAGGAAGAAGTGGGCTCCGCTATGAAAAAGAGCGGCATCCCGCGGGAGGAGATTTTTCTGACTTCCAAGGTGTGGGTGGAGCATTACGGATATGAGGAGGCACGGAAATCCGTGGAGGAATCCCTCCGGAAGCTCCAGACCGACTATCTGGATCTGATGCTGCTCCATCAGCCGTTCAATGATTACTACGGTGCCTACCGGGCGTTGGAGGATCTGTATGACGAAGGAAAGCTGCGGGCCATCGGTGTTTCCAACTTTTATCCGGATCGTCTGGTGGATCTTGCCTCCTTTACCCGAATCCCGCCGATGGTCAATCAGATCGAGACCCATGTGCTGAACCAGCGCATAGAAGACCATGCCTGGATGGAGAAATATCATATCGCCCATGAAGCCTGGGCGCCTTTCGGCGAGGGCCGCGGAGGTCTTTTTGACAACGAGGTATTGAAGCAGATCGGCGAAAAGTATGGCAAAACAGCCGCGCAGGTGATGCTCCGCTGGAACATCCAAAGAGGCGTAATTGTGCTTCCCAAGTCCACGCATAAGGAAAGAATGATTCAGAATCTGGATGTGTTTGACTTTGCACTGACAGATGAGGATATGGACGCGATTGCTGCGCTGGATACGAAAACCAGTTCTTTCTTCTCCCATTATGATCCAAACATGGTGGAATGGTTCGTAAAGATGGTGGAGGAGCGCAAGCAACAGCACGACAGCAGCAAGGAAAAGAAAAACTGGTAAAGCCGCTGTCATCTTGGATATAGCCCACAGGTATGAACTGAACAACAAATCGAGACTTCTGCGGAGGTCTCGATTTGTTATGCGCAAATTTGTTTCTGGCCACTGGTAGAAATCTATTACAGGGGGTGGCAGGCTGGCCTGTGCCCTCTGGGAGAATGGCAAGGCCCCGGCTCTGTAGGCTCCAGGTGAGCTCAGAAGCCGGGGCTCTTTGGTGGGTTAACTTTCCCCACCCGCTTTCTTTCCGCAGCGCAGCTGCCCTCTGTGGCCGTCTCAGGCGGTCCAGGTCTCCCCTTCCCCTCAGCTGCCCGCCTCCGTCTGCTCGCAGCGCACCGTCAGGCGGCTTCCGCTGTCGTAGGTGCAGGTGAAGAGGGTCAGGT
>OJPS01000139.1_pt1 | contig 67382 bp, 56 predicted proteins | sample 1598551 | NCBI WGS metagenome assembly OJPS01 (sample SAMN03922488, study PRJEB24848) | human gut metagenome | isolation source: stool sample | host: Homo sapiens | place: Germany | collected 2011-05 | reverse complement strand
ACGGCGACATTGACGGGTTTATCAACGCCTATCTGACGGCCGCCGCTAACGGAGAAATCAAGAAGTAAGAGACGCCAGCCGTCCATGACATCGCCGCTGCGCGGCGCACAAGCGTTTTGCCTGCGGCAAAACCTTGGTCGGGCGGAATTCATTTCCGACCGGCATGGTTTGATCCGGGGGCCCCGCAAAGTCCCGCTTTGCGGGGAAACGGCGACATTGACGGGTTTATCAACGCCTATCTGACGGCCGCCGCTAACGGAGAAATCAAGAAGTAAGAGACGCCAGCCGTCCATGACATCGCCGCTGCGCGGCGCACAAGCGTTTTGCCTGCGGCAAAACCTTGGTCGGGCGGAATTCATTTCCGACCGGCATGGTTTGATCCGGGGGCCCCGCAAAGCCCCGCTTTGCGGGGAAACGGCGATATTGACGGGTTTATCAATGCCTATCTGACTGCTGCAGCCAACGGCGAGATCAGGAAGTAATTGTATTCGACTATGCCCCCAGAGGCGGACCGCCGGTCCGCCTCTGGCTTTTTGTTCCGGCGGGGTAGCGGCCCGCTGAGGACAGCGGGCCGGACGCGATTGGCTCTCCCTCCGGGAGAGCTGTCACCGAAGGTGACTGAGAGGGTCCGTAGGGGCTTCGGAATGGTATGATCGATCTGTTCGCATTTTTCCCTCTCATACTGATTCTTGATTAAAAAATTTAATCAAGAATCCCGTGCGCTGTGCGCACGCACAGCGTGTGAAAACACGCTGTGACGTCTCATACAAAACCTGACGCACCTTCGGTGCTATAAAAAGCTTTTCAAGCTTTTTAACAGGTTTTGGTATCAGTCGGCTGCGCCGACAGCTCCCCCAAAGGGGGAGCCAAGGGGCGGACGACTCTGCCTCGCCCCGGGGGTCCCTGCATATCAGGAACAGGGGAATACGGATTGCCGCGTCGCTTCGCTCCTCGCAATGACACCGCAAGGAAAAATCCCGATTCCGGGGACGCGGGCCGCCGAGGACAGCGGCCCCTACGGGCGGTTCTCTGGGAATCATCCCATTCCCCTGCGGCAGGGCACGCGGGCCCTGCCCTACGGGATTTTCTACCGACACACGTCTCGTAGGGCCGAGCCCATGTGCTCCGCCGATTATCCACCCCCAAATGCGGCAAAGCACCAGGCAGGGCCGAAACCCTGCCTGGTGTTTGGTATCTTCCGGTCAGGAAAGCTCCTCCTGGCCGGTGCACAGCTGGTAATACTTGCCCTTCTGGGCCATCAGGGCGGCGTGGTCGCCCCGCTCGATGATCCGGCCCTGCTCCAGCACCAGAATGGCCTGGGCATTGCGGACGGTGGAAAGCCGGTGGGCGATGACGAACACCGTGCGCCCGGCCATCAGGGAGTCCATGCCCTTTTCGATGAGCTTTTCGGTGCGGGTGTCGATGGAGGAGGTGGCCTCGTCCAGGATCAGCACCGGGGGATCCGACACGGCGGCCCGGGCAATGGCCAGCAGCTGGCGCTCGCCCTGGCTGAGACTGCCGCCGTCCCCGGTGATGACGGTGTCGTACCCCTGGGGCAGGTGGCGGATGAAGGTGTCGGCATTGGCCAGCCTGGCCGCCGCCCGGACCTCCTCATCCGTGGCGTCCAGCTTGCCGTAGCGGATGTTGTCGGCGATGGTGCCGGTGAACAGGTGGGTATCCTGCAAAACAATGCCCAGAGAGCGGCGCAGGGAGTCCTTCCGGATATCCCGCACGTCGATGCCGTCATAGGTGATGACGCCGGACTGAATGTCGTAAAACCGGTTGATGAGATTGGTGATGGTGGTCTTTCCCGCGCCGGTGGAGCCCACAAAGGCGATCTTCTGCCCCGGCTCTGCGAACAGGGAGACATCGTGGAGCACGGTTTTCTCCGGGTCATAGCCGAAGTCCACGTGCTCAAACCGCACGTCGCCCCGCAGCTCCGTCAGGGAGCCGTCGGACTTTTTCCAGGCCCAGTGGCCGGTGCGGCGGTCCGTCTCCGTCAGGGTATCGCCGTCCTTCAGCACCCGGACCAGGGTGGCGGTGCCGTCGTCGGTTTCGGGGTCGGCGTCCATCACGGCGAAAATCCGCTCGGCGCCGGCCACCGCCGCCAGAAGGGTATTCACCTGCTGGCTGATCTGGCCCACCGGCTGGGACACCTGCTTGACATACAGCAGGTACGCGCCCAGGGAGCCGATATCGAACACACCGGAGATGGACAGCAGGCCGCCCACGCAGCAGGTGACGGCGTAGTTGATGCGGGAGAGGTTGCCCATGGCGGGCATCATAGACCCGGCATAGGTCTGGGCCATGGCGGCGGCGTCGCGATAGGCGCTGTTGCGGGCGGCGAACTCGTCCATGGTCTTCTGCTCGTGGTGAAAGACCTTGATGACCTTCTGGCCCTCGATCATCTCCTCAATGTAGCCGTTGAGACTGCCCAGGGCCGCCTGCTGCTGCTGGAAGCTGGTGCGGCTACGGCCGCCCACGCCCTTCACCACCAGGAGCATCAGCCCCAGGAACACGAAGGTGATCAGCGTCAGCGCCCAGTTCAGATACACCAGCATCACCACCGTGCACACGAAGGTCAGCAGGTTGGACACCACGCTGGCGAAGCTGTTGCTGATCATGTCGGACACGGTGTCCATGTCGTTGGTGAAGCGGCTCATCAGGTCGCCGGACTGGTGGGTATCGAAATACCGCAGGGGCAGGTACTGGAGCTTGTTGAACAGGTCCTGCCGCAGGGTGGCCACCGTCCGCTGGGAGATGCGCACCATGATCCGGGAATAGGCATAGGAGCACCCGGCGGACACCAGGAACACGCCGCCCATGGCCACCAGCATCCAGAAAAGCCCCGTGAAATTCCCGGCGGCGATATAGTTCAGGGCGGGCTTGAGGAAGTAGCTGCTGGCCACGGAGCCCACGGAGCTGAGCACCAGGCACACCGCCACCACGATCAGCGCCGCCTTATAGCGGCCGATATAGGCCAGGAGCTTCCACACCGTGCCCCGGAGATCCTGGGGCCGCTGATAGCCGTGACCCCGGCCGTGACCGTGACCCGGACCGCCGGACCGCGCTTGATTCTTGTTTTCAGCCATCGATCGTCGCTCCTTCCTGCTGGGATTTGTAAACCTCCTGATAGATGTGGTTGGAGGCCATCAGCTGGTCATGGGTGCCTGCGCCGGAGATTTTGCCGTCGTCCAGCACCACGATCAGGTCGGCGTCCATGACGGAGGAAATGCGCTGGGCGATGATGAGCTTGGTGGCCCCGGGCAGGGCCTGGCGCAGGGCGGACCGGATCTTTGCGTCGGTGGCGGTGTCCACGGCGGAGGTGGAGTCGTCCAGAATCAGCACCCGGGGCCGCCGGAGAATGGCCCGGGCGATGCACAGGCGCTGCTTCTGGCCGCCGGAGACGTTGGCGCCTCCCTGCTCAATGTGGGTGTCGTAGCCGTCGGGCATCCGGGAGATGAACTCGTCGGCGCAGGCCATGCGGCAGGCCTCCTCCATCTCGTGGTCCGTGGCGTCCTCCCGGCCCCAGCGGAGGTTTTCCCGGATGGTGCCGGAGAACAGGGTGTTCTTCTGCAGCACCATGGCGCAGCCCTGGCGCAGAGCCTCCATGGTATATTCCCTCACGTCGTGTCCGCCTACAGACACAACGCCCTCCGTGGCCTCATACAGCCGGGGAATCAGACTCACCAGGGTGCTCTTGGCGCTGCCGGTGCCGCCCAGGATGCCAACGGTCATGCCGCTGTCGATATGCAGGCAGATGTCCTCCAGGTTCCAGGCGTCGCTGTCCTTGTGATACTTGAAATAAACGTGGTCAAAGTCCACTTCGCCGTTTTCAACGGTCAGGGCCGGGTCGGCGGCGGAGTCGGTGATCTCGGGCTGCTCCTCCAGCACCTCCACAATGCGCTTGCCGCAGGCGATGGACCGGGTCAGCACCATCATCACCATGGCCACCATCATCAGGGACATGAGAATTTCGGAGGCGTAGGTGAAGAAGGCGATCAGGTCGCCGGAGAGCATGGTGCCCCCGGCCACATAGTGGCCGCCCAGCCACATGATGGACATGATGGTGCCGCCCATGATCAGGGTCACCAGGGGGACAAACAGCACCACGAAGCTGAAGGCCCGCTCCGCCGTCTGGCGCAGGGTCTCGCTGCGCTGGGTGAACTTCTCCTGCTCCCGGTCCTCCCGGACGAAGGACTTCACCACCCGGATGGCGTTGAGGTTCTCCTGCACCACCAGGTTCAGGTCGTCGGTGGACTTCTGCAGGGCGGTGAAAAACGGCCCCACATAGCGGATGACAATGGCCACCAGAAGCAGAAGAAGCGGCAGCACCACCAGGAACACCTGGCTCAGCTGCAGGCTGATGGTCAGGGCCATGACCAGGGCGGTGATCAGCATCACCGGTGCCCGGACCAGCATCCGCATGCCCATCATCAGGGTCATCTGCACCGACGAGACGTCGTTTGTGAGCCGGGTGATCAGGGACGCGGTGGAAAACCGCTCGATGTTGGCAAAGGAGAACCTCTGCACCTGGGCATATTCCGCGGCCCGGACGTTGGCGCCGAAGCCCATGCCGGCCTTGGCTGCCAGGCCCGCCGCGCCCACGCCCATCACCAGGGACGCCAGGGCCATCAGGATCATTTTCAGCCCCGTGGCCAGAATGTACGCCTTGTCGCCGTTGGCGATGCCCACGTCCACGATCTGGCTCATGGCCTTGGGCAGCAGCAGCTCCAGCACGGCCTCGCCTGCCGAACACAGCACGCCCAGGAATATCCAGACGCGATACCCCTTGGTATAGGGGGCTAATTTCCGAATCATGCGTTGTCCTCCTCCGATGTCAGATTGTCCGCCGCCCGCAGCAGAAGCCGGCGCAGGGTCTCCGTCTCCTGGGGGTCCATGCCCCGGTGGATCAGGTCCTCGATCTGCCGGGTGATGGACTCGAAGTCGTCATAAAACTGCTGTCCGGCCTCCGTCAGCCGCAGGATGCGGCACCGGCCGTCCTTTTCCCCCGGGGACCGGGTCAGCATCCCCTTTTCCACCAGCCGGTCCACGATGCCGTTGACGGTGGAGGGCTTCACGGCCAGATGCTGCTGCAGCTGTTTCTGGGTCACGGGGCCCGGCTGCCGGTGCAGATACGTCAGCGACCGGCACTGGATGGGCGTGACCCCATAGCGCCGCAGCTTCTGCTCCATCCGCTGATAGGCCCGGTGGTTGCAGTACCCCAGCAGGGGGCCGATAAGCTCGGGTTTATTCATGCAGCTCATATAGTCTGCTCCTTTCCTGGGATTTTAATGTTTAGCACCCTAAATATTAGCAGGCTAAATATTACCACCATTGTACTCCATCGTCAATAGGCAGAGTGCCGGTTTCCTGTGAACGTTCTGTGAACGTTTGAGACTGTCGAAAAAACCGGAAATCTTCCGCCATCGGAAAGGAAGATAGTTACGAAAGAAACCCATCAGGGGTGTCTTTCGTTTGCAATCACAGGTTTTTCAGAACTTTTTAAGTTCTGAAAAACCGCACGCAGCTTGTCAAAAAAGACTTTTTTGACAAGCTGAACGTTTTCGGTGCCGGTTTCCCAGCACTTTACAAATCCTTTACTTGACGCAGGGGGCCGGGTCTGGTATAATACCCCCAATTGAATACCGCTGTGAGGGAGTAATTCCGCCCCGCCCTGGGGTTAGGCAGTTTCGTCAGAACGGCGCTTTTGCGCCCGGACTGCTTTGAAAGAATGAGACTCATGCATAGGCTTTGCCTGTGCATGAGTCTTTTATTTTCCTCCGGCGGGTATGATCCTACTATAAGGAGTGAAGCGTATGCACAAGGAGTACAACCAATCCCCCCGGCAGGTTCTGGAGGACCTGCACGCCGCCGAGACCGGCCTGTCCGGCCGGGAGGCGGAGACCCGCCTGGGGCAGTACGGCCCCAACCGCCTGCGGGAGGCCCCCAAGGCCACCCTGCTTCAGCGGTTCATCCAGCAGCTGAAGGACCCCATGCTGCTGATCCTCATGGCCGCCGCCGCCGTGTCCGCCGTCACCAACTATCTGTCCCACGAGCCCTTCACCGAGGTGCTGATCATCCTGGCGGTGGTGCTGCTGAACGCCGTTTTGGGCGTGGTCCAGGAGAGCAAGGCCGAGGCCGCCATCGAGGCCCTGCAATCCATGACCGCCGCCACCAGCAAGGTCCTGCGGGACGGCTCCGTCACGGAGCTGGAGAGCAGCCGCCTGGTACCCGGCGACATCGTCCTGCTGGAGGCCGGGGACGCGGTCCCCGCCGACGGACGGCTGCTGGCCTGTGCCTCTTTGCAAATTGAGGAGGCCGCCCTCACCGGCGAAAGCGTCCCCTCCTCCAAATCCCCGGAGGCCCTTACCGGCGAGGTGACCCTGGGCGACCGCCGCAACATGGCCTATATGGGCTCCACCGTGGCCTACGGCCGGGGCCGCATGGTGGTCACCGCCACCGGCATGGACACGGAGATGGGCAAGATCGCCGGCGTCCTGGCCCGGACGGAGCAGGAGGAGACGCCGCTGCAAAAGAAGCTGACCCAGCTGGGCAAGACCCTGTCCTGGCTGGTGCTGGGCATCTGCGTGTTCATCTTCGTGTTTGACCTGATTGTGGCCGGGGACTTCTCCCTGTCCGGCATTCTGGAGACCTTCATGGTGGCCGTATCCCTGGCGGTGGCCGCCATTCCCGAGGGCCTGGCCACGGTGGTAACGGTGGTGCTCAGCATCGGCGTCACCCGCATGAGCCGCCGCAATGCCGTGATCCGCCGCCTGACGGCGGTGGAGACCCTGGGCTGTACCCAGGTGATCTGTTCCGACAAAACCGGCACCCTGACCCAGAACAAGATGACCGTGGTGGACCACACCGGGGACACCGCCCTGCTGGCCTCCGCCATGGCCCTGTGCAGCGATGCCGTCCTGAACCCCGACGGCTCCGTCCAGGGTGAGCCTACGGAGGCGGCCCTGGTGTCCTTCGCCGCGGAGCATCAACTGCCCAAGCCCCAATTGGAGCAGGAGCGCCCCCGCATCGGCGAGGCCCCCTTCGACTCCGGCCGCAAGATGATGTCCACCATTCACCGGACCCCCCAGGGCGTGGTGCAGTATACCAAGGGCGCGCCGGACCAGGTGCTGGCCCGCTGCACCCACTATTGGGAGGGCGGACAGGCCCTGCCCTTGACCGACGACCGCCGCCGGGAAATTCTGGCGGATAACCACCGCATGGCCGCCCAGGCCCTGCGGGTGCTGGCCGCCGCCAGCCGCCCCTGGCCCGATGGTGCGCCTCAGGATCAGTCCCCCGCGCACTTAGAGCAGGCCCTCTGCTTCATTGGCCTTACCGGCATGATCGACCCGGTGCGGCCCCAGGTGAAGCCCGCCATTGAGGAGTGCCGCCAGGCGGGCATCCGCCCGGTGATGATCACCGGCGACCACCAGGACACCGCTGTGGCCATCGCCCGCCAGCTGGGCATTCTCTCCGACCCCTCCCAGGCCATCACCGGCGCGGCGCTGGACGCCCTCAGCGATGAGGAGCTTACTCAAAACGTGGACCGCTACAGCGTCTATGCCCGGGTCCAGCCGGAGCACAAGGTCCGCATCGTCAGCGCCTGGCGCCGCCGGGGAGCCGTCACCGCCATGACCGGCGACGGCGTCAACGACGCCCCCTCCATCAAGTCTGCCGATATCGGCATCGGCATGGGCATCACCGGCACCGACGTCACCAAAAACGTGGCGGACATGGTCCTCTCCGACGACAACTTTGCCACCATCGTGGGCGCCGTGGCCGAGGGCCGCCGGATTTACGACAACATCCGCAAGGCCATCGGCTTCCTGCTGGCCAGCAACATGAGCGAGGTGCTGGGGGTGTTCTTCTCCGCCCTGCTGGGCTTCACCCTCCTCAACCCCGTCCACCTGCTGTTCATCAACCTCATCACCGACTGCTTCCCGGCCCTGGCCCTGGGCATGGAGCGCCCGGAGCCGGACATCATGCGCCGCCCGCCCCGCTCCGCCAAGGACGGCATCTTCTCCGGCGGCCTGGGCTTCGACATCGCCTATCAGGGCATCCTCATCACCGTCATCACCATGGCCTCCTACATCATCGGCCACTGCATGGAGGCGGGATGCTTTGAAATGCCCCGGGGCGTCTCCCCCCACGGCATGACCATGGCCTTCCTGACCATGAGCATGTGCGAGATTTTCCACAGCTTCAATATGCGCTCCCAGCGGCGCAGTGTGTTCACCCTCCGGGGCCACAACAAGGTCCTCTGGGCCGCTATGCTGGGCTCCCTGCTCCTGACCACCGTGGTGCTGGAGGTGCCGCCCATCGCCAACGCCTTCGGCTTCACCCCCGTCAGCTGGACGGAGTACGGCATCGCCCTGGCCCTGGCGGTGCTGGTGATCCCCATTGTGGAGCTGGTGAAGCTCATCCAGCGCAGACTGGGGAAATAAGGCGAGACTGTCGAAAAACTCAGGAATCTTTCGCCATCGGAAAGGAAGATCGTTACGAAAGAAACCCATCAGGGGTGTCTTTCGTTTGCAATCACAGGTTTTTCAGAACTTTTTAGTTCTGAAAAACCGCACGCAGCTTGTCAAAAAAACTCTTTTGACAAGCTGATAACGCGTCCATCGTATGCATCCGATCAGAAGTCTATTTGATCGGATGCACACGACTGTCAGAAAAACCGGAAATCTTCCCCTGACAAGAGAAACGGTGCGTGCCTGCCATTGCGGAGACGGCTCCTTAATTGCGTCTTGACTTATTTAAAAGAAACATATATAATTCACACATAGCCAACCGCGAAATAAAAAAAGGAGAAGAAAAAATGGAAAATGATAACAAGATCCCCGGCAAAGGGGCAGCAACCACCAGTATGGTGCTGGGCATTATTTCTGTTGTGTTGTGGTTCTTTGGCTACTCCGCTTTGGTGTCTGTCATTCTGGGTATTGTCGGTTTGATCCTGGCCGGCAATGCCAAGAAGGCCGGTTTTGTCGGCGGTATGCAGACGGCCGGTTTCGTGCTGTCCCTGATCGGACTGATCGGCGGCGCCATCTTCTTTGTGGCTTGCGTTGCCTGCGCTGGCGCCATCGGCGCGGTCGGCGGCTCTGATGCCCTTAGAGATCTGTTCAATCAGTAATATGTAAACAGGACGGGCAGATACGCTGCGCTGCGGCGTATCTGCCTTTATTTTGAGGTTTTTATGCTACCCTATATTCACATTTTATCCCGAGAAATCCCCATGTACGGCATCATGGCCGGGGTGGGCGTTCTCTTGGCCGTGCTTTATCTGAAACACGCCGAAAAACGATACCCGAAGTTGGAAGCGGATGCGGAGCTGGCATTTATTTATGGCATTGTGGGGGCCTTTGTGGGCGCCAAGGCCCTGTTTTTGGCCACGGTATTCCCTGCCTTTCTGGCGGATCTTCCGTACTTATGCACGCAGACGACGGCGTTTTTCGGGAAATATCTGTATGCCGGATTCGTTTTTTACGGCGGGCTGTATGGAGCGGTGTTATCCGTCTGCCTGTATGCCCGGGCGGCTAAGGTATCTGCTCAAAGACTGCTGAACATCCTGCTTCCCGTGCTTCCGCTGATCCACAGCATGGGGCGCATAGGGTGTTTCTGCGTCGGCTGCTGTTACGGGAGGTACTCGGAGAGATGGGGCGTATATTTTTTCCGGTCTGAGATCGCGCCGCACGATGTGCCGCTGTTGCCTGTGCAGCTTTATGAGGCTGTGGGTGAGCTGCTCCTGTTTGCCGTTCTGGCATATATGGGGGCGAAAAAGGCAGACGGCAAAAAAATGCTTGCCGTTTATCTGCTGGTTTATGGCATCATGCGCTTTGCCCTGGAATGTATGCGAGGGGACGCGTACAGGGGCTTTTTGCTGGGTATGTCCGTGTCACAGATGATCTCCGTTCTTTCTGTGGTGCTGGCCGCCATACTGCTCTGCCGTCCTTGCCGGAAAAAGCCATAAATCCGGCCTTCCAACCCGGCGCGGCGGGGTCCGCTGCGCCCCGATGAAACATAAGCGGCGTCCGGGCCTCCGCCTTTGGCCACATTGCCGAATTTTTCCAGTCCTTTTCTGCCTTTTGCCAGTTTACACGGCGGGCCGCCTTTGCTATACTGTTGTCAGGAGCGGGTCAAATAAAAGGGAATGCAAGGTGACCTTCAAATGTGGACGGACGACTGCTCACCGGATGTGATAGAGTCCATCCGGACGGATATGCAGCGCTATTTATCGTATGGATGGGGCAATGGCATCATTGCCGCTTTGTTGAACCGCCAATATTCGGTGGAGCTGTCCAGCTGGGACATTCCGAAGCTCCGCCGGTATCTGCAGCGCCGGTATCTGGACGGCGCTCCGCCGGAAGGCTCGGTGTACGTTGAACTGCCGTAGCCCGATGACCCGGCGAATGCATCCCGGCTGCCGTTTCCGCTCCCGGCGGCAGGGTGCGTGCGCAAGCCGCGGCGCGGCAATTCTGCCGCGCACGGTTTCATACCAATTTGTAACACGACCTCCGGTCTTGAAAAGGCCGGAGGTCTGTTTGTTTGTTCGGGAAAGGGAAGAATCGCCCTTTGTTTACAAATAATTCAAAGGCTTCCACTTGACAAGGGCGGCAGGGGGTGGTAAACTCCGTTTAGCACTCAGGAAGTTGGAGTGCTAAACGGAGAAAACGATATGGAATTGACCGATCGAAAAAGACAGATACTGAAGATCGTGGTGGAGGAATATGTGGCGGCGGCGGAGCCGGTGGGCTCCAAGGCCATCGCCCAGAGGATGCCCGGCAAGATCAGCTCCGCCACCATCCGCAACGAACTGGTGGACCTGACGGAGATGGGCTATCTGGAACAGCCCCACACCTCCGCCGGACGGGTCCCTTCCGCCAAGGGCTACCGGCTGTACGTCAACGAGCTGATGGAGCGCCGGTCCCTGAGCCGGGAGGAGGAGGAAAAGCTCAACACCTCCCTGGCCGAGAAGCTGGCGGGAACGGACCAGGTCATGGCCCGGGCGGGCCAGATGGTCTCGTCCTTTGTGGGCTATCCCGCCTACGCCGTGGCGGACCACAAGACAGCCGCCACCGTGCGGCGCTTTGAGCTGATCCCCGTGGACCAGAGCAGCTTCATCGCCGTGGTGATGCTGTCGGACAGCCAGGTGAAAAGCCAGCTGCTGCCGCTGCAATTGCCGGTGGCCGACGGCGGCCTGCCGGACATGAGCCACCTGCTGAACACCCATTTCACCGGCATCGGGCCGGAGGATATGAACGGACGGCTCATGAGCCTGTCGGAGCAGGTGCCCGGCCAGTGGTTTCTGCCGCTGAACCAGGTGGTGGAATATGCCGGACGACTATTGAAGGAAGCCAACAGCCAGGAGGTCTTTACCGGCGGGGCCAAGGAGTTCCTGCGGTTCCCGGAATACCGGGACGCGGACAAGGCCCACGACCTGATGACCTTTATGGTGGACAATAAAGAACAGCTGCCCGCGCCCACGGAGGGCGGCCCGGTGCAGATCCTCATCGGCCCCGAAAATCTCAACGAGGCCCTGCGGGACAGCAGCGTGGTGGTGGCCAGCTATGACATCGGAGACAATATGCGGGGCCTGGTGGGCGTGGTCGGACCCACCCGGATGGACTACGCCACCGTGGCGGCGCGCCTGAGCTACTTTGCCGAGAGCCTGGGCCGCATGTTCGGGAAGAACCAGCTGCCCCCCAAGGAGGACCAGGAAACATGAGCGAAAACGTCAACAATACCCATCCGGAGAATCAGCCGGAGAATCCGGAAACCCCGGAAACCGAGAATCAGGACACTGCGCCGGAAACGGCGGAGGAGACCTTCACCGTCACCCGGGACCAGATGGAGAAAATGGAACAGCTGGCCAAGATGGTGTCCGACGCCAGCGACAAATATCTGCGGCTGGCAGCGGAGTATGACAACTTCCGCAAGCGCACCGCCAAGGAGAAGGAAAGCCTCTACGGCGACGCCAAGGCCGACACCGTGAAGCCCTTCTTGGAGGTGCTGGACAACCTGGAGCGGGGCCTGGCCCAGTTCGAGGAGGGGGACCCCCACCGCCAGGGCATGGAGATGATCTGCAAGCAGTTCATGACCGTGCTGGAAAAGCTGGGCGTACAGCAGATTGAGGCCCTGGGCCAGCCCTTTGACCCCGCCCGCCACAACGCCGTGATGCATGTGGAGGATGAGTCGGCCGGGGAGAACACCGTGGTGGAGGTATTCCAGCAGGGATACGCCCTGGGCGACAAGGTCCTGCGGTTCGCCATGGTGAAGGTTGCTAATTGAGAGGAGCATGTGCTATGAACGGAAAAAAGCTTTATAAAAGCCGGGATAACCGGATGATCTCCGGCGTGTGCGCCGGGATCGCCGAGTATTTCAATATGGACCCCACCATCATCCGTCTGGCCTGGGTGCTGTTCAGCCTGCTGGGCGGTAGCGGCGTGCTGGGCTATATCATCGCCGCCATCGTGATCCCCGAGTATCCGATGGACTGACCCTTGTAAACAAATTTTATTTCATATATTCAGGAGGCAATTATTATGTCTAAAGTTATCGGTATCGACCTTGGCACCACCAATTCCTGCGTAGCCGTCATGGAGGGCGGCGAGGCAGTTGTCATCCCCAACGCGGAAGGTAACCGCACCACCCCGTCCGTGGTGGCCTTCTCCAAGACCGGCGAGCGCATGGTGGGCCAGGTGGCCAAGCGCCAGGCCATCACCAACCCCGACCGCACCATCTCCTCCATCAAGCGCGAGATGGGCTCCGACCACCGGGTCAGCATCGACGGCAAGTCCTACACTCCCCAGGAGATCAGCGCCATGATCCTGCAGAAGCTCAAGAGCGACGCAGAGGCCTATCTGGGCAGCCCCGTCACCGAGGCCGTTATCACCGTCCCCGCCTACTTCACCGATGCCCAGCGTCAGGCCACCAAGGACGCCGGCAAGATCGCCGGCCTGGACGTGAAGCGTATCATCAACGAGCCCACCGCCGCGGCCCTGGCCTATGGCGTGGATAAGGAGCAGGCCCAGAAGATCATGGTGTACGACCTGGGCGGCGGCACCTTCGATGTGTCCATTCTGGAGATCGACGACGGCGTCATCGAGGTTCTGGCCACCGCCGGCAACAACCGGCTGGGCGGCGACGACTTCGACCAGTGCATCATGAAGTACCTGGTCAGCGAGTTCAAGCGCACCGAGGGCATCGACCTGTCCGGCGATAAGGTTGCCATGCAGCGCCTGAAGGAGGCCGCCGAGAAGGCCAAGATCGAGCTGTCCGGCGTGACCACCAGCAACATTAACCTGCCTTATATCACCGCCGACGCCACCGGCCCCAAGCACCTGGACGTGACCCTGACCCGGGCCAAGTTCAACGAGCTCACCGGCCACCTGGTGGACGCCACCATGGGCCCCGTGCGCCAGGCCATGTCCGACGCCGGTCTGAAGCCCTCCGACCTGTCCAAGGTCCTGATGGTGGGCGGCTCCAGCCGTATCCCCGCCGTGGTGGAGGCCGTGAAGAACTTCACCGGCAACGAGCCCTTCAAGGGCATCAACCCCGATGAGTGCGTGGCCATGGGCGCGGCCCTGCAGGCCGGCGTGCTGACCGGCGATGTAAAGGGCCTGCTGTTGCTGGACGTGACCCCCCTGTCCCTGGGCATTGAGACCATGGGCGGCGTGTGCACCCGCCTGATCGAGCGCAACACCACCATCCCCGTGAAGAAGAGCCAGATCTTCTCCACCGCCGCCGACAACCAGACCTCCGTGGAGGTCAACGTGCTGCAGGGCGAGCGGGAGATGGCCGCCGCCAACAAGAGCCTGGGCCGCTTCCACCTGGACGGCATCGCTCCGGCCCGCCGCGGCGTGCCTCAGATCGAGGTGACCTTCGACATCGACGCCAATGGCATCGTCAACGTGTCCGCCAAGGACCTGGGCACCGGCACCGAGCAGCACATCACCATCACCTCCTCCTCCAACATGAGCAAGGACGACATCGAGAAGGCCGTGAAGGAGGCCGAGCAGTATGCCGCCGAGGACGCCAAGATCAAGGAGAAGGTGGAGGTCCGCAACCGGGCCGACCAGATGGTCTATCAGTCCGAAAAGACCCTCAGCGAGGTGGGCGACAAGCTGCCTGAAAGCGAGAAGGCCCCCATCCAGGCCGGTATCGACAAGCTGAAGGAGACCCTGAAGGGCGAGGACACCGACGCCATCAAGGCCGCCACCGAGGAGCTGACCCAGCTGTTCTACAAGATGAGCGAGAAGCTGTATCAGCAGCAGGCGCCCCAGGGCGACCCCACCCAGGCCGGCCAGCAGGGCGGCGCCCAGGGTGACCAGGGCGGCCAGTATTACGACGCCGACTACAAGGTCGTGGATGACGACGACACCAAGAATAAATAAGTGAAATTTCACCACCGGAAAGGGGCAGGGCTTCCTGTCCCTTCCTGTGGTGTTTAGGGATAGAAGACCCAGAGAAGGGAGCGGGCCTTTATGGCAGACAAACGAGATTATTACGAGGTCCTGGGCGTTGAAAAGGGCGCCAGCGAGGACGAGATCAAAAAAGCATACAAAAAGCTGGCCCGGAAGTATCACCCGGACATGAACCCCGGCGACAAGGAGGCCGAGGAGAAGTTCAAGGAGATCAACGAGGCCAACGAGGTGCTGTCCAATCCCGATAAGCGCCAGAAATATGACCAGTTCGGCTTCGCCGGGGTGGACCCCAACTATGGCGCGGGCCAGGGCGGCGGATACGGGGCAGGCGGCTTCGATTTCGGCGACCTGGGCGACATTTTCGGCAGCTTCTTCGGCGGCGGCTTCGGCGGCGGCCAGCAGCGGCGCAACGGACCCCGCCGGGGCGAGAGCATCCGGGCCAGCGTGTCCGTGGACTTCACGGAGGCCGCTTTCGGCTGCGAGAAATCCGTGACGGTGGAGCGCAGCGAGTCCTGCCCCACCTGCAAAGGCAACGGCTGCGCCCATGGCACCACGCCGGAGGTGTGCCCCGACTGCCGCGGCACCGGCACCGTGACCCAGGCCCAGCGGACGCCCTTTGGCGTCATGCAGAGCCAGGGCCCCTGCCAGAAGTGCCGGGGCACCGGTAAGATCATTCACCAGCCCTGCCCCGACTGTCACGGCAGCGGCCGCATCCGCAAGCGCCGGACCATTCAGGTGAACATCCCCGCCGGTATCGACAACGGCCAGACCATCTCCCTGCGGGGCCAGGGCCACGCAGGCTCCAACGGCGGCCCCAGCGGCGACCTGCTGATTACCGTGATGGTGCGGCCCCACGAGATCTTCCGCCGGGAGGGCACCTCCGTGTTCTGCGAGGCCCCCATCACCTTCACCCAGGCGGTGCTGGGCGCGGAGCTGGAGATCCCCACCATCGACGGCCGGGTGAAATACACCATCCCCGAGGGCACCCAGACCGGCACCGTGTTCCGGCTGCGGGGCAAGGGCATTCCCGTTCTCAATGGCCGGGGCCGGGGCGACCAGTACGTCACCGTCACCATCGAGACGCCCCGGGACCTGAACCGGGAGCAGAAGGAGGCCCTGAAGAAATTCAGCGAGACCCTGGGCGAAGGCAACTACGAAAAGCACCGCAGCTTTTTCGGAAAGAAGAAGTAAGCCATGTATCTTGCAGATTATCACGTCCATTCCACCTGCTCCCCGGACGGGCACCAGACCATGGCCCGGGCGGCGGAGGCTGCCGTCCGGCAGGGCCTGCGGGAGCTGTGCATCACCGACCATGTGGACACCATCCAATGGGGCACCCAGACCCCCCGGGACGACTTCGACTGGGAGGAGTCCCGGCGGCAGTTCCATGAGGCCCAGGCGCTGTGGGGGGATCGGATCACCCTGCGGCGGGGGGCGGAGCTGGGGGAGGCCCAGCTGAGCTTCGACCGGGCGGACCGGCTTCTGGCCGGGGAGGAGCTGGACTTTGTCATCGGCTCCGTGCACCTGAGCGGAAAAAAGTTTGACAACATGGACCTGTACTATATTGAAAAAGGCAGTGAAGCGTATTATGATAGTGTCATCGACAGCTATCTGGACGACGTGCTGACCCTGGCCCGGTGGGGCCGGTTCCAGGTGCTGGGCCACCTGACCCTGCCCCTGCGGTATATCAACGAGCACCACGGGGAGCACATGACCTTCCGCCGCCACATGGACCGGGTGGAGGAGATCTTCCGCACCATCATTCCCCAGGGGGTGGGCATCGAGTGCAACACCAACCGGGGAAACGAGCCCCTGCCGGGGGAGGATATTCTGCGGCTGTACCGCAGTCTGGGCGGCGAGATCATCACCCTGGGCAGCGACGCCCACCGGCCGGAGGACGTGGGCTGCTTCATCCGGCAGCGCCAGGAGCTTCTGCGGACCTGCGGCTTCCGCTATTTCACCACATTTGAACGGGGCCGGCCGCTGTTTCAGGCCCTGTGATACCCGAGAGGAGAACGAATCATGAAAATTGCCATCGGCTGCGATCACGGCGGCTATCTGCTGAAGCAGGACATTCTCATCTGGATGGAGGAGCACGACATCGACTTTGAGGACGTGGGCTGCTTCTCCACCGAAAGCGTGGACTATCCCATTTACGGCGAGAAGGTGGCCCGGCTGGTGGCCTCCGGCGAATGCGAAAAGGGCATCGTCATCTGCACCACCGGCATCGGCATCTCCATCGCCGCCAACAAGGTCAAGGGCATCCGCTGCGCCCACTGCACGGACTCCCTGTCCGCCGAAATGACCCGCCGCCACAACGACGCCAACGTGCTGGCCCTGGGCGCGGGCATCACCGGCCCCAACCTGGCCAAGCGCATTGTGGAGGTGTTCCTGAACACCGAATTTGAGGGCGGACGCCATGCCCGCCGGGTGGGCCAGTTGGACAGCATCCAGCCCTGAATTTTTTCGTGAACGGAGGTGCGCTCCATGACCACAAAGGGATATCATCGCTACCGGGGAAGAAACACCCGGGGCAAGGTGGCGCTGGTCATCGTGCTGGTGCTGGTGCTGATCGCGGCGGTGGCCTATCTGCTGACCCAGGAGTATGTGGTGTATGATGACGAGGGCAAGGCCCATCTGGAGCTGCCCTGGTCCCGGAAGGAGCCGGAGAAGCCCCAGCCGGACTCCACGCCTGTGCCGGATGATGTGGACATTACCCGGGAGGAACCCCAGCGGCAGAAGGTGGAGGCCATCCACGCCTGGGAGTTGCCCTACGGCTGCCTGGGCAGCGACCCTGGCTATCTGCTGACGGACCGGGAGGCCGTGGCCGTCAACGTGAAGATGTACGACGGCTCCGTGGCCTATCACACGGCGGTGTCCCTGCCGGAGGGCATCCTCACCGGCGGCAATGCCACCAGCCGGAACCTCCAGACCATTCTGGACAGCGACTGCTACACCGTGGCAAGGCTTGCCTGCTTCTGCGACAACGCCTATGCCGACGCCATGGGGGACCGGGCGGCCCTGTGCACCGCCGAGGGCGTCCTGTACCGGGACGGCTCCGGCCGCCGCTGGCTGGACCCCACCAAGCCGGAGACCCTGCGGTATATCACGGACCTGGCCAAGGAGTGCGCCCGGCTGGGCTTTGACGAGATTCTGCTGGACTGGTTCCTTTACCCCACCAGCGGCGACCAGACGGCCCTGGACCTGCCTGCCGACAGGACGGGGGTGCTGAAGGACTTTGCCCAGGCTCTGGAAAAACAGCTTCCGGAGGGCACGGTGCTGTCCGTGGTGCTGCGGGAAACGCCCGCGGCGGACAACGGCCTGACGCCGGAGATGCTGACGGCCTGCTTCGACCGGGTGTATGTCATGCCGGAGGCGGATGCCTCGGCCCTGCCCACCAGCTACGACGCCGCCACCCGGGTGGTGGCCATGACCGCCTACGCCCCCGACAGCGGCAGCTATCTGGTGACCCAATAAACAAGCGCATAACAAGCCCTCCGGCCTTGATCGGCCGGAGGGCTTTTAGCTTTGCCTGAACAAACGCAACAGCCCCGGCGCATCGCGCCGGGGCTGTTGCCGCAGATAGAGTTTTTCGCTTACCGCTGACCCTTGTCGTAGGGGATGCCCTCGGCCTTGGGGGCCCGGGACTTCTTGGAGGTGAAGGCCAGCACCAGCAGGGTGATCAGATACGGCAGCATCCGGTACAGGTGGGCGCTGATGCCGATATTGGCCAGCAGGAACACGCCGTCGCCGTTGATGTCGATGCTGGCGTATGCCGCGGCGATGCACTTGAACAGACCGAACAGCAGGGACGCCCCGGCGATGTTCAGAGGCTTCCAGTTGCCGAAGATCATAACGGCCAGGGCCAGGAAGCCGAAGCCCGCCACGTCGCCGTTGGAGGAGCAGTTGGCCGTGGTCATGGCGTACACGAAGCCGCCCATGCCCGCCAGTGCGCCGGAGATGGTGACGCCGGCATAGCGCATTTTATACACGTTGATGCCCAGGGAGTCCGCCGCCTGGGGATTCTCGCCGCAGGCCCGCAGACGCAGGCCGAACCGGGTCTTGTACAGGATGACGGACAGAATGATGAACAGCAGGATGCAGATGTAGGTGGCAAGATAGATCTTATTCAGGAAGGTTTCCCCGAAGAAGCCCCAGTCCACGTTCTTATCCACGCCGAAGGTGGACTTTTTCAGCATGAACCAGCTGGCAGAGTCGCCGGTGGCCATCTGCAGGGTGTTCTGGTTGGCGATGATGCGGATCAGGAACAGCACCAGGGCCGGAGCCATCAGGTTCAGCGCCGTGCCGCCGATGGTCTGGTCGGCCCGGAGGTTGATGGACGCAAAGCTCAGCAGCAGGGAGAACACCGCGCCCATGGCCGCCGCCACCAGCATGGTCAGCAGCTCCAGCCCCTGAAGGGCCACCCAGTCACCGGCCTGCTTGGCGGCCAGCACCGCCTGGGAGCCCTGCATCAGCCGCACGAACAGCACGCCGATGAAAGCGCCGAAGATCATGATACCTTCCAGGGCCAGGTTGATGATACCGCTTCGCTCGGCGAACACGCCCGCCAGGGCCACGATCATCAGGGGCACCGCGTAAATCAAAGTCTGTTGGATCAGAAACGTCATGCCTGGTCGCCTCCTTCCTCCGTCTGAGCCGCTGCCGGCTCTGCCGGTTCCGTGGGTTCCTCCGCCGGTTCCTCCGGGGGTGCGGCGTCCGCCGCCGGGGCGGCAGTCTCCTCCACATGGGCGTGGGGCTTTTTCTTCCGGGACAGCATCATGCGGATGGCCAGGGAGAAGGCGGACAGATACACGATCACGGAGATGATGACATCGGTGATATACTCGTTATAGGCCGTCAGGTTGGTCAGCTGCAGACCCACGATGTTCAGCATGGCCATGAAGATACCGGTGAAGATCACCGCGATGGGGTTGTTCAGGGCCAGCAGGGCCACGGGGATGCCGTTGAAGCCCACGGCAGGCAGGGCCTGATAGGTGGACCAATAGAACTCCGTGTTGCCGGACAGCCAGTACAGGGCCGCGCCGGCACCGGCCAGAGCACCGGCAATGGCCATGGACAGCACGATGTTGCGCTTGTCCCGGATACCGGCATAGCGGGCGGCGTGACGGTTGGCGCCGCAGGCCTTCAGCTCATAGCCCAGGGTGGTCTTGTTCATCAGGATGTACATGGCGATGGCGATGACGATGGCAACGAGAATGCCGCCATTGACCTGGGAGCCGGGGAAGATGGCGTCCAGCCCCAGCTTAGGGGTGGCCACGCCGTTGAAGGTGGTCTTATAGATATAGCCGGACTTGGTGCTCTCGACCATATTCTTGAAATTGCTGATGTCGAACATCCAGGTCACCAGGTTGGCGGCGATCCAGTTGGTCATGATGCACGCCAGCACCTCGTTGATGTTCAGCAGGGCCTTCACCAGGCCGGGAATCGCGCCCCACAGAGCGCCGGACAGGCACCCGGCCAGGAAGGCCAGCACCCAGATAACGCCCACGGGCACCGCGCTGGAGGGGATGGACAGGGCCACCATCAGGGTGACCATGGTGGAAATCAGATACTGACCGGGGGCGCCGATGTTGAAGAGGCCCGTCTTGAAGGCCACGGCCACGGAAAGGCCGGTCATGATCAGGGGCGTGGCCCGGAACAGCATGTTGCCCAGGTTCACGGCGTTGAAGCCCCAGGTCAGGGTACCTGCGGCGTCGCGGCCGGTGCTGAAGATACCGGCGAAGATGATGCGGATGCCGTCCCATGCGCCGCTCAGGGAGATCTTCTCGTTGAACAGGCCCACGACCAGAACGGCGATGCCGCCCACCAGAAGACCCGCCACAATGGAGATCAGGGATGAGAGCACCTTTTTGGTGCCGTCTTTTTCGTAAAGCGCTGCCAGTGCGTTCTTTTTCATGCCTGGTCACCTCCCATATCGTCCCGCTTGGCGCCGGACATATACAGGCCCAGCTCGGCCACGGTGGTGGTTTTCGGATTCAGCTGGCCCACAAGCTGGCCCTCGTACATCACCAGGATGCGGTCGGACAGGCTCATGACCTCGTCCAGCTCCAGGGACACCAGCAGAACCGCCTTGCCCCGGTCCCGCTCGGCCACCAGCTGGCTGTGGATATACTCGATAGCGCCCACGTCCAGGCCGCGGGTGGGCTGCACCGCCACGATCAGGGACTTATCCCGGTCCACCTCGCGGGCGATGATGGCCTTCTGCTGGTTGCCGCCGGACATACTGCGGGCGATGGTCACGGGACCCTGGCCGCTGCGCACGTCGTACTGGTCGATGAGGTGCTGGGCGTATTCCCGGACGGCGGCGTTCCTGATGAAGCCCGCCTTCTGGAACTGCGGCTCCAGATACCGCTGGAGCACCATGTTCTGCTCCAGGGTGAAGTCCAGGATCAGGCCGTGCTTGTGCCGGTCCTCGGGAATGTGGCTCATGTTCTCGCCCCGGCGGCGGATGGAGGCGTGGGTGATGTTCTTGCCGCACAGCTCCACGGTGCCGCCGGTGATCTTATCCAGGCCCGTCAGGCCCTGGACGAACTCCGTCTGGCCGTTGCCGTCGATACCGGCGATGCACACGATCTCTCCGGCCCGGACCTCCAGACTCACGTCGTGAACGGCGTCCCGCTTGTGCTGGTGGGAGGCCACGCACATATGCCGCACCCGCAGAACGGGGTCCTTGGGCTGGGCAGGCTCCTTCACCACCTGCAGCTGCACCGGGCGGCCCACCATCATGTTGGACAGTTCCTGCTTGTTGGTGTCGCAGGTGTTCACGGTGCCCACATACCGGCCCTTGCGCAGAACGGTGACCCGATCCGCCACGGCCATGATCTCGTTGAGCTTGTGGGAGATGAACAGGATGGACTTGCCCTCCTTGGTAAGGCTGCGCATGATGTCCATCAGCTCGTCGATCTCCTGGGGGGTCAGAACGGCGGTGGGCTCGTCGAAGATCAGGATCTCGTTGTCGCGATACAGCATCTTCAGGATCTCCACCCGCTGCTGCATACCCACGGTGATGTCCTCCACCTTGGCATCCAGGTCCACCCGCAGGCCGTACCGCTGGGACAGCTCCTGGACCTTCTGCCGGGCCGCCTTTTTTTGCAGGAAGCCCAGCTTGGTGTCCTCCGCGCCCAGGATGATGTTGTCCAGGACGGTGAACACGTCGATGAGCTTGAAGTGCTGGTGCACCATGCCGATGCCCAGTGCCGTTGCGTCGTTGGGGTCGTTGATCTTCACCGGCTTGCCGTTTTTCCGGATCTCGCCCTCCTCCGGCTGGTACAGGCCGAACAGGACGGACATCAGCGTGGACTTGCCGGCGCCGTTTTCGCCCAGCAGGGCGTGGATCTCACCCTTGCGCAGCTGCAGGGTGATGTCGTCGTTGGCCTTAATGCCGGGAAACTCCTTGGTGATGTGAAGCATTTCGATCACATACTGGGGAGATTGCTCCATGCCGCCACCTACTTTCTCTCATTTTCCTGCCCGCTGCAATCGTTTCCGCCAGCGGACAATGTAACAAGTTTATTATAACGGCTGCGGTCGGGAATTGCAAGAACGAACCGAAAAAATGGGGCGCGGCCCGGGACATTTTCTGCCAATGTCCGTTTTTCGGGACACTTGATGCGCTATGATATCCTCACAGAAACAAAAACGGGGGGACAACCATGAGTCTGAATTATAATGTGCAGGAGCATCTGATCATTGATCTGGACCGGGCGGGGGCGGCCGGTTCCGCCGTATGGGAAGCGCTGGTCGAACAGGTCCGCGCCCTGGAGGATCTGCTGGACGAGGACGAGGTATGCATCTATCGGCTGGAGCTGTGGGCGGATGGAGAGCCGGTGCCCGTAGACCGGAAAATTTCCTGCGCCGGGCTGGGCCAGGCGCTGAAGGGCGCCCGCAGAATGGAGATGGTGCTGCGCTTCAACAGCACCTGGCGGGGCACCGACGCGGTGTATGACGACGCGCTGCCCTTTGATCTGACGGAAACGGCGGCGCAGCTGACCGATGAGGAGCTGGACGGCATTTTCTGTTCGGCGTGGATCCAGCTGGAGGACTATGGGGAGCTGGGCCGCCTGGTGGCCATCGGCCGCCGGGGCGACACCGTGTACCGGGGCGAGATCGGCCCCCGGGAGGTCGATGCCTTCCCCGCCGGCCGCTGGGAGCCGCTGTGCACCATTCTGGACGTGCAGCCGGAGGAGCCGCTGACGCCGGAGGAGCTGACCCGGGCGGAGCAGGCCTGCCGCAAGCTGATGACAGCAGAAAACAGCTGCAATCTGATTGTGAAGGACGGCAATCTCTCGTTTTTCCTGAACTACGTCCTCCTTTCGGGGCAGGAGGACTGGCTGCGGCTGAAGGCCGGCATGGACGCCGTCTGCGACATCGTGGGGGGAGTAGGCATGGACATCAAGCTGGTGGACGACAGCGGCCCCGACGTCCGTCTGCTGGTGGTGGACCCCCAGCTCGACGGCTCGGACTGCTTCGGGCTGTACGCCATCCCTGAGGCATGATACTGCCCCAAAAGGGCAAAGCCCTTTTTGGGCAGTAAAAAAATGCGCCCCGCAGGGCGCATTTTTTCAGCCTGAGGGTAGCCGCCCGACCCGGGCGGCTACCTTTATGGCGTTTGAAAGCCTTGTTCGATCAATACACCCGGGCAGGCTCCTCGCCGTTGAGGACACGCAGAGCACCCTGAGCCAGGGCCAGCAGCTCGTCCTCGCCGGGATACACGGTGATGGGGGCGATCCAGCCCACCATATCGGTGATGGCGTCCACGGTCTCCTGACCATAGGCAATGCCGCCGGTGAGAATGATCTGGTCCACCTTGCCCTTCATGACGGCGGCCATTGCGCCCACTTCCTTGCCGATCTGATAGTGGAATGCCTCCACGGTGGCGGCAATCTCCTTGTCACCCTCGGCGGCGGCCTTCAGCAGGTCGCGCATGTCGTTGGAGCCGGTGTAGGCCACCAGGCCGCCGTGGCCGGCCAGCATCTTGCGGACCTCGCCGGCGGTATACTTGCCGCTGAAGCACAGGCTCACCAGCTGACCGGTGGGCAGGCTGCCGGAGCGCTCGGGGGAGAAGGGGCCGTCGCCGTCCAGGGCATTCTGGGTATCCACCACGCTGCCGTGGACGTGGGCGCCGATGGAGCAGCCGCCGCCCATGTGGCAGACGATGAGGTTCAGATCCTCATACTTGACGCCGTGCTCCTTGGCGTAGCGCTTGGCCACGGCCTTCTGGTTCAGGGCGTGGAAAATGCTGGTGCGGTGGAACAGGGGGTGACCGGCAAAGCGGGCCACGTCGCTGAGCTCATCCACCACCACGGGGTCCACGATGAAGGAGGGGATGCCCAGCTGGTCGCCGATCTCCCGGGCGATGATGCCGCCCAGGTTGGAGGCGTGCTGGCCCTGAACGCCCACGGTGCAGTCGCGGACCAGACGGTCGCTGACGGCGTAGGTGCCGCCCCGGATGGGAGCCAGCAGGCCGCCGCGGCCGGAGACGGCGGACAGGGTCTTCACATCGAAGCCCTGATCCTCCAGGGCCTTCATCACCAGCTTGCGCCGCCAGTCCTTCTGGGCGGGGATGGAGTCAAACTTTTCGAGTTCCTCGGCGCTGTGGCGCAGGGTCTTGTCAAAGAGCAGGTTCTCGTCCTCATAGACGCCGATCTTGGTGGACGTGGAGCCGGGGTTGACGACCAGAATTCTGTAAGACATGGGAATTTTCCTCCTGTTATTTTTTTGAATCGTTCCGTAAAAAACAGCCTGATAACGACTTTACTGTATTATACAACAGTCGGTCAAGCCGTGTAAACTACTTTTTCTACTATAAGGAAACAATTTCGCAAAAATGTTAAAAAATATCCTGCGGCAGAATATGCTGAGGGGCCGGGCATGCGCCCGGCCCCTGTGGGACTGTGCCAAAACGTTTCATACCAAAACCTGTTAAAAAGCTTGAAAAGCTTTTTATAGCACCGAAGGTGCGTCAGGTTTTGTATGAGACATCACAGCGCGTTTTCACACGCTGTGCGTGCGCCCGGCGCACGGGATTCTTGATTAAATTTTTAATCAAGAATCAGTATCAGGAGACATTGTGGATGGCCGAACCGTTCCACGCGGCGTGGAACGCCTCTCCCAGGGACTCGCTGACGGTGGGATGGGGAAACACCGTGTGGACCAGCTCCTCCGCGCTGGCCTCGGCCTCCATGGCGGAGGCGGCCAGGGCGATCATCTCCGTTGTGTGGACGCCGTACAGGTGAACGCCCAGGATCTCGCCCAGCTCCGGCTCCACGATCACCTTGATCAGACCGTCGGTATCCCCCTCCACCAGGGACTTGCCGTTGGCGTAAAGCGGGAAGCGCCCCACCCGGATGCCGTCGCCATACTGTTCACGGGCCTGGGCCTCCGTAAGGCCCACGGAGGCGATCTCCGGGGACATATAGATGCACGACGGGATCCGGTCATACCGCATGGTCTCGCCGCCGCCGCAGATGTTGGCCACGGCGATCTCCGCTTCCTTGAAGGCGGTGTGCGCCAGCATGGCCTTTCCGTTGGCGTCGCCCACCACATAAATATTGGGCAGACTGCTGACCAGGTGCTCGTCGCAGGCAATGGCTCCCCGCTCCAGGGTCAGGCCGATGTTCTCTGCGCCCAGCTCCTGCACCCGGGGACGGCGTCCCAGGGACATCAGCACGGACCGGGCCGGAAGCTCATGGGTCTCGCCGTTCCGCTCGTAGACCACGGCGTCCTTTCTGATGCGGGTCACCTTTGCGCCCAGGCAGAAGTCCACGCCGTCCTTTTCCAGACGCCTGCGGGCCATGGCGGCCACCTCCGCGTCCACCATGGGCAGGATCTCCTCCGCCATTTCCAGCACCGTGACCTTGCAGCCGAACTGGCTGAAAACATACGCAAACTCGATGCCGATCACGCCGCCGCCCAGCACCGCCAGGGACTGGGGCACCGTCCGGATATCCAGAAGCTCGGTGCTGGTCATCATACGGCAGCCCTCGTCATAGACAACGGACCTGGGGATAACGGTCTCGGAGCCGGTGGCGATGATAAAGTACTCGGAGGTGACGGTCTTTCCGCCGTCGACACGGACGGTGTGGGGGTCCGCAAATTCCGCCTTCCCGTTTATCACCGTCACGCCCGCCCCCTTCAGCAGGGCCCGCACGCCGCCTACCAGCTGGCCCGTGACCGCCTTTTTCCGCTTCTGCAGCGCGTCCATGTCCACAAAGGCATCGCCGGAGCCGCCGATGGAGAAGGACGGCGCCCGCCGGAACTGCTCCAGCAGTTCCGCGGTTTTGACCATCACCTTGGTGGGGATGCACCCCACGTTCAGGCAGGTGCCGCCAAGCTGGCCGTTTTCCACCAGGCAGGTCTTTTTCCCGGCCCGGCCGGCCAGCACGGCGGCCGCATAGCCGCCGGGGCCGCCGCCGATGACCGTTACGTCAAATTCATAACTCATGGCGCATTCCCCTCACATCAGGATCCGGACCGGATTCTCCAGCAGTTCCTTCATATACTCCACAAACCGGGAGGCCAGCAGACCGTCGATGATGCGGTGATCCACGGAAAGCTGAATGTTCATCATGGGACGGATGGCGATCTGATCCTCGCCGTTTTCGTCCGTGATCACCACCGCCTTTTTCCGCACGGAGCTGACGGAAAGGATCGCGGCCTCCGGCGGGTTGATGATGGCGGTGAAGTTCTCGATGCCGAACATACCCAGATTGGACAGCGAGAAGGTCCCGTCGCTGTATTCCGCCGGGGCAAGACGCCCCTCCTTGGCCCGGGCCACCAGGTCCCGGGTCTCCGCCGCGATCTGGGTCAGGGTCTTGCTCTGGGCATTCTTCACCACCGGCACGATCAGCCCATTGTCTCCGGCCACCGCCATGCCCACGTTGGTGCTCTCATAGGTGACGATCTCATCGCCGATCAGGGCGGAGTTGACGCCGGGGAACCGGGTCAGCGCCCGGCTGGCGGCCTTGATCAGCAGGTCGGACACGGCAATCTTCTGCTCGCCCTGCTCGTTGAGCATCCGGCGGAAGGCCGTGAGGTTGGTGGTATCCACGGAATCCGTGAAGTACAGGTGGGGGGCCGTGAACTTGCTCTGGGACAGGCGGTCGCCGATGATCTTCCGCACGCCCTTATAGGGCGCGGTCCCGGCGATGCGCTTGTTGTCGCAGGATACGGCGGCGGGAGCCGCCTTTGCGGCCGCCTCCACGTCCCGCTTCATCACCTTGCCGCCTGCGCCCGTGCCGGTCACGGTCTCCAGGGGCGTTCCGGTCTTTTCCGCCAGCTTCCGGGCAAGGGGCGATGCCTTGATGTCCCGGGCGGTGATGCCGCCCTCATAGCCCGTTCCACGGATCCGGGCAATGGAGGCCATGTCATATTTCTCGTCCGCAATGAGCTTGCGGGCCTTGGGGGTCAGCTTCAGGCCCTCCGCGGACGGGGCCGCTTCCTGCTCCGCGGGAGCGGGGGCGGGCTCATCGTCAAAATCGGCCGTTACGGCGGCGTCCGGCGCCACGTCCATCACATGGGCCTTCAGCGCCGCGTCGGGATCCTCCCCCGGCTCGCCCACCACGGCGATGGGGGTGAACACCGGGACGGTCTCCTCGTTTTCCACCGCGATCTTCAGCAGGGTGCCGCTTTCGGCCGCGTCGATGGTCACGACGCTTTTGTCGGTGTGCACGTCGAAGAAGGGCTCGCCCTTGCGCACCGTGTCCCCCACCTTTTTGTGCCACCCCATCAGGCTGCCTTCCTCCTGCGTGAAGCCCAGCTTGGGCATGATAATTACCTTGGCCATGGATCTCCCTCCTTACAGCAGCTTTTTCACGGCGTCCAGGATCATATTCTCGTTGGGTACCACCAGCTTCTCCAGCACCGGGCTGAACGGCAGCGGCACATCCGGCGCACAGCAGCGCATCATGGGCGCTTCCAAATCATAGAACACCTCCGGCATGATGGAATAGCCGATCTCGCCGGAAATGCCGTAGCTGGTGAAGCCCTCGTCCACCACCAGCAGCTTTCCGGTTTTCTTGACGGACCTGATGATGGTCTCCTTGTCCAGGGGCTTGATGGTGCGGGGGTCGATGACCTCGATGCTGACGCCCTCTTTCTCCATGTGCTTGGCAACGGTCAGGCTCTTGCCCACCATGTTGGAGGTCGCAACGATGGTCAGGTCGGTGCCCTCCCGCACCACGGCGGCCTTGCCGATGGGGATCAGCAGGTTTTCGTCGGCGTCGTCCGGCATATCAAACTGCTGGCTGTACTGCATCCGGTGCTCCACCACCACCACGGGGCTGTTGTCCCGGATGGCGGACTTCAGCAGTCCCTTGGCGGTGTATGCGTCGGAGGGGACCACCACCTTCAGGCCGGGGAAATAGGAGATAATGGAGTTCAGGCTCTGGGAGTGCTGGGCGGCGCTGGCGCGGCCCAGGCCAATGGTGGTGCGCAGCACCATGGGAACGGGCCGCTGGCCGCCGGACATATAGGTGATCTTGGCCATCTGGTTGACGATCTGGTCCATGGCCACCAGCATGAAGTCGGAAAACATCACCTCGGCGATGGGCCGCATTCCGGTCAGCGCCATGCCCACGCACATTCCCACAAAGCCGGACTCGCTGATGGGGGAGTCCTTCATGCGCAGGTCGCCATACTTTTCCCACAGGCCGGCGTTTGCCTTCCAGGTCCCGCCGTTGGGGCCCACGTCCTCGCCGATCATCATGACCATGGGGTCACGGGCCATTTCCTCGTCCAGCGCCTCGCGTACTGCGTCTCTATAGTAAATCTTTCTCATGATCCTTCTTCCTCCTCATTCGCAGAAGATGCCCTTCATCAGGTCGCTCTCATCCGGATAGGGGCTGTCCACGGCGAATTTGCACGCCTCCTGGATCTCCTGCTCCACCTGGGCCTCGATGGCGGCGATCTCGTCCTCGTTCAGATATCCGGCCTCCCGGAACAGCTTCAGCGGGTCCCGGCTCTTCCAGTACTCCAGCTCGCCCTCTTTCCGATAGCGGCCGGGGTCGCCGCCGTTGTGTCCGTGCTGGCGATAGGTCTTGCACTCTACAATGGAGGGGCCGCCGCCGGATCGGGCCTTGGCCACGGCCTGGGATACCGTGTCGTATACTTTCTCCACGTCGTTGCCGTCGATGGTATAGCCGTCGATGCCGTATCCCACGGCCCGCTTGGCCAGGTCGTGCTCCTTGGTAACGCGGTCGATGTCCACCGTGATGCCGTAGTGGTTGTTTTCGATGATATAGACCACCGGCAGGTCCCATGCGGCGGCCATGTTGATGCTCTCGTGGAAGGTGCCCTCGTTGGAAGCGCCGTCGCCGAAGAAGCACAGCACCACCTGGTCGGTGCCCCGGTATTTGCAGCTGTAGCCCGCGCCGGTGGCGATGGGAATGCCGCCGCCCACGATGCCGTTGGCGCCGAGAATGCCCAGGCTCATGTCCATGATGTGCATGGAGCCGCCCTTGCCCTGGCAATAGCCGGTCTTTTTGCCCAGGATTTCCGCCATCATGCGCTTGACGTCGGCGCCGCGAGCCACCAGGTGCCCGTAGCCCCGGTGGGTGCTGCCGATATAGTCGTCCGGGCGGATGGCGGCGCAGGCGCCCACGGCCACGGCTTCCTCGCCGATATACAGGTGCGCCAGGCCGGGCATCAGCCCCCGCTTGTAAAACTCGAAAACCTCTTCCTCAAATCGACGGATCCGGAACATGCTGGCATACATGGACCGGGCCATTTCCTTATCCCTGATACTCATATTATACATACTGTCAAAACAGGAGGAACGAACAATGGATATCACTTCCAAAAAATTCAACATTCTGGCCTGCTGCGCTGCCGGCAACGGGTGCTGTCAGTTGGTGAGCCTCAAGGTCAAGCGCGTGTTCACCAAGCTGGGCCTGAAGTGCAACGTGGAGGCCAACACCGTCTCCGTGGGCAAGGCCATCGGCCAGAAGTACGACGTGGTGTATTGCAGCGTCTCGCTGGAGCCGCAGTTTGCCGATGCCAAGCGCAAGGGCGCCCACGTGATCCCGCTGAAGAATATCATGTCCGAGGCGGAAATCGAAGAAAAGACCCGGGCCTATCTGGATGAACTCAGCAAGGCCTGAGAAAAGAGCTGTTATATGAAAGAATTTACTTATGTGATCCAGGACGCCGAGGGGCTTCACGCCCGCCCGGCCGGATTGATCGTCAAGCTGGCCCAGACCATGGACAGCCGCGTCACCCTGACCGCCAACGAAAAAACCGCCGACTGCAAGCGCCTGTTCGCTGTGATGAAGCTGGCGGCCAAATGCGGCCAGGAGCTGCGGGTCACCGTGGAGGGCGGCGACGAGGACGCTGCCTGCCGGGCGTTGCAGGATTTCTGCCAGGCGGAGCTGTGAGGAGGATGCGGCAATGATCACTCTTCACGGTATTCCCGCCTCACCGGGGGTGGCCATCGGCCCCGCGTGGCTGTATCAGAAGGTGCAGCTGGCCGCCTATGAGGAGCTGTCCCGGCTGACGGCCCAGGCGGAGCAGCGCCGGTTTGACTGCGCCGTGCAGGAGGCCCGGGCCCAGCTGGACCGGCTGTATGAAAAGACCGTTCGGGAAGCCGGCGAGGCCGCCGCCCAGATCTTTGACATACACAAAATGATGATGGAGGACCTGGACTATCTGGAGTCGGTGGAGGACAACATCACCAACCAGCTCTATACGGCGGAGCACGCCGTGGCCTGCGCCGGCCAGGAGTTTGCGGAGATGTTCGCCTCTATGGACGATGAGGTCATGCGGGCCCGCAGCGCCGATATCCGGGACATCACCCAGCGGCTGCTGCAGGTGCTGACCGGCGGGCAGAGCCAGGCCCTGGAGGAGTCCTCCGTGGTGTGTGCCCATGACCTGTTCCCCAGCGACACCATGCAGCTGGAGCGGGAGCATGTCATGGCGTTCGTCACGGAGCTGGGCTCCCACGTTTCGCACTCTGCCATTCTGGCCCGCACCATGGGAATCCCCGCTGTGGTGGGCGTCGGCGGACTGGTGGAGGCTCTCTCCGCCGCCTCCGGGACCATCGTGGTGGACGGCTCCCAGGGGCTGGTGATCCTGGACGCGGACGAGCAGACCCTGGCGGATTATTCGGCCCGGCGTCAGGCCTATCTCCGGGAGCAGACGGACCTGCAGGTGTATCGCGACCTCCCCAGCCGCACCAAGGACGGCCTGGAGCTGGAGATCTGCGCCAACATTGCCTATGTCACGGACGCGGACAACGCCGCGGCGGTGCGCGCTGACGGCGTGGGGCTGATGCGCAGCGAGTTCCTCTATATGAATGCCGACAGCGCACCGGACGAGGACACGCAGTTTGCGGCCTATCGGGCGGTGCTGGAAAAGCTGGAGGGCAAGCGCGTGGTGGTGCGGACACTGGATATCGGCGCCGATAAGGTGCCGCCCTGGCTGCCGCTGCCGCCGGAGGAAAACCCCGCCATGGGCTGGCGGGCGGTGCGCATGTGCCTGGATCACCGGGACATGTTCCGCACCCAGCTGCGGGCCCTGCTGCGGGCATCGCACTATGGCCGCCTGGCCATTATGTTCCCCATGATCGGGGACCTGGACCAGCTTCGCCGGGCCAAGGCCCTGCTGGCGGAGTGCCGCCGGGAGCTGGAGGCAGAGCAGGTTCCCCTGGCCCGGGACATCGAGGTGAGCATGATGGTGGAGGTTCCCTCCGCCGCCATCCTGGCCGACCAGTTTGCCCAGGAGGTGGATTTCTTCTCCATCGGGACCAATGATCTGACCCAGTACACGCTGGCGGCGGACCGGCTCAACGATAAGGTTGCCGGTCTGTTCGACTCCTCTCACCCGGCGGTGCTGCGTCTGATCCAGAACACCGCCCAGGCCGCCGCGGCCCGGGGGATCTGGTGCGGCATCTGCGGAGAGTCCGCCGGAAACGAGGCGCTGCTTCCCTTCTATATCAAGGCCGGTGTGCGGGAGCTGTCTGTGGTTCCCGGGAAGGTGCTGGAGCTGCGGCGGGCTCTGTCCGCCATCGACGCCTCCACTCTTTGAATCGCAGGCCTCATCGGAACAAAAGGAAATTACGGGACATACAAAACACAAACAGCAGGAGCTTCTCCATCCGGAGGGGCTCCTGCTGTTTGTGATTCAATTGGTCGCCGGCGGACATTCCCGGCGGAAGGCAATGCCCCGGCGGGACAGCTCCTGCTGAAATTCCTCCCGGGTGCGTCCGGAAAAATACTTCCGCATCCGGCGGTAAAAGCCGAACAGAATGCGGCGGCCGGATACCTGATTGATAAAGTGCAGCCAATCACCGTAGGACAGGACATATCCTTCCGGCTGGTCATTGAACACCACCAGCACATCCCGGCGTCGGCCCAGCTTGTCGGAACGAACCAGGCAATAGGAGACATCCTTCATCAGAGTGAGTTTCACGCTTTGGCTGGCATCCAGAGACAGAACGCTCATATGGTCCTCCCTTATATCAGACTGCATCCAGATTCAGAATCTGGCTGGCAATTTTGGAATTGGTAATCAGCACATTGCACATACCGCCCCGCAGAGCCCCCAGAATGGCTTTGGCCTTGAACCGGTCCGAAGCGATACAGATCCGGGTCTGAGCGGATTGGAAGATGCTGCGATCGGGGATGATCATGCGGTTATACAGGGGCGTGTCGATAATGTTGCCGTTGATATCAAAGAAATAGCCCCACATGCAGCCCACGGCGCCCTGGTTCATCAGGGGATGCACGTCCTTCTCGTCCATGCGCTCCGCCCAATAGAGCATGGTGTCCACACCGCTGATGAAGGTATTCACGTCCTTGCGGCAGCGCAGCACCTCGCGGGTGGCGCTGTGCCGGCAGATCAGGGCCTTGCTCTCCTCATCATCCAGCAGATACGGCACCAGCAGGCGCTTGCAGTCGCATCCGTACAGGGCGGCCACCCGTTGCAGAATGAACATCTCGTCGATATCCGGATTGATGCTCTCCATAGAACCGGCCAGCTGCACAAAGCGCATATCCGGCAAGGTTTTGGACGGCTTCAGCGCGCCGATGGTGGCAGCCACCGTTTTCCCCTTGGACACAGCCAGCACACTGCGGTTGGTGAGAATGCTGTTGAGATAGGATGCGCCCATGCTGCACACGCTGTCGAACTCCTCCCGGGGGCCGGTGTTTTCAGTGTAGGCCACCAGAATCTTCTCCATTCCGAAGCGCTCTGCCAGGCTCATCTCCAAACTGACATGGTTTTCAAAGGGCGAGCGGATGATGATTTCAACGATCCCCAGAGCACGGGCCTCCTTCAGCATGCGGGAGACGTGGGACCGGGACAGAAACACCTTTTCGGCGATCTCCTGCTGCGTCAACCCCTGTTCATAGTACATCTTGGCAACCGCCAAAAGCTGCTCCATATCAGTCATTATATCACCTCCCCCGGCTGCAGCTCATCTCTTATTGCTTACTCTTTTATTATAGCAAAAAAACGGAAAAACATCAAATGTAAATTTCGTTTGAAAGAATTTAGGTCACAAGACAACATCTCACATTTGGCGTACGGATATTTTGTATCCCACTAATAGCTTGAAATGCGAAGTGTTTCTGTAATTCTATTCGAAAGAGGGTTTCTCTCATCATTGATGCAGACTTCCTTTTGAATTTCCATGCCTGGCTTTCTAAATCGCGGCCCAACTATTCCTCCCCGCTCCACAAATACGCCGTATATCTTCCGCATTACAATAATGATAAAATTGAAATCTGGCTGTCGTCCGTTCGAGATTACCCCCACCTGACGCCTTCGCATAATCTGCCTGGGAGTGCAGATACTACCTTTGCCAATATTCAGTTACAAAGGGAGTTATCATATGAAAGCAACCGGAATCGTGCGCCGCATCGATGATTGCGGTATAATAACACAAAGAGGATTATGCCGCATAAACACTGGGGTTTTGCTGATTTTGTCCAAGAATTAGATTCGAGGCCCGGGCATAATTCGACTTTAATATGCCCGAAAGGAGGAGCCAATTTATAGGCAGCCGAGCAAAACATATTTAATAACCTGTCACACAGAAAAGCCGAATGAGCACTGAAACTCATTCGGCTTTTCCTATTTCACGAGGAGGATAAGGATGAAAAAACAAGGTGTACTGATTTATGATGATGTAATCGGTCGAATGGATATTCGCTTCGGGCCGCTGGATTACTACGGCGGCCTGCACTGCGGAGAACGGCTGGAGGTGCTGCTTGACGGAGAGTGGATCCCGACGAGAATCGAACTCGGTGAGTTCTGGTATCTCAAGGGCATGAAACTGATCAAGCTGAACGGACTGATCGTAAGAATCGAAGACTGATACTATGTGACGACGGAAAGGTCGTCTTTTTTATATTCTAAGGAAGGAGGCGTTAATGTTGAAATGCTTGATGAAGTATGAATGGGTAAAGCTGCGAAGAGATACCTTGCCGACCGGCAAAGGCATTATGGGTGCCTGGGCAAAGCTCGCCGCCCGAGCTGCATTTCGCAAAGGACATGCCTCCTACTGTGGCCATAAGAACGCTGTGAGCCCCGGAATGTGGTCCGGAGGTATTGTTGGGCTGAAGAGTATTCTCGGCATCAAAAGCCGCGTACAGGCTTTAGAGATACTGGATAAGCTGTCAGACCTCGGTTATCTGAAATACACACTGGACAGCAAAACCAAAAAGCTGACCTATCAATTAACGGATTGGGTCGTAAAATGCTCCGGCGAGGAGTGCATGAACGGAACCGTGTATGCCACAGACGGTTTTGGGTTTCTCTGCCTCCCCCGCAATATTACGCAGCGACTTGCCGAGGAGCGATATATATTTGATGAAGCAGACGCATGGCTGGATCTCTGGTGCCACACAGTATCAGAAGAACCGGGCAATGCGTTTTCTTTTATAGCGCCGGCTGTTCAATACGGCAATTACGGCGCCATATTAACGATGGAAAAACTGGGTCAGCGCTGGGGCTGGGAAAAGACAAAGGTATGGAGATTTTTCAAAAAGCACGGGGATGTCTTTGCTCTATACCGTCTTCCCGGCTCTTACGGCTGCCTCGTTTTCAATAAATCGTATCCGATGGATACTGAGGTTTCCTTGCCTGAGCAGGCAGAATTCCTACGTATTCTTGACGAAATACGTATTTGTGGTGCAAATACGCACAAGGTAGGCAGTGACAATGAACATATTAACCGGCTGGTCGCATGGTACAGCAGAAATGCCGTGGAAAAGTCGATTGGCAATGTGGAAGAAAATCGCGTTGCACTTTCAGGCAGTATAATACGCGCGTATTTTTCTCCGTGTTGGAACTGTAAGAATTGTGAGTATGTCTGCCGGAGTAAAGGGTATTTCGATCTCAAGGTACAGGAAACGAATAAAATCCGCGGACCGTGCAGGCCGACGGATATCACCAAAATCGCAAAGGAGATGTTTTATCATGAGCAAACAGGATGAGCTGCAATATGAGCAGCAGGAAAAACGAATACAAGCGCAGTCAGACGCTTTTATCACACTTCTGACAAAGCGAGGCATCTTGGGAGACAGCCGGATCGACGACGCACAAAAGCGTGCTGCCAGACAGGAAAAGACGAAAAATTGCTATCACAACACGCTGATGCTCCTCCAGCACTATCGCACGCTGGTGTGGATGCTGGAATGCTTCCCCGAGACGGTTGCTGCCGAGCTTGATCGGCCGTTTGAAGGCGTGGACAAGCTGATCGAGGATGTGGATGTCGAGGTGGCGCTGGGCAACAAGAAGATCGAAAGCCGGATGCAGGGCATGCAAAAATCTCGCCTGTTGATGGATCGGCTCAACGAGGCACTGACCGTGCTCCGAAAAAAGCCGGACAACGGCGAACGGCTGTATAATCTCATCTACACAACCTACATAGCGCCGGAGGCGCTCAACCATCAGGAGGTATTGTATCGCCTAAACCTGTCGTCACGGAACTTTTATCGCTATCGTCAGCAGGCCATTTCCATTCTTTCCATTCGTCTGTGGGCGACAGCTGCGCCGGATGTAGACTTCTGGCTGGAAATGCTGACGCTTCTGGAAGGACTGAAATGAATATGCCCATAAAAAGGCGAAAAGTTGGCACACGATTGCCGATGACACGGGAAAGCAAATGTGCTAAAATAATATCGTCCCAAACTGGGATCGGGCGAAACCGACGCCGTTTCTTGAGCTGAAAAGCTTTGAGAGACGGCGTTTTTTGTTGCCCAATACCGAAGAAAGGAGGGCCAAAAGCATGAACAGACAGCTTCGGCTGCGCGATGGAAAGATCAAAACCGCATACTGGTCGATTGTGGGCGTTGTGGCGGCACTGCTCGTTTCGACACAGGCGGTATTCGCCGCAGATATGTGGGATCGTTTTTCGATGATCATGAAGGATATCTACGGAGAGCTTGTGGCGATCAGCACCATCGTGGCAGTCACCGTGGCCGCTATCGCCCTGCTGGTACGCATGATATCGCGCAATCAACGAGCCGTCGACGAGGCGACAAGCTGGCTCAAGAGAATCGTGATCACCTGGATCGTTCTGAATTCTCTCGGCTTTATCGTTGCCTATCTGCAGCCCCTTATCAGCGGCGGAAACTACAACCCGTAAAAGATCCGGTCAAGCGGAAAGGAGGTGAACACCTATGCTTGACTGGATTTTTGAAGGAATCGTCACCTGGATCAGCAGCGTTGTGTCAGACATGATGGATGCGGTGTCCGGGCTGTTCCTTCAGGCACTCGGTACGGATATGACGGCAATGGAAGAATACTTCCCGTTTGTGTCTAAAGCCTTTACCGTAATGCAGTACACCGCATGGGCACTGCTGTTTCTGATCACAGTCTGGCAGTTGTTCCGTGTATTCGGCGGTCCTGTAACGGAAGCGGAAAACCCGTGGGTACTTCTTGGCAGAAGTGCGTTATTCGCCTTTCTGATCGGATATGCCAAGCCGATTTTCCTGTTGACGCTGAAAATCGCAACAGCGCCGTATACGGCACTCATGGACATTCAGATGACGGCGGAGGACTTTACCTTTGCCGGAATCGAGCAGGCCCTTCAAAACGGGCTGACCAGTCTTATCGCCACCATCTCGGTGGTCGGATTGCTGCTGCTCACCATACTGGAAATTGCGCTGGGCTGGAACTATTTCAAGCTGCTGCTTGAAACGGTGGAACGGTACATCGTTGTCGGTGTGCTGTGCTACACCTCACCTCTCGCCTTTTCTATGGGCGCATCCAAAGCAACAACGCCGGTATTCCGGTCGTGGTGCCGGATGGTCGGGTCGCAGCTATTGCTCCTTGTGATGAATGTCTGGTTCCTGCGTGGCTTTTCAACCTCGGTTGGCCAGTACATCGGCACAGGCGGCGCCTTATCCAACGGGAACGGCAATGTGTTCCTGTGGCTGTTCTGTGCAGTGGCGTTCCTCAAAACGGCACAGAAATTTGACAGCTATCTTGCGGCAATGGGACTGAATGTAGCCCAGACCGGCTCTGGTATGGGAATGGAACTGCTGATGGCCGCACGAGTAATCACCGGCGTGGCCGGAGGCGCAAGGAGCGCCGGCAGCGTGTTCCGCGGAGGCAGTGCCGCAACCGGTACAGGCGCAGCGGCAACTGGGTTCGCCGCAGGCTTTGCCAACCGCTTCAAGGGCAATTCGTATGTCCGTGATGCGGTCGTGGATGGCGGCACAAGAATGGGCGCCGGTGGAACGATCGGCTTTGTCGGTCGGGCTTTCGGTGGTATGGCAGCCCGTAACGGCGCCACACTGACCGGAGAATCCATCTCCTCCGTAGCGGCCAGAACACCGAATGTGTCCGGTTCTATCGGCGGCGACATTGCCAACCGCAGTCTCGGCAATTATATGCCGCATATGAAAGGCATGGATCTCTCGGATACGCAGATCACCGGCGGACATATCTCCACAAAGGCAATTGGTGCTGACGGGAAAGAAACGGCTGTCGAGATGTTCAACGCTTCCCAGTTTGAAAAGCCGGACGGTCCGCACGCCGTTGTCAATGCCTCGGACGGCAGTCAGTGGTATCAGATGGCCAGCGGTTCCGGAGCCGGAGCATTTTATGATGCGCCCGTATTCAGCGGTAATTCCGCAGAGGCGGCGCAGGTTGCAGCCGCATTCCCGGATGCGGATGGTGCAACACTCAGAACGGTCGGAGACGGTGTCATTGAGGCATCTTCGGACGGCGGCGTGAGCAGATGGTACAACAGTGCATATTATGACGAACCGGATGCACCACATTCCACAATTCAGGCATCCAACGGCGTAGACTGGTACGCCATGCAGCAGCACGCAGAAACGCCTCCCTTTGAGGCGGGCGACGCGGCGGATGGCTATAATCGGGCACAGTTCCAAAGCTTTATGCCGGGCTATGAACAGCCGGTCACAAGCGTGGATGGATCCGGTCGTGTGGACGGGCATTTTGAGGTCCGGCATGAAAACGGATCCGGCACGATGTTCTACGATACGGCGCAGTATGCACCTCCCCGCGGTGACTATCAGGTATATGAAGATGTTCACGGCAGCCAGTGGTACGCAGTACACGGCGAGGCTGCAGTGGAACGCAAGCCGGTTTATGAGAACGGAAAACCGGTCTATGACGGCGATAATGTACGCACCGTCTCTACGGAAACCGTGCGGTACAAAAGCACACCGTCCCGTTATGGTGAGCCAAAATCCCGTGATCAAACGGAGATCAAGTCGCCAAGACGGAGACGATAAACGGCGGGCAGCCGGACCGGAGCAATGGATTCGGTTCGGCTGTCTTCCTATTATAAAAGAGAAAATAAGCCTGCCTTTGGCAGTTTGAATACGGAGGTGAAAGAATGGCAGAGCCGCAAAAGCAGCAAATGGGAGACGGTTCGGATAATATCGGTCAAGCGGCCGGTCAGGCGGCAAAAGCCGCCAAAAATGCCGGAAAACAAGCCGCAAAGCAGGCGGCGAAAAAAGGAGCGGAAGCAGCAGCCAATGCCGCTGCGGCAACCGTAAAGGCCGGTGTGGAGGGCGGCAAAGCCGTGGCAGAAATTGCAGCCGGTACAGCCGCCGGTGGTCCTTGGGGTGCGATCATCTCCGCCGCATGGGCGATGCGGCATACCCTGTTTAAAATTCTGGTCTGCTTGTGCCTATCGGTGGTTTTCCTCATTGTTATGATCGTAGAGCTGCCCGGGATCATCATCAATAAAGCGCTCGGTATCGACGGCAATGAACCGACGGTATCCATCACGGAGATCTATGAAAATCTCTCTGAGACGGTTTCGGACATTGTCCATGCTGGGTACGACGCTTCGATGGCTGAGGTAGAACGCCTGATTTCAGACGGAGGCTATGACCGGGAGCTTTCAATGAATGCGCTGATCAATTATGCGCAGAGCTCAGCCGGGTACGACACCGCCTATATTTTGTCGGCATATTCCACTTCGGTGGAACAGCTCAGCAACGACCCGGAGGATATGCAAAAGAAGCTTGACGGTGTGACAGCCAACATGTTTCCCGTAACCTCAGTGGAACGGGAAAATGAAGTGATCACGCCGGTCGCTTACTATACCTACAAGTCGGTCACGATAACCGTGGTAACGAAAACGGTTAAGACCGGAATGATCAACGGCATACCGCAATACCGTTATGAAACGGCGGAAACGACCTACTATTTGCAGGATCAGCAGTTGTCATCCGATACACAGATCGAGGTGGATGCATATTCAGCCGTCACCCTGACGCTTCCCGTTTATAGCGGCAGCAATATCACAGGCACACGCAAGGCAACCTATTATCAGTACACAGGCAAGGAAATGCTTACGCCGGAAAAGAAAACCGTGAAATATCTGGAATGCACCATTCATCCCTTTGACAATACGGTGATTTCCACGGCGTTCGGGCTGGATCTGAACGCCTATTATAACGGTCTGGAAACCACATACGGCGATGTGATCCACTCCCGTGCCTTGGCCCTGAAGAAAACGCTCTACGGAACGGCCGGAAACGGCAGTACCGTTCCGCTTACCGATGTAGAACTGATTGCCTTCCTTGCCCGTCAGAATTGCAGCGAAACACGAAAGCACATTGTCAAAACCGGGCTGTCCCTCGTCGGGAAGGTGCCATACTTCTGGGGCGGCAAATCGGCAGCCGGATGGAATGATGAATGGAATACGCCGAAGCTCGTTACAGCCGCCGGTTCCACAACGACCGGCACGATCCGCCCATTCGGCCTGGATTGCTCCGGCTTTTCAGACTGGACCTATAAAACGGCTGTTGGCGTCAGCTTGAACGGTGCCTCCTGGAGCCAGTGGGACGAATCCTATGCCATTACCGCCGAAGAGCTTTTGCCCGGTGATCTGGGGTTCCTGATGGATGACGACGGAGGCGGATGGAATCATGTACTTATTTTTGCCGGATACGGTGAAAACGGCGAGCGTATGTGGGTCCATTCCTCCGGTGGTGAGGGCGTGATCTTCAATACGCCGAGCTATGAGGCCGGACTGGCACTGCGCCGACCGAAGAATGTAGATTTCGGTGATACACCGGGATAAAAAAGAACGGAGGAATCATGGAAGAAAAAGAATTCAATACAACCTTTGCCATTCCTGCAAACTATACCGACTCCGGAAAGATATTCGGCGGAATGCTGGAACCGCGGAATGCGGTCGAGGCACTGATTCTGATATTGGCCGTCGGATATCCGGAGCTGATGCTGATCCCGATGGCAACCACAATACGCATCGTTGTGATGACCGTCACGCTGATTCCGATCGGGATCCTCGCCGCTATGGGCATTGACGGCGATTCGCTGTTCCAGTATGCAGGGCACATTATCTGCTATCTGGCGCACAGAAGAAAACTGCATTTGAGAAGGGTGGGATACAAATATGACCAAAGACAGCTCCGCAAAAAGAAAAGCAGGAAAAAGAAAGCCTGAAAAGCTGAGCTTTACTCAGGATTTCATTCCGATCAAAAATCTGGAGCACGGCATTATTGAGACGACCGACGGGCGGTATATCAAAATCCTTGAAATTGAGCCTATCAACTTTATGCTGCGCTCGGAGGAAGAACAGTATGAGATCATCTGCTCGTTTGCAAGCTGGCTGAAAATTTCACCGGTGCATCTGCAGTTCAAGAGCATTACCCGCAAAGCCGACTCCGATAAGCATATAGCTATGCTCCGAAAGGAAACGGAAACCGAGGAAAGTGAGCAGTGTAAGAAGCTCAGTGAGGGATATATCCGACTTATTAAGGATGTGGGAAGCCGTGAAGCGCTGACAAGGCGCTTCTTTTTGATTTTCCGGTATGAAGAATTGCGGCGTAATGAAAACAGCGACTACGGACAGATCTGCAGCACACTGCTAACCGCCGAGCAGAATGCCCGAGCCTACTTCATGCAGTGCGGCAACAATATCCTTCAGCCGAAGGACCCCGACGAAGCAACGGCAGAGATTTTATATATGTTTTTCAATCGCCGTTCCTGCGTAGAGGAGCCGTTTCATTCCCGTGTCGACCGCATCGTCTTAGACACGATGGCGGCGAAAAACAAGGTCATCGGGATTGATCCGGTCCCGCATATCCGTATGGCGCATTTTATTGCGCCGCGCGGAATTGACCTGACGCACCGCAATTATATCATTATGGACGGGCTCTACTACTCCTTCCTGTATATCAAAGGAAACGGATACCCGAATAAGGTCCGCGCCGGATGGATGTCCTCCCTCATCAACGCCGGCGAAGGCATTGACGTCGATGTGTTTTTAAGACGAGAAAACCGCAGCAAGACCATCGACAAGGTTGCCCAGCGCATCCGCCTGAACCGCACGAAGCTTAAAAGCATGCAGGACACCTCGACCGACTATGAGGAGCTTGCCGGTTCCATTCAGGCCGGATATTTCATCAAGCAAGGGATCGCCAATTACAACGAGGACCTTTTTTATATGTCGGTGTTCGTGACCGTGTCAGCACGGACCTACGAAGAACTGATGTGGCGCAAACAGCAGATGACCGATATGCTCAAGTCTATGGATATGTATGTCAGCGACTGCAGCTTCCAGCAGGAGGACGCCCTGCGCACGGTGATGCCGTTTCTGCAGATATCCCTGAAGCTTGAAAAGAAATCCAAGCGGAATGTGCTGACCAGCGGTGCGGCCTCTACCTATATGTTCACATCCTTCGAGATGTCGGACGATACCGGCGTGCTACTCGGAATTAACCGCCATAACAACTCGCTGTGCATTGTCGATCTGTTTGACACGAAGAAAAATAAAAATGCCAATCTGAACCTGCTCGGTACCAGTGGCGCCGGAAAGACCTTTACCATGCAACTGCTGGCACTGCGTATGCGTATGCGCGGCATTCAGTGCTATATCATTGCTCCTATCAAGGGACATGAGTTCCGGCGTGCATGCAACCGCATCGGCGGTCAGTTTATCAAAATTGCACCGGGCTCGCCGCACTGCATCAATATTATGGAGATTCGACACACCATCAGCCCCGAGATGGAGTTGATCGACGAGCTGGATTACAGCGAAATGGACTCCCTTCTGGCGCAGAAAATTCAGCAACTGATGATCTTCTTCTCACTGCTGATTCCGGATATGACCAACGAAGAGGAGCAGATGCTGGATGAGGCGCTGATCCGTACTTACGGTAAATTCGGTATCACGCACGATAACGATTCGGTCTATGAGGACCGCAATGCCGTTCCGCCGAAGATGAAGACCATGCCGATACTCGGAGATCTGCATGAGGAACTGCAAAAGAATGAAATGACCAAGCGCATCGCCGTCATTGTCAGTCGCTTTGTCACCGGCTCGGCGCAGTCCTTCAATCAACAGACGAATGTGGACCTGTCTAATAAGTATATCGTTCTCGACCTATCGGAGCTGAAGGGCAAGCTGCTGCCTGTGGGTATGATGATCGCCCTTGATTATGTCTGGGACAAGATCAAAAGCGACCGCACAAAAAAGAAGGCCATTATGATCGACGAGATTTGGCAGCTGATCGGTGCCGGTTCCAACCGGATGGCGGCAGAGTTCTGCCTGGAAATATTCAAGATCATCCGAGGCTTCGGCGGCGCGGCGATTTCCGCAACGCAGGACCTGTCCGATTTCTTCGGCTTGGAAGATGGTCGCTACGGTCGGGCAATTATCAATAATTCCAAAAATAAGATCATTCTGAATCTGGAGCCGGACGAAGCGGAGTTTGTTCGGGATACGCTGAAGCTTACGAAAACCGAGATCCGTTCCATTACCCGCTTTGAACGCGGCGAGGCGCTGATCTGTTCCAACAACAGTAAGGTGCCTGTCATCATTAAGGCATCCAAAGAGGAACAGGAAATGATCACGACCGACCGTGCCGAGCTGGAAGCCATTCTCAAGGAGCGGCAGCAGGAGGCGAATTAACAGTGCGTATTTTGCACGGAATACGCATTTTGGCGCAAATGAGTACAAAAAGGAGGTGGTTATCGTGCTGTTGACCGATGAACAGTATGTGGTCAAATGGCTCTCGCAATACGGAGCCTTGCCCCGTGCGCAAATCATAAAGATGCTGCAAAAGCCGCCGCAGACGGCAGAAAAGATCCTGCGGAATCTGAAAAGGCAGATGCGTATCGCAGATGTTTCCGGTGGTTATTATATCGGGCTTGACCCGATGTGCCAGCCGGATCAGCGGATGCTCCTGGCAATATGGGTGCTGCTCCGATTCATTGACAAGGTGGAACCGATGGCGCATTATCCGGCGGTCTACCCGTCGCAGCTATTTTTCCTGAAAGAAAATGTCGGCTATGAGATCGTGGTGCTCTATGACGGCGAGCAGAATCTGCTGAAGCTGCTTCAGCCCCAGGAAGATATGAAATATATCGTTGTGGTGCCTCGGATCGATATGGTGAGCACTGTTCGGCTGCCGAATGCGCCGTGTCTGTTCGCCACAGTGGATTTTTGCGGCCAGGACGAACCGGAAGTTCGTTTTTACAGTGAGGAGGCGACCGAGCATGAAGGCTGAAACAACTTATATGAAGACGCTCGGCAAAGTAGAAGCCAAGCTGTCCCGCATGAAGGAACAAGCTGCTGCCGTCCGCTGGTTTTACGAAAACGGAAACCTTCCGGAAAGCTATAACCGGGCGCTTCGGCTTGAGGAACTGTCCGAGCAGACAGTCCTTCTCACCCGTGTCCTTCCGGCCTACACCGGAGCAGTCGGGGCAACAACTCAAACGGATGCGATCATATCCGATACGATTCCTGTTGAAGTTGGATTTACGGCCGAGGGATGGTTTTCCATTCGTATTCCGGCACTGCTGCCGAAGAAAGCATCCGGCTCAGCGGACTATATCAGGTCTTATCTTTATCCGGCTATGCGGAAGTTCTTTGAGGGTAAGCCTCCGGTCCGCTTTCGGGATTGCGTGCTTGCCTACCGTCATGTGTACGATAGAAGCCGCCCGGAACGGGCCATGCGTGATCACGATAATATCGAAACCAATATGGTCACGGATATTCTGGCGCTGTATGTTCTGCCCGACGATCACCCGGCAGTTTGCTCGCATTACTATTGCAGCGCTGCCGGAAGCGAGGACCGCACGGAAGTCTATGTGATTCCCAAACACGACTTTCCCGTGTGGATGGTCGAAGAGAAAACGCTGCCGGATAAGGGGGTAAAGCTCTATGAAGTCCGCTTTTGTTAAGGAGAAAAACTTATGTAAAAACCGCCGTTTTCCGCCCCGGAAAACTTACATAAGAAGTTGGGAGTCGAAAACGCCCGGTATAGCGGCGATTTGGGGCAGATTTCACGGCGGAAATTCCGACAAAGAGAGCAGTCATGTGGTCGGAATTTCTTACAAAGCGAGGTGATGCGCCTATGCAATACTTCCGCCCGGGCAGTCAGCTCCGGCAGCTCATCACCATGCTTTCCATCGTCGGTGAATATCCGATTCGTTCGCTCTACCTGCTCGGCAATGAACGCGCTTACAAAGCCCTGGTTCATAAGCTCACCACACCGGAAACATTCCGCATTCCTCAAACGGAAACGGAACTGACCACACGCCTGCTTACCGTTACCGGCAAAGGCAACAGCAGATCTGTGCGCTTTTACAAGGGTGCTCTCCCCATACTGGATTGGCTTCACCCGGGTGCTTACCGGTATTACATGGACGCCTTTTGGGAACACAAATTCCCCGGGAATGCCGCACACCGGGACAGAAACCACCGTGTTGCCGAAGCCGCGGCTATGTGTATGCGCTCAGGTGTTGAATGCCGACCATATATGCTTCCCATTCTTCAAAACCGGACCATCACCAAGCGAATCCCCGATGCGCCCTGCTTTTATCTTGCCAAAGAACTGAAGAAGCTCGGCGAAGCGGAGATGAACAAAACGATGTTTACCCGGATGGTGGGAACAGCCTATCTCGGGCAGCGCCCATACGCCGTTTATAACACGCGCAGCGCTGTGATGAAATGGAGCGGCAAGGGCGAGTTCAAAACACTGCACAGCGTCATTGAGATCAGCCGCTTGAATGCCGGCACCGATGCAATGCCGGCCGCCATTTTATTTGGTCAGTCTGAGAGCGTCGCACTGAAGACACTGCTGGAGTCCGACACAACCAAGCGGCCCGAATTTCGGTTTGATGCAATCTACCGTAATCTGTATTTCATCCCCATGGATGAGCATGGCATTCGCCAGCTGCGGCTGATGACAGTACCCGATTGGAAAGAACGGCTTTTGGAGCTTCTATTTGACCCGGAGGTGCGAACCTATGACCGCGGGCTGTTTGAGTATGACGCAAAAATCGGTGATGCCTATGTGTTCTCGCATCTGGATGGAGATCTCGCAAGGCTGGTTCGCTTTAAGGAAGCCGTCCAGAATCAGCGTGGAAATTATGAGGTGCTGTGTTACCCATACCAGATGACATTTATCCGGGAATATCTCGGGAACCACGTAACAATAAAAACGATTGGGCTTGACGCTGTGGAAGCAGAACTCGACCCGGAAAGGAGGGATTTATTTGAACGATAAAAACCGCAAGATAGCCATTATCATCGCCGCCATACTGGGATGCGTCGGGCTGTTCTATCTGGGCGGCATGCTTGGCCAATTGCTCGGCAACTACGCAGCGTGGATGGACAGCGGCGGCGTTTCCGGCGAGAACACGATGAAGCCGGTAAGCTGGAACCCGCTGATTTGTTTTCCGGCGGCTTTCAGCGGGAACGGGATCAAAGGCATCCTGATGATCCTGCTGATCGTCGGCGCCATCTTCGCCTATGTGAAGCTTCACGATAAGTTTGACGGGAAGCATCATGATCCCCGCGGCTTTGCCAGAAGCAAATCCGGTATCTACGGCACGGCATCCTGGATGGACGAAAAAGAAATGAAGGAAGTTCTGGAAATATCCCCGGTCCCCGATGCCAAAGGTACGATCCTCGGCGAGTACAAGGGTAAAGCCGTCTGTATGCCAGAGGACACCAGACTCAACCGCCATATCGCCGTTTTCGGTGCATCCGGTACCATGAAGTCGCGCGCGATCATCCGCAATGCGTTGTTTCAGGCGCTGCGGCGCGGCGAGTCCGTGATCGTAACCGACAGCAAGGGCGAGCTTTATGCCGATACCTCGGAAATGTTCCGAAACGAAGAATATGATGTGAAAATCTACAATCTCGTATCCCCTGAGCACGGCGACTCATGGAACTGTATGTCAGACCTGAACGGCGACACGCTGATGGCGCAGGTACTGACCAATGTCATTATCGGCAACACCAGCTCAGGTAAAGGCGATCACTTCTGGGACAACGGCGAAGGCAATCTCTTGAAGGCGCTGATCCTGCTCATTGACCAGGATCGGACACGAAGTCCCGATATGAAGCATCTCCCCGCCGTATATCAGCTGCTCACACAAAACAGCGAACGGCAGCTGACCGCTATGTTTGACAAGCTGCCGCTTGACCATCCGGCACGGGCGCCGTTTAATTTGTTTGCCCAGTCCAGCGATACAGTGCGCTCCGGCATCATACTGGGTCTGGGGACCCGTCTTCAGGTGCTTCAGAATCAGGCGGTCCAGCGGATCACGAGTCAGTCTGACATTGACCTGACGGCACCCGGCAGAAATAAGTGCATCTATTACATTGTGCTGAGCGATCAGGACGCTACGATGGCGTTCCTGTCATCGCTCTTTTTCTCATTCATGTTCATCAAACTGACTCGATATGCAGACGGTCGCCCGAACGGCCGCTGCGATGTGCCCGTTAATCTGATACTGGATGAGTTTAACAATGTGGGCCGCATTGGAGGTGCGGAAGACGGATCCGATTTTGCCAGATCTCTTTCTGTGGTACGGTCGAGAGATATCCGAGTCATGCTGACCGTGCAGAGCCTCGGTCAGCTGCAGAATCGGTATCCCAAGAATCTATGGTCCGAAATTATCGGCAACTGCGACATCCAACTGATGCTCGGCTGCACCGATGATGTGACCGCCGAGTATATCTCAGCCCGGTCCGGTGATATGTCGGTGCAGGTCAATTCCACCATGACGGTCCGTCAGACCATCGCGGTGGCGCAGGTCATTCCCCAGTACCGTCATACCGAAGGTCAGGGACGCAGACGGCTGCTTACACCGGATGAAGTTTTACGGCTTCCCAATGAAGAACTGCTCTGCATCATACGCGGGCACAACATTTTGAAGCTGAACAAACTGGATTTCACAAAGCACCCGATGGCAAAGCAGATCGTAAAGGCATCGGTATATGATTATAAGCCGGCATCCGATACGATGATTCCTGAGCCGATCCGGTCTGACACCAAACCGACGCCGCCCAGGAAAGCGGCGCGCAGAAAAAGCTTATACAGCTCGGCACAACCGCCGAGTGAATTTTAACAAATAAAGGAGGACAATCTATGCCAACCAAAAAGAAAGCAGAGCTTCCCGAGGAGATGACGACTCCTTTGAAGGCGCAGGAATCCCAGACCGAGGAGAATATCACAGCATCACCTGCCGAAGGGGCACCGGATGACACCTGTGATACTTCGCTCTCCCAGACTGAAACAGATTCGAAGGAAGCGGACGCCTCTTCGGCCGGAATTCCGGATGGAGCTCTCAACGAACCGACCGAATCTCAGACTGAGGTTAAAAAGCCCCGCAGGCGCAAGAAGACAGAGCCGGAACCATCCCAGTCTGACACAGAACCTGAAAATGCACCGAATGCCAAGGAAGACGGCGTCGATGCAGCGCCAAAGCACAAGAGAAAACGCACTTACACCAAACCGAGCGTGTCGGTACTGTCCATTGACGATCGTCCGACGGTCGAAACGGAGGCGGATAAGGCCAAAAACGATCTGCTCGATCTCATCGAGTCGCAGCGAAGCGGCCGTATCCTGACCGGGACGATCCAGGGTGTGGAACAGTCGGCGGATAACCCCCGTCATGCCTTCGCAGTCCTGTATCACGGTGAGTTCAAAGTCATCATTCCTGCCGCTGAGGCAGTCGAACCGCCCGAGGACTATCGCGGGCGTGACCCGGACGAGGTACTTCATTACATGCTGACTAAGCGCCTCGGTGCCGAAGTCGACTATATTGTCAAAGGCATCGATCCCAAATCCGGTATTGCAGCGGCGAGCCGTCTTGAGGCTATGCGTGCCAGAAGAAAAGAAATGTATTTCGGCACAGACTGGGACGGCAACAACCGCATCTATGCCGGTATTTGCGCGGAAGCCAGAGTTGTCTCTGCCATCCGTGCAGGAATCTTCATCGACCTGTTTGGCGTGGAGAGCTACATTCCCCTTAAAGAACTGAGCTACCAACGCTGGATGGATGCGGCGGCTCACTTCCAGCCCGGCCAGCGCATCCTCATCAAGGTCTTGGATGTGGATCGCAGCGACCGTGACCATGTTCGGGTTTCCGCCTCCGTGAAACAGGCGGGAGAAAACCCGTATGAGAAAGCCCTGCGCAGATATTCCGTTGGCAACCGTTATGTCGGTACTGTCAGTATGGTGGATGTGAACGGCGTGTTTGTGGCGCTGGACGGCGGCATCGACTGCCTGTGCAGTTATCCCAAACGGGGACGCCCGCCGAGAGGTGCCAGAGTCACCGTTCGGATCCTCGGGATCAATCACGAGACCAACCGGATCTGGGGCGCCATTACCCACATTGCCATGCCGCATTGAGAAAAGAAAGGAGATTCTATGCTACATTGTGATCTGAGTCAGAAAGAACAGCATCGCAGGAAAGAGATCGCCGAGCATACCCGTCAGATGCTTCTGACAGAGCTGCCGATTGACAGTCAGGATGAAACTTCGATCATGGGTCGGTATCGGGATTATTACCTGCAGATCTCTTTTTCCGAGCTGCACCCACTGATGGTGATTTGTCTCGCCAAGGCGCTTACCCATCCGGGTACCGCAAAACAGTGCCGGATCGCAAACGATCTGAATCTGAGAAGCGTGCTCGGAAGTCATGCGATCAACGACGAAGTCGGCTGCTATTCCTACCGTGCCACACACTGGCTGGATACCGAGTTGGATGCCAAGCGATTTTACGAAATCCTCGACCGGTGCGTCGACGAAGCGGACCGCGGCTTTTATAAGCTTGCGTGCTGAGTTGTAAAATCCCAGACTCGTCCGTGTAATGATGGTAAAAACACGAACCGGGAGTATGCATCATGAAAAAGCTTTTGATTTTATCCTGCGCATTGGCATTCTGCCTGACACTTGCCGCCTGTCATACCACAGACTCGGCTGATAGTTCCGTACCTTCTGGGACCCCGGGCTCAGCAATTGCCAATGAGTCCTCTGCTCACCAGACTGAATCGGAGAGTTCCCTGGAGGAGAGCCAGACATCTCAGGATACGACCGTCACATCAGACCCAACCGAAAGTGAGACGACAGCCCCTGCCAAGCCGGCGGATCCCATGTCGACTACCAAACCGGAAAGCGAAAAAGCCACGGAGTCTATGACTCCCCCTCAGATCGAGCCGGAAACCAAGCCTGCCGAGCCGCCTTCGGAACCCGAGAATTCTTGTGCCGGGGCCGAGGACGCCCGAGTGGTCGCCGATAAGGTGCTGGAATACATCAACAGCTTCCGCACATCGCCTGCAGTCAAATTGCCGGGCCTCACGAGCTACGCTGAGTATCGAAGCCGACAGCTCATCCGCAATTTTGCGCATGATACAAACGATGAGCGTGCAGCGGCGACAGCGCTTCGGTATGGCGAGTATGTGGATCCGAGCGTCTACGGCGGCAGCGGTGAACCGTACTACCGTGCCAATGCTGGTGAAGCCATTGCAAAGGCGGGCTATGTCGGTACGGTGGACGAAGTTGCCTATCGGTTGGCGACATTGGTCAGAAACAGCGCAGAGCACTGGTGCTATGTCGGCTCAGCCGAGTATGGCTATATTGCCGTCGGCGTAACCTATGAAAGCGGCATGTGGTATTGCGACATTGCAGTTGCTGCCGAAAACACGGACAATCTTTAAGAACCATCAAGGAATTGCAGCTTCACCCGAAACGGTGGGGCTCTTTTCATATCCAAATCAAGAAAGGACGATACCAAGATGAACAAGAAATTCACCTCACGCATTCTGTCAATGCTTATGGCAATGCTGATGCTCGTCTCAATGCTGCCGACGAGCGTTTTTGCGGCGCCGGCATCTGATATTCCTGCCAATATGCTGGATAACGTCTATCTGGATGCTCTGGAATACACCGGCTACAAGGTGCAGGCGCAGAAGAATGACGGAACGATTTTCAAAAAGTACAGCGGCGGCGCAACGGCCTATCTCTCGAAAATCTCCTACGGGCTGAATAAGTACGGCACGGAGACCGTCACAAAAAGCGGTACGGCAACCGGGCTCGCACCGGATATCGCCGGATTCGAGAGCAGCGGTCTTTGCTGTGCCTCCTATGTTTCGTATGTGTACTACAACTATCTGCCCAACATTGCGGGCATTGACACCAGCAGCGCAACCCGTCCATATAATCTGCGCACCGCAACGGCATACAACGCTGCTGCGAATGCGTGGGTCAGTGCCGGAACGGCACGCCGCATCAGCTTCAGCCAGAATGCGAACGGCAATAATTTCATTCCCAGCGAGGATATACCGATCGGTTCTCTCATCGTTTTCAAACACATTCCGACCGGGAATATCGCACATGTGGCACTCTATGCAGGATATTATAATGGGATCCATTTCGTGACCCATGTCGGTAACGATAGAGGACCGGAAATCAGCTCCATCGTCGGCATGTCTAAGGGTGACTACCCGGAAGCCGTCGTACAGGTCGTTACTCCGGAATTCGTAGAGGCAGCCGGCAAAATCGAAATCTATAAAAAGGATCCGAAGGGCGCAGCACTGAGCGGTGCCTATTTTATTGCCACCAATACCTCGACCGGAACAGAATATGCCATCGGTCCTACCGACAGCCGCGGCTACGCCTGCACCAAAGAGCGGCTGCCGTTTGGCACCTACAGGATCGTGGAAGCGGTTTTCCCGACAGACTACACCTATTCGGGAACCAAGGAGTGGACCCGCACAGTCAGCGCTTCCAATAACGGCGTGGTAACGATCCAGGCCGTCAATGAGCTGAAAAAGGGCAATATTGAGGTCTATAAAAAATCGTCCGGTACCAATGAGGCGCTCAAGGGAGCCATCTTTACGGTCTACGATATGTCTGGCGCAAAGGTAACGACCATCGGGCCGACCAATGATCGTGGATATGCCAAATCCGCAGATATTCCTTACGGCTCCTACCGAGTGGTCGAGACGACCTTCCCGTTTAACTATGAGCCGGACGGTCAGACGGAATGGAAGGTCACCATTGATACCGCACATGGCAGTCTGGCAACGGTCAATGCCTATAACCGGCTCAAAAAGGGGCATATTGAAGTTCTGAAATCCGACGCCGAATCCGGAAAGGACCTCAGCGGAGCGGAATTCACTGTCTATGATCTGGACGGTGAAGAAATCGCCGTGATCGGACCTACAGACAAAAACGGCTATGCCAAGTCCGGTGAGATCATCTATGGCGATTATATTGTGAAAGAGACCAAGGTTCCGGTCAATTACCAGCCGGACGGCGATGCACAGTGGAAAGTGACGATCGACGACAACAGTCCGCTTATCACTTTGGACATTGCCAACCTGCGCCAGTACGGTATGGTCAAAGTCCGCAAGACCGCCGAAGACGGCTTGGTGGATGGCCTGATTTTCCGCCTGACCGGCACCTCCGAATACGGTGAGCCTGTGAACATGACCGCTGTGACCAATGCGGTCGGTACGGCCGTGTTTGAACGTGTCCCGATTGGTACGGATTACGCGCTTTCCGAAGAGAACACCCCAAAGCGATATGTGATCCCGGAGGTGCAGAACATTTCAGTCGAGTGGAATAGAGTGACCGAGCGCCGATTTGATAATATCCTCAAGAAATGGCGTGCCGATGTCCTCAAAGTCGATGCCTCTCTTCGCGGCAATAGTGAGCATGGAACCACAAAGATGCTCTCGCTTGACTCAGACAGCATTGTGGAGAAACTCGGCTATCCTTACGGAGAAACCCAAGGCAATGCCACACTCGCCGGAGCTGTTTACGGTGTTTATCGTTATGATGAACTCGTGGACACCTATGTGACAGATAAAAACGGATATTTTCTGACCGACTACTACCCCTGCGGCGAGGGCTGGAACATTCGTGAGATCACACCATCGGAAGGATATCTTTTGGATGAGACCGTCTATTGGCTCGGTGTGACGCCCGGACAGTATACGCGTGAGAAGAACACGGAAGAGCTGGATGTCTATGAGGACATCATCTTCGGCAGCCTGTATCTCATCAAACACATGGATGACGGCAGCACCGGTTTGGAGACGGTTGAGGCCGGAGCGGAATTTGAAGTATTCTTGAAGACCGCCGGTTCCTATGAGAGTGCCCGGGATACGGAACGGGACTATCTGACCACCGACAAGCATGGCTATGCCGGGACGAAGCAGCTTCCTTACGGCGTCTATACAGTCAGACAGACGAAAGGCACGGAAGGCTTTGAACTGGCAGCGCCCTTCGATGTTTTCATTGATAAAGACGGATGCTGCTATCAATATCTACTCAACAATGCGCCCTTTACCGGATATCTCAAGATTCAAAAGACGGATGCGGAATCCGGTCTGAGTATCCCGTATGCAGGCGCAGCGTTCCAGATTTATAACCCGGACGGTACCAGAGTTACCATGCAGTACACCTATCCGGAGCTGACGGTGATCGACACCTTCTACACCAACGCGGAAGGCTATCTGATCACTCCGGAAGTGCTTCCGTTCGGGAAGGGCTACTCCATTGTGGAGGTCAAGGCTCCGTATGGCTATGTATTGAACTCCGATCCGGTCTATTTTGATGTGACCGCAGACTCGGCGACCGAGGATGGCGGCATCACATTGATTGAAGTCACCCGTTCCAACATGCCGCAGAAAGGTATCATCCGTGTCTTTAAGACTGGCGAAGTATTCTGGACGGTCACGGAAGCGGACGGGATCTATAAACCGGTCTATGCGGTCAAGAGTCTGCCCGGCGCAGTGTTTGAGATCCGTGCCGCAGAAGATATTTATACGCTTGACGGCGTCATGCATTACGCAAAGGGCGAGATCGTGGATACGATCACGACTGAGTCTGACGGCGTGGCATCGAGTAAGGAACTGTATCTCGGAAAATATGAGATCCGGGAGATCGCCGCACCGCACGGAATGGTCCTGAATGGCAAAATTCAGACTGTAGAGCTGACTTACGCCGGTCAGGAGGTCGCCATCACAGAAACCGCCGGCAATCTCTATAATGAGCGCCAAAAGGTCAAAGTATCCCTAAGCAAGATGTTGGAGCAGAATGAGCTGTTCGGTATCGGTATGAACAGCGAACTGAAAAACATCACCTTCGGTCTGTATGCCAAGACTGACCTGGTTGCCGATGACGGGACCGTCATTCCGGCAGGTGGGATCATTGAGATCGTGACCTTTGATGATAACGGCATGGCGACGGTCAGTGCCGACCTACCGCTGGGCAGCTATTACCTGCAGGAACGCAGTACGGACGAGCACTACATCCTGGACGACACCCATTATGAATTCGAGTTTTCCTACGGCTCGCAGGAAACTCATATGGTTGAGATTTCTGTCAACGGCGGTGATCCGATCAAAAACGACCTCAAGTACGGTATGATTTCCGGCCGCAAGGTCGATGAGGATGGACATGTGATCGCCGGTGCGATTTTCGGCCTGTTCCGCAATGATGAAAATGAGTATGCGGCTGAAAATGCGTATTTAACGGCGGAAAGCGCACAGGACGGCACCTTCAAATTTGAAAAGGTGCCCTTCGGAACCTGGGTCGTTCGTGAGATCCAGCCGGCCAAGGGCTTTGTCCTCAATGAGAAGGCGTATCCGGTCACAGTGTCTGAAGACGGCGATGTGGTGAGCTTCCAGCTGGAGAACCGTTATATCCGCGGCAATATTGAGGGTACCAAGCTCGACGAGGACGGCAATGTGATCGCCGGTGCGGTATTCGGTTTGTTCCGTGAAAGTGAAACGGAGTTTACCGAGGAAACTGCCGTGCGTGTAACCGAGTCTGACAGCAACGGTAAGTTCCGCTTTGAAGATATCCGGTACGGGAAATGGGTCATCCGTGAGCTGAAGCCGGCGTCCGGGTATGTGCTCAATGAAATGCCGATCGAAGTAGAAATCACCGAGAACGGCAAAACCGTTTTTATTACTGTCGAGAATAAATTCATTCGCGGCGACATCAAGGGCTTCAAGGTCGACGAAGACGGAAAGTCGGTTGTGGGTGCGCTGTTTGGCCTCTTTACGGAGGAAGATACGGAATTCACAGAGGAAAACGCCGTGCTGACGGCGGTATCCGATGCAGACGGCATCTTCACCTTTCAGAATGTACGATTTGGGAAATGGATCGCGCGCGAGCTGAAACCCGCCGAGGGCTTCGTCCTCAACGAGACAGAGTTCCCGGTCGACATAACTACGGATGGTGCCGTGATCGAGATCAAGGCCGAGAACCGCCATATCTATGGCGCAGTCCATACGACCAAGGTCGATAAGGATTATCCCGACCATCTGCTTACCGGGGCTGTGTTTGAGGTCTACCGTGATGTAAACGAAAATCAGCAGTTCGATCCGGATGTGGATGAACTGGTCGGCACCCTTTCGGAATGTGAGCCTGGCCTTTACGAACTCGCCGAGCTGCGTTACGGCGGATACTTCCTCTATGAAAAGCAGGCACCTGTTAATTTCGTCAAGGACAACGGATACTACTATTTTGAAATCGTAACTGACGGCGAGATGGTGAAAGTAGAGAATCAGGCCGGCATCGGTTTCATCAACGCTCATATGGTCGGCAGTCTGAAGATCGTGAAGGCCTCCTCGGACGGCCGTGTGGAAGGCTTCAGCTTCCGTATCACGGGTGAGAATTACGATGAAGTTTTCACGACCGACGCAAACGGTGAGATTTTCGTAGAAAACCTGCGCATCGGCAAATATACCGTGACGGAGGTTGAGGACAGCGTCAGCGCCGGGTATAAACGCCCGGATCCTTTTGAGATTGAGCTGGCCTCTGATGAAACGCTGACGGTCAATGTCCATAACGATAAGGTCACGACCGATCATCCGGACAGCCCGAAGACCGGTGACAATTCTCATATGGCTCTGTGGTTGGGTCTGATGCTCGCAAGTCTTGGCGTCCTGATTGGTACCATTCTTTATTCCCGCAAGAAGAAGCATCTTGCAGACTGAAAAGGGAGGTAAGGCAATGAAAGCAAAACTGACAAAAGGCATTCTGCTGATCCTGTCGGTGCTTTGTATTCTCTGCGTTCCGGTCACACCGGTCTATGCAGTGCAGCAAGGCACGGACGGCAGCGAACTGCAGGTGGTAAAAGCAGAGCAGCTGGAGATCCAGCTTGGCACAGCATGGTCGGGTGTAGAGTTCCAGCTCAAGACGGACGCCGGGGTTTACCCCGGCGCCGTCAAGGTCGGAACGGATGGCGTGCTCCGCCTTGAGATCGGCGGCAGCTCCCGGTACATTCTGACCTGTATGAATTCCTCAACTTCGATTCCGGAGCCGGAGGATACGGCGGACTCAACAGACCGGACGCAAGCTCCTGCCACAACAGAGCAAAACTCTGAGTCAAATGAAAAAGTCGAATCCGCCATTCCGACACTGCATATCATCCTTTTTGCAGGAGGTATGGTCATTGCAATCGGCACTCTGATCGTCATGCAGGTTCTCAAGAAAAAGCGTGAAAATGAGGCGCCGGATGACGAAGAGGACGAGGAATAATCCCCCAGACTGAGTCTGACAGAGAAAATCAGAAAATTTGCGATATTTTTCGTAAAATTCGGCGCGAAAACGCCGATAAACCTTGACTTTTCGGCACTTCTCTGCTATACTATAAGCGTGGCAGGAGCTTGCGTTCAGGCTCTCGATACGTCTATGGTATGGCGTCAGACTTCGTCTCGGGAAGAGGCAAGGAATCGTTACGGATTTGCGCACTGAGCAAGTCCACAATAACGCAGGCAATTGAATATGATAGCCGGAAGGCTGCTTGAATCCATACAGTGATCATTTGTGCTGTATGTTTTAACGCAGTTCTTCCGGCTTTTTGTTTTTCTCGGAGGTAATATTGAACTATGAATAAAAAGAAGAAAAGAAAGGGGTTTGACCGGGGCGGGATGCGGTGCCCCTACTGCGGCAGTCCTGTTGTGTACAGAAGTGCAGATGGGATCTACCGCGACAATTCCAGAGGGACCATGCTTTATGTGTGTTCCCGCTATCCCGAATGCGACTCGTATGTCCGCGTCCATGCCGGCACGAATATTCCGGTCGGCAGTATGGCCAATCACGAGCTGCGTACATTGCGCCGCACAGCGCACCATTATTTTGACCAGCTTTATGAATCCGGTTATATGAGTAAGCAGGATGCATATCAGTGGCTGTCCGACCTGATTATGGCGCCGCTTTCCGAAGCGCACATTGGTCATCTCGGCGAGTATTACTGTAAGCAGGTTATTGAAGAAAGCAGAAAGCTCTTGGAACGGCGAAAAGCCAAAACGCGGGGGCGATATTATGCACAGAAAGGAGGCGCACTGGCGTCATGACCCTGACAGCAGAACAGCAGAAGAAAGTGGAGCAGAATATTCGGCTGGTCCGGAAAGTGATCAACGATAAGATCCACGGTCCATATCAGTTGGGTATCTATACATACGACGATATTTTTCAGATCGGCTGCATCGGCCTCTGCAAGGCTGCGGCAACAGATAAAGGCGGGACCTTCTCCACCTACGCCTATCGCCTGATATGGAACGAGATATGCGATGCGCTGATCTACTCAACCAGGCGGCAGGCAGCGGAGTTTTCCAGTGATATGATTCCCCTGGTTGCAGAAGAGCCGACCGTATCGATCGCAGATGTCGCAACGCAGTTGGATGTGCAGGCTGCACTCAAAGCAGCAAAGCAGGAAGCCTCTCCGTGCGTAGTCAAGGGAATCGATGCAATGATTCAAATGACCAAGGGGCGCTCCAGCAAGGAAATCGGAAATGAGTTTGGTGTGTCTGCCAACCTTGTTTGTGCCTGGGTATCCAAGGCAAGAAAATATCTGAAAAGCCGGCCGGAAATATTAGCGCTGGCGGAAACATAAAACAAGTCATAGGAACGCTGAGAAACAACCTCTCAGCGTTCCGTTTTTTTTGTTTTCGGAGGTGTATATGAAAAAAGGCAAAAAGTTATGTCAGGTACTGATCCCGCTTTCCGTAGCTTTTACGGTAATCGCTCTGTTCAGGTGGATGTTCTTCATAGGGTATGTCCCAACCTCCTCTATGGAACCAACCCTGAAAACGGGCAGCGTGCTTCTCGGAATCAGAATTATCGGTTCAATTGAAACTGGAGATATTATCGTGTTCCGGCATAATGAGAAGCTGTTTGTAAAACGCGTTGCCGCTGTCGGCGGTGATATAATTGAGGAAAACGGTCAGACATTGACAGTACGCGCAGAATGCTTTTATGTGCTTGGGGATAACACGGAACATTCCTATGATTCGCGATGTTGGAAGGAGCCTTTTGTAGAAAGGCAAGATGTTTTAGCGGTAGTGATTATTCCATAGAATCCGTATATTCGACTCAGAATATCAAGTTTCGTACGAGTTGCATTGTTCTTTCTATCTTGACATCTACTTTGATTTCTGCTATAATGTTGACATGATATAGTAGGAACGGAGGGGTCTTTTATGAGCTATATGGATGTGAAGACGGCAGCTGACCGTTGGGAATTGACCGAAAGAAGAATTACCACGCTCTGCAGAGACGGACGCATAGCGGGTGTGAAAAAGGAAGCAGGCTTATGGCTTATTCCTGACGATGCCGAAAAACCAGTAGACGGCCGCAGGAATAAGTTTACACGAGCGATGAAAGCAACCGCCAAATTACCTTTACCTATTGGTGTGTCCGATTTCAAGGAGTTGGTTTCTGGGTACTACTATGTGGATAAGACCCTGATGCTCAAGGAGTTTATCGATTTCAAGCCCAAGGTTTCTCTTTTTACCCGTCCGAGACGCTTCGGAAAAACCCTGGCAATGGATATGCTGAAGACCTTCTTCGAGGTCAGCGACACGGATACTTCCAGGTATTTCAAGAACAAAAAGATCTGGAGCTGCGGCGAGGAGTATCGCCGTGAGCAAGGAAAATACCCAGTCATCTTCGTCACCTTTAAGGATATTAAGTTTGCAGCATGGGAACAGACCTATACGGCGATCCGTGAGATCATTGCAAATGAGTATCTGCGCCACGATGTTTTGCTGACCAGTGACAAGTGCAATGAATTTGAGAAGGACTACTTCCGTAAGGTCGTTGACGGTACGATCACGGAAGTCAGCATGGCAAGGGCGTTTCTGGAGCTTTCGCACATGCTCAATGAGCATTATGGCCGTCCCGCTGTCATTATCATTGATGAATATGATACACCTATCCAGCAGGGCTACACGGAGGGATACTACGAGCAGATCTCCGGCTTTATGCGCAATCTTCTGTCCGGCGCCTTCAAAGATAACTCGAACCTTTCCTACGGCTTCCTGACCGGCATTCTTCGTGTGGCAAAGGAAAGCATTTTCAGCGGCCTCAACAACTTAAAGGTAAACTCTATTCTCGAAGACCGCTACAGTGAATATTTCGGCTTTACCAAAGACGAGATCCGGGGCATCATGGAGTATTACGGCCGAACGGATAAGTACGAGGAGATCTGTAAGTGGTATGACGGCTATCGCTTTGGCGATACGGACATTTTCAACCCCTGGTCCGTTCTCAATTATATGGACGAGAATTGTTCGGCAAAAGCCTATTGGCAATCCACGGGAGATAACAGCATCATCCGACAGATCGTTGCAGAGGCGGACGACGAGACTGCCGACAATCTCCGCAAATTGATGCAGGGACAAATGGTTTCCTCTTATGTGGACACCTCTGTGATCTATCCCGAAATCAGGAATAACCCGACAACGATCTACAGCTTCCTGCTTTCTGCCGGCTATCTGAAGGTCGTAAAAAAGGATGAACTGCATGACGGAAATGCCATCTGCGACATTGCCATACCGAATAAAGAGATTTTCTATGTCTATGAAAAGGAGATCCTTTCTGCACTGACGAATGTGATCTCTCAGTCAACGGCTATTGCGATCCAGCAGGCTATCATAAGGCAGGATGTTCCGAAATTGCAGGATAATCTGCAAAAGCTGCTGCTGAATTCCATCAGCTCCTTTGACTATGCCCATGAGAATTTCTATCACGGACTTATCCTCGGGATCTGCGCGATCATGAATAACCTCTATCGTGTGGACTCCAACAGAGAATCCGGCCACGGCAGATACGACATTCAGTTAAGACCCTACGACAAGAAAATGCCGGGTATCATCATAGAGCTCAAGGTGCTAAAGGACGGCATTGCCGAAGCCTGCATTGACACTGAGCTTGAGGCCTCTGCCAAAGAGGCTCTGGCGCAAATCGAAAGACGGCAGTATGTCACAGCGATGAAGCAGGAAGGTATCACCCACTTCTTCAAGATCGGTGTCTCCTTCTACAAGAAGCGTGTCAAACTGCTGAGCGACACCGAATAAACTAAACAATAGACTTCCCGGAGCGGTTATAGGAAGCGTCGACCACCCGAGAGCCATATACGGATGACGACAAAAGCCTGTAGCTTGCAAAAAAGTTACGGGCTTTTGCGTTTTTTATAAGGAATGCCGCTTTGCCCGATTGTATAATAAGTGAAGGGATCAGACGTGATCCCGCAATAAGGAGGAACTCCTATGGATAACGGCGCAAGTAGCTACCGCCGTTTCCTTGATGGTGATGAAAGTGCCTTTGACGAAATAATGAAGGAGTTGTTTGACAACCTCGTGTTCTTCATTGACCGCTTTGTGCATGACATCCACGCAGCCGAAGATATTGCCATTGATGCCTTTTCAGACTTGGTGGTTAATAAACATCGGTACAATTTCAAGGTAACACTGAAAACCTATTTGTTTATGCTCGGTCGAAGCCGTGCCTTAAACTACATAAAGCATCGCAAGGTTATTGACTTTGTAGAGCTTGCTGAGGCAGATAAGGCGTCGTCCGAACAGGAAACATTAGAAGAACTCGTCCTCGCAGACGAGCGAAAGCGCGTGGTAAACAACGCTCTAAACGCTCTGCCGGATGATATGCGTGTTGCCATTCACTTAATCTATTTTGAAGATCTGTCTTATGACGAGGCGGCCAAGGTTATGAAGAAAAACCGCAAACAGGTTGACAACCTTTTATATCGTGCCAAAAAGGAACTTCGCATCATTCTTGGGAAGGATGGTGAGTCGATATTATGAGAAATTTTGAAGAAAGAAAAGCGGAAGTGTTTCGCCGCAGTGAAAACAGAATAAAAGAGCGTAAGAGAAATCGAAATCGCATCCTGGCTATGTGTATCCCTATCTGCTTAGTCATAACTGTTTGGTCGATTATGATACTGCCTGCAATGATGCCGGCCAATAAAAGTAATAATAGTGCTGGCGAAGGTATGGACATAATGGGTGGTGTTGATGGTACTGAAGCAGCGTTTGTTCGTGTAGAAGTTATGAGCACCGGTACCGCCACACAGTCCGCTATCCTGAAGGATGATGCCGATAAAGTGGCGCAGATTTACCATACCATGCAATCGTCCTTTGTGAACTCCAGTGGAGGTAATAAGGAGTCAGTCAATGATAAAGCAGAAGACGATGCGTTAACGGAAGAAAACAAGGACTATTCGCAAAGTGGAACTACAAATCTGTCTTCCGGATTTAGAATAATTTTTACCACCGAGAATGGCGTACAAACCATCTATTCTCTTTCCGGAGATAAATTGATCAATGAAACAACGAAGCAAGAAACCATTTTGACAGAAGACCAGCGTTCTAATCTTTTGAATATGCTCGGATTAACAATTACACGTGAGGAGGATCCCCAGTGAAACGAATAATGGCTCTTGTGGTATCTGTCTTGCTTTTGGTGGGTCTCACCGCCTGCAATCAAAATGTTGGTCGTCATGCAGATGGCATAATAAAAGCGGATAAAGCCACCATTGAAATCGGTTCAACGCATACCGCTTTTGACGGAATGGAAATTCAGATCGTCAATGCTGTTTGGAATGATGAAGAAACAAAGTTCGATGTCAACTGGATCAATAAAACCGGGCACGAGGTTGTGTATGGCGATTCTTACGATATTGAACGTGAAGATGGCGGCAAATGGACCAGTTGTGTTACCATTGACAATCTTGCGTTCTATTCAATTGGATATGAACTTAAATCTGGCGCAACACAAAAGAAAACATACAAGTTAACGGATATCTTTGATATTTCAGAGAATGGCAAATACCGCTTTACTACCGATTGCTTTGTCTATGATAAAGGACGTGGTGGTGAAAGCACAGAATGCGAGTTATGGGTAGAGTTTACCGTTACCCGTGTTGGAGATACAAGCGGAGATGTAAAGAAAACCTTTGTTGACTTCGTCCCACAATACATCCGCACAAACGGATATCACAAGGATGTAGAATATCCGGTAGTTAAAATAATTCGCTCTGTTGATGGACTGAAGGCTTACTATAATGCAAGCAAAGATAAGTATGATCTGGAGCGTAAAGACAAAGTTTATTCGGACACCACCATCGGTTTTCTTGACGCCTGCGATAAATACAATGAGGCATACTTTGAAAAGCAGATTCTTGTAATGATTCTTCTTGAAGAAGGCAGCGGATCAAATCGACATAATGTCGATAATGTCAAATTAGGTTCCGATGGTAAGCTGTATATCAGCATTCGTTCCATTATTCCGGAGGTCGGTACTTCTGACATGGCTGCTTGGCATATTTTGATCGAACCTGAAGCGGACATTGATGTGGCGAGCGAATCTGATGTGATCGTGTGCTTGGACGGTGTTAACCCCAAAACACAGTCAACCACGGTACGAGAGTCCGGAAACTATTCCAATATTGAACTTACGATCCCTCACGACTGGAATTATGAGACGGAGCATGGTGATAATGCCAACGAATACTGTATTTCCTTTTGGCCGGCAGATCAGGACGAGGGCAAAATAAAAGTATGGTGCTATACCGCATTCGGTGTTTGCGGCACTGGCCTTGAAGAGAAAGAAATCACTGTCGGTGCATATAAAGCACGAAAAGGCACTTACGATAATAAGAAGGTATGGGATTTTATCAGCTTTACCGATATGCCCGGTTCTTATGTGGCAATAAATGAAGGAGCGGATAAATGGTGGGACCGGTATGGCGATGAAGCTATGCGGATACTCGGCACCGTTAAAATTGCAGACGGTATCATAGATAAATCCCAAGCAATCGAAATTGCAAAGAAAGGTATTACCGCAAAATATGATCGGACCGATGCGATATTCGACTCGGAAAAAGGCTTATGGACAGTCAGTTTTTATGAAAAGAACAGGTCCGAGAAAGTACAGAGCATCACGGTTTCTTATAACGGCAAAGTCGTCGATAAGGAGGCGGCAAAATGAAAAAGAAAATATGGATCCCCATCGTTATTGTCCTTATTGCAGTTCTCTTCATACCGATTCCCAGTGGTGTTTATAAGGATGGCGGAACGAGAGAATATACCGCTTTGACTTATAAAATCGTGAAATGGAACAGGCTGACCGGGGATAGCACCTACGATAAGCTGTGTGTTTATCTTTTTCCGAATAATTTCAGATCTATCGGAAGCTTGTGGACACGGGAGAAAGATAAAGTGGAGCATTCGTTTACAGCAACCGTACTTGAAGTCGGTGAATCATCCGCTCTTGTTCGGCCGGTTTCAGATAGCGCCGAGCTGAAAAGCAGCGATAAGATTTCTTTTGGCATCAGTGAATTGGAAAAGCTTGATGTTGAGGTCGGCAGTGTGGTCAAGGTGACCTATACGGGCGAAATTATGGAGTCCTACCCTGCTCGGATCCATGCGACAAGCTGGCAATTATCCGATGACCTTCGCCATATGGAGTGTGCCGAGCAGTGGCTTGATAAAAATAAGGCAGAAAAAGTCGATTACAACTTTTTTGACCATATCAAGATCACAAAGATCTATTCCAATTGCTTTTTTGCAAGCCCCGTTATCCCAATGCCGTATGAAATTAAGCTAAACGGCAAACTTTCAGAGGAGTGGTGTGTCGGAGATCAGATCACCTGCACCTATGAAAACACCTATTATGACCATGAAAACGAGCGTGTGGAAGCGGATATGCTGACTGTACAGGCAAGCGACTGGCGACCGGAACCCAATGTTGCATATAAGCCGGTCATTTATCTGTATCCCGAAAAGGAAACAGACGTCTCCGTTGAGCTTACTCTTGACGGCAGACTGACTTGCACCTATCCGAAGTATAGCGACGGATGGGTCGTCACGGCGGCGCCGGATGGAACATTGACCGATAAAAACGGACGAACCTATAACTATCTTTACTGGGAAGGCGAAACCTACGCGAAGTATGATATGAGCAAAGGCTTTTGTGTAAAGGGCAAAGATACCGCTGCATTTTTGGAAGGTGCCTTGGAGCAACTGGGTCTCACGCGCCGTGAAGCAAACGAGTTTATCGTGTATTGGCTGCCGCAGATGGAGCAAAACCCATACAACATTATTTCTTTCCAGGCTGACGCTTATACAAACGCCGCCGAGCTTAAAGTAACCCCTGAACCGGATACGCTGATCCGTGTTTTTATGGCTTGGAAAAAGGCAGATTCGTATATCTCCTTGCCGAAGCAGGATTTGAGTGCAGTACAGCGTTCCGGTTTTACGGTAGTGGAGTGGGGCGGAACCGAAATTCAATAAGGAGCAGTGACATGAAGATAAGGAAATTGCTTTTATCTTTCTTAGCAGGGATTGCTTTGATTTTTGAACTGCTGCCAAACGGTGTGGTGCTGCGATTTATGAATCCTGAGGGCGAGCCTTGGGTGCGAACCTATTCCTATTTTAGCCTTGTGCCGTATGGCTATGCAAATTTCGGACCGTTGATTGCCGCAGTCCTGACCTGTGTGCTGATTATTCTGATAGCTATTAGCTGGTTTAAATACAGCCGGGGACTGAACACGGCGATTATGTGCGTCTCGGGAATTGCAGCTATAAGTTCGCTGTCGCCTGTTTTATATGGATTTGAATATGTTACTGCTATAGCAATTGTTGTTACTGCTCTGCTGGCAGCAATATTCGTCGGATGCCTTATCAGGGCGAAGGACTGAACATAATTTATGGTGAACTGAGTTGCCCGGGCGCAGCTTTTTTCGGCGGTGAGTTAACCCCAAAATAAAAGACCGCAGACAATGCGGTCAGATCATTCGGGTAATGACGGTTGCAATTTTTTCAAGCCCGTGTTTTTCTATGTATCGGTAGGTTTCATACAGATCCGAGAAGGATAATGCCTCATGGAAATATTCCGTGTAGTCCTGGGCGGTTTTTAATAGCGGATACCGTCCGCCGGCATTAACGGCAATATAGTGCTTAGCTTTTGATACTTCTTCCATTTCCAATCCTCCCAACGAATCACACGATATCTATTATAATCGTTGTAGACGGCTTTTTCAAGGAGTTTGGTGAAACTCCTTGGGGACATAATGAATACCGTATCATAAGCGGAAAAGGCAACCGAGTTCTGTTTGGATCAACTCGGTTGCCTTAATTTAATCATATAAGTCTATCACAGATAGTTGATGGGAATAACACGGTCATTGCCTTTCAGTGTGATAAGCCTGTCATAAAGACAAATCACTCCGCCCGGGCCACGATTTGTGCCGGGAATCTTGTCGAGCAAATCGAATGCATCCATATCCTTCTTCTGCGGATCCGCATGCTTTTTCATTTCGAGAGGATACAGTGTTCCGTTTTCTTCAATCACCAGATCGATCTCATTCATATCTTTGTCGCGGTAGAAATACAGTGGCGGTTCAACGATTCCCTTGTTGTAATAACTCTTAATGACCTCGGAGATCACGAAGCTCTCAAAGAAAGCACCGGCCATAGCGCCGTTTTTCAAAACATCCGGCGTATTCCACCGGGTAAGGTAGGCCGCCAGCCCGGTATCCAAGAAATACAGCTTTGGAGTCTTCACCGCACGCTTGGTGATGTTGTTTGAGTATGGCTTCAGCAGATAAACGATGTTGGAGGCTACAAGGATCGAAAGCCATCGTTCTGCTGTCGGCTGACTGATTCCGACATCCCGCGCCATAGAGGCAAGGTTGACGAGCTGCCCGGTGGATGCTGCGGCAGCCGTCATAAAGCGAGTGAATTTCACGGTGTCTCCGATCTCGGACAGGTCACGGACATCGCGCTCAATATAGGTTCGCACATAGGCGCCATAAAACATCTGCCAATCAAAATCCGGATTCTCACAAAGCTCCGGCATAGAGCCGCGGTGGATCATCTTCCATACCTCCTCGTATGGAATGTTGGCAAGCTGTTTTTTGCGCTCGTCAAAATACGCATCCGTCGGCAGAAACGGTGTATCATTGGACACACCGTACCGCTCACGCAAAGAAAAACCAAGCAGGGTTACCAGCCCGATTCTGCCGGACAGTGATTCGCTGACGCCTTTCATCATTTGGAACTGTTGGGATCCACACATGAAAAACTGCCCTTTTTTATGCTCCCGGTCTATAAGCATCTTGATCTGAGAAAACAATTCCGGTGCCTTCTGGATTTCATCAACAAATACCGGAGGCGGATTGTCTTTGAAAAAGGTTCCGCTTTGCTCCTGTGCAGCCGCACGGACGATCAGATCGTCGAGAGCTGCATAGTTCATCCCTTCCGTAATGCGCTGAAGCATAGTGGTTTTTCCGACCTGCCGTGGACCGGCAACAAGGATCGCTCCGAACATTTCGGAAAGCGTATTCACCGTTGCTTCTGCGTGCCGTTTGATATATTTCATAAAGCCCCTCCTTTCGGCTAATTTAATATACGATATTATTATAGCCTAATTTCTCGAAAAAATCAACCGGTTTCACGAATTTTTTTCAAATTCGTTGTGGTACAAATTGAAATCCGGAAAACTACTTGAAATCCACCTCGTTTTCTGCTATAATTTCATTGTAAGTTTCATTGATTGCATTTTTGCAGTTATAGTTTTCAGGTTACACAGTGTCTGAGAGAGCATCTTTCAGGCACTATTTTTATGCTTTCTAACGGGAAGCACAGAACCGGGCGGACACATAGGTACCTCCCTCTGTGTTTACAATTTCATCCTGGCCGTTTGGCAACAAAGCACTCAGAGAATGTGTAAATTCATTCTTTGGGTGCTTTTTTTATATAGATCGGAGCCGTAAGGTTCCCCCAACCTTTTTTCTCGGGGAGCCTTATGGCTTGCCGTAACTATATACAAAATTCAATAAAGGAGTGAACTGACTTGAGAATGCTTTCTCGAATTATTTTTGTAGCCATGCTTGCTATGGCAGTAATCATTATCCCGCTTGGTACAGCAACCATCGTTATGGCAATTGAACTCGGACTTCTTTTGGAGGCGCTTTCCGGCATGTTGATGCTATGCGTCTATATCGCCCTGAGTCTGTATGAAGTCCGCGAGTTTATTGCGGAAACCGAATGGGAGCAGCAGGAGCTAAACGGGGCTGGAGGTGATGAGCTTGACTCTTTACCTTGAGGCGACAACCACCATACCGGATCTGTTTATCGATTATATCGAGGTCAGACTGGCATCAGGCGAAAGTGCTTCCCTAAACTGGGATGAAAGCGAAATATACCGCAATCCTGATGGCTTTGGTGCCAAATACAAAGGCGTATATTTCGGTGAAGAACCTGCGAACGGAAGACTCGACGAGCTATGCGATATGGTTATTACAGATATCGGGTTATATTCCGATACCATTCCGGAAACCCAAATCACCATTTCGGAAATGGAATTCGTCGATAACGGGAGAAGCCTGGAGTTTTCTCCGCCTAAAATCTGTATTCAGGAGGACGGTCATGTTGATGAAAAGTGAACATAGAAAAGAACTGGTTTCCGAGATACGATCCCTGGCACAGTCGCAAGGGCTGAACACGGTGTTTACCACATTCCTGGAGATTACCGCAAACAGCCTTGCTGCCCAGACCGACCCGGAAAATGCCGAAAAGCGAGAACAGCGATATCAGGAGATGGCGTCGACCATGACGCCGGAACTTTTATCGTCCTATGCGCGGATGTTGGCATTGCTATTCCTGACGGTCCGTGAGTATCGAAATGATCCCTGCGACATTCTTGGGGGGATCTATCACGAGCTGAATCTGAATAACGAGTGGAACGGGCAATACTTCACGCCGGACCATATCTGCCGCTTCATGGCACAAATAACGCTTCCATCGGAAGAGCTTTCAGCCAAGGATGGTCCGATTACCATTAACGAGCCGACCTGCGGCTCGGGAACGATGGTTATCGGTGCCATTTGGGCAATGCAGCATCATGGCTTTGACTA